>Ga0302120_10000985_pt1 | contig 13257 bp, 10 predicted proteins | sample AG5_Bottom_MG_FD_203118 | JGI IMG/M metagenome (GOLD analysis project Ga0302120, IMG submission 203118) | Marine microbial communities from Western Arctic Ocean, Canada - AG5_Bottom | ecosystem: Environmental > Aquatic > Marine > Oceanic | place: Canada: Western Arctic Ocean | collected 2017-10-01 | reverse complement strand
AGTGGCCAGCGCTCGCGTTCGTGCAACCGGACTGCCCAGTCTGGTTCTGCCATGTCCCGACTCCACAGGGAGTTTCGGAGGTAGATCCGTTCGTGTCCACATAGTGGCCAGCGCTCGCGTTCGTGCAACCGGACTGCCCAGTCTGGTTCTGCCATGTCCCGACTCCACAGGGAGTTTCGGAGGTAGATCCGTTCGTGTCCACATAGTGGCCAGCGCTCGCGTTCGTGCAGCCGGCCTGCCCGGTCATGTTGTTCCATGTGCCAAGCCCGCAGGGCGTCTCAGATGAGGATCCATTCGTGTCCACGTAGTATCCCGAATCGGCCTCGATGCAGCTGGACTGCCCAGTCTGGTTCTGCCAGGTCCCAGTGGAGCACTCGGTCGCTGAGTTGGACCCCCAGAGTGGGACGTGCTGACCGGCAGGGGCTGCTTCGCAGGAGGCTCCTGCGGCGGATCGATATTGGCCAGACGGACATGGCAGGTCGAAAGACGTCCTCTGATAGGGACTCGAGGCGTTCCTCTTGATCCCCGGCAGCCAGTAGTAGGTCGATGGGTCGAAGGAGGACGGGTCGGCTGGGACGGTAGCGTTCTGGGTGCTGGAGTACGCCCCCGCTCCCATCTGGCCTATCTCCGACCCGAACACGGGCCTGAAGTCGCTCGTCCCGGGGGAGACCAGCATCCCGGAGACGTTCTCACCTGTGTTCTGTGGGTCGTATCCGTTCCAGTTGTTGCCGATGGCCGTCGAGTTGACGGGAATCGGGTCGGTGAGGTTCGAGTTTGTCCGATGACCGCTGATGGAGTCTGCCGCGTTGGACATTATTGTCGAGTTCTCGTTACCACCGGTGCTGTCGTAGAGCACGATGATGTGGTTCCTGTCGCCCTCGGATCCCAGGAGCACCGTGTTGTTGCTCACGTTGTGGTAGTCGCCCTTCACAACAATGGCGCCGTTCGCGTTCCACAGCACGTTGTGGTGCACGCTCGCGTTCCTGCCTGAGTTGGTACCGCCGAACGGCCCATCCATCCTGATGCCGTACTTGGGTACGTCGTGGATCCAGTTGTAGGCGACAATCGCGCCCTCCTGCTCTGCCTGCATCATCTGCACCACAGTCCCGTCGGACTGGATGTGCGCCGTGTCGTAGATCTCGTTGAACATGATCTGTGGGGCGTCGCCTATCCTGATCGTCGCGGAGGTCCCCGTCTTGTGCATCGTGTTGTTGGTGAACCGGTTGGTCGTCCCATCCATCATGATGGTAGTCATCAGGCTCTTCTGGTCCGATCCCGACCAGTCGATGTGGTAGAAGTAGGAGTTGTTGATGGTGTTGTTCTGGGAGCTTGACGCCCCGCCATGGGCCTCGAAGGCGGCCCCGTCGGTGTAGAGGAAGTCGCAGCTGTCCACCAGGCAGCCGATGCAGTCGTCGACCCTGGAGACGTAACGGTTGTCCATGTCCTCGCCCGCATGGCCAAGGGACCTCTTCGAGGTGCTGGGGTATAGGAGGGTGGAGTTCCTGATCTCCGAGCCGTCGCAGTCATCGAGGCTGAAGGTGGTGGCGAAGTAGTCGAAGCCCTCGACCACCACCCCATCGTCGTCCGAGCACAGTATGGCGTACGGCTGGGTCTTCATCCTGATGTCCAGGTCGTTGGGGTCGCTGCCGTCCCTCGGCATGTAGTAGACGGTGTTGGCCGACGACTCGTGGTCGAAGAACCACTCGCCAGGCACGTCGAGCAGCTCGAGCTTCTGTGTCAGGAAGTACATGTGGTGCTTGTACTTCCACTCGTCACTGGGTACCTCTTCGAAGTTGAAGGAGCCGTTGCTGGTGTTGTGTGAAGTCACGTTTCGGCTCCACGTCCTGAAGGAGCCGATGTTCAGGACGGCAATCGCGTCAGTAGCGTTCACGCCGCTGTCGATTAGGCCGTTGTGCCCTGCGTAGGATGAGTTATCGTCCTCCAGCTCGCCATTGAGGTAGTTGAGGCAGTAGTACTTGTTGCCACTCTGGTACTTTGACATCCCCTCGTTGCAGGCTGCGGTCTCGTTCGTCTCGTAGTCATCAACGTCCACGCTTCCGTGGGCCCAGTACTCGTCGTCGTCCAGGGCGGTCCCGTCGGAGAAGTTCGCATTGGGCCACCTCGCTGGCATCTCCTCCTCGTAGTCCACGAAGAGCTGCCATGCGTCATGGGTGAGGTCCGCCTTCCAGACGATCCCCTCAGTCGACGAGGAGTCGTGGACCGACCACGAGCCCCCGAGATCGCCAGTAACGCTTCGGCTGCCATCTAGGATGACTCTCTCTCCATCGACTACCCTCAGCCTCATTCCCTGCTGGTCCAACGTGACGACCTCGTGGTAGACACCCTCCCTGACGATCACCGTGTCGTTCTCGGAAGCCAAGTCGACAGCGGCCTGGATGGAGGCGGTTGGGCAGTCCTGGGTTCCATTCCAAGAGTCGTTTCCAGTCGATCCGTCTGCGTAGAAGGCATCCCCCGAATGGGTCTGGTTGGGGCAGTCCGCTCCCGATCCAGTGCTCATCTGGGATGGGATGGCGGCCAGTCGGAAATCCTGGTTCATCGAAGCAGGAATCGCTGTCAGCATCAGTATTACTAGTAATACTGCTGCGCGACTCATCGTCCGTTGCCCTAGAGAGGCGGATAAAAGCCTACCTTGGCGAAATGACCTCAAGGGCCGCTAGCCCCCTCGACACAGGGTCTCTTCAAGAAACTCCGCAGCGAGGTCCAGTGAGTGCTTCCTCGCCCCCCAGTCCACTCCCTTGTGTACTCCGAGGTTGCCCACTGCCTGGAAGGCAGCCAGCCTCTCGGCTGGTTCGTTCAGGGGCATTATCACTCCTGGCTCGATCTCCCCCCACATGTTTCCCTCCGAGTCGATAGTCACCGTCCTGTGGTCGTCCAGCCTGATGGCCCGCGGGTCGAAGTCCAGGGGATCGATGGAGTCGAAGGAGTGAGGGGCCCCGTCGTAGACGTGCACCCTGATGTCGACGCCATGCGGGGAGATTTCCTCGATGAGCCCCTCGAGGAGCTTCAGCGGGACCCAGTCGTCAGCGCTCCCATGGAGTGCCAGTATCGGCCTGTCGGACCATCGCGGGTCCTCCGTCCGCATGTGGGCAGCGGGGTAGAACGGCAGGTGCGCTGCGAACCTCTCTCCCGCCGGGGCCAGCGACTCGGCTATCGGCTCCCATGCGGAGTAGAGCGCCACGGTCCCGCCGAGGCTCCATCCGGCTATCCCGATCCTGCCCTCGTCTATCGCCGGATGGGTGGAGAGCATCCTCAGCGCCTGGTAGCAGTCGGCCAGAATCATCGCGTGGGTGACCTGCATCTGGTCCTCGACTACCGAGTACACCGATCTGGAGTCAAAGGAGTGGACTCTGAACACGCAGATCCCTGCATCCAGCCAGCGCACGATGTGCTCGTGGTGGTGCCCGCGCCAGTTGAGGCTGCCATGGACAGCGACAACGCATGGCATCGGTCCCTCGCTAGGCTCCTCTGGGACCAGAAGGGAGCCGAACACGGGGTGCTCGACTGCCTCGTCCATCTTGCAGAGGATGTGGTGGATCTCGAAGGGGCTGGAGGATGGGTAGGTAATCTGCCCAAACCCGCCTTCAGAGAGGTCCTGTGGGTCCTGCATGACGCCGCAAAGACGCCCTCTGATTTCGTTCTTTTCGAGGGCTCACCAGATGAATGCGTTCGCACCCCAGGCCAGCCCACCGCCGAAGGCCGCCGTGACTACGAGGTCACCCCTACTCAGTACTCCATCGTCGAACGCCTCGCGGAGAGCTATCGGCACGCTGGCCCCTGCCGTGTTACCGTACCTCTGCAGGTTGGTGAAAGTCTTCTCCATCGGTAGTCCCAGGTTCTCCATGCCGGCCTCGACTATCCTCAGGTTCGCCTGGTGCGGGATGATCAGGTCGACCTCCGATAGGTCCATGCCGATCCTATCGAGGACTCCCCTGACTGCCTGTGGGAAGGCCTCGATGGCGAAGCGCCACACGGCCCTGCCGTCCATCTGGAAGTACTGGTCGCCCTCGGCGAACCCGGATGACGTGATCGGCGTTCGCACGCCGCCTGCTGGTATCTCGATCACTCCCGAGCCGCTGCCGTCGGACATCATCCAGCTGCCAAGGATGCCCCTGCCATCTTCGACCTCAGACAGGACTGCTGCCCCCGCCCCGTCACCGAACAGCACGCATGTCCCCCTATCCTCCCAGTTTAGGATCCTGCTGTACACCTCCGCCCCCACTACCAGGACGTTCTCGTAGTCAGGCGTGCCAGCGTACCTAGAGCCGACGTCCAGCGCATGCACCCAACCTGCGCAGACAGCGTTGATGTCGAATGCTGCTGACCTGCTGCAACCGAGCTTGTGCTGCGTTATCCCGGCCGTGGATGAGAGCGGGACGTCGGGGCTGCTGGTCGCCAGGATTAGCATGTCTATGTCATCGGGGGTGAGGCCCGCGTCCTCGATGGCCTGCTGGCAGGCGAGCACCGCTAGGTCGCTTGTGCAGGTCTCGGGGTCGGCTATCCTCCTCTCCTTGATTCCTGTCTTCGTCGTGATCCACTCATCGCTGGTCTCGATCAGCCCGGCCCAGTCCTCGTTGGTCATCACTCGTGGGGGCACGTAAGACCCGAGACCCACTATACCTGCAGGTGGCATACCACCCGTTCCGGGAATAGCGGACTTTCACTTTTGCTGCCCTAGTCGTGCTTCACGCAGATGTTCATCGCCTCGGAGAAGAATCCCAGGCTCCATTTCCCGCCCTCTCGACCGACGCCGCTGTCCTTGACTCCGCCGAACGGGACGCGTAGGTCCCTGTGGAGCCATGTGTTGACCCAGACCATGCCCGTCTCCATAGCCTCAGAGACTCTCTTCCCTCTCTCTATGTCGCTAGTCCACACGCTCCCTGCGAGGCCGTACCGGGTGCCGTTCGCTATCTTCACCGCCTCCTCCTCGCTCTCGAATCTGTGAAGGGTGACCACCGGGCCGAAGATCTCCTCGGTCGAGCATCTGGATTCGGGAGATAGGTCTGCTATGACAGTCGGAGCCATCCAGTTGCCGCCTTCGAACTCTGACGGCAGGCAGGGCGCACCGCCGGTGAGGACCCTGCCGCCCTCCTCAATTGCGAGGTTGACGTACCCCTGCACCTTCTGCAGGTGATCCCTCGAGATCAGCGCCCCGAGGTCAGTCGAGTCGTCCGAAGGGTCGCCGATTCGCATCTGCTCGACCGATTCCACGAACTTCGCCTCGAACTCGTCGTAAACCGAGCTCTCGACCAGGATCCTCGAGCCGCAGAGGCAGACCTGCCCCTGGTTGAGGAAGCCTGACCTGACCACTCCGGCAACCGTCTTCTCCATGTCGCAGTCGGCGAACACGATGCTGGAGTTCTTCCCCCCTAGTTCGAGGCTGATCTTCTTGAACATGGGTGCGGCTGATGCCGCGACTTTCTCGCCGGTGGACGTGCCGCCAGTGAATGAGATGAGGTCGACTTCGGGGTGCGCGACCAGTGGTGATCCTGCGCCCGCTCCGTCACCGTGGACTAGGTTGACCACTCCGGCGGGAAGGCCAACTCCATCGATGACCCTCATGAGGAGGTCGGCGGTCATGGGGGTGAGTTCGCTGGGCTTGCAGACCACGGTGTTACCCATCCCGATGGCGGGAGCTACCTTCCACGAGAGGAGATATAGAGGTAAGTTCCAGGGAGTGATCAGTGCTCCGACACCGACTGACTTGTTGACCACGTAGTTCGTGGCGTCATCCATCTCGAAGGTCTCACTCTCTTGTTCTCTGATGAGCCCGGAGAAGAAGCGGAAGTTTGCCACAGACCTGTTAGCATCGACGTTTCTGGCGAGAGAGATTGGCTTCCCGGTGTCTCTGCTCTCCAACTCCGCTATCTCTTCGAAAGATGCCTCTAGAGAGTCCGCAATCACGTCCAACCAATCAGCCCTCTCTTTAATCTCAAGTGAAGCCCATCCAGGCTGGGCATCGCGAGCCGCTTCAACAGCTGCATCGACATCCTGCGAGTCGGAAAGTGGCAGTTTGGCGAAGACTACTCCCGTGGCAGGTTCCACGACGTCCATCCACTCTGAGCCGGCATGCTCGACAAAACGTCCTCGGATGTAGTTGCTGAGGATTGTGACGACTTCTTCATCCATCTAACGCACCCTCGTTGGAAAAAGGGTCTTGCCTGGTCATCCCCTCGGAGTAGTCCTTCCAGTCGATCGAGAACCCGTCTCTGTTCGGATCCCACTCGTCCCATGTCACGACCCGCTCCAGTTCCTCGAGGTACGTCTCGGGGACGACCCTCGGGACGATGAAAGCCTTCTGGCGGTGGAGTGGGTATGGGTTCCTAAGTGTGATTCCTAGGACGCCGAGGACCGCTCTGGCAACGTACCAAGTCGCCTGAGAGTTCCACCCGTGAGCGATTTTGATCACGATGCCGAGGCCCTTTGGCCAGTCCTCGTGCTCAATCGCCAGACCGAGGAGGCCATCAGCCCCTTCCTTAGCGATTAGGCTACCTTCCCCGGCCTTCATGCATGTCGAATCCAGTCTGTTGAAACCACCTATCAGGTCCGGGTGCTTGTTCATCGCCTCCCATATCCAGTCCTGGTCCTTCTCCCTGACGAGACCGGCGAACATCACCGCTAGCTCGTCCACCGTATTGGAAACCGTCGGCAGACCGCATCCATCCTTGGCGACTCTCTGGGGCTCCCAATCTGGCTTTCCCATTATGCCCCTTAGAACATCTAGGTACATCGGGAACCATGGCGAGTTGGGAAGGGTGTATCCAGCCCTGTTAATCCCCATCCTCCTGAGCGCCTTCAGCATGGCTGCATGCTCTCCCGAGCAGGTGTGAAACCATCTCCTGGGCCGCCTTACCTGCCTTCCGAATTGGATGAGGGGCACGTCTAGTGGGCACTGCATCAGGCCCCACTCCGACTCTGTGAGTAGCGACTGCGCGGCAGCCACGTGCTCCGTATCGCCGTTGTGGGATGAGCAAGAAATCGCCTTCTGCTCCCAGCTTATGCCATCCGCCTCTAGCTCAGTGGCAAAGGTCTTCATCATCAGGGGCTTCATCATCGACCGCCCGTAGACCAGTACGTTCCCTCCGAATGAGTGTACGATCTCAGTTCCGTGCGACCACGAGATTGCCCCGTGAATGGTGTTCTCCGATACGTCAAGTCTACGGAAATCCACCAGAGGCTCCCACTCTACATCGCGACCGGTGGCAATACCCTCGAATTTCTCACCTAGTGGGTTGGTTGGGTATACTGAGGACCCAGGTCTGCCTGGGGAAACGCTGGATGGCCTCAAACCTCTTTCTTCGACCATTCAGGAACCTCCATTCACGCGGGGTGCGACCTTGGTCATGAATGCCGTCATGTTCCTCATCACTCTCTCGCTGTCGTGGTTGAAGAAGTCGAACCAGCACATTATACGGTCGCCGGAATGAAACCTCTGCGAGAGTTGTTCACTCACGCTTTCGACGCTTCCAATCACCGCGTTGTCGGTGGCCCTCTCTATTTTGCTAGGATCGATAGTGCCTTCCAAGGCGCTCCAATAAGTCGAAAGTGCAGAACGTGCCTCCTCCATCGCAGCGTTGTCCTGCTGTTCCTTTGTCAGACCTTCCTCGTCGTTTACGAACACCATCACTGTTCGTGGCATCATCCTCCTACTCCATGGTCCACCGTCCTTGTGGTAGCTCGCGCTCATGCGCTCATGCGTCTCCTCGATGATGTGCGGGGGAGTGATGCTGAGGTTGAAAACTTGCACAGGCCTGAATCTGTTGACTCTCTCCTGGAGGTTCGGGTCGTGACTCCCTATTACCAGATTCAGGAGCTCTCTCCGCCAGTCTTGGGGGATGGTCTTAATCTCCTCGAAGACATACCTGTTGCCTATCTCAATCGATTCCGGGGGCGAGTCCAGGCCACGCTCTTTTACTGCCGCGCTCTGAACCATCTCCCAGTCTTGATCAGTCCTGAAGTTGGCTCTGGAAAGTACTGTACGGGGCACCGTATCGCTTGACACGACCTCGCCGTTCAGTAATCTGAGGAAGATTTCTGATGCCTCGGAGAAGATCTGGCCCCTGAGGGCTGGCCATGCTGCCTCCTCGATGTCATCACGAGGGACTATCCCGTACGGTCTGGCCATGAACTCGAAGCGACCAGCGGAGAATCCGATGTGGAGCTTCCTGCCCTCCGTTGGGTCGATGCCATGGAGTGCCAAGAATGAGCCGACCCTCTCTGCCTGAGCTATCGGACCGCCTGAGGCCAGAATGGACATCACAGCACTTCCAACGTCCATCCTTTTTGTCCTCGCGAACATCTCACGAGCCACTTGGAAGAAGTCTGTGCACAGCCCGACCTCCCCGGGGTAGTGAGGAACCACTGGGTTGCTGTTTCTCTTCTGGACTTCCGTTGACAGGTGAGCTTGGGCCACCCAGCCCACACCGAATCCCAGATCGTCGGCAAGAACAACCTGATCGAAGAAGCTCGAGAACATCTCATTCTCTGATGGTTTGAATCCGGACGTGTCCGGAGTCTGGGAAATCGAGAAGAAAATATCGAACTCCATCGGACCCCTCAAATCGAGCGCATTCGTCCACCATCAACCGCTAGGCTGATTCCGCGAACTCCACTGCTGCTGGGCAGGCAGAGCCATGTCACTGCGGCAGCGGTTTCCATCGGGTCGATTAGGCGCTGGATCGGCACACCGCTCATCCACCCTTCCTGCACGTCATCCACTGGCTTGCCAGTGCGTTGAGAAATCGACTCTGCTAAGGACCCTAACCTATCGGTATCGGTGAACCCAGGAAGGATGTTGTTGATTGTGATGCAAGGGTGGAGTTCTCGTGAGAGGGACTTGGCCCATGACGCCATCGCACCCCTCAGGGTGTTGGAGAGGCCGATGTTGTCTATTGGCTCCCTTACTGAAGTGGAAATGATGTTCACTATTCGACCGGTCCCCTCTGACTCCATTGACGGAACTAACGCCTTGGTGATCGTATGAGCTGCATGGAGATGCCTTCGAAACGGCCCCTCGAAGTCTGCAAGCTCGTTCTCTAGCAGCGGTCCTCCCGGGGGGCCTCCAGAATTGTTCACAAGAATGTGTATGATGCCCAAATCAGAAACCGCTTCCACAACTGCATCTATGTCTTCCAGGTCCAACTCAACGGCGCGGTGGCCCTCTCCATGCATCTGCCCGATTAACGAATCTAAATCCGCAGTAGTCCTCGCGCAGGCTATGACCCTAGCACCAGCGCGAGCCAACATCAGTGCGCAAGAGCGCCCGATCCCCTTCGAGGCTCCGCAAACCAGAGCCGTCCTTCCCTCGAGTATGCCCTCGGCGAAAGGAAAATCAGAACCTGCAAGTTCGCTTCCCATCTAATCACCTAGTCAGAGTAGTGCGCATAAGTCTGGTCCCTAAGTTTCTGCCGGACGACTTCCAGGACTTCTTCTGGCGCATTTCGGAAGGTGGGATGGTCCCCTTGACCCTGCGGTCTCCTGATTTCGCCCCATTTCCCGTCCTCGTATGCCATCAACGCCTCCTTCATGAGTACGCCGGCGAGTACCAGAGTCTGGTAGCAGAGATCCTCGTATGTCATCCCCCTCGTCACGGGAACCCCTCTCCTCATCAGGAGGTCACCGGTGTCTACCCCGTTGTCGCAGAAGTGAGTGGAGGATCCGATGGGGATGTCATGGTATACCGACCATGCCGGGGAAGCCGAACCACGGCATTCGGGAAGCAGCCCTGGATGGGAGTTAATCACCCCGTCGGATGGGAAGTCGAGTATCTCCCCCCTGATGATCCTAGTCCCACCGAAGACGATTAAGTCGAGATCTCTGCCTTCCAAGTGGGGCATGACCTCAGGAGACTTGTGCTCTGGAACGGAGACGATCTCTATACCATGCTCCACGGCTTGCTCCTCAATTGCGCGAGCTATTGGGTTGCCCTCCATCCTCTTGAGGAACTTCTCCCTCTCCTCATCCGCGAGTCTCGAGTCCTCCTCGATTATGACATCGGGAATGAATCCTTCCGAGAGGATTTGCCTCAGCATCTCCCTCCCGTACGGGTGCTCCCTGAGGAGTAGATATGCGAACTTAGGTTTGCCCATGTTACTGAACTTCGGAGGGGTCATTGATACCCTTAATTTTCGGTCAAATCGCCTCAAATCGCCCATCAGCGCCAAGGAAACTCATCCCCAACCTTCAAAATGGGGCTTTGGCTCGCCCGGCTCGCTATGTCAATGGTATACAACAGCAAAATGAAGGAAGCAATAAAGGCTGGCGGGTGCAACACCGCTGGAGACGCCACAGGCGCTCTGAACGCAGCAGTAGAGGCTGCGGTTGCATCAGCAGCGGCTAGATGCGGCTCTAATGGTCGAAAGACGATCCGCTCGCACGATATCGGAAGCGGAACCTCGGATTCGGGCATGGTCGTAGCTAGCAGGGTCAAGGAGGCCTTCAAGGCACGCGGCTGCAACACCGGTGGCGACGCAATGGGCGCAATGAACGCTCTAGCAGAGTCCGCTGTGTCTGACGCAGTGTCTAGAGCTCAGGCAAACGGTCGAAAGACCGTTCGCGCAAACGACTTCTAGTCTTAGAATATCGAGTCTTAGAAAGAGAAATACGGGATTACCCGAACATAACCCTTAGAGGATGCTCCGGTTGAAAAAACCGGGGCATCCCTTAGGGGCCCAAAACGATTCTACTGGCATCTACCCTTTCCCATGATGGCAGCAGCAGTTCGAACTCCAGCAACGCATCGACCCGAGGCAATCTGATAGTTCCGTTTCGATGGTTTCACAAACTCTTGTAATCGCGAATCTTCATGACAAGCGACCCCGAAGCGAAGGAGGCACCCTCTGGTGTGCAGGATGAACTGGTCCCGGAGAGGGTTGTTGACGGCCTCCCGACGATGTATTGCTTCGAGACCTGTCCGTTCTGCTTCAAAATTAAGGCACTACTGGGATCTAGGGGGATTGAGTTCTCCAAGGTCGAGGTCGACCCTACCTTCAAGACACAACTGAAGTGGTCCGATTGGGGGAAGGTGCCCGTATTCGTCGATGTCGATGGAACACAGGTGAACGACTCGAACCACATCCTACACTACATCGACTCGAAAGGCACCGGGGCATTCCCGCGATTGGGAGAGGACCCGGAGCAGGACAAGTGGATGGATTTCTCAAACAATGTCCTAGGTAAGTCAATCGTAGCGGTGATATACACCTCGTACAGAACCTCTGTCCAAGCCCTCGACTACGTCACCAGAGTCGACAAATTCTCGTTCGGAAGTCGCCTGATTAACAAGTGGCTAGGGGGATTCATCATGCGCATGGTAGGGAAGAGCAGAGCGAAAATGTTCGAACTCCCTCCACGCGAGAACCTCAAGCACCAACTGGACCTCATGTCCGAGGGGATACGGGGTGACTTCTTTGGGGACAAAGAGCCAAACGGTGCAGATTTCGCCAACTTTGGGATCCTCCGATCGATGCAGGGCCTCAATGGGTTCGACATTGTAGAGAGTCACCACGGCGTGTCCGTATGGTACGCTAGGATGCAGCAGAACTCTGGTGTATTCTGAACGGCCTTACGACCACGCCCATTCAGCCAGTAGCTTCAATCACCGTATGGTGGAAATTGCACACCTCGTCAAATTGATTCAACCACCTACAATTCACCATCAACTCAACTCCCCTCTCCGTCACTTTCCTAGTCACAACTACGTGCCTGGCTTCTTTGTTGCAAGAGGGGCATCTCAATACCACAAGGTCTCCCGACCTCTTGACTAGTCGCCTTTCTCGGTCTTCCGCCTTCTGATTCTTAATACCCCTCTCCCTCCGGTAATATCTAGCGTAAATCTGGGAAGTGATGCTGCACATTGCGACTATGACGGAGATATGCAATTCAATTTCTGCTGAAGATAGCGGAAATGACCTTGACTGGATTATGGAGGTCCCATTACCAATCAGCCCCCCAGACAATAACCCAGACATGAGGATTGGGATGGCCTGTCTCAAGTACATCCTGAAGGTCAAAGTGAGGAAAGTTGTCGAGACCAGAAAGAAACCGGAAAGAAGGGAGTGGGAGATTTCTGGAATATGGGGGATTTCCTCAATTAATTCTAGCAAATCGATACCTCTCTCGTACAACAGATATTCGTAGGTCAATACTACTGTGACCGGAGGGCCTAGGACCACTATGTAGTTCTCAGCAACTCGAGGTAAAATGTAACCAAGGAATGAGCCAATCGTCACACATATCCACAGAATAACACTCGGAGAGACTTCGTTAGAAATGTAAGGATTAGAAATTACTAATTTAGAGGCTACGAAACCAAAAAAAGCTCCGACAAATGCGAAGGCCCTGTAGATTCGAAGCCCTCTGGTGGGGAGGAAGGTTGGCCTAATCGTCATCCGTGCCACTTGACGTACTGTCTGACTTAGTGCCCCGGAATCCTTTGCTCTAGACGACGCCGATTCCGACGCCGGGGTAGGTTTTCTTCCATAGCTTGGTTCCCAAAAAAGATAGACGCCGATGCAAACCATGCATGCTCCAGTGTAGAACTCCACGGTATACCGTTAAGTGACGAAGTTATTACTGGCTTGGTAGCTACCGATTTCACATCAATGAGCAACAAACCAATAGAGATGTCCGTAGGTATTCATCACGCTACCCAAGATGATGCAAGCATTATGGTGAGGAGTAAGAATTAGGTCGATGGATATCTATTGGTGCCACGGTGGGATTTTAGGAGATGCATGAGTCGAATGGTTGTACTGGCTCCTGCGTGATACTGCATTTCGTCTTGTTTAATGAGAGGGTTGTCGATGTCAAATTTTGAATCTTTGGGGTTATCCAATAAATTACTTCGTGCCATTAATCTTGAAGGATACACCCACCCAACACCGGTACAAGCTATGGGTATTCCTCTGTTGCTAGATGGTAAGGATTTGCTCGGAGTGGCACAAACGGGAACAGGAAAGACCGCTGCATTCGCCTTGCCAATATTACAAAAATTATTGCAAAGGGATACTCCCAAGAAACGCCATATTAGTGCGCTTATACTTTCTCCAACAAGAGAATTAGCAGCGCAAATCGATCAGCGATTCTCTGTTTACAGCCAATTTATTGATATTCGGCACAAGGTCATTTTCGGAGGAGTCAGTCAGAAGCCACAGGTTCAATCATTGAGGAGGGGTATCGATGTTTTGGTTGCTACGCCTGGAAGACTTCTGGACCTAATGCAACAAGGACACATAGATC
>Ga0302120_10000983_pt1 | contig 13259 bp, 10 predicted proteins | sample AG5_Bottom_MG_FD_203118 | JGI IMG/M metagenome (GOLD analysis project Ga0302120, IMG submission 203118) | Marine microbial communities from Western Arctic Ocean, Canada - AG5_Bottom | ecosystem: Environmental > Aquatic > Marine > Oceanic | place: Canada: Western Arctic Ocean | collected 2017-10-01 | reverse complement strand
AAGAAAAGACAGTCATTAAAACTCCTTTAGATTTAAAAAGTAAGAAAAAACCAGAATCGAAACACGAAACAATCACCACCTCAAAAAAAGCAGTATCTAACAAGCAAGAAACTACGAATACCGAGATCCTCGACATTCCAATCAACAATCAAGCTGATTGGGAGACATTAATTCAGCAGCTATCCTTTAAAGGCGCTGCAAAAATGCTAGTTAAGAACACTATTTTTACTCAATTTAAAGATAACAAACTAACCCTAAAGCTTGATTCAGGGTTTAGTAATTTACTGACAACTAATACGCAAAAAGCGATTGAGGCAACACTCCTAGAGAAGTTCAGTAGCATCAGTGTTACTATTGAATTTGGCGAAACAAACAATCAATCTTTAGCAAAAAAGGAAGGCATTGCTGAGCAAGCTCTACGCCAAAAATTAGAAGAAAACTATCTAAATGATGAAGGCGTCCAAGTATTGGAAAAAGCCTTTAATAGTAAAGTAGATCCAAAATCAATCAGACCCTTAGAGGAGGCTCCCAATGTTTAAAGGTGGCATGGCTAGCATGATGCAAAAAGCGCAAAAAATGCAAGCCGATATGAAAATTGCTCAAGATGAAATAAAACAACTAAGTTGCATTGGTGAATCAGCTTCAGGCGATATAAAAATAACCATCAATGGCCAACACGAAGCTACATCTGTTGAAATTAATATAAACCTATTGAATGACAAAGAAATGCTTGAAGATCTTGTTATGATAGCAATTAACCATGCAGAATCTCAAGTCAATAGAATTTCTGAAGAGAAAATGAAAGGTGTTACTGGCGGATTGAATCTACCACTCTAAATTGTTATGAATAATTCCATGATTGAAAAATTAAACAAAACTTTCTGTGTGCTGCCTGGTGTTGGTGCAAAAAGCGCCCAACGTTTTGTTTATCATTTACTTGAGCGAAACCGTGAAGGTGGCTTTGAGCTAGCCAAAGCACTGGTTGATGCTATGGAGCACGTCAAAAATTGTGCGAGATGCCGGACCCTTACAGAAAAGGAAATTTGCGATATTTGCACTAACAATGTACGTGATAGCTCCCAATTATGCATTGTTGAAACGCCAAGTGATATACACGCCATCGAACAAAGCGGTGTTTACTCAGGAAAATACTTTGTGCTGAGTGGCTACCTCTCCCCTATTGACGGCATTGGTGCCGCTGAACTCGGTCTTGACGAACTTGAAAATCTACTTGAAAACGAAGAGGTAAGCGAAATAATCCTTGCTACCAATGCCACAATTGAAGGCGAAGTTACTGCTCACTACATTCACAATTTAGCCAAAAAACACTCGATTCAAACCACCAGGATTGCTCACGGCATACCACTCGGTGGTGAATTAGAATACGCCGATATTAATACCATTGCCCATGCACTTTCTGGGCGAAAATCTTACGATTAATTCAAGGAAATCGATAATTTCCTAAATTTTTGTTTGTCGTCTTACTAAAGGCCTCAAAACAGTCTAAAAGCCGTTAAAAACAGCCTTTTGAGCCTTTAAATAGCCCTTTTTGATTATTTCTAGACCCTCAGAAAGTCTATATTGAAAATTTCCTATATTTTATATATTTATTTCAGAAATCAAATGTGATGCTGTTTCATCAAAATGAGCGTTATAAATCTAAACTGTAGGGCAGAAAGGTGAAAAGACCTAAGGAGAAAAATAATCAATTTTTTGAAAAGGTTTTCGGTAGTTTAAAGTTGCAAAAAAAGTTTTATTTAATCAATCCAAACCCAAAGCTTTACGTCTAAATCGAATCAACACATCCTCAGTGTAGCCATTAGGTTGCTCCTTGCCTTCAAAAACCAGCGCCAACGAAGCCTGATAGGCAAAGCCATCATAACTTGGAGCCATGTTTTTATAATGAGGATCAAATTTATTTTGCTCATCAACGACTAACGCCATTTTTTCAAATGCCGCACGAACGCCCTCTTCGTTACATATACCGTGGTGTAACCAATTCGCTATGTGTTGAGAGGAAATACGCAAAGTTGCACGATCTTCCATTAAGCCGACATGATTGATATCTTGTACTTTTGAACAACCAACACCCTGATCTATCCAGCGTACCACGTAACCAAGAACACCTTGGGCATTATTGTGAATTTCGTTGGCAATTTCCTCCACTGTTAGTTTTTCAGATTGTTTCATCAGAGGTGGTTTTAACAAGTCATCTTGATCAACCCGCAAGATTTCTTGTAACTCTTGTTGGCAATCGTGAACTGAAAAACGATGATAATGTGTGGCGTGTAATGTTGCAGCAGTTGGCGAAGGAACCCATGCACAGCTAGCACCTGCTTCTAAATGAGTCATTTTCGAATCCATCATTGAGCGCATTAAATCGGGCTGTGCCCACATACCTTTGCCAATTTGCGCACGCTTGAAGAAACCACTTTGCAAACCAACGTTGACATTATTTTGCTCATAGGTGTCAAGCCAAACCTCCTCTTTGATTTCATTTTTGCAACGCATAGGTCCTGCAAACATAGAGGTGTGTATTTCATCACCGGTTCTATCCAGAAAGCCAGTATTGATGAAAATAATCCGGTTTTTTGCAGCTTTAACACAAGCCTTTAAGGTGAGTGATGTACGCCTCTCCTCGTCCATAATTCCTATTTTTATGGTGTTTTCATTTAGATTGAGCGCCTTTTCCACCATTGAGAACAACTTAACCGTAAAAGCCACTTCCTCGGGTCCGTGCATTTTTGGTTTAACCACATAATGGCTGCCTTTTTTTGAATTCCGCCTAGATTGAAAATCATGAAGGCCGGCTAATGCTGTGACCATTACATCCAATATACCTTCAGGGATTGGCTCACCATTCACTCTTCTAACCAAATCAGTAAACATATGAAGACCAACATGCCGAACTAAAATCAGACTGCAGCCAGGAAGCTTCTTCGTGTGACCCTTAAGATCCGTGTAACTACGATCTTCACTCATAGAGCGCTCATGTTTTTCGCCGTTTTTCACAAAACTAAAGCTCAAGCTTCTTTTCATCAAACCTAAGTAGTTTCGATACGCATCAATTTTTTCTGTGCTACTGACGGTGGAGGCAGAATCTTCAAAATCAACAATAGTGCTAATTGCCGACTCTAACAAAATATCAAAAATACCACTTTTGTGATAACTACTATCTTTGTCTAAAACGACCTCTATGTGAAGATTGTTATTCAACAACAATATATTTTCAGACTCGGAATACCCAATAAATTTTTCCTTATCAACCAACGTTGCATTTTGGCCATTATTTAGAACAAATATAAGTTGACTTGGGTGCTTTTCAATAGAGCGAATTTGCCTGTAAGAGGCACCTTTAAGTGGTACAACTTCATCAAGGAAGTCGCAGGCAAGCTCGGCTGTTTTTTTAACACGATGAAGGTTGTGGGCAAAAGAAGTTGCCATATTGCCCTTATTAGGGATAACGTCTGTACCATAAAGCGAATCAAACAAACTACCCCATCGTGCATTGACTGCATTGAGGGCAAATCTAGCATTAGAAATAGGCACCACTAACTGCGGACCAGCAATGAGAGCTATTTCATCATCAACATTATCAACCTCAATTGAAAAGTCAGTGGGTTGAGGTAAAAGGTAGCCAATTTTAGAGAGGAAGTCTTTGTAATTAGCCGCGTTAAAGTTGGGTGATTTTTCTATGTGCCACGCATCAATTTGTGCTTGTAGCTTGTCTCTTTTATTAAGAAGATCGCCATTTTCTTGAGTTAATTCAGAAACAATATAAGTGAGGGATTTAAAGAACTCTTCCGCATTTATTGACAAACCAGCACATGCTTCGGCTTCAATAAAATTGTAAAAATCACAGTCAATTTCAAAACCGTTAAGCTTAACTCTATTATTTGATATTTTTAAACTCTTGAGTTTCAAGTTCGTCATCAAATGTACCTCTGTAAGTTATTGAATTAATTGTGATTATAATCTTATATGCGCTCTATCTAATTGATACAATATTACATAAAATTAACACTTTATTACTTTATTGAGGAAATGCATATCATCTCATTGAATCGCCCTCATTGTTGTTTTTATATTAGTGCGTCTAGTCCAGCCTGAGAGACCACTGTGTCTTGGTCTGGTGTGCCAGAACTACAGCCAATTCCACCAACGATTTGACCCTCAACAAACAATGGCAATCCACCACCGACAACACAAAAGCGCCCTTGATGTGATGTTTGAATGCCAAAGGCAGGTCCATGATTGCGAACAGCCGCACCGTAATCTGACGTTGGTTTTCTGGCTGCTGCTGCAGTGAAGGCCTTGTCAATTGAAATATTGATACTGGTAATACGGGCATTTTCCATTCTCGTAAACAGCATCAGATGTCCACCATCATCCACAATGGCGATATCCATATCCACACCTATCTCGTCTGCTTTATTGATTGCACCATCCATCATGATTTTTGCGTCTTCAAGCGTAAGTTTTAATACTTGTTTCATACTTTCTCCTTAATTACAATGACGCCATCTTCATCGGCGTATAAATACTCACCCGGCGTAAAGGTTACACCAGAAAAATTTAATTCAATATCAGCTATTCCAGCGCCCTTTTTAACACTTTTTAAAGGAAAAACTCCCAGGGATTTAACACCAATATCCATCTGATTAATATCAACAGAATCACGAATTAAACCGAACATAAGTATGCCCTGCCAACCATTTTCAACGGCCTTGGCGGCCAGCATATCGCCCAACATGGCACAACGCTTTGAACCACCTGCATCAACCACTAAGACGCAACCCGAGCCATCAGAAAATACTTTTTCTCTAACGAGGGAGTTATCTTCAAAACACTTAACCGTTTGAATGCGACCATTAAAACTTGTTTTAGCGCCAAAAGATTGATAACCAGGCTCTAGATATTGCACCTGTGGATGAAGTGCGTCAGATATATCGCAAGTTTTATTCATTATTATCTCCATAAATATTGCACATTCTTTTTTCTTGGCCGTAAGGGTAATAATCCATCACACCTTCTTTCTCAATTCTTTGCTGAATCGAGCACCAATAATCAGCATCCAGCAATTTCTGATAGTTACGACTAAATATTCCTTTCATCTCTGGGCTTGGGAACATAAAGTATTTAAATTCTTCTGGAAAAACATCATCAGGACTAACGTAATACCAAGGCTCTGAGGCCATTTCTTGTTCGTGAGTTTTAGGCTCTGGTATTTTTCTGAAATTTGGTTTACTCATCAGTGTGATTTCATCGTAATCATAAAAAACCACTCGATTTTGACGAGTCACGCCGAAATTCTTAGTGAGCATATCGCCGGGGAAAATGTTTGAGTTGATTAACTCGTCGATAGCCAAGCCATAATCATTAATGATGTGCTGTTGCTGTTCGTTTGTTGCCGACTCTAGATATATATTGAGCGGCGTCATTTTGTTTTCAATATACATATGTTTGATAATTAGCAAATCACCTTCTATTTCAATATTTGAGGGTGCTTTGATTTTTAACTCTTCAAGCAGAACATCGTCAATATCTTTAAGTGGAAAGGCAACATCCGAAAACTCCCAAGTATCCGCAAGGCGTCCAATACGCACGTGGTTTTTGACAAAATAATACTTGTCCTGAACCATTTTACGAGTGCCTGTTTTGGGCGGGGTAAAGTGATCATTAATCATCTTAAACACAAAGGGGAACATTGGAAAAGTAAAGACCGACATCACCATCCCTTTGATGCCCGGTGCAATGATCAATTTTTCTTTCGTAATCTTTGAATACTTCAAAAAATGCCTATAAAGTAATGTTTTGCCGTGCTTATGCAAGCCGATTAAACTGTATAGATCTGCACGAGTTTTGCCAGGAATCGCCGTCCTAAGGTATTCAACAATCGCCGATGGATAATCAGTATCAATAAAAAAGTAAGAGCGTGAAAAACTGAAAATCGACGAAATACTTCTGAGATCTGCTACCAAAATATCAACGAACATGCCACGATTTTTCTCGTTTAAAAGCGCTATTAAAATGGGCCGGCTGGAATGAAGTTCGGTAATTACACTGCCAACAATGTAGGCGCCTTTTCCTCTAATAAATGCTGCATTAATGACCTGAATCTCGAAAAGATCTGACACAATGTGATCAAACTGTTGGTAGAACTGCTCTTTTAGTCGTGATACATCCCTGCTCAAATCCTCAAAATCACAAGCAAAAGAATAGCTTTCTAATATTTGCGAAAAGACCTCTTCCAGATTGCCGTTTCGAACAATATAACTGTGAATAACCGGCTCATCCATATCAATATAATTGGTGGATACACACGGTTTGGTAAAAATATACTGGTTGTTGTAAAAACTGCGTTCAAAAAGATGGCAAAAAACAGAATTAAAAAACGTCTCTGCTAGTTCGGGTTGTTTATGATCAGAAATTAGGTGAACGTAGTATCGTTTAACACTTCGCCAAAAACCAGGAACGCGTTCTTTTTCCTCCAGTTCTTTTTTAAGTTCAGCACAATAGAGACTAACTTGATCATCGTAAAAATTAAGACGGAGCTTAGATTCTTTCTCGATTAAGTCCCATTGACGTTTTTCGAAGTATTCTTTGGTTTTGATGGATGCACTTTTGATGTTTTCATAGTGCTGATTGAAACCGCCCAATATTTTCTTGGCAGTGTCTTCTGGGGTTGAACTGATTGATGAATTTTGCATCATTAGAGATCTTTGCATTAGTGTCTCATCATAACACAATGAAGCCACCCACGGATTGACTCAAGAAGACACCAACCCATGAGGGGATTTATATTAGAACTGCTCTTCTTCTGTAGAACCCGTAAGTGCAGTAACTGAAGATTTACCACCCTGAATAACAGTTGTGACATCATCAAAGTAACCAGCGCCAACTTCTTGTTGGTGTGATGCAAATGTGTAACCTCTGTCAGCTGAAGCAAATTCAGGCTCTTGAACTTTTTCAACATAATGCTTCATGCCTTCGCCTTGTGCATACTCGTATGCAAGATCAAACATGTTGTACCACATGTTGTGGATACCGGCCAATGTGATGAATTGGTACTTGTAACCCATGTCAGCAATATCTTGCTGGAACGAAGCAATTTGGCTGTCGTTAAGGTTCTTCTTCCAATTAAATGATGGCGAACAGTTGTATGCAAGTAGCTGGTTAGGATTTTCAGCCAATACCGCTTCAGCGAACTCACGTGCAAAACCTAAGTCTGGCTTGCCTGTCTCACACCATACTAAGTCAGCGTAAGGTGCGTAAGAAACACCACGAGAGATAGATTGCTCAAGACCGTTCTTAACAATGTAGAAACCTTCAGGTGTTCTCTTGCCTGTTAAGAATTTCTCATCCGCTGGATCAACGTCTGAAGTCAATAAGTTAGCAGCCTCAGCATCAGTACGAGCCAAAACAACTGTTGGAACACCCATAACGTCAGCTGCTAGACGAGCTGAAATCAATTTTTGTATGGCTTCTTGCGTAGGCACAAGAACTTTACCACCCATGTGGCCACATTTCTTAACAGCAGCCAACTGGTCTTCAAAGTGAGCGCCAGCTGCGCCAGCTGAAATCATATTTTTCATCAATTCGAATGCATTCAATACACCACCGAAACCGGCTTCAGCATCAGCAACAATTGGAAGGAAGTAATCAACATGCTTGTCGTCACCTTTTTCAACACCACGCGCCCACTGAATTTCGTCGGCTCTTTTGAATGTGTTATTAATACGACGCACCATTGTTGGCACAGAATCGTAAGCGTATAGAGACTGGTCCGGATACATTGTTTCTGATGTATTTCCATCAGCAGCAACCTGCCAACCTGATAAGTAAATCGCCTCAATGCCTGCTTTCGCTTGTTGCATTGCTTGGCCCGCAGTGATTGCACCCATGCAGTTTACGTAACCCTTCTTAGATGAGCCGTTAATTAACTCCCAAAGTTTTTCAGCACCGTTTTTAGCCAATGTATATTCAGGCTGTACTGATCCACGAAGACGTACAACGTCTTCTGCTGAGTAACCGCGCTTAACGTCGGCCCAACGTGGGTTGTTTTTCCAATCCTGCTCTAAAGCTTCTATCTGTTCTTTTCTGTTCATTCTTTTATCCTAATAATACAACGTGTTTGACGATTAACAAACACTCCTTTTGTGGGTGAAAATTATACGTTAACAATAACTTGTTTACCTATATATTTCATTATATAATCAGAACATATCACTATATGAAGTAGTATGTCAATCGATCAAACGCAAAAAAAACACAATGCAATTGAGAAGTGTTTGCAGATTCTCTCAATTTTTTCGATAGATAAAGCGCAGTATAGCCTTAAAGAAATTAGCGAGTCGCTTGGCTTTAACCTCTCAACAACTTACAGAATTTTAACCACGCTCGAGAGTTATGGTTATGTTGTTAGATTAAGAGACAAACAATACACCATTGGCACTCAAGCATTGTATTTAAGCGCAATCTATACGCACAGCAATCATCTTGACCAAATACGACCAATCGTTGACAATATACGCGATATTTCAGGCGAAACTGCTTCGTTCTTTGTAGAAGAAGACAGTAGACGTATTTGTTTGTATCGAGCCCACTCTAGGGATGAAATTCGACACAATATTGAACAAGGCACTCGACTTGAGCTCAACCGTGGTGCGTCTGGGCGTATTATTCTTGCCTACGGAAAACGCAGCCGTGATAAATCTGGTTTTTATAAAGACATTCGTGACACGGGTTTTTTTCAGTCCGTTGATGAGAACAATTCTTCACTGTTCGCCATAGCCGTGCCGGTGGTTTCAAACTCCTCAAAATTTGTTGGTGCCTTAGTGGTTTCAGGTCCTGTGAATCGCTTTAATAGTGCCCAGAAAGACAACTTAATTAAACTTCTAAAATCGCAACTAAAAAATATCAGCATTCCATAAATTTTTTATATATATTTCATGATGTTGAAAGGTCTCGGAAAAGGCAATTACAGTGGCAATTTGGCTTTGAATTAAGCTGTATTTATTGTATAATTGCGAAGTTTTATCCAACATAAGCGTTTCCATGGAAAAAACATACAATCCCCATCAAATAGAGGCGAAATTCCGCGACATTTGGGAACAGGGTGATTTCTTTTCTTCCAAAACCAACTCACAGAGCAAAGATGCCTATAGCATCGTTCTGCCACCACCTAACGTAACTGGCAGCTTGCACATGGGTCACGCTTTTCAACACACCATTATGGATGTGTTTACTCGTTACCATCGAGGCAAAGGCGATCAAACGCTTTGGCAGCCTGGCACAGACCACGCCGGAATCGCCACACAAATGGTTGTTGAGAGACAACTTGCTCAGCAAAATATCACTAAAACTGAGGTTGGTCGCGAACAATTTATTGAAAAAATATGGGATTGGAAGCAACAATCTGGTGGCACAATTACGTCACAAATGCGCAGACTTGGTGCCTCTGTGGATTGGAATCGTGAGCGCTTTACCATGGATGACGGCCTTTCAGATGCCGTACAAAAAGTCTTTGTCGACTTATTTAACGAAGGTCTCATTTATCGTGGCAAGCGCTTAGTCAATTGGGATCCTGTGCTATTAACAGCTGTCTCAGACTTGGAAGTTATTAATACCGAAGAGCAAGGATTTCTCTGGCATATTCGATATCCTGTTGCTAATTCTGACGAAGTGTTGGTGGTTGCTACAACAAGACCCGAAACCATGCTTGGTGATACTGCTGTTGCTGTACATCCTGATGATGCGCGCTACAAACATCTAATAGGCACACTGATTAATTTACCATTTACCGATCGGAAAATCCCTATTATTGCTGATGATTATGTCGATATGAAGTTTGGCACAGGTTGTGTGAAAATCACCCCAGCGCATGACTTTAACGACTACGAAATGGGTCAAAGACACAATCTTGAAATTATTAATATTCTTACAGATGACGCCAAAATTAACGACGATGCGCCCGAAGCTTATCAGGGTCTTGATCGTTTCATTGCTCGCAAACAAATTGTTAAAGATTTAAAAAGCCAGGACCTCCTCGAAAAAATCGAACCACACACTCTAATGACGCCCCGAGGCGATAGAACCAACACCGTTATTGAGCCGTATATGACAGACCAATGGTTTGTCAAAATTCAGCCATTAGCTGGTCCAGCGATCGATGCTGTAAAAAACGGTGACATTCGTTTTGTGCCTAGCAATTGGGAAAAAACGTATTTTAATTGGATGGACAACATCCAAGATTGGTGTATTTCTCGCCAAATATGGTGGGGTCACCGCATCCCGGCTTGGTATGATGAATCTGGCAAAATATACGTTGCAAACAGCCTTGAAGATGCTCAGAAACAAGCCGGAGAAGGTGTGATTCTCAAGCAAGATGAAGACGTTCTAGATACTTGGTTTTCATCAGCACTTTGGCCTTTTTCAACGCTGGGTTGGCCAGAAAAAACGCCTGAATTATCACGTTTCTACCCTACCAATGTTTTGGTAACAGGCTTTGACATTATCTTCTTCTGGGTTGCCAGAATGATTATGTTTGGTCTTAAATTTGCTGGCGATGTGCCTTTCAAAGATATTTATATCACCGGTCTTATTAAAGATGGTCAAGGCCAAAAAATGAGCAAGTCCAAGGGCAATGTACTTGATCCAATTGACCTTATTGACGGCATCACTTTACATGATTTACTAGAAAAACGAACTCAAGGAATGATGCAACCTGAGATGGCGGCAAAAATCAAAAAACAGACAGAAAAAGAATTTACTGATGGCATTCCTTCATTCGGCGCTGATGCATTAAGATTTACTTTTGCCGCACTCGCCACTTTCGGTCGCGATATTAAATTTGATCTAAAGCGTGTTGAGGGTTATCGTAATTTCTGCAATAAGTTGTGGAACGCTTCACGCTTTGTTCTAATGAAGCTTGAGGGTCAATCTATTAATGAAAATGCGCCTATCTCTACATCCGATGAATGGATATTGTCTCGCCTTCAACACACCAAAATTGCTGTTGAAAAACACTTAGCAGATTATCGACTCGATCTTATGAGTCAAACACTTTATGAATTTGTATGGCACGACTATTGCGATTGGTATTTAGAGCTTTCAAAACCGCTGTTGGATTGCGATAATACACGTGCTGGCACTCAAGCAACGCTTATTAAAGTTCTTAGTGAAATCTTAGTTTTGCTTCACCCAATCATTCCATTTATCACCGAAGAAATTTTCGAACAATGCCAATCATTGACTAACAATGATTCGGAAAGACTCATTACCAAATCCTATCCAGAAATTGAGCAGAACCTTATATCTTCTTGTGCAGAAACTGAATTGGAGTGGTTACAGGGTTTTATTTTAGGCGTTCGTCAAATTAGAGGTGAAATGAATATCGCTCCTGGCAAGCCATTGCCTTGCTTTATTCAAAACAGCAATAGTACAGATAAAAAATACCTTAAAAATAATCATTCAATTTTAACAACGATTGCGAAACTTGAGCTTATCACTCAATTATCAGACTCCGATGAAGCTGACGATTCTGCAACCGCATTGGTTGGTGAAATGAAAATCTTAATTCCACTGGCGGGGCTTGTTGACAAAAAACAAGAAATAGCTCGACTAAACAAAGAAATTGAGAAATTAACCAAGCAACAACAACAATTTTCAGGCAAACTCAACAATGACAAATTTGTTTCGGGTGCGCCAGAGGCTGTTGTCGAAAAAGAACGACACAAGCTGCACTCAGTAGAACAAGCACTTAATGATTTGGGTCAACAATTGGATAAAATATCAGCTCTATGAAATATTTAAAAATTCTATCGTTAGCAATGATCGTCTTTAGTACGGCGGTAAGTGGTGAATCTTTTGTCTATATTACCGATCAGGTTGATATCCCCGTGCGCTCTGAAAAAGTATTTGGCGACAACATTGTTCGATCCTTACCGTCAGGCACAGAGCTTTCTATATTGCAGGCTACAGAAGATGGCTGGACGCAAGTTCAATACGAAAAAACCATTGGTTGGATCGTCTCAAGATACCTAACCAATAACCAACCTACACGTGTCCTGTTAAAACAATTAACAACAAAAAACAATGCTAACAAATTACTTATTACCAAGTATGTAGCTGAAAAAGAGCAACTGGAAAACCAAATCTCTTTATTGAACCAAGAGAACGCTGACCTGATAATTCAGAACTCAAAATCTCAAGCCGAAAAAGCGCATATTGAGCAAATATATGAAGACGCACTTAAACTTGAGCATGAAAATGAAAAACTCATGCAACAGATGCTGCAACTAAAAACTGAGCTCCAATTAGCTGAGAATAATAACCAAATAGAAAAAGATACAAGTTTAAGAAATTGGTTTATGGTGGGAGCTTTGGTATTATTTTGTGGCATGATCATTGGTTTTATTCTACCAAACCTGATGAGACGCAGACACACTAATTCTAATTGGAGAAAACTATGAATTTGTTAAAAAAAGCATTGACCTTTGATGATGTATTATTAGTGCCAGCACATTCTACTGTTATGCCAAAAGAGGTAGACCTAACAACACAGCTCACTAAAAATATCATGCTTAATACCCCTATTTTATCGGCAGCGATGGACACAGTAACAGAGGCTAACCTTGCTATTGCTATTGCTCAAGAAGGCGGCATTGGCATTATTCATAAAAACATGTCAGTCGCCGCTCAAGCAAAAGAAGTATGGAAGGTCAAAAGATTTGAATCGGGCATTATCAGAGACCCAATTAGTATTGATCCAAAAGCAACCATTAAGGATGTGTTTAACCTCCAGGCGCATCATGGTATTTCTGCCCTGCCGGTTGTTTCCAACAATGTTGTTGTAGGTCTTATTACCAGCCGAGATGTTCGTTTCGAAACGCGCCTAGATGCATTAGTTGAAAGTATCATGACCCCGCAACAAAACCTTATCACCGTTCGCGAAGGTGCCTCTATGGAAGTTGTTCGTGCGCTGTTACAAAAACACAGAATTGAACGCGTTTTGGTCACGGATAAAAACTTTAAACTAGGCGGCATGATTACCGTTAGTGATATTAAGAAAACCAGCGATTTCCCACTCGCTGCAAAAGACGATCAAGAAAGACTAATTGTTGGCGCTGCAGTTGGTGTTGGTGTTGGCACGGGTGAGCGAATTGCCGCTCTTGTTAAAGCCGGTGTCGACGTTGTTGTTATTGATACTGCGCACGGCCACTCACAGGGTGTTCTTGATCGCGTCAAAAAGACCAAAA
>Ga0302120_10000982_pt1 | contig 13272 bp, 12 predicted proteins | sample AG5_Bottom_MG_FD_203118 | JGI IMG/M metagenome (GOLD analysis project Ga0302120, IMG submission 203118) | Marine microbial communities from Western Arctic Ocean, Canada - AG5_Bottom | ecosystem: Environmental > Aquatic > Marine > Oceanic | place: Canada: Western Arctic Ocean | collected 2017-10-01 | reverse complement strand
GGTCTTCGACTTCCACTCATACTCCGCGCTCTCCACCCAGAGGTTGAAGCGACCAAGAGCCCAGAGCGCAACCACATGGAGGACCACCGCCACGCTCACCGCCACCAGCACCCACCAGCCAAATCGACTGCGGCGCGAGCCCTCGTACTGGGCACCACCCTGAGCGGCATCGAAAGTATAACCCGAATCAATACTCATGCGTCTTCAGGATTATAACGCCACCAGCACCAATCACAATTCAGACAATCCCCGATATCCTCTCTCTCAGGGCCCTTTCCCCCTGAAATCGCGCTCTTGCCACCATCTTTCCTGCCTTTCGTTCCAAATTTCCAGAATTCCCCCAAGCAATCTCGTTCCGGTTTGGCCTCGATTTTGGCCCTCAAGAGAAGCTGAGTAAGGGTATTCAGTCTCCTCTTGAATTGGTCAGCGACGCCACGGCCGGACCGCAGGCACCTGTAAATCACCCCTCCTCGGTGTGATCTTCCCGATGATCGACAGCGCCACCAAAAGGCCGAGCCTTTTGCGCACCGTTCACGTGATCGCACTCCGAAGCAAGGTCCTCAAATTGTCAGAATTTAGAATTTCGCGGCCCATCGTACCGGCCTACCTTCGCCCCGTGAACTGCAGCAGCATCGGCATTGGTCTGGTCGGATTTGGAACCGTCGGTTCCGGCGTCTGGGACATTTTGGAACGCAATGGCGGTCTCATCACCGAGCGCACCAAAGGCACGGTGAAATTCGAGATCCGAAAAATCGCGGTGCGCGATTCAGGCAAGACCCGCTCTGCCAAAGCACCCACCGATCTTTTCACCACTGATTGGAACGAGGTCGTCCAAGATCCCACCGTCGAGATCGTGGTCGAGCTCATCGGGGGCACGGATACCGCCTACGATCTCGTGGCCGCCGCCCTCAAGGCCGGCAAACCAGTCGTCACCGGCAACAAGGCTCTCCTCGCCGAGCGGGGCCGCGAACTTTTCGCCCTCTCCCGGGAACACGACGCGCCAATCCATTTTGAAGCGGCGGTGGCCGGGGGCATCCCGATCATCAAGGCGATCCAGGAATCGCTGGTCGGCAATCGCATTGAGTCCATCACCGGCATCATCAATGGGACCTCGAACTACATCCTCATGCGCATGACCGATGCGGGACTCGACTATCCTACCGCCCTCAAGGAAGCCAAGGATCTCGGTTATGCCGAAGCCGACGAGACCCTCGACGTCAATGGCTGGGACGCCGCCCACAAGGCCATCCTCCTCGGCACCCTCTCCTACGGATTCATCATCGATTCCAAGCAAGTCTACGTCCGCGGCATCGAGTTTGTCCGACCCCTCGATATCCAGTTTGCAAAAGACCTCGGCTACGTCGTGAAGCTGCTTTGCATCGTACGCGAACACGAGGATGGTTCGATCGAGATTCGCACCCAGCCCTCCTTCATTCCGCAATCCCACATTCTCGCCGCCGTCAACGATGTCTTCAACGCCATCGCGGTGCGCGGGGACGGAATCGGCGACGCCCTCTTCTACGGTCGCGGGGCCGGGGAAGGCCCCACGGCCTCCTCCGTGGTTGCTGACCTCGTGGAAGCGGCCCGGCTGCTTGGGCAACGCTCTGGTCACCGCGGATTTCTGCCCTACCAGAAAAGCGGTGTCCTCAAGCCCATCGATGACACCGAGACCGCCTACTACGTCCGTTTTCCGGTCACCGACCGCCCCGGCGTGGTTGCCGAAATCGCCACCATCCTCGCCAACGCCGGGATCGGCATCAGCGGCACGCACTCACCTGTCAAGCCCGACCAGCCCGACGCCGAGTTCATTGACATGGTCTTCCTCCTCCACACTAGCCCTTTCGGCGAACTCAAGGACGCCCTCAAGCAGATCGAAACCCTCGACTGCGTCACCGATCGGCCCGTGGTCTTCCGGATCGAGACTCTCTAGGGTCTGTTCGAAAACCCGACTGACAGCGGGGTTGGAATCAATTTGGATGAACCAACCAGGCGCCGCGAAAGGGAACCGCGGCCCTTTTCCCGTCTCGCTGCGTTCTCGTCACGGCTGTGTGGGCTCGCCCACCACCACCGGGCGACGCCTTGCCAATCGAAAAAATTGCTCGCGCCGCCACTCACCCGGGTTTTCGGATGCACTCTAATTGCAATTGGCAGCTGCTAGTTGGGATTCTTCTCCGGATTGGGCGTCCAGATGAGATTCTCCTGCGGGAAGATGGTGCGCCCCATATTGTCCACCAGTTCGGAAAAGGCATACGCTCTGACGCTTCCATCCACGAACAGGATGAGCCCCTTCTGATTGTGGCGCGCCGCAAAGTTTTTCGCATTGGCCTTCGGTGCGCCATCAAAGCCACCCTGAAGTTTGGAGGTCTGTTCCTTCTTGGTTACTCCGCGTTCCTGGAAGGCGACGGTCCGGGACGGTTCCAGGATTGAGGCGATCGTTCCCTGTTGCTTGGAACCATCCTCCGCTTTGCGCTGGAGGCGGCTGTTCATCCCGAAAGCGAAGTAGGGCTTCTTAAGTTTCTTGTCGCTCTTGGGATAGGGAGCCCCCGGAATGTAGAGGGGATAACTGTTCATGTAAAAATCAGCCGGATTGTCCAAGAGTTCGGAGACCGCGCTGGCCCCCATTCGCTTGGGCAGGACATTGTACCAAACCTCCACAGCTTCAGGCTTGCCGGCCGTCAACCAGTTGTCCGTTCCCGGCACGTCCTCGAGAGGCAGGAGCCCTCCACTATCATCGGTGTAGCCTCGCAACGCTTCTCCAATCGCCTGCATCCTCTTGGTGGCCTCCGCCAATTCCTTCTTCTCCCGCGAGGACTTCATGAACGCCGCCGCAATAACGATCAGGACCACGAGAACTGCGGCCGCAACAAGAATTTCCATCAGGCTAATTTTCCCGGGCCTCGCGGCCGGATTGGATCTGCGAAGGTGTTTCATAGGAGCTTGGGGATAGGTCACTCGTGACGAGGAGCTAACCCAACTGGTGTAAAACCGTCTTGCAAGCCTTCAATTTGGCCAATCAATACCCCAATTGACTTAGGCGTGCTGATCAGGTCCCTCCAGCCCGTGAATTTCGAGTGCCGGACAGGGCTGCGAATCATCCCAGAGATCATCTCCAATCCCGTTTCGCCTCTCCCATGGGGAGGCGGGGCCCACACCCCCTCCGTCGATTTCATCGGAGCCGATCGCCCAAACCAAGGACCGATGAGCAGATATCCTTCCGTAACGCATCGGTGTTCCAGCGACTGGATCGGGAGGGATCTCCTCCAGAAATTCGGGAACCAGCTCGTCCAACCGCTCCGGCAGGGCGTGCTTCCGCACTTCGTAGCGCCGCAAGGCAATCACGATCCGTGCTTGGGAAATTTCGACCTCTTTCCGCACAAACACCCCAAGGGAATCTCTCAAGATGGGAAGAACCCGCGCGGCCAGAAACCGCGTCGGCGTGTCTCTCTTTTCATCGAGTTCCCGTCTCCGTTCCCGCCCCACATGATGCTGGCGCTGCTGATCTACAGTTACGCCAACGGCTTGGTTTCCTCGCGCAAGATCGAGCGCGCGACCCATCGCGACGTGGCGACCCGTTACCTGCCGGCGGGGACCCATCCCGATCACGACACGATCTGCAAGTTCCGCCGCAAGAACCTCGAGTCGTTCCGCGAGAGATTTGTGGATGTGCTGGAGCTCGCCCACGAACTGAAACTTCTCAAACTCGACAAGGTCTCGCTGGAGGGCACCCACCTCAAAGCCAACGCCTCCATCGATCAGAACGTGAGCTATAAACGAGCGGTGAAAATCCGCGGACAGCTCATCCTCGAAGGCTAACTCCGCGCCATCCCGAGCGCTTCGTACCAAACTTGAACAAACCCTCGGGGCCCTCGGCCACGACACTCGCTCCCTCCTCGAAGCAAATTACTACCAGCGCCAATCCGTCCGGGATCTCGCCGCGCAATACGGGATGCCCGATAGAGCCATCGAAAGGCACCTCGCCCGCACTCGCCAACAACTCACCAAACAATTCGCTCAGAACCCAACCGACTCATGAACCACGAATCTGATCGTAACCGCGACCGCAAACCCCACCTCAGCCTGCAACGCGATCTCTTTGCCGACTCCGCAGCGTAACTCCGGCGCCGGATTCGTCGGCGCCAGCACCGCCTTGCGGCTTTGGGTTCCTTGAGCGTCCTTGCCGTCATCGGCGCCCTCATCCTGCAGCCTGATCCTCGACCCGACCTCTCGAGCGCCATCCCGACTCCGGCCCTTCCCGCGAAACCGGCCGCTCTCTACGAGACCCTCACCAGGCCCCGCTAGCGGCCAGTCCGGGCGAATCGCGCATTCCTGGATCGTCGGCCTGGCCTGCTCCCCGAGGGCCCCCGGGACCGCGATTCCCGGAAGCCTGGAAGCCCATTCCCTCCTCATCGTCCTGACTCCTCCCCGTCCGGACCGGTCAGAAATACGAGCGCCTGGGCCAGAAAGCTTGCCCTCCTGCTCGAGTCCCGCTACCCAAGCCGCCCCAAGCCGAGGGCGAACCCTTGACTTCGGACCACCACACATTCAACCCGCGAAGAGATCCGTGCTCATCGTTCAGAAATATGGCGGCACCTCGGTCGGCTCCTTCGACCGCATCCGCAACGTCGCCAATCGCGTCAAGGCCCTCCGCGATGAAGGCCACGATGTCGCCGTCGTTGTCTCTGCCATGGGCGGCGTCACGGACCAACTCATCGGGATGGCGGACCAACTTTGCAGCAATCCACCTGCCCGCGAGATGGACGTCCTGCTCTCCACCGGCGAGCAACAATCCATTGCGCTTGTCACCATGGCGCTCCACGCCGTGGGAGTCGATGCCGTGTCCGTCACCGGGCGCCAAGCCGGCATGACGACGAGCGGATCTCACACCCGGGCTCGCATCCATAAGATCGATTCCTCCCTCAGCCGTCGCTACCTTTCCGAAGGAAAAGTGGTCATCGTAGCCGGGTTCCAGGGAGTGAACGAGGAGGGACTGATCCAAACCCTCGGGCGCGGTGGATCGGATTTGTCTGCGATCGCTTTCGCCTCTTCGGTGGGCGCTGACCTCTGCCAGATCCTCACCGATGTCGATGGCGTCTACAGCGCCGATCCCCGCGTGGTTCCTGAGGCCCGCAAACTCCCCGAAATTTCCTACGACGAACTCCTCGAACTCGCTTCCGTAGGGACCAAAGTCATGCAATCGCGCTCCGTCGAATTCGCGAAAAAATATGACGTCAAATTTGAAGTCTGTTCATCCCTGAACAACAACCCCGGCACAATTGTAACTGAAGAACACGAAGCCATGGAAGCTGCCGTCATTCGAGGAGTATCAATCGAACGCTCCCAAGCCCGCGTCACCATCACCGGCATTCCCGATGAACCGGGCATGTCTGCCCAGATCCTCAGTGCCCTCGGTGATGATGAGATCAACATCGACATGATCGTGTCGAACATCGCCCACGATGGCTACGCCCGCCATTCCTTCACGATGCATACCAACGATCTCGGACGCGCTCAGGCTTCCCTCAAGCCGGTCCTCGCCAATCTCGGTCCCGAGGCCAAGCTCGAAACCGAAGCCGCCATCGCCAAGCTTTCCGTGGTCGGCATCGGCATGCGTTCCCACTCCGGGGTGGCCGCACAGATGTTCAAGGCCCTCGGGCAAGCCCTCATCAATATCGGGATGATCAGCACCTCCGAGATCAAGATTTCGATCACGGTTGACGAGACCAACATCGAGGATGCCGCCCGCGTGGTCCATGGGGCCTTTGGCCTGGATAGCGCCCCGACTGAGCCCTGATTTTCAGTCCCCTCGGACACCGCTGGGGCCCGCGCGGGAGCGCAAGCGTTCCGGACTCCACCAGCAGAGGGGTGAATCCGCGTCCGGTTTTGAACGGATCTCTCCCACCTTCCTTCTGAACGACCGCGTCCCGCCCGCTCATAGTGCTTGGTGATCTTCAATTGGGATCTCCTCCGAATTCATCCCTCCACCACCTCGACCCAAAATTTCACGTCGATTCGCGGGGATTCGCGGTTTAAACCACCTGCGTGTTTTCGGACCACTTCCAATCTCAGCTTGCCGAGACCCTCGGCGAGATCGACCGCGCGGGTCTTTACAAGCGCGAGCGCACAATTGCTTCGACGCAAAATGCGACCATTCGTCTTGAGGACGGGCGCGAAGTTCTCAACATGTGCGCCAACAATTATCTTGGGCTCGCCGATCACCCCGAAGTTGTCGGTGCCGCGCGCGAGGCCCTGGACCGTTGGGGCTTCGGCATGGCCTCGGTGCGGTTCATTTGCGGAACGCAGGCCCCGCATCGCAAACTCGAAGAGGCCATCACCGAGTTCCTCGGCACCGAAGACACCATCCTCTACCCGTCCTGCTTTGATGCCAATGGAGGCCTCTTCGAAACCCTGCTCACCGCCGAAGACTCCATCATTTCCGACTCCCTGAACCACGCTTCGATCATCGACGGGGTACGACTCTGCAAGGCCCAGCGCTATCGCTACGCCAACAACGATATGGCTGACCTCGAAACCAAGCTCCAGGCCGCAGACCGTGCCGGGACCCGTCACAAGCTCATCACAACCGATGGAGTGTTTTCGATGGACGGCGTCATCGCGCAGTTGGACAAGGTCCATGAACTGGCTGGCAAATATGGGGCCCTCGTCCACTTCGACGACGCTCACGCCACCGGCTTTCTCGGCCACCGCGGTCGCGGCACGCACGAGCACTGCGGACTCTTCGGAAAGATCGATCTCACCACTTCCACCTTGGGCAAAGCACTCGGTGGTGCCTCCGGCGGCTACACTTCAGGTCGTCAGGAAATCATCGATCTTCTCCGCCAACGCTCACGTCCCTATCTCTTCTCCAACAGCGTCGCACCCCCGATCGTGGCCGCTTCCCTCAAAGTCCTCGAACTGCTCACCTCCTCCACTGAGCTCGCGGACCGCGTGAAGGAGAACACGACCTACTTTCGCAAGGCGATGGCACAAACCGGCTTTCAAATTGCGGGCGCCAATCACCCCATCACGCCCATCATGCTGGGGGACGCCGCGCTTTCCCAGTCGTTCGCCAACAAGCTGCTTGAGCTCGGAGTCTACGTCATCGGTTTCTTCTTTCCCGTAGTTCCCAAGGAGTCCGCACGGATCCGAACTCAGATATCTGCCGCCCACTCCAAAGAGAATCTCGATCAGGCAGTGGAGGCCTTCACAAAAACGGGCAAAGAGCTGGGAGTGATTTAGTCCGCGAGGGCCGATCGCAGATCAAAAGTCGGGACGCGTGCCTTTCAACTCCGCGGCCAGATCAGGCAGGTACATGGGTGCCGATCCCATCATGACCGCATCCGCCCCGGCATCAAAGTAGCGCGCCACATCATCCGCGGTGGCAGCGCCCCCCACCGCGGCGACCTGAAGTCGCAAGCCATCACGCTCAATCATGTCTGCCGTTTTCCGCACGCTCTTCACGCAGGGGTCGTGAATCGTACGTCCGAGCACGCCGGCTTCCACGAACGCCTCCCCAAAGATCGGACTCCCATCACGGTGAATCACCTTGCCGATGAGACAGTTCACGAGGGTCACCCCGTCGGCAAGGCCGTCGAGTGCATGCAAGTAAGCGCCCAACCGACCCTCATCGGCATAGTGTCCGGTCTTGATCAAGAGCGGCGTCTGCCCGATCGCCTTGCGAATCTCGGAGGCAATGTAGCCACTCGACTCGGCATCGAGATAGATGCTGCCCTCGGAGGAGCAAACATTGGGACAGGAGAAGTTGGCCTCAACCACATCCGCCCCGGCATCCCTGGCCCAAACCGCACACTGCACAAAGTCCGCGGCCGCCATCTCAAGGGTCCAATCCTCCAGCGGGGTGGCCACCACCGACACGATGAGCAACTGCCCTTCCGCCAATCCACCCTTGGCCCGCGCGACATCTTTCCGCCACACCTCGGGCGCCATCGAGGGCATGCCAAAACAAACCGATGAGCTCACCTCGCGAGGATCGTCGGGAAGGTCATCCGTCACGAAATAGGTCCCAGCTTCATCCGGAGACTCTTCCACGAAAACCCAGTTCGGAAGTTCGTAACAAGGCCGGAACGAGGATCGCACCGTCTTATAGGTCAGAAGGTCAAATCCGCGCTCCGCGTATCCCAGAATCCACTCACTGTTCAAGAGCAGCCCCGCCGCGATTCCCACCCGGCTTCGCACCGGACACCCTAGAAACTCCTTCCAGGGAACCTGGGGAACCGCCCGCCTTTCCGCCCCAAACTGGGGGCCTCGCCCGTAGTTTTCCTGGTAACTTGCTGCTCTGTCGTAGGTTTGCTCCAACTCCACGATGAATTATCACCAATCCCGCTCCACTGCACTCCCGATCCCAACCCCTCTTCCGCAACCTCCCCTCAGAACCGCCTCTGCCGACCAGCTCCAATCGATCACTCGCTCTCCCATTGCCACCCTCACAGGGCCCCCGCTAATAATGCTCCCGTAAAATTCTTCTCGTGATCATCGGCCTCGCCAGTAGACCTTGCCTGCGCCCTCCTCCCCATGTCGGTTGATCAACTTGGGGGGGCAGGGAGCGGATCATCCCCGGCGTCCCCATGAAATTTGGGAAACCCACCTCAAGATGGCCGTAAAAAAACAAAGGACCAACGATGGAAGCCTGGATCCAGAAACACGACTTCAGTAGCGAGCCGATCACCGACCCCACCATCGATCAGTGCCTCGCGGTGCTGAGTTCGTTTGACTGGGAGGCCGAGCTCAAGTTGTACGAAGTTGCGCTGGAAGAGAATCGCGATCGCTACCCGCCAGGCATCGGACTGGTCGACCAGGATCGCACCCTCCACGTGATGCCAATCCACGACGGCAAGTCACACTACAACTATTCCTGCGACCATCCAGTTCGTCTCTTCAACCTATTCGGGGCCAGCAAGAATCTCAACGCCTGGGCCATTTCGGATGACCACCGGGAGCGTCTGATCGGGTTTCACTTCGCAGGTAATGAAAAACAGGAAACCCTCGTTCATACCCTGATGAAACTTTCAGAGGAGGTCTGAAGATCTCGACATTGGCTCCCCGCCCTGCCCTGACCCAACTCGAGAGGCCCAAAAGAGGCTGCCGTTCTCGAATCGTCCCTGAATGCTGCGAGGGTCCTACTTGCGGGTCGCCTTCAAGGCCTCGGCTCGCAAGACTCCTTCCAACCCACCACTGGCCTGACTTTCCAAAGGGACCTCGAAATCCATGGGACCCATAGGTGGGTGGCGAGCCGCTTCGTGTGACCAAATCGGTACGGAGCACAACGCAAGGCAGCCAATAGCAGCCGGCATTCTTCGGAGAGAAGCTGGTCGTTGGCGAGCACCTTGATGATCTCATCGCCCACCGGGGAATCCTTCAGAGCCTTGCCCGTGATCTCCTTGGCGCCCTTTCGATAGGCGCCATCAAATGGAAAAATCCGCGCCATGGAATGGGCCGCGGGTTGATCACGATCGCTGGGAACCCGGGGAATTGGGCGGCCATCACGCAGCAGCAGCAGGACGAGCAAGCCCAGGCGGTCGCCGCCAACGGAGCCGCTGGGGCCGGGTAGAGACGGGTTTCCCCCGGCGATTCGCGTTGCTTCGCGTCCCTTTGCGGTTTAAATCCCCGCCCACGCGATGCCTACCAAAGTCGGCCTTATCTCCCTTGGCTGTGCCAAGAACCTGATCGATTCCGAGATCATGATCGGACACCTCCAACAGGAGGGCATGATCATGACCCCGGAGCCCGATCTCGCGGACGTTTTGATCGTGAACACCTGTTCCTTCATCGACGTCGCGAAAGAAGAATCAGTCCAGACCATCATCGAGGCCGTCAACGCCCGACAGGAAGACCCCGCAAGAGAGAAACAGAAAATCATTGTGGCCGGTTGCCTCTCCCAACGATTCAACGTGTCCAAGAACGAAGACGACCGCCTACCAGGGCTGCTTCCCGAAGTCGACGCCTTCATCGGGCTCGACCAGGTGACCCAAGTCGCACCGATTGTGCGCAAAGTTCTCGGCCGTGCGCTCGGTGACGAATCGCTCGACACCGTCACCGAGAAGCCTCGCTTCATCCCCGACTACACCACCCCGCGCTTCCGTCTCACCCCCAGCCACATGGCCTACGTGAAAATCGCGGAAGGCTGCAATCACACCTGCTCGTTCTGCATCATTCCCAAGATTCGTGGCCAGCACCGGTCGCGCACCCAGGAGTCCGTAGTGCGCGAAGCGGAGAGCCTCGTGAGATCCGGAGTGAAGGAACTCAATCTCATATCGCAGGACACCACCTACTTCGGGATGGATCGCTGGGAAGGCCGCGGGCAACGTGCCAAGCCCACGTCCGGAGTCGATTCCGATCGGGGGGAATCCCTCGCTTCCCTGCTCTGCGAACTCAACAAGATCGAAGGAGATTTCTGGGTCCGCCTCCTCTACACCCATCCCGCCCACTGGTCCGACGAACTGATTGATACGATCGCCTCCTGCGACAAGGTCGCCAAATATGTCGACATTCCGCTCCAGCACATCAGTGATCACATGCTGGACACCATGAATCGCAAGACCGATGGAGCCTACATTCGCGATCTCCTCGCGCGCATGCGCAAGGGCATTCCCAATCTTGCCATCCGCACCACCTTCATCACTGGCTTCCCGGGGGAAACCCAGGAGGATCACGATGAGCTCCTCGAGTTCATCAAGACCTTCCAGTTCGAACATTGCGGAATCTTTCAGTATTCCCGGGAGGAGGGCACCCGCGCCGACAAGCTCGATGGCCATCTCCACCACATGACCATCAAGTCGCGCCACCGCGAACTGACGAGCGCCATCGACCACGTCGCTGCCTTGGTGAACGAAAAGCAACTCGGGCGCACCCGCCGAGTCCTCGTGGAAGAGGAAGGGATCGCCCGCTCTGAATGGGGCGCACCCGACATCGACGGGCGCGTCTTTGTCCCTGCTGAACTGCCCGTTGGCGAGTTCGCCCCGGTGGAAATCACCGATCACCGCGGCTACGATCTCATCGCCTCGGCCTGACGTTGCTTCCCATGTCCAAGCCTGCCCTCGTCCACCAGATTCGCACCGAGCTCGAAGGGCAACTCGCCGTCACGAAGGCAGCGGCGGCTGAGGCCAAGGAGGACGCCACCGGCGCCGAGACCAAGTCCGACGGCAAGTACGACACACGGGCGATCGAAGCGGGCTATCTCGCCAGTGCGCAAGCGAAACAGGCCGAGAAACTCGCCGAAGCGGTACGACTGTTCACCACCTTCGATCCGCCCAACTACGATGAGGACGAGGCCATCGGGCCAGGCGCGCTGGTCGAAACCGAACATGGCGGCGAGATCATCTACTATCTTCTCGCTCCGGCAGGCGGGGGGCACACCGTCGAGCACGAGGGATTCGATTGCATCGTGCTCACTCCCAAAGCACGAATCTACCAGGAGTTGCTGGGAGCACGCACGGGCGAGCTGGTCGAGGAGTCGGCCCTCATGGTTCTCAGCGTGGGCTGATGGCCCCGCCTTGCCCGGACCGCGGCGGCCAATTGATTGATCCTCAGTGAGTCGGCAGGGCGGAGAGGACCCCAAACCCTCGAACTCCGAGCCTCTCGTCGAGCACTCTTCCGCCACCGCTTTCGCAATTTTTCGGACTTTCCGGGCTCCGCGCCGGGCTTTGTATGGAAGGCGCACCCACACTGTCGAACCAGTCTTTGGGATCATCAAGGCCGCGATGGGTTTCGCGGGTTCAGTCTACGCGGCAAAGAAAACCTGTCGAGCGAATGGACCCTGGGGTGGGCGGATGGCTCGGCAGAATCATCCACACGATCTCGCGGTGCTGTGGAGAAATTCAACAGTCTGCTGGAGGGTGCTGCCCGGCATCCGCGATCAATGCACCCACGATCCGAAATCCTGCCGGGGCACCAATTGGGAAGTTAGGGCCTTGCGGTGACCCGCACCACGTGCACCTTGTTAAGTTCGCCCTTTCGCTGCCCTCGCCGCAAGAGTCCTTCTCCACAAGTGATCCAGCTTTCCTGCGCACTGATGCGACAAACCCCGGAATTCCCAAGGGTCGCCTCCTTGGCCGGCAAGATCACCCGTTCGGTCACCTTGATGACGCGCAGGGCCTTGGGATCGACCTGTGCCATGAAGAGGGGCGCGCGATGGCGAAAGATGTGATCATTGTCCGCTCCCTTGCGGGTGTAGACCAGGAACAAGGCGCCCCGCAGCGTGATCCAGTGCTGCTGCGTGTTGTAGCTGCCCAGAAGAGTGCCATCGTCGAACATCCACTCCCGGATTTTCTCGAAATGGATCCCGTCCGCACTCCGCGTGACGTAGGCGGCGTGGTCCGCGCGCAGGGTGAGAAAGTAGGATCCCTCATGCCACGCGAGGGATGGTTCGTAGAGCCCGCGCCCGCTCGAAATCGTCAATTCCGATCCGTGCTCCTGGTAGGTCAACGTCTCGCCATCGAAGCGGCAGCGCACCACGACACTTGTGTAGTTCTCTTTGCGAACGTCGGCCAGGTAGCGCACCGGGAGGAGAATCTCTCCCTTCGGTAGATCCACCCGCTGGGTGCAGCCCGCATTCGCTGCCGTGATCACCCGGCCACCATGATCCTTGGTCGGCAAGTCGAGGAAACGCATCGGCCCCCACGCCTCGGTCTTGGGATTCATGATCGCGTAGGACACCTTCTCCCGCATGCGGTTTTCCCGCTTCCCGTCTTCGAAGTTGAAGGTCTTCCCGGTCGCAATCACCATTCCGGACTTCTTGTGAAAGGTCGGCCACAAGTCACCAGGCGCCACTTCATAGCCGTCAGACTGCTGCTCCCGTTTCAAAGAAGGGATGACAGCAGGGACACTCCAACTCCTCCCTCCATCACGACTCACCGCATGATAAATATCATGAAAATTGTGCGTCCCGCTGCGCCCGGTCTCGGACATGGTCGTGATCCACTGCGGAGATGGCCCTGGCACGTAAGCGGTCCGCGCCTGCCACCAATCCCAGTCCAGAGAGCGTCCCGCGATGGGCGTGAGCGGCTCCATCTTCAGCGGAACCAGTTCGATGGCGTCTGCGACACCCGGGCCCATCAGGAAGGCGGTGACCAAAGAGAAATAAACGGTTCGGGATCCTCTCATGCGACCTGCATCCTCGCGACCCCTCGCCTCCCTGACAAGTTCGCTGGCGGCCACGATGGCTGCCGGGCAACCATCGCCCGTGCGCATGAGCGCTTTGGCAAGGAGGGGCCAAGTTCTCAGAGGATCCTTACGCACGATCACAAAGTGCTCAAATCC
>Ga0302120_10000978_pt1 | contig 13302 bp, 11 predicted proteins | sample AG5_Bottom_MG_FD_203118 | JGI IMG/M metagenome (GOLD analysis project Ga0302120, IMG submission 203118) | Marine microbial communities from Western Arctic Ocean, Canada - AG5_Bottom | ecosystem: Environmental > Aquatic > Marine > Oceanic | place: Canada: Western Arctic Ocean | collected 2017-10-01 | reverse complement strand
TGCATGTACCGTGTATAACCGGCGGGTAAGTAAGTTTTCATAATTAGATCGCTGATCATCGTCATCCTCAACAATCACTATGGTGCCATTCTTGCTCATATCCTCTCCGCGTCACTAATCTATGGCGCCAATCCAGCGCAATGCAGCACTCGACCCCGTTGCAGAGAAAGAGGCCTCTATGGTTTTTCCCTCACTGTAAATCAACAGACTCACCGGCGACTCAGTCTGAGAGATAGCCACCAACATCAGTTCTGTTATTGCCCCATAAAACACTGCACTAGGCCCTTGTTCAGCCACGAACACTTGTCCACCAATGGTCATTTCTATTCGGTCAATTTGGCTTGGAATAATGTAATAAATAGAGCCATCTTTACGCCGGTTAATCTGAAACTCAGTTGAACCAAACCAACCCACATCCATTATGGTGGTGGCATCAGAGTACTTATGCGCTAACACCCCACGCTCAAATACATGACGCACCGCCCAATCACCATAACAATCATAGATAATATGATCAGAATGCATGGGTTTGCTGCACTGGCTAGGAGGCCCAGCGTAACTGGTTACCGACACCACCAGCAAAAGCAGTAACAGCAAGCGCATAGAAAGGTTATTAGAGTGGGTATAGACCATAAAGGTGTGAAAAAGCTCTTGTGCCGCATGAGTTTAAAGCCAACTTAACAGTTCAGATGGTGCTCGCCAAGCAGATTTAGCTCATCACATGATTAATTCACTGAATCTTCATGGTTAACGCGCTGAATCTAAACATCAGTCCTGAATCTCAAAGTAAACCTAAAACCACATTAAGGGATACAGTACACCTAGATAAAATAACATTTGATAAATTTTAAGCAAAAAAAAGACGCCCTACAAAGTAGATCGTCTTTTCTTAACAATAGTGGTGGGTGATGACGGGTTCGAACCGCCGACCCTCTGCGTGTAAAGCAGATGCTCTCCCAACTGAGCTAATCACCCACATGACCAATAAATGACGGTGTGTTACCGCTGCTAAATCAGTGCGAACATTATAAGGCAATGGTATCTTAGGTCAATGATTAAATTGAGTTAATTTTTCAAAACAGGCAATGGCAGATAATTCTTTCATGGCAGGCTATAATACTCAGCTGTTTTAATACACAGGCAAATTTTGCCCTCCAATACATAGGAATCTTCCATGGTTATTAAACCTCGCGTTCGCGGCTTTATGTGCATTACTTCCCACCCTGCTGGCTGCGAAGCCAACGTACAGAGCCAGATTGACTATGTCACCCAACGGGGTGCTTTAGATGGTGGCCCAAAAAAGGTGCTGGTGATCGGTGCCTCTACTGGTTATGGCCTTGCATCGCGCATTACTGCCGCTTTTGCTAGCAACGCAGATACCCTCGGTTTGTTCTTTGAAAAAGAAGGCACAGAAAAGAAACCTGCCACCGCCGGCTGGTATAACTCTGCAGCTTTTCATAAAGCCGCAGAAGCCAAAGGCTTATATGCTAAAAGTATTAATGGCGACGCTTTTTCTGATGCACTAAAGCAAACTACCATAGACACCATAAAAGCAGACTTAGGCAAAGTTGACCTTGTGGTTTATAGCCTTGCGTCTCCCCGCCGCCAACACCCTAAAACGGGTGAAGTGCATATGTCTACGTTAAAGCCAATTGGTAAAGACGTCGTTCAACAAGGTGTAGATACAGACAAAGGCATTATCAAAGAATTTGCCATTGGTGCAGCTAATCAAGAAGAGATTGATAACACTGTTGCGGTAATGGGTGGTGAAGATTGGCAGATGTGGATTAGCGCATTAAGTGATGCTGGCGCTTTAGCTGCCGGTTGTAAAACCACTGCCTTTACCTACGTGGGCGAAAAAGTAACCCGCGACATTTACTGGGACGGCACCATTGGCCAAGCTAAGAAAGACTTAGATCGCAAGGTTGTTGGCATTCGTAAGCAAATGAACGCCATTGATGGTGATGCTCGTGTCTCTGTACTTAAAGCGGTAGTGACTCAAGCTAGTGCAGCCATACCTGTAATGCCACTTTACCTGGGTTTATTATTCAAGGTAATGAAAGCTGAAGGCACTCATGAAGGCTGTATTGAACAAATTGACCTACTCTTCCGTGAAAGCCTGTATGGCACTGAACCTCACCAAGATGAAGAAGGCCGCTTAAGGGCTGATTACAAAGAACTTGAACCCCATGTACAAGCCGAAGTTGAAGCACTTTGGGCTAAGATTACTGATGAAAACTTGTTTGAAATCAGTGATATGACTGGATATAAAGAAGAGTTCTTACGCCTCTTTGGCTTTGGTATTGATGGCGTAGATTACGAGGCGGATGTTAATCCAGAAGTCACCATCAGCAACCTTATCAGTGCATAGTTTATGCCCTGGAAAATGTGACAAGCCACTAAGATAGTGAAACAAGAACTCTCATTTATCGCTAGAAACATCAAGTTATCCTCCTACCTTGCATTACTTCTAGCAGTGACTTTTGTTAATTTGCACTCTAAATTTGCCAGCGAGTTGGCTAACCCTTTAGAGCACACCTGGGTGATTATCTGTTATTCAAGCATTCTCTTTATTGCCCCGATAAAGCAATGGAGGATGGTTATCTGTACGCTTGTTATAGGCCATGTCTGTTGGCAATTATTGCTCTACAATAACGCGACAAACTGGCCTATGATGCTTTTGGAATTAAGCGCAAGTATATACAACGCTTTTTACAATAAGAGATCTAGCAATAGCTGGCAGCCGTCAGATTTCACCGGCGACATGGTGGATTATTTACCTGGACTGGTGCCGAGTTATTTTTTCTACGGTGCGTTTTTAGTATTCAGGGAATTGCTACTAAATTACCAGAACTCAGCAATTTTTATGTTTGATCTGGATTTTGTACTTCACCACTTTCACCTACTAGAATTTGCAGTGGGCGGAAGCATCACGTTTGTAATACTTTACTGGCATCGCAGCAAATTCTTCTGGCCAACTAACAGCTACTTAACAGTGATTACTGTTGCCGCTCATCTTTGCTGCATTTACATTTGGCCACATAATTTGATACCGCTTTTTTTAGTCATGATTGCTTCGACTTATTATTTTGGGTTAGGGGCTGTCGCTATTCCCAGCTTAGTTTCATCCCTTGCCGTACCCTTTATTTCCTATGGCAGTGGCACACTGTTTGACCAAATTAACGCGTTACATTATGGATTGCTGATATTACTTTCTGGCTTTATAAGCATCATATTTATTAATATTACTGAAGCCACAAAAAACGGTGTGCCTTATCGGTTTATGTTTTCGAAAAAAAGGGCGGCTGGCTTTAGTATCGCGCCATTAGAGATTGATGATTTACGATTTCAGCTGAACGAAAAAACCCAAGAAATTAGCCAAGCGTACACTCAGCTAGAGCAAACTTACGCTGATTTAGAAGAAAAAAACCATCATTTGAATACCCTTACCTCATCATTAGAAACCCAAAAACAGTCCTACAAAAGTTTGGCAGAAATAGACCAACTCACTGGACTGCAGTCACGACACTACTTCTACAATTTTTTAGCTGATGATGCTCGTAAGCACTTATATTCTCTGATCCTAGTCGATTTAGATGACTTTAAAAGTGTTAACGATCTCTATGGCCATAATTCAGGAGATCAACTTCTTAAAGTCTGCGCTGCTGTTTTAAGTAAAACAGTAAGCTACGATGGTTTTGCTGCTCGCGTTGGCGGGGATGAGTTCTGTATTGCGTTAGAAAACAAGGATATATATGAGGCGCAAAAAATTGCAGACCTTTTGAGGTATCGACTGGGTACCGCAGGTATTACTCGGTCGGGTACGCATATCTATCGCACCGCAAGTATAGGCGTAGCAGAACTAGCCATAGACTCACAACTTAGCGATGCGGTCAGGCTTGCTGACCAAGCCCTCTACCAATCAAAAGCCAAAGGAAAAAATAGAACAACCTTGGCCGGTGCGTCATTTATTACTCAACTGGAGAATAATAAACAGGCCCCAAAACTAGGCGATATATTGTTAGGTTTAGCCAATGAGGAGTTTCAGCTTTATATCCAACCTATCTGCGATAACAACTCCCGCAAAGCTGTTGGTTTTGAAAGTTTAATCCGCTGGCATCGTGCAGATGATTCTGTACTCACCCCTGATGATTTTTTAGACATTGCCCTTTCACCTCCAGCTTATTCAAAATTTAAGGACGCTTCTCTGGCTCAATTGGTACCTATACTCAGGGGCTTAATAAGCCGAAACCCAGATTATTATTTGTCGTTTAACACGGACAATACCTTTATGAACTCTACCGAGTTTGTAACCGACTTAATCAGCCAACTTAAGCTTTCAAAAGTGAATCTAAATCGGTTGGTGCTAGAACTGCCAGAAAAAACAGCCCTAGACAACATGCAACAGGTATTAAGCAATATAGCGTTACTGCAAAACAATGGCATTGGCATTGCCTTAGATGACTTTGGCATGGAATATTCAAACATGGACCGCATACGAGATGTGCCAGCCGATATCATTAAAATAGATCGAAGTTTTATTGCAAAAATGGAAGAGAACCCACGCAGCATAGCGGTTATCAAGTCGTTGGTTAATATGGCTAAAGAGCTTAACTTTGAAATCATTGCCGAAGGTATTGAAACCGAAGCCCAAGAAACCATACTGGCCGAATCTGGCGTTACCAGAGCGCAGGGTTACTATTATGGCTACCCCGAACCTGTGGCGTATTGGTTCGAGCAAATCGACAGCGGGAAAATTTAATAAAAATACCGACGATCTGACAAAGCCCCATACAAGTGGGCCACCTCATCGGCATAGCCATTGTAAAGCTGGGTGCGCTGTCGGCCATACTCCCCAATGATACGCTCAGATCTCTGGGACCAACGCGGGTGGTCATGGCCCGGATGCACATTAGCATAAAAACCATATTCTCTCGGATTTTGCTGCCACCAAGTGGTTTTAGGCATCTGCTCCACTAACTCAATACGCACAATAGATTTTGCATATTTAAAACCATATTTCCAAGGCACAACTAAACGAATCGGTGCTCCTGTTTGCTGCTCCAACGGCTTGTCGTAGATTCCTGTGGCAAGCAACGCCAAAGGATTCATAGCCTCCGCAATGGTTAACCCTTCGGTATAAGGGCCACCAGCCCAATCGGCATTTGGCATTTGAGTAGCATCATTAGCCGTGATAAAGCGCACATACTTTGCACGGCTATTAGGTTGTGCAGAGCTTATTAGCTTATGCAGGGGTATGCCGCTCCAAGGGATCACCATAGACCATGCTTCTACGCACCTAAAACGGCGTACATGGGACTCTATAGCATATTCTCCATAGATATCCGCCAAGTCATAAACACCTTTCTTATCAGCCCCTATCCCTGTAATTTCAACAGTCCAGGGCGAGGTGATTAAAGTTTTATCAGCCTCAGAAGGATCACTTTTATCGAAGCCAAATTCGTAATAGTTGTTATAGCTATTGATGGTTTCCAAGGGCGTTGGCTTGAGAGATTGAGAGGCGTCCGTACCGGCTAACACACGGCCTGCCAATGGCAGCGCTATGGCGGCAGCAATGCCACTAGCAACACCACTAGCAATAAATTCCCTACGATTACGAAAATTTTCTTCAGAAGTGATCATAGAGCTAGGAATAAGGTTCATAATGCGGCCTTGTTAGTGGAGTTAGCTTGGTTATTTAATCTTACGCTAGTGTTAACAAAAATGGATTCAACTGGCGCTAATTAAACACTCTAGCTTAGTTTCGAACTGAGTCAGTTTTCCTGTGCACACGGATGCTTTTTAAGCGTAAACAATAGATTGGTGATTAAAACACTACTCTAATGGTTTATTTTTTCACTCAATACACTTTCGACAAAGTTAACATGCAGACTATCAAACGGCATAAAATAGTATTACGTGTTTGCCTGTCACTTAAGCCATTGGACATTGAATGGAGACAGTTGTAATGGGTGTCGCCTGTACAGGCTGAATGGGGCCTTAGCAGTAATGACTAAGGGCTGATAATACTCAAAACACTTTCTTTAAGGCACAAAAAAACCGCATCTAAGCGGCCTAATGTTTTCCAACAGCAGTGTAAATGGCGGAACGGACGGGACTCGAACCCGCGACCCCCGGCGTGACAGGCCGGTATTCTAACCAGCTGAACTACCGCTCCGCATTATATTACTACTTCCAACGTACACTTGGTGGGTGATGACGGGTTCGAACCGCCGACCCTCTGCGTGTAAAGCAGATGCTCTCCCAACTGAGCTAATCACCCAACGTACTAAGTGCTATTTATTTTCCATTTTAAGCCAAGTTCAAGGGTGGCTTAAGAAAAATAAATGGCGGAACGGACGGGACTCGAACCCGCGACCCCCGGCGTGACAGGCCGGTATTCTAACCAGCTGAACTACCGCTCCGCATTTCCCTTTGGCTAACCGTATTCGGTGTTGCCTTTAGGAGATGCGCATTTTAAAGATTTCCTCAGCCGTGTCAAACGTTTAGGCGAAAAAAAGCAATATTTCTTCATACTGGTTAAAATCCATACAGCTTTATTAAAAAAAACAACACCTGAGCCACATTACTTGGAACCTTAGTGCAGATGTAATAGTCTTAGGCCTAGTTGTAAGATAATTGATATCAAAACAGAATGACATGAAGGATTTGCCCATGAAACCACTATTATTTACCTTAGGCTTAAGTTTGAGCTTGTTAATGGGTGGCTGTGCCGTAAGCCCTCAGTCTATTGTTCTGAGCCCACAAGCAACCCTCTCTGGGCCCGCCTATGGCCAAGGGCGCGCACTTACCGTTAACGTGGAAGATCGTCGCTCTAGCAGCATTTTAGGTAGCCGTGGCGGCATTTATGAAGCCTCTAGCGTCATTACCATATCCAACAACATTACTGGCGCCCTACTTATTGCCGCTCAAGATGCAGCAAACCAATTAGGCTTTGATGGTTCTAGTTCTTCAGCACCAGCACAGCTCAATCTAATCCTTGAAGAACTCAGTTATGACACACAATCCAATAATTTAATTCATACAGTAAGCATTAACGCCAAGATCACCCTAACCACCACCGTTGGTGGTAGCAGTCACACAGGGCGTTATCAAACTCAGCGCAGCCACAAGTTCCCGCGCTTGCCAGATGCGCAGCAAAATCAAGAAATTATCAGTGAAGTCCTTAGCACAAGCTTAGAGCGTGGTTTTAGCGACATCAGCCTTGCCAACTTTTTGGCCCAAAACTAGCCTTAGGTTTAGTCGGCCTGTTTAAAATCTAAGGCAACAGAATTAATGCAGTAACGCAGGCCCGTTTCTGGGGGACCATCAGGAAACACGTGACCCAAGTGTGCATCGCACTCTTCGCACATCACTTCTGTGCGCTTCATACCATGTGTCAGGTCTACCTCTTCCTTCACTGCAGGCGCATTCGATGGCGCACTGAAGCTAGGCCAACCACAACCCGCATCGAATTTAGACTGACTAGAAAATAGCTCTGCACCACAGCAATGGCAATGATACTTCCCGTTTTCAAAATGCTGATCATATTGACCTGTATGGGGCCTTTCGGTGCCTTTTTGGCGACACACTGCAAAGGCTTCTGGGCTTAATTCCTCACGCCACTGCGCTTCAGATTTAGAGGCAACTGCCTTGCCAGTGTTTTTTTCAGTCATCTCAATGCTCCTGTATTTGGTTAAAAAATAGTCAGTATTGGTTAAATGATACTGTTTAATGGCGCTTTTATAGTTTTATAAAAAATTTCTAGCACGTATGATAAGTTATTATTATCGCATTAAATCTATAAGTTCGACGAGATTAAGTCTATGAATATGATACGCAAGTCGCAGAAATTGATAAACGTATGCTACGACATTCGCGGCCCTGTGCTTGAAGAAGCCAAACGCTTAGAAGATGAAGGCAGTCGCATCATTAAACTTAACATTGGCAACCCTGCCCCTTTTGGTTTTGAAGCGCCAGAAGAAATCGTTCAAGATGTGATTCATAACCTGCCTAATGCCCAAGGTTACTGTGATTCTAAAGGCCTATTTGCAGCCCGTAAAGCAGTGATGCATGAATGTCAGCGCAAGAACATCAAGAACGTCACCATAGAAGACATATACATTGGCAACGGCGTTAGCGAGCTTATCGTGATGGCTATGCAGGGCCTTTTGAACGAAGGCGATGAAATGCTTATCCCAGCGCCAGACTATCCTCTTTGGACTGCTGCAACCTCATTGTCTGGTGGCACACCAGTGCATTATCGTTGTGATGAAGACAACGGCTGGCAGCCAGATCTTGAAGACATGGCCTCTAAAATTACTGACCGAACCCGCGGCATTGTGGTGATCAATCCAAACAATCCCACAGGCGCGGTTTACTCTAAAGAAACCCTTGAAGCAATTATTGAATTGGCCCGTAAAAACGGTCTTATTATCTTTGCTGACGAAATTTACGATAAAATTCTTTACGAAGACGCTAAATTTATACCAATGGCAGGCTTGGCGGATGATGTGTTCTTCATCAGTTTTAACGGCCTATCTAAAACCTACCGTGCTGCGGGTTTCCGCTCTGGTTGGATGGTGTTGTCTGGGGCTAAACATAGGGCCAAAGACTACATTCAAGGCTTGGATATGTTAGCCAGTATGCGGTTGTGCTCTAACGTACCTAGTCAGTATGCCATTCAAACCGCCTTAGGCGGCTACCAAAGTATTAAAGAGCTAACCTGTGAAGGGGGCCGCTTAAAGCGCCAACGTGATATGGCTTGGCGAATGTTAGACGCCCTGCCTGGGGTGACCTGTCATAAACCTGAGGGCGCGTTGTATTTATTTCCACGCTTAGATCCTGAGATTTATCACATTGAAAATGATGAGAAATTCGCCTTTGATTTATTGTCTCAACAGAAAGTGTTAGTGGTTCAAGGCAGTGGTTTTAACATGCCAGACAGTCAACATTTTCGCATTGTGTTTTTGCCCTATGAAGAACAATTAATCGAAGCTGTAGGCCGCATTGCTACTTTCTTAGGCACCTTACGTAAGTAACAGCTTGCGTAAGTAGCATCTAAGTAAGCTGCTCCCTGCCTCCGAGCGCAAGGAGCAGCTTACTTAGAGTATTCCTACTGTATCAGCGACTAAGACTGGGACTGGGTTACCTAAAGGATACAGAACCACGTCGTGAAATCCACAGATCACGGGCACCAAGCCCGCTAGATCTTTATCTAACTGTGGGTCACCTGAGTCTACCAATAACGGCCTTCCTTCTAGCCCTTTGAGCTTGGTTTTGGTTGCTACAATGTGAATATTACTCATGCCTAGATGCTTAATCAGCTCTGGGCTAAGTTGTTGATTTCCGCGGCCTAACACGTGCCCTTGGCCGCCAATTAGAGTAATAAATAGCTCTGCTGCATGATGATCACATAAGTCGAGCAACTGCTGTGCCGTTACATCACTGGCAATCACTTGGCCATCTTCGATCACGTCCACACCTAACAAGGTATTTTCTAAGTCTAAATAGCTCATAATTGCAGCCACAGTAGAGCCAGAGCCCATGATATACCTCACACCTGGCTCCATGAGTTCTTCTACATGTGCTGATATATTATCTAATACTAAGGCTTCAATTTCTTTGGAACCTTCTTTGGCGCCATCTTTGGTGGCTTGCATATATTGATGTGACTCAGGCACTTGTAACTCGCCATAGTAGCGTGCTTTTACTCGGCCTGCGCGAAACTCTTCTTCATCGATATCACGCACTTCTTGGCTACGCAAGCTCACCAGTTCGCCCTTCACTAACTGAGCGATAACTTGCCCTGCTGCTGCGGGTGTAATGCCATACACACCCGAATGAATTTTCACACCCGCTGGTATACCCACAACTGGCACTTGGTCTCCAATCGCTTGTAGTAGATCTCGTGCGGTGCCATCGCCCCCTACAAACACGAGTAAATCGACGCCTTTTTTTAACAAAGCTTGTGCAGCCGTCATGGTATCTTCTGCACTTGAAGGTTGGGTTTTAGCTTGGCCAATCACCTCAGTGGCAATGCCTGCTGCTAGGCCGCAATCTGCGCCCATATCACCAGCAAAGGCATAAACACACACATCAAGCCCGGCCACCTCGGTGAGTGCCTGTATGCAGCGCAAATTAGCCTTAGGCACGGCGCCAAGAGCTAGCGCTTCTTGTGCCACATTGTCGCTGCCTTTTAGTGCAACGCTGCCACCTAAGCCCGCTAAAGGGTTAACCACTAAGCCAATATTAAACGTCATTTAAGGTGTCTCATGCGCAATACCAAAACCCAACCCACTCATCATAGCTGAGGTCTTGGCATCAGTAATACCGCGTAATTTAAGGCTGGAGAACTCACGCCTAACAGGGTAGTTTTTCCGTAGCCAATCAAAGTCATTATCTTCACGCATGCGTGCGTTATCTTGCATCAACGGATAAACATTACCGCATGCCAGCGCTAAGACTTGCTTAGCTTCTGCGGTAGGGTTAAGTTGCAACATCGACAGCTCAGGCTTAGGTATTAAGTCGTCTAAATTGTGCTTACTAGGCAAGCCAAAATGCTTGCAAAAATCCTCATATATCATGTATGTACCACGCATTTTTCCTTCTAAAGAATACCCGGCAATGTGTGGTGTCACACAATGGCAGTAGTCAAATAGGCTCTTGTCTATATTCGGTTCTTGATGCCATACATCCATAAACAAATGCAGATCCTGGTGGGTTTTTTGACGTTCCAAAAGCGCCTGCTGATCCACTACTTCGCCTCGTCCTGCACTTATCAGCACAGTGCCTTTGGCTAGGTTTTTAATCCGTTGTTCATGCAGCAAATTGTCAGTGGCATGTGCGCCTGTTTTAGTGAGTGGTGTATGCAAACACACTATTTGACAGCGGGCTAACAACTCATCTAATTCAACATAGCCTTGATGCCCAGCATCTGCTTTTGGTGGGTCACATTGCAGCAGATTAAATCCGGCTTTTTGCAACCGCTGAGCTAATTGACCACCTACGTTGCCAGCACCTACAATACCAATAGTTTGTTGGCTAGGATCAATACCCAGAGTTTGCCAAGCACGGTTGAGACAGGCGATCACATAGTCGACTACCCCGGCAGCATTGCAACCAGGTGCGTTACGCCACACAATGGCGTTAGCGTCCATATAGTCAGTGGCTAGATGATCTGTACCAATAGTGCAGGTGCCGACAAACTGAACTTTACTACCCTTTAACAAGGCAGGTGTCACTTTGGCGGTTGAACGCAATACTAGCGCGTCTGCATTAGCGACTTGCTCTGAGTTTATTGAGCGGCCATTGACTAGCGTAATTTTGGCTAGATCGCCAAAAAGTTCATCGAGCAGCAAAATAGTGTCATCTGCTACTAAGTTAATCAGGGCCATTAAATCCCTCCTTGGCTGCTGGATGTTCGGGTGGCAATGTCTTGAACTAGGCCTGTCACTTGATGGGCACTGGCATACCATTGATTCAAATTTACAATATCGCCGTCAACCTCCATCGCTGGGTATGCTAAGCCATGACAATCACAAAAATCAGCCACTTTGGGGTGACTCCAGCGAAATAACGTTTGTTGGTAGTCTAGGCCCATGAGTTGTGGACGGTTATAACTGCCCTGCAGCTCTCTTTGACGCTGAGCCTCAAGTAATATTATGGCAGCCGCCACAGACACGTTAAACGAGTGCACCATGCCTAACATAGGAATCACCACCTGATGGTCTGATGCGTCTACAGCTGCAGGGCTTACACCATGCATTTCTGCTCCTAATATAAGCGCTGTGGGCAAGGTGTAATCCAACTCACGATAATCTACGGCTTGATCACTAAAGTGCGCTGAAACCAACTGCATGCCTTGTTTTTTAGCGGCACTTAGCGCGCTATCAATAGTGTCATGGGTCACTATATTTACCCACTTCTGGCTACCACGAGCTGTGCGTTTGTGCTCACGGAATCCCTCTACAGGAGTCACTATATGAGCATTGTGTACACCCACTGCATCGCAGGTACGAATAAGCGCTGCAATATTTTGAGCTTTATTAACTTGGTCGGTAATGATAGTCAGATCAAGCTGGCGGCAAGCCAAGGTAGCTTTATACTTTGCCAAACGAGCAGGGGTCATAGATTTCCGGCAAAAGTGTGATTTATCAGGCGCTAATGATACCAATTTATTGATTAGATTTGTTACACTGTATTTACTATTACGGCTTATCTTACTCTTCACTACAGAATCAATGACGCAAAACGACGTAACACCTATCATTGCTTACCAAGGCCATCAAGGCGCTTATTCCCACTTGTCCTGCAAACGGGCGTTTCCAGACTTTGAAACGCACGCGTGCATGACCTTTAGCGCCGCTATGGTAATGGTAGAACGAGGCGAAGCTCATATTGCCATGATCCCTGTAGAAAACTCTACTGCAGGCCGTGTGGAAGAGATTTACCGCCAATTACCCCACACGTCGCTTTATGTCATTGGCGAACATTATGAACCTGTTAACCATTGCTTATTAGGTTTAAAAAACAGCTCAGTAGCGCAGATTAAAACCGTGGGCTCACACCCACAAGCGTTAGCTCAATGTGACAAGCGCCTCACTCAACTCAACATTCAGCCTACAGCCACGTTAGACACGGCTGGCGCTGCACTTGAAGTGAGCCAAAAAGGCGATCTTAGCCATGGTGCCATAGCCTCTAGCTTAGCAGCAGAGCTGTATGATTTAGATATTTTGCAAGAGAACTTTCAAGACGTTCAGGGTAATACCACACGTTTTTTAATCTTATCTCGTGAACACAAAATTCCCACTAAAGTCACAGACCAAAAGTACATCACTTCTTTTTTGTTTACCGTGCGCAACATCCCGTCTGCCCTATACAAGGCCATGGGTGGCATGGCCACTAATAACGTTAACCTAATTAAGCTAGAAAGCTACACCCCAGACGGACGTATGGTAGCGACTCAATTTCACATTGATGCTGAAGCCCACCCCAACGATGCCAATATGATTTTAGCCATGGACGAATTAGCTTACTTTGCTAAAGACATCCGTATGCTTGGCACCTATGCTGCCAGTGACTATCGTTACCTGAACGTTTAAAAAGCTCGGCATGAACCTCCAACCTAACCCATCTACCTAATCTACCAACCTAGCTAGGCCATCACACGGAATCTGAATCATGTCTAAATCTACCAAATTACTTTATGCATTGGCGCTTGTGCTGCTATTTTCAGGGGGCCTGTTATTAGCCAAATATTCGCCCTGGGCTGGGAATAGCTCCGCCAATACGAGTTATGCT
>Ga0302120_10000976_pt1 | contig 13309 bp, 9 predicted proteins | sample AG5_Bottom_MG_FD_203118 | JGI IMG/M metagenome (GOLD analysis project Ga0302120, IMG submission 203118) | Marine microbial communities from Western Arctic Ocean, Canada - AG5_Bottom | ecosystem: Environmental > Aquatic > Marine > Oceanic | place: Canada: Western Arctic Ocean | collected 2017-10-01 | reverse complement strand
TTGCGCGGGCTGCTGCAAGAAACTGTTCTTTTATGCCATTGGTAGGCTCACCATACCAGGTGATGTCTGGTTCTTTCAGTTTAATGTTGAACGCTTCTACAATCTCAGAAACCTCATTACCTACGTTGATGCAATCGGTTAACTTGCCACCAAATATACTGATATATTTTTGTTTTTTATTGATATCGATTGCGTGTTTACGCGAGAGCTTGACCCAATCAGCTGTACCACCATTTCCCCCTTCAATAGCGAGGGGACGTACACCGCAGCGCTCGGAAATAATATCAGCTCTGGTTAATGGCTTAGGTAGGTTAAGCAGCTGGTTAACGTTATCTAAAATAAAATCGCGATCTTCATCCGTCACTTCGCTAAGTGGTGACTCTACTTGAGTATCAGTGGTGCCAATGCACGTTTTGCACCCCATAGGGATGATAAAAAACAACCGCCCGTCACTGGCAAAAAAAGCCAACACTTTTTTGTTGGCACTGATTTGGTCCACAATTAAGTGCACACCTTTCGAAAACACATGATGATGTTCGGTTGATTGCTCAGTGGTTTCATTATATTTATCAACAAAAGGGCCTGCCGCATTAATTAAGACTTTTGCTTGTAAGGGAAAGGTTTCACCAGTGATTTCATCTTGCGCCGCTATCGTCCAATGATCACCGACATAGTCTGCCGCTTGTGAAGACACGTAGTTAGCAGCAATACAGCCATTATCAAGACTAGAGCGAATGAAGTTAAAGACAAAGCGGGCATCATTATCAAAGAGGTAGGCATCGGAGTATTCAAAACCGCCTTTGGCATTACTGGTGTTAATAACAGGCTCGATAGATGTTATTTTTTTCGGTGTTAAATAGTGAGGGCGCTTTGTATAAAGGCGTCCGAATAACCAATAAATAATAGTGCCAAGGTAGACAAAAAATGACGGAAAACGAAAGCCTTTTTGAATACAGGTTAAAAAGCGAATTTCTTTAACAGTAGAAGGATAGCTCTGCATTAATAAGTTACGGCTTTTACAAAGCTTATTCACTAACAGGTATTCATGGCTTTCTAAATATTTAATACCTCCCCAAGCAAGGTTCGAGGAGTTGGAACTAGTGAAACCAGCAAAATCACCTTTATCGATTAAGGCTACTTTTACACCTTTTGCAGATAGCGCCGCTGCTGCAACAGCACCATTAATACCGCCACCAATAATGGCAACATCGAATGTTTCGTTTTTAAGTTGATCAATATTTTGTTCACGCAGTAACATAGTATGCTTTACACCCTAGCCGTATCTAAAAGGTCATCTGACAACTCAGCAAAGCCTAAACCACCGAGCGTTTGAGTTAATTTCATAGCTTCTGCTGAATATTCGCAACACTAACACTTAATGGGAAGTGTTCAAACATATGCGACTGCCCGGTCAAGGTGTCGTCAATATCCGTTACAATAAATTTCACTGAGGAGAGCATTTCTCGGGGAACGGAAGGTAGAGGTATTAATAGCGGTAAAGCTAGTGCATGTAATGTTACTGATATTTGTTGTGGCAACAAAGCAGACCAAACTTGAAGGTTTATCTTACCCATAGCCTACGCTAATTAGTCTAAGAATATTTCCTAATTTATTGGGAAAAAGGCATTAGCTAGACTGAAATGGAGGTTGTTAAAGAACGAGCATATGCCGGCTAGGCTGGGGTCACTGAAGCACTTAACTATCAAACACTCCCAACCCTATCAAACCGAGGCATAGCCTCTAATAAGCTTTGAGTATACTGTGCCTGTGGTTGGGTAAAAATAGCTTCATTGTCCCCGGCCTCAACTACTTTGCCGTCTTTCATGACAATCACACGGTCACACATTTGCCGGATCACCGCCAAATCGTGGCTCACAAATAGCAACGTAAGGGACAATTGTTCCTGTAAGTCTTTCAATAGGTTCAATAAATCCGCCTGTACCGACACGTCTAAAGCCGAAGTAGGCTCATCACAAAAAATGAATTCAGGTCGGTACGCCAATGCGCGAGCAATGCCGATCCGCTGCCTTTCGCCACCGGAGAAGGCATTGGGCATTTTATTAGTGTCAGTGCTAGGCAAGCCCACTAGCGCCATTAAGTCTTGTGCTAACGCTTTTGCCTCTCTGGCAGGTACTAAACCTTGCACTTGAGCGCCATAGGTGATGTTTTCACCTGCAGTCATACGTGGATTCAATGAAGAGTAGGGGTCTTGAAAAATACACTGCATCGACAGGCGAAGCTGCTTAACAGCGTGGTTATTTAGATCGCTATAGAGGTCTATTCCTCGATACTGTACTTCACCCTGAGTTAAACTGTGAAGTCCTAATATCATGCGCCCAATCGTGGATTTACCGGACCCAGACTCACCAACGATGCCTACGGTTTCCCCTTTATAAACGTTAAAACTTACATCTGAAACGGCAGTAAATAGCTGTGATTTTTTAAACAATGTAGCCGGTGTAACAAAGGTTTTAGTTAAGTTTTTAACCTGCAAAACGGCGACTTCGCTGTCATGACTAAAGCTATCCCTTTCCTTCCTTTGAGTTAGGTACGACATCACAGAGGTGTTGTCTTTCATCGAAGGCCCTTCGGGCAACACAAAACGATGTAAACGCTCATCCATACGCGGTACCGAAGCCATCAACGACTTAGTGTAATCTTGCTGAGGATGATGTATTAGGGCTTTTGTTTTGCCCTGTTCAACATGTTGGCCATGACGCAGCACGTAGACGTAATTGCACATTTCAGCAACCACTCCCATATCATGGGTGATCAGTATAATGGCCACCTGGTGTTGTTGACTTAACTTCCTCAACGTTTGTAATACTGACTTCTGCACTGTCACATCTAGTGCCGTTGTGGGCTCATCGGCGATGATCAACGCAGGGTTGGCTGCAATGGCTATAGCAAACACTATACGCTGGCACAAACCGCCAGAGAGCTGGTGCGGGTACTTGCTCAAGCGATCTTCCGCCAGAGACACATCGGCTTGCTCCAATAACTCTATGGCGTACTTTCTAGCTTCTTCACCTACTTTAGAAGTATTGGCTTCAATCGCCTCAATGACCTGCTCGCCGATGGTCAGCACGGGGTTAAGGGCGGTCATGGGGTTCTGATAGATGTAGCCGATTTTACGGCCCCTTATTTTTTCAAACTGAGATTCACTACAATGTAAGAGTTCCTCTGAGTTCAAACTAATTTCACCACTCCTAATACGTGCATTCGGATCTAACAGACCCAATACCGCTTTACCAATTGTAGACTTTCCAGCGCCACTTTCTCCAACCACCCCTACAATTTGTCCTGCCTTCACCGTTAAACATATGTCTCGTAAAGCAAAAAAGTCGGCACCCTGCTGATCCTCTGAATTGGCCGGTGTATTTACCTCCAATGGATAACTCACGGACAAATTGGAAATATCCAGCAACACATTTGAAGTCGTATTTTCATTCATCAGTGTCTACCCCTTTGGCTGCAAGAATGGATTATTGTGTTCACGTATACGGTCTGCTACCACGTTAATACACAGAACCAATAATACCAACACAGAGCCTGGAACAATGCTAATCCACCACTTTCCAGATAATAGATAGTCGTTACCATTGGCAATCAACAACCCTAAAGAGGGCTCTGTAATAGGCACACCCACACCTAAAAAGGACAAGGTGGCTTCTGCACCAATCGCACCAGATAGACTCATAGGCACCATCACCAATACCGGCGCTATGCTGTTAGGCAACAAAAACCGCAACATAATGCGCCAGCCAGACAGTCCTGCAAGGCGTGCGGCATCAATATATTCTTTTTTCATTTCAGACAATGCCGCAGCTCGGGTTAGGCGCGCTTTACTGGCCCAAGTACCTATAATTAATGCGTAGATAACTTTATCCACACCTGTACCAAACATAGCCAACAACATTAACGCCAATAGAATGCCAGGGAAACTCACCTTTAAATCTACGGCTCTCATAATAATAGTTTCGACCCAGCCACCCTTTAAGGCTGCCAACAAACCTAACAACACCCCCAAAATCGTGCCTACGAATACCGCTACAAAGGCGACAAATAGACTAATCCGCAAACCGTACATTACTGTTGATAAAATGTCTCGACCTACAGCATCAGTACCCAACCACGCGGTAGTGCCATTACCTAATTTAGACATCGGAGGTAATAAGCCATCCATAATATCTAAAATCATCAAATCATATGGATTTTGAGGCGCTATAACCGGCGCAAAAACGGCAACAAATATAAACCCGACGAAACCAAACAATCCCAATTTAGCCAATATGTAGCGACTGAAAATGGTTCGGTAATTAGATCGGAGTGCAGGAACGATCTGTAAAATAGCATTCATGTCGGTCACTTTTGATACCTTATACGTGGATCGAGTACGGCATAGAGCACGTCCACAATGAAGTTAATAAATACAAACATTAAAGTAATTAGAATGAGGTACGCGACCACCACCGGCCTATCCACCATATGGATAGAATCCAATAGTAATTTACCGATACCAGGCCATGAAAATATCGTTTCTGTGACTGTAGAAAAAGCGATTAGTCCGCCCACCTCTAACCCAGTAATGGTGACAATGGGGATTAAAATATTTCGCAACAAGTGGCGCCTAATTAAGCGCTGTTTACTAATACCCTTGGCTCGAGCAAACGTCATGTACTCTTGGTAAAGCACTTCTTGAGTGCCCGATCTCGCAAGACGGGTCTGCATACAAATTTTATAGATTGCTAAATTGATTGCAGGCAGCGCCATATGACGTAAGCCATCTATAGTTAACAGAGACCACTCGATGCCGAATAAGCTATTGGTGTCCCCTCTTCCTGAGGCTGGCAGCCATTGTAAAAACACCGCAAACACCAAAATCAACAATAAGGCTTGCCAAAAGTTGGGTATTGAATAACCAATAGTAGTGAAAAAACTGATTACTCTAGACGCACGAGAGTCGCCTTTAATACCTGAATAAATACCTAATGGAATACCAATACCTAAGCCAATCACCATGGCTAGCAACGCAATTTCCAAGGTGGCTGGAAGGCGCTCCACAATGAGGTCTAATACGGGCCGATTATGGACAAAAGAAATACCAAAATCGCCTTGAACGATATTGCCCGCAAAACTAAAATATTGTTCGTATAGAGGTTTATCTACGCCTAATTCAATGGCTAAATCAATTTTGTCTTGCTCTGTAAAGTCGTCATCGGCAAGCATTTCGACAGGGTCGCCAACAACAAACATACCCATAAAAACGATTAAAGACATGATGAAAGCCAATACCATGCTATGCCACAAACGTTTGGCGATAAATCTCAACACAGGACAAAACTCCTAAACACAAACAATAAAACAGCCCGCTAATCTATACCATAGATTAGCGGGCTGTAGGGCTCATTACGAGCAGTTAACCAAATACTATCGCAACTTAGTTACGGCTTACCATTTCGGCAAAGGTGCGCTCATCTGGGCGACCGACTACGGTTAAGTTACTGTCGTGGGCCCAAACACTGTGCTGGTAGTACAACGGAATGCCTGGTAGTTCTTCTACTACCACACGCATTGCAGCTTGCAAATATCCGTCAGAAGCAGCCTTGTCGGTTTCAACAGCCCATTTCTCCATGGCACTATCAAAATCGGCATTTTTATAGTTCGAGTAGTTACTTACACCTAAGTTCAGGTCTTTATTGCGGCTTGCAAATGCATAGGAAATCATCTGAGCAGCGCCCTGTGGGTGACCCCAACCATACATAAATACGCCAAAGTCACGGTTCGAACGACCCTTCTTAAATACACTCCAAGGCTCAACCTTGAGGCTCACTTCAATACCCACACGGGTATAGTATTGAGCAAGGGCCTGTGCCACACGACTACCATTTGTGTATTTACCATTAGGAACGTTGAGCACCATTGTGATACCACTGCTATAACCAGCTTCGGCTAACAGCGCTTTAGCTTGTTCAGGATCATAGGTTAAATCTGGCATAGTCGAATCTGCACCATCGCGATAACTTGGCGCAAACTGGCTGGCAACCGTGGCCATGCCGCCCATAAGACGATCCACAATGGCCTCTCGATTCACTGCCAAAGACAACGCTTTACGAACACGAATATCGGCTAATGGATTACTACCATCTGCTGCAGTAACGCCTGGCGCTTGGTCGCTACCTACATCCAAGATCAAGAAAATACTACGCCAAGAAGGAGTACTTGTTGAGCTATAGGCGTCGTTGCCCTTAAGACTCTCTAGGTCTTCCATGGTTGGGTTTTCAATTAAGTTGAAATCACCTGCCAATAATCCGGCCATACGAGCGCCAGAATTTTTCACTGAACGAATTTCAACACGATCCCAATTAGGCGCTCCAGCCCAATGGTTAGCATTGCTTACTAGATCCGCATCACCGGTATTAGCGAAGCTTTCAAGTGTGTATTTGCCAGTACCATTGGCCATTTCACCACTTTCAAACTGAGCACGGGTTGGGTAACGAGTAATACCGCAGTCACCTGTATCGTCATACTTAAGAGGTGCTGTGAAATCTGCCTGAGTGGCTGACAAAATAGACAATGACTTCAATTTTTGGGGCAATACTGGGTAGGCCTTAACCGTGGTAAATGCCACCGTATAGTCATCAATTATTTTGACATCCGTTACAGGGCTCATAGCACTGGTGAGCATGTTTTTCTTACCGTCAACGCGGTACATCATGCGACATGCGCTATAAACTACATCCTGTGCCGTAAAGTCTGCACCATTGTGAAACTTAACACCTTCTCTGAGATTAAAAACCAAGGTAGTCCCATCAGTCCATTCATAAGAAGTAGCCAATAAAGGCTGATCCGTTCGGGACACTAGCGCTTCATAAATGTGTTCATTAAGAGATGCCGTTGCTGAAGCACTACTCTTAAATGGATCTACGGTAGACGGTGATGTCGCGTAGCCAATCCGTAAGGTATTGGCACTAGCAGACATAGCTAAGACGGTCGCACAGGCTCCGACTAATAGCGTATATTTAAGGTTTTTATTTTGCATGACTTACTCCTGATTATTATTCTAATATAAATTAGTTTGATTGCTGCTGCACAAAGCCTGCAATTTGGCTCAAAGCCGCCCCACAGTCTTGCTGCATTTGTTCAAAACGCTGAGTTTTTTCTCGCGTATCTTCGTTTAAATATAGATCACGACGAATCTCTACTTGTAAAATATGTTGGTCCACTTCTGGCCAGCCATAACGCACGATCATCTCACCACCCACAAAGCGCTCATTGACTGTGACATCATAGCCTTGATCACTAAACGCATCGGCTACACATTCGGTATAGGCAGCACTACACGCTTGTCCGCGGCGGTCACCTATATCAATTTGAGGACGTTGCTTTCCACCACGCGCCTTTGTATCGTTTTGGGTCATTGAGTGACAATCCAAAACATAAGCACAGCCTTGCTGTGTACGCATTGCCTCTACTTGGGATGTAATGGTTTGATGATACGGAACAAAGCACTGCGCCAAACGCTGCTTAAGTTCTCGGTTGCTCAATTTTCGATCATAGAGGTCATAGATTTCTTTTGTTCGTGACCAAAACAAGGTAGTGCCTGATTTAAGCCCTGTTGGCTGCATCCGCCCATACCAACCTTCGCTGTCTTCCAGCATAGCTGCATCAATATCATGTTGATGGCGATTAACGTCGATATAAGAGCGAGGGAAATTAGCGTGCACCGAAGTTAGCCCAAGTTCAATACGTGCTAGGTAGAGTTGATCTACGAATTTATCGTTAGGAAAGTCCAATACCTCAAAAGGGAGTGCTGGGTTGGCCCCAAAATCGTCTGGGTAAGCATCTCCGCTGTGGGGGAAGCTCAATAATAAAGGAGTGTCTAGCTGCCCGTTACTACTATTACCTTGTTCTAATGTGATACTGGCCTGTGTCGCGCCATTTACCCGAATACTGCCCATGAACTTTTCCATTTAAATAACCACTTGTGACAGAATAACGCCACCAACTAAAGGCCGCAACGTTATAAATAATCACTTACAAGTCATAAGTTTTGGTTATATAATAAGATTTATTAAATCTTCGACCTTCGATAAGGCGCGACCATGACTCAGTCACATAAGATTAACCGATTTAAATACATCGAAGCGTTTTCTGCTGTCATCGCTTGCGGTAGTATTTCTGCCGCAGCCAAGCACCTTGGCGTATCTCAACCTGCTGTCAGTCAACTTATCAAGAAGCTTGAAGGCTCAGTTGGCGTCCCTTTGTTTGTGCGCCGCAATGGCGTTATTTTCCCTACGTCGCGAGCAGAAAGTTTACGGGATGACGTGGACGATCTGTTAATGCAGCTGGATAAAATACAAATGCAGCTCAATTTTGGCAGCAACAGCACGATGAGCACTGTGCGCTTCTCTGCCACCTTGTCCATTACTAATGAACTGCTACCCAAGTTACTGGCCAACTTACATAGACAAAAACCTAAAATGTCGTTTTATGTAAACTCCTTGCCCATAGCCAACATGACCAGCGCGCTCATAGAAGGCAACGTAGACTTTACCCTCACCACTCGAAAGGTTGCCCACCCCAGCATTGTTAGTAAACGTTTAGTCAGTGCAAAGGAGGTTTGCGTCATGCCTGTGGACCACCCCTTAGCCAAAAAGAAACGGCTCGCCATCAGTGACTTAAGAAATCAAAAAATGATGATGACGTCTCGCACAGATCCGTCCTATGAGCAGCATCGAAACCTTTTCCACCAGCACCGGATTCAATACCAAAAGGTACTCGAATCACCGTTCTCTACATTGTCACTCGCTTTACTGTTCGACATACAGGCTTTGTCTATCAACAACCTGCTCATTGCCGAACTGGTATGCCAACACAATCCACATATCACTTGGCGACCAATAGAAGAATTTGAACACGAAACAGATTTCTTTCTATCCATGCCTCCATGGCTAGACGGCTCTTTAACAGAAGAACTAGTGTTGGATGGTGTTAGGGATGTAGTCAGCCCATTAGTAAAAAAGCTGAATTTGGCCATGTTTCTATAAATATTACTTATACCTTTCACTCAGTTACTTATAACATTGCGGCCGCTAGACTAAATCAGTAAGCTGATGAATAATCATTATTATTGAGCCGGTTCTATGCGTATTTGTATTCTTCATATTGGCTTCGCCAACCCAGCCGTCACCTCAAAACACCAACCTTCCCCTATCAGGTTTCAGAATCTACTAAACCCGTTCATGCAAGATGCGCAATGGAGCGTGGTCAATTGCGTGGAAGATCGCCTGCCTGCTCAGGCAGACAAATATGATGGCTACCTGATTACCGGTGGCAAATACTCTGTGTTTGACGATTTACCTTGGCAATACCAGTTATTTGAATTTATCCGCAGTGTGTATCAATGCCACATCCCTATTGTAGGTATCTGCTATGGCCACCAAGCCATTGCACACGCATTAGGAGGAAAGGTAGAGCGCTTCACTGGCGGGTGGGGTGTTGGCATTAATCAAGTCACTAGTCATGATTTAGCCGACTGGATGCAACCAGCGCAGCAAACACTCAACCTTTTAGCTATGCACCAAGACCAGGTCACGCAAATGCCTGCAGGCTCGAAGAGATATTTAAGTAGCGATTTTTGTGCTATTTCTGGCTTTTTTGAAGACCGTCGTTTATTGGCTATTCAGCAGCACCCTGAGTTCACCCCGGAGTTGTGCCAAGATTTGATAGAACAACGCAAAGACCGTATTGGAGACATCTATAACGAGGCTATGGATTCATTAGCAACAAGCCATAATGGTGGTATTGTAGGCCAATGGATTGCCCACTTCTACGATCCTAAAACAATTTAGTATTAGTCAATATGAACCAAATACCTCTGTAATCACCACATTAATAACCTAGGTAAAAAATAAAGATTGAAGCAGCTGCGAATGATGTAGATGTTCGTATTATTGACTGCAAGGCATGCGCGTAGCAGTGAACTCTGACGACCCAGCGCATTTCCCCGGGTACATGAACGAAAAAAGGTCTTTGATTCCATCAATATCTTCCAAAGTTTTAGTGCCGAACGTCACCGTAGCCTCATTGGCAATTGGCTTGATCGTAAAAACAATTAAGGAACTATAGTTATGAAGAAAGAGTTCAACCAACCATTAGGTGGAAACGATATGCCTCGTTTCGGTGGTATCGCTACTATGATGCGGCTACCTCACGTACCCGATGCACGGGGTCTGGATGTTGCTTTTGTCGGTGTACCCTTCGACATTGGAACATCAAATCGCCCAGGTGCCAGATTCGGCCCTCGGCAAATTCGCAGCGAATCGTGCTTAATTCGCCCTTACAACATGGCAACCCGCGCCGCGCCGTTTGATTCTTTACAAGTAGCCGATATCGGTGACGTTGCCATTAACACTTTCAATCTAGAAAAGTCGATGAGCATTATTGAGTCATCCTACGATGAGATTCTCAAACAGGATTGTAAACCACTCACTATGGGTGGTGACCATACAATTGCTCTACCCATTTTGCGTTCAATCGCGAAAAAGTATGGCCCTGTTGGAATCGTCCACGTTGACGCCCATGCCGACGTCAACGACACTATGTTCGGTGAGCGTATTGCACACGGCACGCCATTTCGCCGAGCCATCGAAGAAAATCTGATAGACCCCAAACGCATGGTACAAATTGGCCTTCGCGCGACTGGATACGAAGCAGACGATTTTGATTGGCCCCGAAAACAGGGCGTGCGTGTAGTTCCAGCTGAGGATTGCTGGTATCAATCACTCAAACCTTTAATGGCTGAAGTGCGCGAACAACTGGGCAAAGGGCCGGTTTATGCTGCTGGTACAGGCACACCAGAAATTGGCGGCCTGTCAATTCACCAGGGGTTGGAAATTATTCGAGGTTGTCGTGGACTTGATGTCGTAGGTGGAGATTTAGTTGAAGTAGCACCAGCTTATGATACGACAGGGAATACAGCGCTTACGGCAGCTAATTTGTTGTTTGAGATGCTTTGTGTGTTACCAGGCGTAAAGTATCGGACATAAAGCCAACCGTTATTCAGCCATTTAAGAGAGTGTAATATGTAGAGGGTGAGGTGTTAGTAAGATCAAGTCACTTATGTAAACGGGGGCCGAATAGGGGACTAAATACAAACATCATCGCAACTTATGAGGCATTAAAATCTGTAAGTTATTGATTTAAATGGCGCGCCCAAAATCCTTTGGGAACCCCCGTGGTACGGGCATTTCATCATCAAAACTAGCCACATGGGGAGGCAAGTCTAAAGCTAGATTAATGGCTTGCATATCTCACAGGCGCTAGGTTTAGCAGTCGATGGAATGAGCGGCCTCACTCAAGTGACGCATTTTTTCCATAGCTAGGTCGCGCCCCAAAATGCCCAGACCGCAGTCGGGTCCGGCAATAAGGCGGTGGGCATCAATGTGTTCGAGCGCTTGCAGCAAGCGTTGACGAATTTCCTCCACCGCTTCTACCCGACTCTTGGCGATGGCCACAACCCCAAGAATGATCTGTGTTGATTTAAAGTGCTCCAGCAAGGTGAGGTCGTTGTAACGGTGGGCATCTTCCAAAGACAAGGCCATGATGCTGGAATCTTCCATGGCGTTGGCAATCTGAAAGTAAGATTCAGGCGGAGCCTTGGGGTAATCGACAACATCGATTTTGTTTGGGTAGCCGCAGCACATGTGGGCCGTGCGTACGACTTCTTGGGGGCAATTATGGAAGGCTCGGTCTAAGTTTTCGACGCCAAATAGTAATGCTCGGTCTGGATAGCGTGCAAATAGAGGCTCATCAATTTGAATATGCCGACAGCCGGCGTCGGCTAGGCTTAAAATTTCGCGGTTGAGTGCCTCGGCGACGGCTTTGCCGAACTCCTTTTTATCACCATAATACTCGTCCACCAAGGTATCGGCCATGGTTAAGGGTCCAGGCATGGTGATCTTTACCGGCTTATCTGTGGCCTGTTGCGCACGGCGCCAATCATTGGCAAGAAATAAACGCTCGGATGTGACCGGTCCACGTACCGTAGGCAGGAACGAGGAGTAGCTGCCGTTGCGTAGGGTCTTTTCCGTTAGTACGTCAAAATCGATGCCGCTCAGCTGTCGACAGTGGTAGTGGATATAATTCTCCCGCGCAATCTCACCGTCTGTGGGTATGTCGATACCTGAGTTGACCTGGTCTTGCACCGCTTGATGGGTGCCGCGGGTAAGGATAGCCTCGAAGTCGTCGCCCATGGCTGACACCGCCGCAGCCCAACCACGGGTAGGGTGGGACGTATCTAAATTGCCAAACCAATCAGGTAGGTCAATATAATCTGGTTTGGGGTAGGCTCCAATGGTTGTGGTTAGTAATCCCATAGCAACTCCATATTAACTTGTATGCACTTATGTGTCTCAGCATAGCATAAATTTAAGGTGCCCAATGTTTAGCCCCTGCATGTGATTACTTGGTCTTTAGGCTTTTCACGATACTTTTGGACGAGTAGTGTCCTCTCATGTCTAACGGAATACGTCGAGAAAAGTAATACGTGCTGTTATGAAGAAATATATAAGAACAGATTTGGTCGTTCATTTGGTTCAAACCCACAAGCTAACATTGATGAAATGCTTGTACCACGGGGGTTCCCAAGGGAAATGATGCGCGCCAGGAGGGAGTCGAACCCCCGACCAACAGGATCGGAACCTCTAAACATATGGCTCATCATTGTTCGTCCGCCTTTGCGTGAGCACACAAGCCGTTGTTTTAACTAATTATATGCTAAATTCTGTTCGCCATTGCTTGCGGTTGTTAACCCATAAAAGGTACCATAGAAGGTACCAAAAGCCACTACATGAACAACAACCAGGAATAACGCATGCGCCGGTTAACTGACTCTCAAGCTAGAGCCTGCCCAAATGGTAATAAAATAAGTGAAGCCGTAGAGCCTACAGGCTCGCTGGTTTTATGGCACAAAAATAGTGGCAGTCGCGAATGGTATTTTAGAAAGCAGAGAAAAGACGAAAAAGACATCAACGAAAAGTTGGGCACCTACCCTGACCTAAAACTAGTAGACGCTCGGCAGAAGGCATCTACCGTAGCAAAAGTCATACTCCAGCACAGTGATCTAAAGAAGTTTCGCCGCGACCAAACAAAAGCAAAACAGTTAGCCGAATCGAAAGCAATTGAAGCAGAGATACGAGCAGCTTCTCTAGGCAGCCTAAGCGACCTTTGTCACGCATATGTCGCAAAAATGGAGAGTGATGGTCGCGCGTCTGCGAAAAAAGTTGGCCAAGCGTTAAAGCGGTAT
>Ga0302120_10000974_pt1 | contig 13320 bp, 10 predicted proteins | sample AG5_Bottom_MG_FD_203118 | JGI IMG/M metagenome (GOLD analysis project Ga0302120, IMG submission 203118) | Marine microbial communities from Western Arctic Ocean, Canada - AG5_Bottom | ecosystem: Environmental > Aquatic > Marine > Oceanic | place: Canada: Western Arctic Ocean | collected 2017-10-01 | reverse complement strand
ATGACGGCACCGTGTATGTCACAGGCTGGACAGAATCTAATTTAGATTTCCCTTTGGTGAACGGCCCCTCCACAACCCACCAAGGACTGAAGGATGCCTTTGTTGCCCGTATACCCCCCTATCACGTGTTGTTGCGTGGTGGAACGGCTGTGGATCCCGTAACCGAAGAACATGCGGATGTCCTCCTTTTAGATGGAGACCCAGGAGCAGATTGGCGACGCGAAGTAACGGTCGTGGCCAATACCACCCTCACGCTTTCCATTGACGCCACTTCTTGGTTAGCTGGCCAGGCGCTCACACTCTATCAATGGCCCGCCGATGCCGGCCGACGCTGGGCTAGCCAAACGGAAACAGGTTTTGCTGCTGACTTAGGTCACGCAGCATTCCCACTGGGTGCTTCCACCCTGGTCACCTCCGGTACAGGTTCTGTCACGGTCAGTTTGTCGGCTGGGGATTGGACTTTGCAAGCGGTCATCACGGACGCAGCAAACCCCCTTGGAAAGAGCTTGTCCAACGCCATCGTGGTTCACGCGCAGTAACCTCACGCACAAAAAACCCTTGTCGAGGTCTAGGAACTGGCTAAAGTGGCAGGGTTCCTTAACACAAACCTACCAAGAATCTGGTGCTCGGAAAGCGGGGTGAAATTCCCCCACGGATCCGCCACCGTACAGTCGGAAAACGGCCCAGTTTCTGGTTTCACCTCTCATGTCCGGGCGAGATTTCCGGCTGAAACGCATGAAATATTTCTTGACGGCCATCGTGGCCTCTTGTGCTCTCGTTGTCCCGACTCTTGGGCAACAATTCGCTCACGACATTTCCCTGTCCGGCCTTGGGAATGGTGATGCAAAACCCTTTGGCTTGGCATATGAACCAACCTCCAACCAACTTTACGTTGCGCTGTCGGGTTCGTTTGGTACACCGAACAATGTAGTTGCTGTGATTGACGTGGCCACGGATACGGTGAAGCAAGTGATTCCCGTCGGCCTTTACCCAGAAGACATTGCTTTTGTGTATGACGCCAGTGGAAATTTCCGATACGGCGCGGTGACCAATTCCACCAGTGGTTCCGTCACACTTTGGGATGACCAGGATCAAGTTGTGGCCACGGTGGCGCTTCCGGATCCTTGGATGATGGGCTCTTGTTATCCCTTTGGGATTACGGCCTCCGAAGATGGGCAGTTTTTTTACATCACAACTCAGGATGGAACAGGTGAAATTTACGCTGTAAATGTCAACACGTTGTCCTTAGATACGACTGCTGGATTGGCCGCACCATTTCGCTCTGGTGGACGCCCAGTTCACGCAAACGGGACCTTGTTTGCCCCTATGACAACTTATACGGCAACTTGGACGGGTTCGGAGGCAGGCCTTGGCGCTTGCTCCTCTGTCGCAACGAACTACACCATGCTTCACGTTGAAGATGAAATATCGACCTACCCTAGTGGTCAAGATTTGGTGCAACTCCCCGACGGTCGCATGGTTTGGGGTGGCTTGTTCGCCAATAATCGACTGTACATTTTTTCCGCCGACGGCGCACTAGAGCAAACTGTGTCGTGCAGCGCAGGCGCGCATGGTCTTGGTGTGAATGAAACCGGCGACATCTTGGTGGCCTGCGGCTTGTACGGCAACCTTCTTTCTTTTGTTGACCTCAACACAATGAAAGAAATTTCTACCGTAAGCGTAAGTAATGTTGGCTTAGGTTATTCCATGCCCAACGATGCCGTTTTTGCCGGAGGAAAACTTTACGTCACCTCGCATGGCACCGAAGAAGTCATGGTTTTTGACAACCTTCCCACCGCCGGTCAGTCCAACCATACGGGATCTCTTGTCATCTCCAACCCTTCTCCATCGGCAGGGGAATTCTTGGATGTCTCGGTAAATGGGGAAGGCATCACCGCCCTAGTTTCCGCCGATGCCACTTGGCCCACGATGACAAGCTACGGCTTTCTCATGGACATCGGCCCTAATCTCCGGATTCACGGGCATGGCATGAACGCCTTCCAAAAGACCTTCCGCGTCCCTTTGTCGGGATCTGTTGCGGGAACGCATCATTGGATGCAAGGTGCGCAGCTTGATGCGGGCGTTTGGACAACGACCGAGCCTCGCGTACTGGTACTTCAGTAACGGCAGATTTTGAGGTCGTTCCTAGTTTTAATATCACTATTTCTTAGCAAAGAGGGGCAGCCCCTTTGCTGAGAAATAGTGATATTAAAACTAGGAACGACCTCAAAATCCCAATCTATCCAGAACCATATCGCCCCACTCCGTCGTGGAATGCACCCCGGCTTTGAGTCCTTCTATTTGGTCGGAACATAATAATTCGCGAACCGCCGTTTCCACGGCAATCGAGGCTTCGCGTTCTCCAAGATGCTCCAGCATCATGGCCACCGCATTGATGGTCGCCACTGGATTGGCCGTATTTTTCCCCGTCGCCTTCGGCATTGAGCCATGAATGGGCTCAAACAAAGAAAAATGACCTGGGTTAATATTTCCAGAAGCCGCGACGCCCATGCCGCCTTGCACCATCGCGCCGAGGTCGGTGATAATGTCACCGAATAAATTTGTGGTCACCGCCACATCAAACCACTCTGGATTTTTCACCATCCACATGCACGCTGCATCAATGTAAGCATGGTCCGTTTTAACGTCAGGATAATCCTTCGAAACTTCTGCAAAAACGCGCGTATAAATATCCTGCGCGCGTACAGCATTTGCCTTATCAATCAAAGTCAACTGCCGACGAGGTCGAGTCATGGCCAATTCAAAGGCGTAACGAATCACGCGCTCCGTACCCGCGCGCGTGTACTTCATGGGTTGCGATGCCACTTCATTTGGGCCACCCTTATCTTCAAACACCGGGGGGAACACATAAGCGTCTTCTGTGTTTTCCCGAACAATCACCATGTCCACATCAGCAGGTTTTTTCCCCTTCAACGGACACCAGCGTTCATCGTAAAGCTGAATCGGCCGCAAGTTAATGTACAACCCACCTTCCCAGCGCAACCTGCCAATCACACCACGCTCAATCAAACCAATGGGCGCACGAGGATCACCAATGGCCCCCAACAACAACGCATCATGCTCTTGCGTACGAACAAACGCTTCGTCGGGAAAAATTTCCCCACCATCTTCTCCTCCGGTTGCCAACCAATGATCCGTTCCATACGGAAGTTCCGTCAACTCACAAGAAAATCCATACTTCTCTGATGCGGCGTGCAACACGCGCAAACCTTCGCGGACGACTTCGGGGCCGATACCATCACCGGCCAACACTGCAATTTTGTGGGTTTTACTCATGGGGATTCTCACAAGAGAATCTCGCATTGTACTAGAACGATGCGTTCGCGAAAGAAGCCAACCTCAAAAGATAAAATCAAACCCAAAATCACCGCGCCACACCCAGTGCACGAGTGCAAGAAGTCATGGAGTGAGCAGAACTTCCACCGCGCCATCCAAACGCGCCCACACGGGAATCACCGAAAGCCCCGGATGTTCCGACGCAATCAAGGCCGCCGCCTGCACACACTGCACTTTTTGCTCTTCATCCGAAATCGGGTTTCCCGCACAACCTGGATGCGCCGCCACCACCACGCCCTTGGAATCATGCACTTGCACAGAAATCTCCACGTGCCGACGAACCCCTTCGCTAATGCTGGCCACCACCCCGGCCTCCGTCACCATATCCACATAATCCACTCCAAATTCCCGGCGCGTAAACGCGGTCACAGATTCTTGAACGCGGCCGTCCATGCAGTTGACAGCAGTAGCAAAAGTAGAGTTAGGGTCAGCCATTGTTGTGTATATTAAGGATATGCTCCGCCTTTTTCTCGCCTCCCTTGCACTGATTTCACTCAGCCCCGTGCAATCTCCCGCCCCTTACCAGCACATCAACGTATTCGGCGTGCATTGCGTGGCTACGAACAGTGTGCCCAAGGCCAAATTCTATCACATGGCATCGGTCTTGGCGCAATACCTGGACAACGACGAGGATGGAATCGTGGATGACCCCAATGTCCTTGCCGCAATGACGGACCCCAATGCACCTCCCTGCCTCATGGCTCTGTTTCAGTCAGAAAATGAAATGGACAGCGTGTTAAATCAATACGGTCATATTCTAGATCGATACCGATGGCAAAATCTTTTCGCCGACGAATGCCATCCGCAAGGAAGTAGTACGCAAAATGGTTTTGATGCCACCCTGGAAGAAGTGCTGCACTTAGTCAGTCAACACGGTTGGGCCAACGCCTACCCAGCAGCCTTTGGGGAATACGCCGGTACAGAAATTTCCGACGCTATGGATCTTGCGCGCGGTGGCCATTTCAACCGCCCACCCAACAACTACCCTCCCGGTGCTTGGTACCACTACGATGACCAAACTTGCCGTTATGGTTGCCAAGTCACTGAATACTTTTACTGGTTTTTGACCTCTATTTTGGGCGCACAAGATTATCTCGGCCGTGGCAATGAAATTAACAACGAATGGGAACCCAACACAGCAGCAAAAGTACAAAGTGTCGATGCCGGCGCATGGGCTTTGTTCCAAGACCCTCGATTTACTTTCCCGCAAGTCATTCCTGATGGGAGTTATCGCTAACTCAAGCTACAGTCCGTCTCTAGATTAACTCAATCACCTCCGAGGTGACTTCGGCAGAGTCATCGGTTCCATGATGATTCGCCACAAGGTGGTTATGCACCGTTTGCATAAAGTTTTCATGCGCCCTTCGCTTTCCCAACCCGCGTAAATCCAAGCGAAATCGGATTATTCTTGACTCCAGCCACCCACTGGAAAGAGAAATCCGGGACAGCCTTTTCAAAAACGGCGTGCTTTTCCGGTGACACGATGCATCTTGTTTCCTTGAGAATCATGGAAGCACTTTGTCTCTGCTAGAGTTTGCGTGTGCGAAATTTCCTCCTCCTAGCCGGCCTCAGCTCCTTCCTTGGAAGTTGTGCGATTTTCTCCTCTTGGATGGATTCAAAACCAACGCCACCCAACATCGTCATCATTTACACCGACGACCAAGGCTGGGGAGACATCGGCGTACAAGGGGCACAGGGCTTTGAAACGCCAAACTTGGACCGCTTGGCCGCCGAAGGCACACGTTTTACGAGTTTCTATGTTGCCCAACCCGTGTGTTCCGCATCCCGCGCGGCACTGCTAACCGGTTGCTACCCCAACCGCATCGGCATTCATGGAGCCCTGGGCCCAAGGAATACGCACGGGATTCATGCGGATGAAACCACCCTAGCGGAATTGTGTCAATCCAAAGGCTATATCACCGGCATGTTTGGAAAATGGCACTTGGGGTATCAAGCGCAGTTTCTTCCCGCCCATCACGGCTTTGACGAATCCTATGGCATTCCTTACTCCAACGACATGTGGCCGTGGCATCCGAATTACGCGCAGTTTTCCGATCCCGTAGAAAAGAGAAAGCGCGGTTATCCTGATTTGTTTTTATTTGAAGGCCTTGACATTGTGGACCCCGAAGTCACTGCGGAAGATCAAATGCATTTCACACAGGAGTTCGGCGACCGTGCGGTTTCCTTTATTCAAAAGAATGCGGACAAGCCTTTCTTTCTTTATCTCGCCCACCCCATGCCCCATGTTCCCCTGTTCACAAAAGAAGAAAGTGTCGGCCGAAGTGAACAAGGGCGTTACGGTGATGTCCTCGAAGAAATTGATGATTCCGTGGGAAAAGTCATGCAAGCTTTAGAAGAAGCAGGTGTGGCCGACAACACGCTGGTGATCTACGCTTCCGACAACGGCCCTTGGCTTTCTTATGGAAATCATGCCGGCTCCACGGGTCCTCTACGAGAGGGCAAAGGCACCACCTTTGAGGGAGGCGTGCGCGTTCCGTGTTTGATACGGCTTCCAGGTCAAATTCCCGCCGACCGTGTGAACGACACGCCTTGGATGACCATTGATATTTTCCCTACGGTGGCGAATCTTATTCAGGCAAATCTTCCATCACTGCCAATCGACGGAAAAAATGCATGGCCACTTTGGTCGGGAAAAAATGATTCCGAGTCCCCACAAAAAACGTACTTCTTCTATTACCGGAACAACGAACTGCAGGCGTTAAGGCAAGGGCCCTGGAAACTACACTTTCCCCACGGTTATCGCTCCATGGAGGGAAAAGAAATCGGTGCCGATGGCACCCCAGGTTCTTATGACTATTCCGTAAAAATCAATTTGGCACTTTATGATTTGTCGCGGGACATCTCGGAAAGTCTCAGTGTGAAAACCAGGTACCCCGAACTCATGGAGCAACTGCTTCAAACCGCCGACACCATGCGCGCCAAGCTTGGTGATAGCCTCAACGACTTACCTCAAGGCTCAGAAACGCGGGAAGCTGGGCGCGTTGCTAATCCAACCATCGAAGCTATTCCATCAAAGGAATAAGCGGCACTTTCCGCCTCCATGCCCTTCTAAAGATTTCATATGGGCAGAAATGCTACATCAATGTAGTTTTTCTGTTCATATGAAATTAAAAACTAAGGAGCGACTACGAAATCAAGTGTCGGAGAATACGCACAAATCTTTCCTGCAAAAGCACTTGCGGCCACCGTCAAGGGACTAGCCAGATAAAGGCGGCCTGGGCCGGAACGACCGGAAAAGTTGCGATTAATCGCCGAAACGGTCACCTGGTCCATGGTATCACTCACACCGGGGCCACACCCAATGCACGCCCCACACCCCGGGTTCACCAATTGCACCCCCACTTCCTGAAAGAGTTGGGTCCATCCCTGGGCATCGGCGTAATCTTGCACTGCCTTCGACCCAAACTGAATAAAGAACTGGGTGCCTTCGGCCACCTGAACGCCGGCATCCTTTGCCGCCTGGCAGACTTCAGCGTACATTCTCATGTCATCTACTTTGCCCGCCGTGCAGGAACCGCCATAAGCGATATCAATGGAAATAGGATCTAAGTCCGAGACGTTTTTCCCGTAGGTCGGGTCGCCGGGTTCCGCCACCATGGGCACGATTGCGGACAGGTCCACCCCATGCACACCGCCGTCATAGTGCGCGCCTGGATCGGCGGACACAAAGGTTGCCTCAATTTCTTTCCCCGTTTTCCCAGGCCGACGTTCTGCAAGCCACTGCGCAAGGGCTTCATCGCCTTCGCAAATTCCGGTACGCCCCGTGCATTCTGTGGCCATATTGCACAGTGTGGCGCGCTCGTCCACCGAAAGGCTTGCCAATCCGCTGCCGCCAAATTCCATGGAACGGTTCAGCGTGTCTTCGCGTTTTGCGAAGGTATCCAAAATGAACAGCATGACGTCTTTCGCCGAACAACCCGACGCCAATGACCCCGTTAATTCAAAGCGAATGCTCTGCGGAACGCGCACAAAGGTGAAACCACTTTGCGCTAAAGCCGCATATTCCGTGGCACCCACGCCATAAGCCAACGCATTGGACGCGCCGCCCATGCACGTATGAGAATCCGTGGCTTGCACAAAATCACCCGGGTCAATTAAGGCCTCACGCGCGATTTGATGGCAAATTCCAGGACTTACGCCATCTTTTGCCTGAAAATCTAACACACCCGTGTGTTTCTGGAATTCTCTCTGTAAATCCCGCATGGTTTGGATTTTAGAAACAAAGGGCGCAAAGCGAGCAACGCCGTCGGCGTACAAAAGATGGTCTTCAAATACGGCTAACTTGTCCGCATTTTCCACCGTGTACTCTTCACCGTACTCTGCCTTCAAAAAAGTATGTACTTGCGCTGATGTGAATTCATGACTAAACCCGGCGTCCACTTTGGCCAGCACCGCATCGCCCGACGCCACAAAGGCACCTTCTTCCCCAGGGTTGAGCATCTTCGTTGCAATCATCTTCTCCGCCATGTTCATGGGCCGATTCCCCGTGGCATTGGGAGGCAAAGTAATCTCCCCCGATTGCACTTTCTTCGAAAATGCAAAGAGTCCCCCTTCTTCAATGATAACTTGTGTAACCGGATCATAACCCTGGCTAAACTCCGACAAGTCCACCGTTTCGCTGGCCTGCATGCGCTGCAGCACATCATGGCCCGCCATAAGCTGACCCAAATTTATGTTATTGCGCTCATGAATCGGCGCAAAACTTGCAGCAAACACATAACGAATACCCGACCACCGTTCACATTGCGCGGCCGTCTCCCGACTAGAACCGGTCCCTTTTCGCAAACCTGAAACGATGGCTTCAAAATTTCCGTCCATCAATTCTCGTTCACCGATCACACGGTTGCCATCGGCGTCTACTAAACCGGCATAGGCATTCTTAGCAATCTCTTCGGGCAAGTGATCAAAGCAAACCCACGCCGGAGTCATGACGTCGGTGTTGATGTCATCCAACAAATCATCCACCGAGAGGTTCTCCATGCGCAAATTCAACCCGTCATGCAACTGGCGGCGAATGAGTTCAAGATCCTTGGTCAGAAAAAGCACGCGCTTTTTCTGATCCAGGCTGATTTCCAGGTTGGGTTTGGAGGAGTTCATGGGTGCAGACCAACCCGAATGCTACCGCGTCTGCCGTACTAGACGATTCAGGCGACCCCGAAAATTCCAGTCCACCACCCATAAATCACCCTGTTTCCCCCACGCCGCACAATGCGGAGACAAAAACATGCCGTCATGCCATTTGTCTCGATCCACGGCATTTGTAGCGCGAAGAGCGGGATTTTCCTGCTCACCAAGGTGCGCCAAAACCGCTCCATCTCGGTCCAAAATGCTCACGCGCCCTTCTAACTCCGCTACCAGCCATCCCTCCGGCCCGGCATCCACATGACAAGGACGGTTCAAGGGCGTGGCCACCACACGGTCCAGCGTTCCATCCGGATGAAACACCTGTAACCGACGGTTTTCTCGGTCTGCCACGACCAAGCGCTGAATCTCCTCATCCCACGTGATGCCATGAGGCGTTTGGAATTTCCCCGCTTCACTCCCTGGCCCGCCAAAACAAAACTCCCAAACTCCTTCGGCCGAATAAGCATGCACCCAACCCTTGCCGTAACCGTCCGCCACAAAAAATCGGCCGTCGGGTAAAACGGCAACCGACGTTGGTTTATATTCCTTCGCCGACGTGTATTTTTTTGAACTCTCAGGCCAACTCCACTGACGCAATGTTTCACCTGCCATGTCTAATTGGCGCACTTGATGCAAACCCGTGTGCGTGACCCAAATAGTTTCCGCGCCATCAGCCTGCACAATGTCCATGCCATGCAATCCGCCCGCCAAGTCCTCTCCCATGGCGTGTAAAAACTGGCCGTCGGGCGCAAACACCATCACTGATCGGCTGGAATCCGTGTTGAGATAGACTCGGCCTTGCGCATCCAAAGCCACACAGCCATGGGTATTCCCTAAATTCACGCCGTCGGGCAACTTCATCCACCCCGCATCCCACGTGTAGTGCAGAGGCGTTGAGTTAGATTGAAAACAACCCAAGGCAAAGGCCAGCACGGCAAGAAAGATGAGAGGTTGGCGCATTGGAGAAGCCTAACCGCGCCGGTAGCCTTTGCCGAATGTCCAAACCCACCTCAGCCGACGCACTTCAAATGGCGGGAAAATTCTCGGCCGACGGCACCCCGCAAAATGCTGAACTTTGGTCCGGAGGCCACATCAACACCTCTTTTCGAATCACTTTTTCGGAAAACACTCCCCCTCGTCGGTATTTACTCCAACGCATCAATGCGCATGTTTTCCCCCAAGGAAATCTTATCATGGAAAATATCCGACGCATCACCTTGCATGTGTTCGGCATGCTGCAATCCACCGGGGTGCAAAATATGGAGCGGCGCTTTCTTTCCTTAGTGCCCACAAAACAAGGAGGTTTTTGCATCCAAGATGCCGGCGACCATTTTTGGCGGATGTATCCGTGGGTGGAAGGAACGCAGACCAAACTCCAAGTGGAAACCACCAGCCAAGCAAATTCAGCCGCCTTTGCCTTTGGTGATTTTTTGCGTTTAACCGCCGACCTCACTCATCCTCCGCTTCATACGATCCTCCCTGATTTTCATCACACACCCAAACGACTTCAGGCCCTCCAGGAAGCCGTCCAAAGCAACCCAAAAAATCGCCTCGATTCTGCCGCCGACGCTTTAGCACTGGTGGAAGAGCTCACCCCCGACGCCTGCATTTTGCAGACCTTGTTAGATCAAAAACAGTTGCCCTGGCGTCCGGTGCACAATGACACCAAAATTTCTAACGTTCTCTTTGACGCAACTAATCAGGAAGCCCTTTGCGTGGTTGACTTAGACACCGTCATGCCGGGGTCGGCGCTTCATGATTTCGGCGATATGGCACGCTCCATGGCAACCCGCACTCCAGAAGATGGCCGCAATAAAAACGGGGACTGGGTGGAAGCCAAAGTAGACACCGAATTATTTGCCGCCGTTTGCCATGGTTTCCTGCAAGGTGCAGGAAATTCTCTGGCTGCTTTGGAAAAACAGCATCTCCTCCTCAGCGCTCAAGCACTCGCGACCGAGTTAGGCGCCCGTTTCTTGATGGATTACCTCCTCGGTGACACTTATTTTGGCATCACGCGCCCGCAACAAAACCTAGAAAGAGCCCAAACGCAACTGGGCATCGCCAAAGAATTTCTTCAAAGGAAAGAAGAACTGGAAAAGATTGCCTTCATGGGGTAGAGTTGGGTTCATGAAACAGATGTTGCAACAGAGTTGGCGCTGGCCTTGCGGGCCCAGGATTTCCCTGAAGCCGTAGCGGCCTATTCCTCCCGCACGACTCTCTTGAAACACCTGAAGGGCCCTCGAATACTCGGGGGCTCTTTCTTTTTACCCACACACCATGCCCTTCCTGCACCAATCCTCTGCTAAGGATGCCGCTCAACACGGCCTCGCTTGGCTTGAAGTCCCGGCGGATCGCTTCACGCCCGTCGGACTTTTCCTCTCCATGCGCGCAAGCGGGCGTCGGCCTTGCCTACTGGAATCCGCCGAAGGCCCTCTGCGTTTGGCCCGCTGGTCTTTGCTGGGCGTCAATCCGGCAGAACACATAGAAGTTTTTGCAGGAGATCCCACGCCGACGTTTTCCCAGGAGATTCCCACGTCACCCCCCGCCCACTTGCCACCTTTTTGCGGCGGGTGGATTGGCTCCTTCTTTTATGAATGGGCAGCCCAACAAGAACCGACGGTTTCGGTCGTTACGGCTGGACCTTGGAAGGGAAAGGTGGCGGATTTTCAACGCTACCCGCAAGTTTTGGCACTGGATCACGCCAACCAAAAAGTTTTCTGCATCGCTCCTTGCAAAGAAGCGGATTTTGAAACGACCCTGCTGGCCTTAGAAGCCTTAGCCAACGACTTGCATCATCCCTATCCAGAGGCCGACGCCTTCACCTGCGCCGACCTTACGCCTGAACACTCCATGGCAAAGGAGGATTTCTTGACAGGGGTGGAATCCTTGCGTCAGGCAATCTCCGAAGGAGAGATTTTCCAAGCGGTGCTCTCCCAACGTTTTGACTTGGACTTTGAAGGGGACCCTTTTCAACTTTATCGAGCTCTGCGGCTTTGCAATCCTTCGCCGCATATGTTCTTTTACGAGAGCCCCGATTTCATTTTAGTCGGCTCTTCACCAGAACGCTTGGTTTCGGTCCTCGACGGCCGTGTAGAAAACCGACCCATCGCAGGAACGCGGGCGCGCAGTGATCAACAGGAAGAAGATGACCGCTTGGGTGCAGAACTACAAAATGATCCCAAAGAGCGTGCGGAACATGACATGCTCGTGGACTTGGCGCGCAATGACCTCGGAAGAATTGCCCGAACCGGCACCGTCTGCGTTCGAGAACATGCCGCCTTAGAAAAATTCGCGCGTGTGCAACATTTGGTCAGTCGTGTGGATTGTGAACTTGCAACCTCCTTCACCCCCATGGATGCCCTCGCCGCTTCCTTCCCTGCAGGAACCGTCAGCGGTGCGCCCAAAATAAGGGCTATGCAGTTGCTTTCCGCGTTAGAACCTGAAGCCCGCGGGCCCTATGCCGGTGCATTCGGCTACATTGACGCCTCGGGAAATTTGGACATGGCCATCACCATTCGCACCTTCGCCATTCAAAACAACAAGCTTTCCGTTCAGGCGGGTGCCGGCATTGTGCACGCATCCAAACCAGAACGGGAATACACCGAAACGATGGAAAAAGCCGACGCCCTTTTCCGCGCCGTTCACATTGCCGCATCCGGCATCTTCTCTAGCCCCGAAACCAGATGATCCTCCTCATCGACAACTACGATTCCTTCACGTACAACTTGTACCAGTCCTTAGCCTCGCAAGGTGCTGAAGTTCAAGTACATCGCAATGATGCATTGACCAAAGAGGAAGCCCTTGCCCTCAATCCATCGGCGATTATTTTCTCTCCTGGACCCGGTCGGCCGAAAAATTCTGGCATTTGCCCAGAATTACTTAAGGAAATTCCTGATTCGCTTCCATTTTTAGGCATTTGCTTAGGGCATCAAGCCTTGGTGGAATCCTTAGGAGGGCACCTTGAGTTAGACCCTGTTCCCACGCACGGAAAAAGTTCTTTGATGCATCATGATGGGGAATGTTCGCTATTTCAGGATCTTCCCAACCCGTTTCCAGCCGGACGCTATCACTCTTTGCGCGCCGTGCGCAGTGACTTGCCGGATTGCCTGCATTTGAGGTCTTGGACGGAAGATGGTTTGGTCATGGCTGTGGAACACAAAACACGGCCATGGTTTGGTCTGCAGTTTCACCCGGAATCTATCTTGACTCCGCAGGGAGACAAAATGATGGCTCACTTCCTTCAAAAAACAGGCATCGGCGTCAGCACACGATGAATCTTCAAGAGGCCGGCCAGCATGCTATGAATGGCGGCTTCTTCAGCCGGCAGGAGACCTTTAACTTGCTGAGTTCTTCCCTGAGGGAAGGAGCGAACGGGACGGCTTTGGAACTTTTTCTCACGGGCCTTGCGAATCGCGGGGAAACGGCCGAAGAAATCCAAGGAGGTGCTGAAGCCTTGCGAGCCGCTTGCGTCCCTTTTCTGCATGATGCCGCCGATGCCCTGGACACGTGCGGGACCGGCGGAGATGGGCTGGGGTCCTTCAATCTTTCGACGGCGGCGGCGTTGGTGGCCGCAGGTGCCGGTGCCAAAGTCATCAAACACGGCAATCGCTCCGTTTCCTCTCAATGTGGGTCGGCCGATTTGCTGGAAGCGGCCGGAGTGCATTTAGAATTGAATCCGGAACAGGCGCGCCGTGTTTTCGAAACCGTTGGCATGGTATTTTTGTACGCCCCTACGTTTCATCCGGCCATGCGTTTTGTTGCTCCGGTTCGCAAGAAGATGGGTCGGCGAACGCTGTTTAATTATTTGGGGCCTCTTTG
>Ga0302120_10000973_pt1 | contig 13321 bp, 10 predicted proteins | sample AG5_Bottom_MG_FD_203118 | JGI IMG/M metagenome (GOLD analysis project Ga0302120, IMG submission 203118) | Marine microbial communities from Western Arctic Ocean, Canada - AG5_Bottom | ecosystem: Environmental > Aquatic > Marine > Oceanic | place: Canada: Western Arctic Ocean | collected 2017-10-01 | reverse complement strand
ATAGGCTTCAGCGACCCGTTTCATCTCCCTCAGGATGATCCCCGAAACCTCTGCACAGGTATAAGTACGATCTACGATTTCGATCCGTGAATCCTCGTTGGGTCCCTCGACGATCCCGTAGGGGTAGAGTTCCATCGAGCGCTGCACTTCCGCCGACGCAAAACGCCGGCCAATGAGTCGCTTAGTTGCAAAGACCGTGTTGGCGGCGTTGGTAATCGCCTGACGCCGGGCTGGATACCCCACCAGTTGCTGCCCATCGGGGCTCACGGCGAAGAACGACGGCGTAATCTTGTAGCCGCCTGAATTCGGAATCACGATGGGCCGTCCATCCTCCACCACCGCGACGCAGGAGTTAGTGGTTCCGAGATCGATCCCGATCACCCTACCCACGGCTGCCTCCGACGTATGCTTCTCGACCACTGCGAAGGAGATTGGCCAATTCACGGCGAGCGTCTGCATCCTGAGGGGAAAACTCAAGGACCCACTCAAACTCGCGCTTGGCGTGGCCTGTGTGCCCTTGGGCCAAATGAATCCGGCCCAGGGTCGTGTGGTAGTGGACCACCTCGGGGCTCTGCTCCGCCGCGATTTCGGCGAGCCTCCTCGCTCTATTCAGTTGATTGAGCGCAAGGGCTACGCAGGCGGCGCGGTGGTTGAGCTCCGAATCTTGCGGACGCAGCTCGAGATTTTTTTCCAACGCCTTCATGGTTCGACCGAGTTCATCCGGGTTCATCGAAAGATAGAATTTCGATGCGTCGAGCACATCGTGAACGGACAGTTTTCCCTTTCGATTTTTCAGATCTTTCAATGCGCTGCGATAGACCAGATTTTCAGGCTCGAAGCGAATCGCCAGCTGGAGACTGGTCGATGCTTCCTCCAGCCTGCCCTCGCGCTCAGAGAGTCGGCTCGCTTCAAAAAATCCTTCCGCCTTCTGGTGCCTCTCGTCACGAACCGAACGGGGCACATTGTGGAGAGTGCGTTGCCCCAGGCGCGAAATTTTCTCAAATTCGGACCGATCGAGAGTCTGAGATTCATTCCATTGGGCACCGTCCCTCGGCGAATCGCCTTCTCGCCTGCCCGTACTCGACCCCGACTCGGCTGAGTCCGCGGGGCAAGCCTGCAGGAGGGCGTCGTAGGCCTCGAGGATGGTCTTGAAAATAAGGGGAAGGCGCTCGCTATAGGGGCCGAGATCGCATCGGAAGAAACGGTCGGGATGAAATTCTCGAGATAGCTTAAAGTAGGCTTTCTTGATCGTCCGAATATCGGCACCGGGATCAATCCCGAGGCGGTGGTGATACCCGCCTCCCTGGCGCGCTTCAAACTCGAGAATTCTCTTCTGGGTATTCACGTCGATTTCCAGGCTCGGATCCACCCGGGACAAATCGATGCCGGCGGCGTCTCGGCACTCGGTTGGGCGCTCGGTTGGTGCAGTCCGGGCAGTCGATGAGGTGTCGAAGCGGACCGAATTCGAATCCGTGCCCGCTACGGTTTCGATGGCCCCCGCAACAAGCCACGCGTCGCGACACTGCTCCGCGTGAGCGGCATCCACCCCCGACATCTCCACGAGCAGTCGCCAGGGCGTCACGCCGTCGATCCGAGACAACAGAAATCCCTCTTTCGGACTCAGAACGAGCCGGCTGGAATCGAAGTCCGGGATGACACTCAAAATTTCTGCGGCCCTCTGCACGTCGTCTCTTCCTCGAGACATCCGACCTCCTGGGAGCGGGGGGCAAAGAAAGAAAGAAGGCCACCCCACCTCCTCTGCATCGGACACTCGGGCATAAAACTGAGCCCACGTCGGGCTTTGCGCCTAAGTCTCGCCGGCTCAACAGAGAATCCTCCGACAGGAAAAATCAACTCGCCTGGGGGTGCCCCTAGCCCCTCCCTGCGCCCTATTCCCCGCGGGCACAACCAACTTGTACCCCGAGGGGCAGGGCTAGGGCTAGGGCGAGGGAAGGGCGAGGGAAGGGACGACGGGCGCTGCCGTGATGCGGCGGAACCAACGGGGGCCTTGTCCAAGCCCCCGGCCGACTAGGCTTCGCTCTTGGCCAACATCACCCGCTCGAGTACCGCCTTCTGGGCGTGGAGTCTGTTTTCCGCCTGCTCGTAGATCAGGCTGCGTGCCCCATCGAGCAATTCACCCGTGATTTCTTCGCCCCGATGAGCCGGCAAGCAATGCAGGAGCCAGGCATCCGGTGCACCCGCCACAAGTTCTGCGTTGACCTGATAAGGCGCGAAGACCTTTCTCCGCTCCTCGGCCTCATCCTCTTGTCCCATGCTGGTCCAGGTGTCGGTGTACACGAAGTTCGCGCCCTCCACCGCCTCATGCGGATCCTCGCTCCAAGCGATCTCGGCGCCACTGATGGCCGCGAGCTCTCGGCTTTGCGCCATTACCCAGTCCGGCGGTCGATGGCTTCCAGGCGTTGAAATGCGAAAGCGCATTCCGACCTTAGCCGCGAGCAGAAGAAGAGAGTTGGCCACATTATTTCCATCACCCACGTAGCAGAGCTTCGCCTCCTGGGGGTTCATCACACCCGCAATTGTCTGCAGATCCGCCATCGCCTGGCAGGGATGCAGGCGGTCCGTCAAGCCATTGATGATGGGAATCGTCGCATTCTCGGCCAGGAGTTCCACCAGTTCGTGGCTAAAAGTTCGAGCCATGAGACCATCCACCCAGCGCGAAAGATTTCGGGCCACGTCGAGCGGACTCTCCCGCGTGCCAATCCCCACTTGGTCGGGCCGCAAAAGAATCGCGTGCCCGCCCAACTGTGCCATTCCCGCCTCAAAGGTGACGTGGGTTCTCAGCGATGGTTTCTCGAAATACATGGCCAGTGTGCGCCCTTGGAGAGTCTGCGGGCGTTCACCCGATCGGTGTAGGCTCCGCAACTCCTGGGCCCGGGCGAGCATCTTCATGATTTCGTCTGCCGACCAGTCGGCAACGCTCAGAAAGTCCTTCGGCATCGGAGTCAAGTTTCCACGCAGGGTTCAGGGTTAGGGTTAGGGTCAGGGAACAAAAACGGTACCAACGCCCGCGTCGTCGGTAAAAATTTCCAGAAGCACGGCATGAAGAACGCGACCATCCACGATGTGAGCACAGCTCACACCACCTTTCAGCGCATTCATGCAACATCCCACCTTCGGAATCATTCCCTCGGTAATGGTTCCTTCGGCGATGTGTTTCAGAGTCTCTTCCACGGTCAACTGGCTGAGCAGTTGACCGTTGGAATCCAGAACGCCCTGGACATCGGTCAAAAGCATCAATTTCTCGGAATTCAGCGCCGCAGCCAATTCACCGGCAGCTTCGTCGGCATTCACGTTATACGTTATCCCCGAGTCATCCACGCCTATTGGCGCCACGACTGGAATGAATCCCGATTCGGAAACCGAAGTGATCACGCTCGGATCAACTTCGGTCACTTCGCCCACGCGGCCAATATCCTGCCCGTTGACAGTCTTTTTTCGAACCCGCAGCAACGCACCGTCGCTCCCGGTCAACCCCACGGATCGGCCACCCGCCCTCTGGATGGATTCGACAATTTCCCGGTTGACCTTGCCCCCGAGCACCATCTCCACCACGTCCATCGTTTCATCGTCAGTCACCCGAAGACCTTCAACAAAAGTGGATTCCTTGCCGAGTCGTTTGAGCGTGGCTCCGATCTGTGGGCCACCTCCGTGGACCACCACCGGCCTCAACCCGATATGCTTGAGCAGCACGACATCCACGGCAAAAGACGCTCTGACCGAATCATCCGTCATCGCGTGCCCGCCGTACTTGATAACGATCGTCTTGCCGAGGAAACGCCGCATATAGGGCAACGCCTCGACGAGAACCTCTGCCTTTTCGACCAGGTTCTGCATCTCCGTATCCCATCTCCAAAAACAGCGGGCTCATTAGCCCGGCAAGCCCGGCGAATTCTTATTGGCAGCGGCCCGGGGTCTCTCGGGCCAACCTGCACAGTCCTGTGCGCTCAGGCACTCCCCTCGCGCCGGGCGGCGGCGACGTCTTCGATGCTCGCCACCAGACTACGGTACAAAAGCCCGCTCCGAACCGCAGCCGAAAGCGCCGCGGCGGCCACTTCGCCAGTGCGGGGAGAAACCGATGCCTGCTCGGGGAGAAAGGCGCGAACGACCCCGATCACCTTCCCCCGGATCTTGATGGGCATACACAGGAGAGCCTGAGAAGCCCCCTCCAGCGACGTATCCACCTCGGAATCGAATTCGGGGTCGGTTGCGAAAATGCTGTGCACCCGGGCATCCCCGGTCTCCACGACGCTCCCCGTCAGGCCCCGATTCGGAGGGAGACAAATTCGATCCTGGCAGCCAATTCCAACTGTGGCGGTCTCTAGCCTCAATTCGGACGAGTTCGAATCCACGAGATAGAGCGAAACCAATGAGGCGGAGAGCCCGGCACCCAGCGCCTCCAGGGCACCGGCAAGCGTCCGCTCGGGGTCGAGTTCGTCGGTCGCCGCCCGGCAAATTTCGAGGGCAAGCTCTGCATCCCGGCGCGAATCCGTCTCGTTTTCAGTTTTGGGCAGAACGTCGAGGGTCTCGAGCCAGTCTTCATCCCGAGCAACCACGGCCATGGGCTCCCGATCCAGATCGATCAGCCTGCCTGGCCTTTCCAGTAACCGACCTCTCCTACCCGCAAATAGCCGTGTGCCGGCAAATTGCTGAGCAAGCAAGCGCAGGAGAACCAGTGCCTCTTCGCCGAAGGGTTTGCCATTCAAGCTTTCGCTGGCGCACAGCACGCCGAAAGCCTTTCCTTCGGCGATCAGGGGAGCCAGCACGAACGAACTCCCCTCGTAGCGTTCGGGGACGACCATGTGGCTAAACCGGTAGTCGCTGCTCGCATCGGTCACCGCAAACGGCTCGCCCAAGGTCAGTGCGAAGCCCGCGACTCCTTCACCAGGAAGAACCACATCCATTTCCGCGGCAGGAACCGAATGTCCGGTGCACGCCTCCACGCGCAACCAGTTCCCGGGCTCGTCGAGAAGCATGAGCGACACTTTGCCCGCCCCGAGTGCCGCCGCGGCGGTCTCGACGATCCCCTCCGCGAGGAGCGATGTGCGTTTTTCTTCCCAGCTCCCCGCCAAGCGGGCGATCAGGCTTTCCGACCTCTCTACAATTTCCCGCACGCCCTCGCGCAGCCGATTTCCGTCCTGCCCGGATCGCCATGCCGCGATTGCCCGTCGGACTGCGAGCCGTGTTTCCCGGGGATGCAGCGGCTTGCCGAGGTAGTCCCGGGCGCCTTTTTCCAGCGCGTCCAGGATCAGGTCGTGATCCACTGCCTCCGCCATCAAGATGATCTGAGATCCCGGTGCGACCCGCCCCAGAAGAAGCATGAGTTCGAGACTATTCGCATCGGGCAGACGGGTATCGAGCAGCACTATCCCCGGCTGAATCTGTTGGGCCACTTCCAGCGCAAGGGCACCCGAGGCCACCGTCCGGCAGAAAAGTCCTTCAGGGGCAAGAATTTCCTGGACCGAATGCCGAACTGCTTCCTCGTCATCCACCACCAGAATAATCGTATCTTGAGTACCCACTCTTCCCCCACGCCCCAGGCCCGCGGCCTGGGCGACTCAGAGAATATACTGCGAGAGATCCTGATCTTCGACCAGATCGCCCAGGCGATCCTCGACCATCTTCGCGTCGATCACGACCCGCCGGGCCGACAAGTCCGGCGATTCAAAGCTCAGATCATCGAGCAGGCGCTCCATAACGGTATGGAGCCGCCTGGCCCCGATATCTGCGGCCCGCTCGTTCACCCCGGCGGCCACGTCGGCGATGGAGTTCACCGCCCCTTCCTCGAATTCGAGCTCAATTCCCTCTGTGGCCATCAGTGCCGTGTATTGCCGTACCAGCGAGTTGGCGGGTTCGGTGAGAATCCGAACCAGGTCGTCCCGGCTGAGACTCGCCAACTCCACACGGATCGGAAATCGGCCCTGCATCTCGGGGATCAGATCCGCGGGCTTGGCCACGTGAAAAGCCCCCGCTGCGATGAAGAGGATATGGTCCGTTACGACCGGGCCGTGCTTGGTCTGAACCGTCGAGCCCTCGACGATGGGCAGGAGATCCCTTTGGACTCCTTCCCGGGACACGTCGGGGCCGTGCTTACCGCTCGCCCCCACGGCGATCTTGTCGATCTCATCCAGGAAGACGATTCCAGCCTGTTCCACCCGGCGGATGGCCAATTCCCGCACCTCGTCCTGGTCGACCAGCTGGGTGGCTTCTTCGTTCGCATAGGCGATCCGCGCCTCGTGGACCTTCATTCGCCGGCGCTTCGTCTTATTGGGGAACATTCCTCCCAGGAGATCCTTGAACTGAACGCCCATCTCCTCGACCCCTTGGGGCGTCATGATCGACATAGAGGGGCCCTGCCCCTCCTCGGAAAGTTCCACTTCGATCTCGCGATCGTCGAGTTCCCCGAGCCTCAACAACTTGCGCAATTTTTCCCGGGTCTCGTTCGGGGGGTCAGGCTGAGAGGAGTCCGGCGCACCGGCCACCGGAGGCACCGGAAGAAGCGCGTCAAGAACTCGTTCTTCCCCCCGCTCCTCGGCCTTGGCGGCCACCGATTTCTTCGACTCCTCGGTCACGAGGGAGATGGAAAGCTCCGTAAGATCCCGGATGATCGACTCGACATCACGTCCGACGTACCCCACCTCGGTAAATTTCGACGCCTCCACCTTGATGAAAGGGGCCTGGGCAAGCTTGGCCAGCCGACGGGCGATTTCGGTTTTCCCGACACCCGTCGCGCCGATCATGATGATGTTCTTCGGGGCAATTTCGTCCCGGAGATCGGCAGGAACCTGTTGCCGACGCCAACGGTTTCGCAGCGCGATGGCCACAGCTCTCTTGGCGTCGCGCTGACCAATAATGAAACGATCCAATTCTGAAACAATTTCTCGGGGGGTAAAAGTAGGAATCGAACTCATGGGAGACTTTCTACGCTGATCGAATCGTTGGTATAGATGCAGATATTGGCGGCAATCAAAAGCGACTCGGAGGCAATTTCCTCCGCTCCGAGCCCCGTGTGTTGGGCCAGGGCCCGGGCCGCAGCCAACGCAAAAGATCCACCGGAGCCAATCGCCGCGATGCCATCGTCGGGTTCAATCACGTCGCCATTGCCTGAAACCACCAACAGGGACTCGGCGTCACCCACCAGGAGCATGGCCTCAAGCCGCCGCAACATCCGGTCGGTCCGCCAATCCCGGGCAAGTTCCACCGCGGCCCGGCGGATATTGCCAGGCGAGGCCTCCAGCTTGGTCTCAAGTCGCTCGAGCAACGTCAACGCATCGGCAACGCCCCCAGCAAAACCCACCACCGCCTTGCCTCCGGCAACCCTTCGAACTTTTTCCGCCTTCTGCTTCATGACCATCTCACCCACGGTCACCTGGCCATCCGCCGCCATGGCGATGCGCCCATTCCGGAGCACAGCCACAACAGTGGTGCTCCGTGTTTTCGGTGTGTCGCCGTTCATTCCGCTTTCTCCTCGCCCCGGATTCTTCCCCCGGGGCGCTTCTTCTCCCGACTGGGGGACTGCTCCGAGCCCCGACCCCCACCCTTCGCCAGGCCGGTCTCCCGGGCTCGGGGGTGGGCACTGTCGTACACCTGACGAAGATGTTCCACCGAAACCGCCGTGTACTTCTGGGTAGTCGAGAGGCTGGCGTGCCCCAGGAGTTCCTGGATCTCGCGTAAATCGGCCCCCATATCGAGCAGGTGGGTCGCGTAACTGTGCCGCAGGCGATGGGGATGCACTCGGTCATCCAGCCCCCCGGCCCGGCCCCGACGCTCAAGCCCGCGCCGAACATCCCGGGCCGAAAGGCGACGGGGCTTGGATTCGTGGTTACGACGCAGAACTGTAAAGAGCGGTTCGGCGAGAACCCCCGGGCGACGGCGCTCGTCGAGCCAGCGCGAAAGCGCCTGCCTCGCCTTGGCTGGGATGGGGACGATTCGCTCCTTGCTCCCCTTTCCCATCACGCGCACCTCTCCCCGATGCAAATCGATGTCTCGCACATCCAGAGCAGCGAGTTCTCCCACCCGAATTCCTGTGCCATAGAGAAGCTCGACGATGGCGGTATCCCGGAACCTGGCCAACCGGTGCCTGGGCTGCTCGGGCCCCTGTGCCCGGGGCGCTGCTTCGGAATCCACCAGCGCGAAGCAGTCGTCTACCGAGAGAGGCCGAGGCGCCCGTTTGGGGAGCTTCGGTGCTGGAATTCCCGTCGTCGGGTCGAGGGCGATCCACCCCTCGCGCTGTAGAAAGCGAAAGAAGGCGCGGACCCCCGCCAAACGCCGGCCCAAGGTGGCCGCGCTCCTATCTTCGTGCAGGCTCGCCAGCCATGCGCGAACCCCGTCGGGGTCGACCTGCTCCGGACCGACCCCCGGTTCTGAAAAATCCCCTAGGAGGCTGATGTCCGCCCGATACGCACGGCAAGTATGCAACGAAAGGCCGCGTTCAATCCGAAGGTGGCGGTCAAAAGCCTCGATGGAATTTTTCCAGTTCATCCCCCCTCCGGCGCAACCGCCGCGCGGTAACGTTCGATGGACAGCAGGCCCCGGGCCGCCATGGCTTCGTGCTTTTCGCGCTTGGGCAGTTTTCGCGGCCTGGCCGAATCCTCGCTCCGAACCAAGGGCGGGAAAAGCCCGAAGTTCACGTTCATCGGCTGAAAATCCCGGACGCCGGAATTCCCCAAGTGAGCGAAGAGCGCGCCGTGGGCGGTATCGCGCGGTATTTCCTCAGGACCGATCCCCCGGGCGGCACGCGCCGCGTTCGTCCCCGCGATGCCACCCAGAGCAGCGGACTCCACGTAGCCTTCTACGCCGGCCATCTGACCCGCGAGATAGAGCCCTTTTCTCGCCTTCAGCTCCAAGCTCGGTTCCAGACGAAGCGGAGCGTTCACATAGGTGTTGCGATGCACCGAACCGAATCGTGCAAAAACCGCCTTCTCGAGCCCGGGCAGCGTCCTGAGGATTCGCTTCTGTTCCCCGATGCGAAGCTTCGTTTGGAATCCCACCAAGTTGAAGAGAATACCCTCCTGGTCCTCCTGCCGGAGTTGTACGACCGCGTGGGAGCGCTTGCCCGTACGCGGATCGATTAGCCCGACCGGCTTCATGGGCCCATAGGCGAGGGTCTGATTTCCTCGCCGCGCCATTTCCTCAATGGGGAGACAGCCTTCGAAGTAGAGGGCCTTCTCGAATTTGTGAAGGGGAACCTTCTCCGCCTCGAGCAGGGCGCGCACGAAGCCGTGATATTGCTCGGCATTCAACGGCACGTTGAGATAATCGCCCTCGCCTTCCTCGTAGCGGGAAGCGCGAAAAACTACGCTGTGATCAATTGAATCCGCATAGAGGGTCGGCGCGATCGCGTCGTAAAAATACAGATACTCTTCCCCGAGTATCCGCTGTAAATCCCGGGCCAGTTCGGGTGCCGTCAAGGGTCCCGTGGCCAGCACCACCAGAGGATCCTTCGGGATTTCGGACACCAGCTCCCGTCGCAATTCGATCCGGGGGTTCTCTTCAATGGCCCGAGTCACGTACTGCGCGAAGCCCGTTCGGTCCACCGCTAACGCGCGACCCGCCGGAACCGCGTTGGCGTCGGCGGCCTCCAGGATGAGCGAACCGAGACAGCGCATCTCCTCCTTGAGAAGACCAACGGCGTTATGGGTGGGGCTCGCTCGCAATGAATTGCTGCAAACCAGTTCGGCCAAGTCCTCGGAGGTGTGCGCGGGAGACAGCCTTTCGGGTTTCATGTCGTAGAGAACGACCTCAATGCCCCGACGCGATGCCTGCCAGGCCGCCTCGCAGCCCGCCAGCCCTCCGCCCACCACCACCAGTTGGGTGGGTGTGTCCTGCCTGGATTTCATCGTGACCGCACCTCTCCAAAAATGCCCACAGCTCCGCAGAGCGGCCCCCTATGACCCGGGGAAAGGGGAAATCGGCCGTATTCATCCAGCCACGGCCGAGGATAGCCCATCGCCCGTCCCGGCTCGTCGCGAGGACTCATGTTCTCTCCCGAAGCGCTCGGCGCGCAGCCGGAACGGCTCGCAGCCGGCCGTCCCGATCCCCCTCGACCCAGCCGTCAATCTCAAGATCCGTCAGGGCCACGGAAAGCCTTCCCGGTGGCCACCCGAGCGTACGGGCCAGGGCATCGCGGTGGGCCACATCTTGACACAGAAGTCCGTAGACCTTGGCCTCATCGCGGCCCCGTGGCTTCGCTTTCGCTTCGTGGTCGGGGACGATCCCCCCGGTGGGTGCTGATCCAAAAGGCGAAGAAACCGCCTGAAGGACGTCCGAAACATCGAGCACAGGTCGAGCTCCGTCTCGCAGCAGGGCATTTGAGCCCGCAGAGTGAACCGTGTCGATGGGACCGGGCACAACGAGCACCTCCCGCCCCTGGTCCAGAGCATGGCGAGCGGTAATCAGCGACCCGCTCCTGCGCCGAGCCTCCACAACAACCACCGCCTGGACCAACCCACTAATCAGCCGGTTGCGCAGAGGAAAGTGAGGGGCCGCCGGGGGACGGCCGGGAGAAAGCTCGCTGACCAAAACGCCTGCTTGGGCCACGTCGTCCGCCAATTCTCGGTGCTCGGGTGGGTAGACCCTGTCGGGTCCACAGCCCAACACCGCGATTGTGTGCCCCGAAGACGCGAGAGCGCCTCGATGGGCCGCTGCGTCCACGCCTCGGGCCAACCCCGAAACCACCACGAAGCCCGCCTTTCCAAGAGCGGCCGCCAGTTCCCAGGCGACACCCCGGCCATATCCCGTGGCAGCCCGGGCGCCCACAATGGCAATCGAAGGCCGTTGGAGATCGGCGATCTCGCCGCGAGCCAACAGGAGAGGCGGTGGATCCGGGAGAGCGCGCAGTGCGGGGGGATAAAGCGAAGCCGTGAAGGGCAGCGCCCGAATCCCCCGACGGCCCAGGTCACGAATCCAGCCGCGAATCACTCCATCGCCTTGACGGGGCACTTTCCCACTACGGGCCAGGGCCGCCACCGGATCGCCTCCCGTAGCCTGGAGACAATCTCGGGCGAGCACCGGGGACAAGCAGAGGGCCGACTGAAGCCGCAACCAGGCGATAAGCGCGGCCTGGTTGGCTGTATCTGGATCTGCAGGATCGAGAAAATCCCGGGACGTTGCGTCCGTGGAAGTTCGAGTTTCGTGCATCGGGAAGGCTCCCCGGGACCGGGGCTGCTTTTTTAGCAGAATCCACGGCGATTGAAAATCGCCGAGGCAACTCGGTGGTACTCGTTCGCCGAAGCCCGGGTCAAATGCAATTCGGAAGGCAATGCCCCCCGAGATCAGCGATTGGCCACTTGCGACGCCGCCGGACGAACGCGATCACCCACTTCGAGTTCCCTCCGGGAGCCGACCACGTAAGCGACTGCGGTATGGGGCTTGACTTCGACGATGACCAGGCTCGCATCGGTGCGATCGGGGGTCATCACCTGCTTGGAATCGACCCTTTCGTGATGGAGGGAACCCGGGCTGAAGACTTCCATTTCCGATCCCAGGTCCAACCCGTCCGAAGAGCCTCGGTTGATGTAGACGTAATCCCCATCCGCAACTTGACTTCGGCCCTCGGGAATGAATACGATATTTCCCTCGGCGGCCCAGGGAGTCGACTTCACCTCCACCTCGCCTCGAGGAGAAATTCGGGGGATCATACGATCGCCCCGGGCAATTTCGGATCGGGAGACTCGAATTTCGGCAGTCGCGGAATCGCCCTCGACCTCGCGGACCACCAGCCAGCCAAGAATCTCCACGTGGTAACCCAAGTGCCGACCGCCGCGCATATCATAAACCGGCTCGGCATCTCGAAAGAGTGTCAATTCATCGCCTACGGAGACCTCACCCACACCTTGACCGATATAGACTAAATCACCTCCGGCCAGCCATTCCCGGGGACTCGGCGATCCCACCACGCTGGTGGCGGCCTCCACCGCGGAGCGGCTCACGAATCCCATCGCGCCGCGCTCGGCTACGCGAACCCTTCGACGGGGCGCGACGGGTTCGGCGACCACTTCCTCCACCGCCTCGACCATTTCCTGCTGAACTGGTGGGGTTTGCTCGACTCGAGCTGCGATCATGGCGTCCGCGCGCTCCCGGGTGATCTTTTTGATTTCCCCGGCGGTAATCCAGATCCGATCTTCCGGGGCGATGCGGTGGGGGTTTGCGATTTCATCGTTGTCGTGCCAAACCGCCGGCCAAACCCAGGCCGTCCCCAGATACGATGCGGAGATATCCCAGAGCGTGTCCCCCGAAACCACCGTATGAATGCGCCCCACGTTTCCCTTTTCATCGATAGCCCAGGGGCCAAGAGTCGGGTCCGGGGATGCCGACAGCGTCGGGGTTTTACCGGGCTCCGGCACCGCGTCCGTCTCGGCGTAAGCAAATCCCGAGACGATAAATTGGGTCAAAACGATCAGGGAAAGCCATGCTCTCATTGGGGTTCTCCGGATTTATAGGGGGCATAATTCGCGCTGGCCGCGGCCACGGAGCGGCCCACAGCGGGCTCAGGATAAGTCGAACAGCCCGGAACCGCCCGTAGCCTCTCGAGTCTGGCCAACGCCAAGATCTCCCCCGCTTTGAGAGCAGCCAAACAGCACTCACCGGGACCGGCATGAAAAACGCTCTTGGCCGTTATCGGCGAGCCGTGCGTGTCCCTTGAGCCCCGATCTTCCGGAAATCTTTCAATCCCATGGCAATCACCCCGGTTCGTGGACCGGGGAGCAAGCGACTAGCCCGCGGCCTGCAGCCGCTCGATTTCGCTCCGAACCCGGTCAGCCCAGGGGGGCGCAGGATCGTCCTTGCCCAATTTTCCGCTCTTTCGCAGACCGTCGATATCCGCGAGGGCTGCCTGGAGAGTCTCCAGGGCCTTGGATTGATCCCCCGAGGCCTCGTAGGCTCGGGAAAGGTGGATACGAATTTCTCCGATGGCGGAATCCTCAGACCCCGCCACGTTCACGGCTTCGCGTAGATAGCCGATGGCCGCCGAGTGCACACCACGCTTGTAGAGTACCCAGCCGAGGGTATCCGCCGCGCTGGCGCTATCCGGAAGTGCAGCCTTGGCCTCCTGGGATAGTTTGAGCGCCCGATCGAGATCCCGGTCCTCTTCGGCCATCATGTAGGCGAGGTTGTTTTTCGTCTCGGCCAGATTGCCGTCGATCTGCAGGGCGAGTTCGTATTGTTCGCTCGCCTTCTTCGAGTCACCGGTCATCTCGTACATAACGCCAAGGAAATGGCGAATGCTCGCGTTCTCGGGGTTTTTCTCGCTGGCCTGGACATACTGCTTGAGGGCCATGTCGAGTTTTCCACCCGCCGCGTAGAG
>Ga0302120_10000967_pt1 | contig 13359 bp, 9 predicted proteins | sample AG5_Bottom_MG_FD_203118 | JGI IMG/M metagenome (GOLD analysis project Ga0302120, IMG submission 203118) | Marine microbial communities from Western Arctic Ocean, Canada - AG5_Bottom | ecosystem: Environmental > Aquatic > Marine > Oceanic | place: Canada: Western Arctic Ocean | collected 2017-10-01 | reverse complement strand
GGCTGATGGGGATATCTTAGAGCAAGCTATTGCCGCCGCTGAATCGGCATTCTTGGGCTGGAGAGGGACGCCTCCGCATAAGCGGGCACAGGTAATGTTTCGTTTCAAGCAGTTGTTAGAAGAAAATACCGATGATGTTTGCCGTGCAATTACATTAGAACACGGTAAAGTTCTAGATGATGCTCGGGGTGAGCTTGGTAGGGGAATCGAAGTTGTAGAGTATGCCTGCGGCATTTCGGAGTTGTTAAAAGGCGAGCATTCAAAGAATGTAGGGCCAGGTATAGATAGTTGGTCAGAATTTCAGGCTCTTGGAATAGTAGCAGGTGTCACACCTTTTAATTTTCCGGCTATGGTTCCAATGTGGATGTACCCTATGGCGATAGCCTGTGGTAACTGTTTTATTCTGAAACCGTCAGAAAGAGATCCCAGCGCATCGATGTTAATGGCAGAGCTGCTAACTGAAGCAGGATTGCCAGATGGCGTATTTAATGTGGTAAACGGTGACAAGGAAACAGTAGATTGGCTAATTAATGATCCTCGAGTGCAGGCTATCTCTTTTGTGGGGTCCACTCCTATTGCCGAATCAATCTATAAGCGTGCCTGTGATAAAGGCAAGCGGGTGCAGGCTCTGGGTGGGGCGAAAAACCATGCAGTGATTATGCCTGATGCGGATATCGATAACGCCGTGAATGCACTAATGGGAGCTGCTTATGGCTCCTGTGGGGAGCGTTGTATGGCTATCTCCGTGGCTGTCTGTGTCGGTGAAGAAACCGCTAACGCCGCAGTCGCTCAATTAGAGCAGCGGGTAAGAAAATTAAGAATAGGTCCGGGTTCTGATACTAGTAATGACATGGGGCCAGTTATTACCGCCGAATCATTGGCGAGGGTAAATCGTTATATCGAAGAAGGACAGCAACAAGGTGCAGAACTTACCGTGGATGGTAGGGGCTTAATTGTAGCTGGTCATGAAGAGGGGTTTTTTATTGGAGGCTGTCTCTTCGATGAAGTAACTCAGAACATGAGTATTTATAAAGATGAGATATTTGGACCGGTGTTGTGTGTGGTTCGAGTGGCAAATCTCGATGAAGCAATGGCACTGATCAATAGTCATGAATACGGCAATGGGACCTGTATTTTTACTCGGGATGGTGAAACTGCCCGTTACTTCAGTGACAACATTCAGGTCGGCATGGTGGGGGTGAATGTAGCCCTACCGGTTCCAGTAGCCAGCCATAGTTTTGGGGGTTGGAAACGTTCGCTGTTTGGCGATCTCTATGTTTATGGTCCTGATGCGGTTCGCTTTTACACCAGACGCAAGACCATGACTCAGCGTTGGCCGGCTTCTTCTAATAAGGAAGGAGTACAGTTTTCGTTTCCTAGTAACTGACGAAGATGAGCATCAGATAACTATGTTATAGCGCTCATTTCCATCGGTTAGCTGCGGTATCTTTCTGTGTTTAAATCAAGAGTACCTTTTGCCGGTCACTAACTATCTAGGATCACCAACCTTGCCTACTTTTTCATTGGTTAGTCATTAATGATAAATCCTATCGATCTTAAAAACCTTTTAGCTCATTCGTAATATTGCCTCCTCTCCAAATTCCCTGCCCAGTGTTCGCAAAATCAACCATTGGAGCATAGACATCGCTCTAAATAGCTCCTATTCTCCCTAGTCTAAAATTATTTTAGTCTACTTTTTTGTGCGGTTTCCTTTCTAGATATCAATAGTAGATGCCAGCCCAAAATTAGGAGTCATCATGAAACTCAAACTGATATGCCTCACCTTCGCGAGCTGCCTCTTTCTAAGCAGTGTTCAAGTTTCTGCGCAATCACCTGAAGGATGGACAACGCCTTATCCTGCTTTCCGTGTCATAGATAATCTCTATGGTGTCGGTTTGCTCGACCTTAGTGTTTTCTTAATCACTTCAGATGAGGGGCATATACTTATTAATACTGGTCTCGAAGACTCCACGGCTTTGATTCGCGAAAACATGGAATCATTAGGTTTTCGAATAGAAGACGTTGCTATCTTGTTGACGATGCAGGCTCACTGGGATCACACAGCAGCTCTTGCGGAAATTAAACAAATTTCTAATGCAGAAATGTGGGCCACAGTTGATGATGCGCGCGTGCTGGAGGATGGGGGCTTTAGTGATGCTCATTTCGGTGGTCGTGAGTCATTCAAACCAGTGATTGTAGATAAAATCATTTCCGAAGGAGAAGTGATTGAGCTGGGTGACATTAAACTCACTGTATACGATCATCCGGGGCATACTGAAGGCAGTTCTAGCTATTCAATGGTCGTGAATGAAAATGGGCGTGATTACAATGTTGTCATTGCGAATATGGGTACGATTAATCCTGGTAAGGTAATGGAAGTCGATCCGACCTATCCAGGTGTGAGCGAAGATTTTGCTTCTACCTATCGCCGTCAGAAACAAATGGATGTCGACGTATGGGTTGCTGCTCACGGTAGTCAGTATGGGCTTCATGATAAGTATAAACCGGATCAAGCTTATAGCCCCGACACCTTTGTCGATCCGCAAGGCTTCGTTGCTGAAGTTGAGCGCTTAGAAGAAATCTATTTAAAGCAGCTGGATGAAGAGCGAAGCAACTAACAAGGCTAGATTTTAAAAGACTTGAACTAAAATCAAGTAGAAAATAATTACTTTAATATCTATTTCAATTAGCTAAGAGTTCATCTTGAGAAGATGGCTGATTTTGGAGTTTCCTAAATGGATTATTTAACTTCTGTCTTTCTGGTGAGCTTACGGAGATATATTTTGTGTGGCAGGAATTTATTTACTAGTCAATTCGCTGGGCGTTTTCTGTTAGTTACCGTAACAATTTTTCACTTCACCGTGCAAAGCGTTGCTCAGGCACCAATAATTCAACCTGGTATTCCAGGACAACCAAGTCGGCTAATCTCCGCAGAGGAAGCTTCGGATTTAGCCAGTATCCAATTTTCTCAAGGCGATGTGATGTTTATGCAGGGAATGATTTCTCATCATGCCCAAGCTATGGAAATGGCTGCTTTGGTTAATGAAAGAACGAACCGCGAGGCTGTGCGATTACTCGCGCAGCGGATTTCACTTTCCCAAGAAGATGAAATCTCGATGATGCAAGACTGGTTGGAGGATCGTGATCTAGAAGCTCCCGATATGAATATCCATCATTCTCCTGATTACATTCCCATGCCTGGCATGGCGAGCATGGATGATATGGCTGCGCTGGAAGACGCTGAAGGTTTTGCTTTCGATTCGCTGTTTTTGGAATTCATGATTAAGCATCACGACGGTGCTTTAACAATGGTTGATACTCTTTTAGATCAACGCGGTTCTGCACAGGATTCAGAGCTCTTTGCTTTTACTTCTAATGTGACATCAGACCAAACCAGTGAAATTGAACGTATGGACGCCATGTTGGCTGGGTTTTCCCCTGATCCTCGAGTCAATCTTCGGGCCGGATTTAATGATGCGGGCGAAGCATCGTTAAATATGGAGTTGCTTGTAGCGATTCCGAAACCTGAAGGTTTTTTTGATCCTAGCAATCCTTCAGGTTTACCTATGGATCGTGAAGATGCAGACGCTAATCAAACGCTATCACCCGATGCGGATATGGATGTTGCCGATAATTTAAGCGGTCAAACTGGACCAAGCACTGCAGTTGAAACCCCCGTGGCTGACGACACAGAAGACGAAAATTCAGAGCCGCGCCCTAGCTTATTAAATTTTGCCAACACCGACCTAACGTTTGCGGGCAATGTTTTGGTTGCTGGCAACTACCATGGCTTTAATGCCTTCGATATTAGCAACCCTCGAGCTCCAGAGTTATTAAGTTCAGTTGTTTGTCCTGGCGGGCAGGGGGACGTATCAATTATCGGTGATTTGCTGATTCTCTCGGTTGAGCAAACCAGAGGTCGTCTGGATTGCGGGCTACAGGGAGTGGCAGAACCAACAAGCACGGACCGATTTAGAGGTATCAGAATCTTCGACATCAGTGATTTTAGATTGCCGCAACAGGTCGGAGCAGTGCAAACCTGCCGAGGTTCACACACCCATACTGTAGTCACAGATCCTGATGATGAAGGTAATATTTATGTGTATGGCTCCGGGACTAGTTCTGTTCGACCTGGGGATGAACTTGACGGTTGTTTTGAAGAGTCTCCATATGAAAACATTGAATCAGCATTGTTCAGAATTGATGTCATTCAGATTCCACTGAATGATCCTGCAGAATCTCGAGTAGTAAATCGGCCTTTTATTTTCTCTGACCCGAACTCGGGAGTAGCAGCAGGATTATGGGAAGGTGGAGATCACGGAGAGGGCACCCAAACCACGCGTGAAACTAATCAGTGTCACGACATTACTGCCTATCCCGAAATCGGTATGGCCGCTGGGGCCTGCTCTGGTAATGGCATTCTCCTGGATATTTCAGATCCAGTGAACCCTGTTCGCTTGGATGAAGTAATCGATGCTGGTTTTGCCTATTGGCATTCTGCGACTTTCAATAATGATGGTGACAAAGTTTTATTTACCGACGAGTGGGGTGGGGGGAGTAGACCTCGCTGCCGTGCCTCTGACCCTGTTGATTGGGGAGCCGATGCCATCTATGACATTGTTGACGGTAAGATGCAGTTTCGCAGCCACTATAAAATGCCGGCGCCGCAAACCGACACGGAAAATTGTGTAGCACACAATGGCTCACTAATCCCGGTGCCGGGGCGAGATATATTCGTTCAGGCCTGGTACCAGGGTGGAATCTCGGTAATTGATTTCACTGACTCATCAAATCCTACTGAAATTGCCTTTTTTGATCGTGGGCCCCTGCATGAAGAAGAACTTATTCTGGGAGGATACTGGTCAGCCTACTGGTATGATGGATTGATTTATGGGACTGAAATAGCCAGAGGCCTCGACGTTCTATCTCTTGTCCCCAGTGACTATTTGACCGCAAATGAAATTGCAGCAGCGTCGCTGCTGGCTCCTGACACAGTTGTTAATGCTCAACAACAGCAACGTCATAGCTGGCCAGCAGAACCAGTGGTAGCAAGGGCCTATGTTGATCAACTACGCCGAGGAAACTCTGTTGAAGGTTCTCAATTACAAGAAATTGGCCAGCTTATAACGCAAGCCGAGAATGCTCTTGCAAATAACAATGGAGGCTCACAAACAATAACTTCAGAACAACTTAGAGCCATAGCTAGTGAATTAAGTGCTAGCGCTTCGAGCACGCGAAACTCCAGTAATGGCAGCCTTAGTGGATTGGTAGTAACTCTGGAACGACTGGCTGAACGAATAAAATGAATCGTGGGGCTAAGCAATTCGTAAGTTGATGCAATTAGCTTTCTTATAGCAGTTACCAAAAGGCACGCAAAATTACTTGCATGACAGTCCTTTATTCATTTAGTTTAAGTACATTGCTGCCATTAAGGTGGATCTCAAGGAGAATGAAAATGAGCAATACAAGAACAAAAAGAACGATAATTTGGCTAAGCTGCCTGCTCGGTATGGCTTTTTTTAGCGTGCAATTTGTCTCAGCGCAAATCGTACAGCCTGATGAGCTTGGTTTTATTATTGGCCAGCCAGAGGACCTTACTCCTCCTGAGGGTGCAAGAAGCGTCACGATTCTTGGTAATCCTTCCGAACCAGGGCCTTATGTTATCCGAATAACTTTTCCACCTGGCGCGGGCAGTCGGCCACATTTTCATAGCACCGCCCGCTATATCACTGTAATTAAAGGTACTTGGTATACGTCCTGGGGTCCTGAGTCAGATGTCTATGATCCAGATAATATGCTGGCGATAAAGGAGGGTACGTTTGTTTTTCAACCTCCCGGCGGTCATCACTACGATATGGCAAAAGAGGAAGAAGTAATTGTTCAAATTATGGGAATGGGGCCAGTTGTCACAACTTCTATTCCTCAGTAGAACTGCTCGGTGAAGTTGTCCTGGTGGTGAATAAATAAAGTACCACTCCCAGGGCCATCCAACCGACGATGATTGTCCATTCTTGCCAAATCAAAGCAGATGGGCTCCCCGGCAGATATAGTAAGCTCAATCCAAGAGACAATATTAAAGCGGCAATACCTACTGCATTTCCAAACGGCACTTTATAAGGCCGCTCTAATTCTGGTTCTTTCTTTCTCAAAATAAGAAATGAAGCTGCAACCATTGAATAAGCAACAACAATTCCCAGCCCACCTGCATCAACTACCCACACCAAGACTGGTCGGCCGAAAAATGGTCCGATCACCGAGAGTGCGCCGATAAGTAAGACTGCGTTGTAGGGAGTGCGATACTTGGGATGTAATTTAGCCAAAAACCTTGGTAGCAGGCCGGCATTTGCCAGAGCGTAGATGGCGCGGCTGCCGCCCAGTATGAAAGCATTCCAACTAGTAATTATTCCGGCTAAGCCGGCTACTAACAGGCCGACACGACCAGGCTCACCATAAATAGCAGCATTGGCATCAGCTGTTACAACTTCGCTATTCACTATGGCCGCCTCATCCAGAGATAAACCTACACCCAAAACGATAAGGCTATACCAGACAATTGCCATCGCCACAGAGAGCATTAATACAGAGCCGATATCTTTATAAGGTAGGTTGATTTCCTCAGCAGCTTGCGGAATGGTATCAAAGCCGACGAACATAAATGGCACCATAACCAAAACCAGGGAAATGCCAGATAAGCCATCTTGAAACAGCGGCTCCATATTAGAACTGTTGCCGGTCACTGCAGCTCCACTAACAAACAGCACTCCTACAATCAAAATTGCCAGAACTACTACTGATTGAACTACCGCAGCCATGCGAACACCGCGGATGTTTAAATAGGTCATTAACATTGAGCCAGCAACACCCGTTAAAACCCAACTCAAATAAACATCCCAGCCGGCAATCTGCCAGAGGAAGAATTTATCGAGACCTGGAATAAGAGAATCGAGTACTGTCGGCAGGGCAACGGCTTCGAAAGTGACTACTGAGACATAACCAAGGATTATCGCCCAGGTGCAAATAAACGAGGCGCCTGCTCCCAAAGCTCGATGACTATAGATATGTTCTCCACCTGCAAACGGCATCGCAGCCGCGAGTTCAGCATAAGTTAAGCCGATTACAAGAATGATAGCGCCCCCGAAGAGGAAAGCGATGATTGCGCCAGCTGTGCCCGCAGAGCTTATCCATGTCCCGGACAGCACCACCCAACTCCAGCCGATCATAGCACCGAAGGCTAGCGCTAAAACTTCGCTGCGCCCCAATACTCGAAGAAATTTTACTTCCTGTGAAGGATCAGACATGGTGATTTCTTTTATAGGTTAGAGAGGTTGCGGTTGCGGGCTTTTGCGAATTGATGGAACTGAGATTATAGATTCTCCCTCTAGGTGGCAAGTCAGGCCGAGTGCGTTTCGGGTTTAGATGTCTTATCTTCGCTTGGTTTTTTTGTTGTATCGCACTATTATCAAAGCTCTTACGTAATTATTAGGGCACCAAATGAGCTTAAAATACTGTGTGAAGTTATTGCTTTGTTCAATCTTTGTTTGCCTTCCTTTGGTTTTGGCAGCACAGGAGTTGGTTGTTGATGAAAGTTTGCCAAAGCAATCGTCTTCCGAACAGCCCTCGGTGGATGAATCTGTCGAGAGAGATAAGTCTTCAAGGCCAATAGAAGAGATCACAGTAGTTGGTCAACAATCATTGGCGCGACTTGGTCGCCTGGTTGTGGATAAGCAGGAAGAGATATTTGCATTTTTTAATGAAAATAATAGTTCGGATAAATTCGATATTATTTGTAAGAGACGAGCTGCTACAGGAACTTACATAAAAGAGCGGGTTTGTGAGCCTAGATTTTTAAGCGAATTTCGAGGACAGAAAGCTCGAGAGGCTAGGATGGGGTTTGGGTTGTATTATAACCAAAGAGAACTAGTAGAACTGTCGGGTGAGGAATTTGAACAACTGCAGAATGAAATGACTGAAATGATGATGACACATAAAGAGTATTCTGACGCTTTGGCAGACCTTGCTGATCTGTCAGAGAATTACGAATCCCAACGTGTTGAATATTTTTCAAAAGACTAACAGAAACAAAACTATTCGATACACGTTCTTAAAAAGTGGTTATGAATTCATAGAATTTGAGTGTAATAATTGGATAGTTCGACTGAGAATTATTTAATTTGAAGAACTATTATGTCATCTGAATCAATTTTACGTCGAGAGTCCCGGAAATGTTTCGTGCCGATCTGGTAGCCTATAAAGGCTCAGGTTTTTATCGGGGCTACTTGGTGGTCAGTGCTAATCAGCGAAAAACTGAACTGCAAAATAGTGAGACCTTCTTGCTATCGGATATGTCTCTGCAGAAACTTCAGTTCAATACTAGGATTTGGAAGGAGCTTGAATAAGAGGTAAGAAGGCTTTATAGCAAGCCTTCGGTTTCGGAAATCTATGTAATATGTGCACCAATTTCTGACTTTGATAAGGCGACGAAGGCTATCGGATTTATAGATAGCAGTGGTGTTTCCCTGTCTATATTCTATGCTTATTTCAAATCAATACTGACAGAAAAAATTAGCGCTACGTTACAGCTATAGTCTTTCATTATCCTTGATAAGCAAGTCGCAGACCCTTCCAAAGACTCTCGTGTTTCTAGTGTAAAAGTTGAGCGCTATGTGGGTATCAAATTGAGGGAGTTTTTAGAAGTGCTAAAAAGAAAAGAAGAAAGCGCGTGTGCTCTGGTAACCGCTCCTCCAGAAAATAATTTATCCAATCTTCAGGTTTTCTTAATCATGAAAAATTTTCTGTTAAATATTCGCCGACAAATGATATGTAATATTGGCTTTGGCTTTCTCGCAGCTATTTTCTCAGCCAGTGCTGGTGCTGAAGAGGCGACTTGGAGCGTCGGTCTTAGCAGCAATAGAACGCTAATAGAAGCCGAGGGATTTAAGAATAGCGATAAGAGTGCGAGAACTATAATTATCATCGCGGGTATGCAGGGACCTTCTCCTTCTAGCGCCATTCTCAGTGAGTTGTATAAATCTTATCTTGATTTGGATGCAAGAGAGAGTCAGCCTAACTTAATCATAATTCCGCACGCAAATCCTCAAAACGAAATACTTGTATTTCCACCACAAGGTGATGCCTATCGAGAGAATTCTGTAGCTCATTCCTTGTGGCGTTGGTTAGGCATCCAGGCACCTGATCTCGTAGTGCTTTTGGATGATGATTCTAACTTGAATTCAGCATTGCAAAACAATCCTGTTGCGGGAATTGGTGAAATTCCTGCGATAACTTTCAGCGCTCAAAGTCTTTCTCTTGATTGGCTGGGCCAACAAGGCAGTTTGCCTGTTTCTGCTGCGAAAAGAGAAATTACGCGTCGTCGTGCGCGAACTCCCGCTGCTCTGGTTACTCAACTTGCACAGTACTATGGTCATGATTTTTCCAACCCTGCCTATGTTCCCGGTATGGCTCTCATTGGCAGAATGCGAATGGGAGAGGTAGCAGCTGTTGATCAGTTGGTGAATTCTTATATCGATGGTGGGCCAATTGATATCCGTTCTTCATCTTTGTTAGCAGGTCAATTAGTATTCGCAGAACTGGCGGAACGAACAAATAATGAAGATTATTTGCAACTGGCGCTTAGAGCCGCTGAGCTAGGCTTTGATGATATTGGCAGCCTAAAAGAAGTAATGCCAACCCATGCGGAAATGAGCGATGCAGTGTTCATGGCAACTCCATTACTTGCAAAGGTTGGAAAATTAACTGGTGAGAAAAGATTTACTGAACTGGCATTGGTCCATGTCCAATTTATGCAAAACTTGCTGTTGAGAGAGGATGGGCTTTATCGGCATACTCCCCTAGCTAATGTTGCATGGGGCAGAGGTAATGGTTTTCCCGCTCTTGGCTTGGCTCTATCCCTAAGCGATATATCAGAATCAAACCAGGAATTTTCAGTGTTGTTGCAGTCATTCATTAATCACCTCGAGGCCCTACTGCCATATCAAGACAGTGAGGGAATGTGGCATGAAGTAATTGACTACCCTGGTTCCTTTGCGGAAATAACCTCAACAGCAATGATCGGTACTGCGATAAAAAGAGGGTTGGATAAGGGTTGGCTCGAGCCTGGTCGTTTTCAACCTGCTCTCGATAGGTCGTGGCAGGCGGTTTTAGGTAGAACAGATTTTACTGATGGATTCATGAATGCCTGTCAATCTACCGGAAAGCTGAAATCTCTAGATGCCTATTTGGACAGGCTGGCTATTTTGGGTCATGACGATAGGGCTGGTGGTATGGTGTTGTTGTTTGCAAATGAAATGGCTGGGAACTTCTGATATGGAAGCCTACTGCAGTTCTAATTGAGTATTTTTTGGTGAGCAGAAAATTAAGAGAAATGATGAGATACTGGTGTGGACAGTAGAAAAGTCGGGTACTGTGGCGTATTAAATGAATAGACGGGGCGTTGCTATAAGCACTAAAAGCCCTACAAGAAGCTACACAACTTAAGAGATCTAGGTTGCTTTTACTTGATAATTTTGACCAATTGGTTGAGGATATCCCCACTAAATTTTGTGCAAACAACTCTGTGCGAGCTCTACGGTTTTTACAGATAAACCTAAGAACTTCGGTAGCGCAGCGGGATAGAGTGCATATCCGTATCAATAGAATTTCATAGCCAAAGAAAGGAAAAACACTATGAGAAAAACAATAGCGATTTACGGCTCATTTCTAACCATTTGCCTTCTCTCGGTCCAAATTGCAGCCCAGGATGATTCTTCTTGGCAATTGGGTAGAACCATCGATGGTCATCCTGACCTGCAGGGAGTATGGGAGAATAACACTATTACTCCGGTTGAACGGCCAGAGGTTTTTGGTGATAAAACCTATTTAACAGCCGAAGATGTTACATTTCTTCGTCGTCGAATTGCCGAAATCAATGCTGCTGGTGATGATGCTCTTTTTGGTGAAGGGGTTTTACAAGCTGCCTTTAGCGGTACGATTACTTCCTATGATCCCAGCACTGGCAACTATGATTCTCAGTGGATGGCAGAACGAACTATTCACCGTCGCACTTCCCAGATTACTGACCCTCCCAATGGCCAATTTCCACCTAGAACGGAACAAGCAATTGCCGCCTCTAGAGAATTAGCTCAACATCGAGAAGATCATCCTGCAGATTCGTATACCGATCGTCCGTTAGGAGAACGTTGCGTTTCCTTTGGTGCTCCTCGTCTAGCTTCTGGCTACAACAGTTATTGGCAGATTGTGCAATCTAAAGAAACTGTCGCTATCATTCAAGAAATGGCTCATGACGTGCGTATCATTCCTCTGGTCGCCAAACCCCATATAGATGAAGACATTAAACTGTGGCTTGGAGATTCTCGTGGCTACTGGGAGGGAGACACTTTAGTGATTGAAACCACTAATTATTCTGATAAGAGTGCTTCTAGTCCTGAGGCTTCAAGAAAGGTAAATGTAGAACGTATAAAACGAACAAGTGCCTCTGCGCTGCAATATGAGTTTACTTCTGACGACCCGGGTACATATACAGCGCCATATACTCGTGAAATTATTTTTGATTACACTGAAGATGAGATTTATGAATATGCCTGCCACGAAGGCAACTATGGTATGACTAATATTCTTTCAGGGCACCGAGCTGAAGAAAGAATGGCGGCGGAATCGACATCTAGATAATAAGCTTAGAACTGAAAGAAAAGAAAAGGACGGTGAAGTGATTCACCGTTTTTTTATGAACGAAAATTAGTGACCAGCTTGTAATTCGACTTTAGTATTTAGCTTCCGGATCGTATTAGCTTTGGCTTTAGCATCTTAAAAAGGTTTGATGTCAAAATTGACGAAATAACAAGTTAGAAATAGCTCTTAAACTGTCAAGGTTCTTCCATTCTGCGGTCAATGGGTGCCGCTGATTTTAAAAATAAAAAATTGTGCTTAGATATCTAACCAGAATGGCAAATTAGTGAACCAATTCAAGCAACTGCTGCAGTCGAACGAGCCTCCAGCATTCGAAATTTTTAACCCTCAGGGTCAAAGCTGTGCAGTGATAGTATGCGATCATGCCTCAAATCGTATTCCGATTAGCCTGGAAAATCTCGGTTTATCGTCTCATCAGCTTGAGGCGCATATTGCTTGGGATCCCGGGGCTGCCCGAGTAGCGGAAAAATTATCTAGCCTTCTAGATGCTCCTTTACTATTAAGTAATTATTCCCGCTTGGTGATTGACTGTAATCGACCTTTTCATGCATTAGGCTCGATTCCAGAACAAAGCGCAGGCATAGATATTCCCGGAAATCAGAACTTACAGATTGCTTGCCGGCAGCAAAGACAGCGGGAAATATTCGACCCTTATCAGCAAGCGGTTTCGGCGTTGCTTGAGAATAGGCCTAAGCAAAAGACATTGCTTATCAGTGTTCATAGCTTTACCCCGCACCTCAATAATGAGCTGAGGCCCTGGCTCATAGGAGTGTGCTCTGGCAAAGACTCGCGCTTTGCAAACTTACTCTTGCCGGAGCTTAAGCAGGCAGTGAAAGGACCGGTAGGGAATAATCAACCTTATTTTATTGGTAGCGAAACCGATTACACTATTCCAGTGCAAGGAGAGCCACGTGGAATTCCAAGTGTAATGCTAGAAATTCGACAAGATAGAATTGTTACTCAGGAGCAGGTTAACTCCTGGGCAGAGCTAATCGCTAAAGGATATTTTATTGTTGTAGAAAATGTATTGGCACTCAAAAATTTAATCTAATACCAGCGTTAGTGTAATTGATTTCTAGAAGGGAGAATTTCGTTACGACTATTTAGCTATAATTTTATTAGAGGAAAAACTTTTAGACTCAGCTAGAGATTAGGTTTTGGGAAGTTCTTTAATATATAAATCTTGTTTGGCGTAGGGGATCTCGATATCTTGTTCATTAAACGCCTTATAGATAGCACAGTTAAGACTGTCGAGTACAGAACCTCTCAAAACGGGTTTAGTTATCCAAACTAGCAAGTCGAAGTCCAAACTGGACGCGCCGAACATGCGAAAGCGAACCCTGGGGATAGGGTCTCGACAGACCAACTCTTCGGCTTGAGCGATCGCCACTAATATACCTCTTACTTTATCTATATCGGTACCATAGGCGACACCTACTGAAGCAATACAACGATATTTCTCAGACGGACCACCAGATTCATTGATTATTTTTGTGTTACCCATTACTGAATTGGGAATGGTGACTTCGACATCAGCGCTGGTTAATATTCTGGTACTTCGGATACCGATGTGAGTCACTTCCCCTCGTTCTGCAGTATCCAATACGATAAAGTCGCCAATTTTATAGGGCGCATCCGCCATGATGAATACGCCAG
>Ga0302120_10000965_pt1 | contig 13393 bp, 9 predicted proteins | sample AG5_Bottom_MG_FD_203118 | JGI IMG/M metagenome (GOLD analysis project Ga0302120, IMG submission 203118) | Marine microbial communities from Western Arctic Ocean, Canada - AG5_Bottom | ecosystem: Environmental > Aquatic > Marine > Oceanic | place: Canada: Western Arctic Ocean | collected 2017-10-01 | reverse complement strand
CAAAAGCCAAAACCAACCTGGAAAACGCCCTGGGCCGTTTCACCCAGCCCCAAGCCCGGTCGCGCACCTTGGCAGCCCTCTCGGATATTTCGCTCGCATCCAACGACTTGTCCCAGGCCCGCGACCTCCTCGAACAAGCCGCAGCCCTTCACCAACACCCAGAACTCCTCCACCGTCTAGCCCAACTCTGCCGCCGCATGGGGGACACCGAGGCCGCCGCACGCTATGCCGCTGAGGCGGGTGAGTGAAGAGCAGGCCGGGTTCAGCTCAACAGGCCGCTCACGGTTTCTCGCTCGCTAGAAAGCTCTTTGGCTGAGAGGGCGATCTTTTCGGCCAAGAAGGGGGTGAGCTCTAGGCCCTGTACGATTTCCCAGCCGCCTTTGCCGTCGGCGCACACGGGGAACGATGAGATCAGGCCTTCGGGAACACCGTAGGAGCCATCGGACTTGACGCAGACCGAGCGCCACTCGCCGTCCGGGGTGGCATTGCGGAGGTCACGCACGTGGTCGACCAAACCGTTGGCTGCGGATGCAGCACTGGAGAGACCGCGGGCGGCGATGATTGCTGCGCCGCGCTTTTGGACGGTCTCAAAGAACGTCGTGGTGAGCCAGTCGTTGTCACCGATGACTTCGGCGGCACTGACCCCGTTGATTGTGGTGTGCACAAAGTCCGGCACTTGAGTGGCGGAGTGGTTGCCCCAGATGAGTGCGTTCTTGACGGCGCTGGTGTGTACGCCGGCTTTGGCTGCGAGTTGGGCCTGGGCGCGGTTTTGGTCCAGGCGGGTCATGGCGCTGAAGCGATCGTCGGGCACGTCGGGGGCCGAGTGCATGGCGATCAAGCAGTTGGTGTTGCAGGGGTTGCCGACCACAGCCACGCGCACATCGCTGGCGGCGTTGTCGTTGATCGAACGGCCTTGGCCCGTGAAGATCGGACCGTTTTCACGGATCAGATCGCCGCGCTCCATTCCTGGGCCGCGGGGCTTGGAGCCCACTAGCAGGCACCAGTTGGCGTCCTTGAAGGCCACGTCAGGATCACTGCTAAGAACCATGTCTTGCAGAAGGGGAAAGGCACAGTCTTCCAGTTCCATGGCGACGCCATTGAGGGCAGCCATGGCCTTCTCCATCGGGATCTCGAGCATTTGCAGGATTACCGGTTGGTCCGGGCCGAACATTTGGCCGCTGGCGATTCGAGGCAAGAGGGCATATCCGATTTGGCCGGCAGCGCCGGTGATGGTTACGCGAATGGGGGCCTTGGTCATGGAACAGGGAGGTGGTGTGGAGATGGTTTGGGTCGGGCCTCCGTCGGGGAGACCGCTGTTTCTGGCCAACAGTTTGCCTCCCAAAGGAGGCGCTGCAAGGGGCTAGGTGGCGAATCCTAACAGGGATGTGGGACCGGGTTTTGGAGAAAGTCCCTGGGGAGAGGTCTGGGGGGGAATGGCTCTGAATCCTATCCCGCCAATGGGGATGGAATGAGCCGGGGGCAATGGTGCCGAGCGTCCCAAGACCGTAGCCTAGGGGACTGGCGTGGATAGAACCCATCGACCGCCGCCCGCGCAATGCCCCTCGACATCGACACCCCGACCCTTCAGGCTCACCTGCGCGATTTGGCGCGTGAGGCACGGGAGATGCGTTTTGACGTGGCTCCCAATCCCTGCGTGGGTGCCGGAATCTTGGCCGGAGGGAAATTGATTGGGCGTGGGATGCACGGGCATTGGGGCGGTCCCCATGCGGAGCTCGTTGCCCTTAAGGCTGCGGCTGCTTCGGGTGTGCCCCGGGGATCCTGGGAGGCGTTGTTGGTGACCCTCGAGCCATGCTCGAGTTTTGGCAAGACGCCGCCCTGCACCGAGGCCATCATCGCTGCGGGGATCTCACGGGTCGTGGTGGGCTGCTTGGACCCCGACCCACGCCACCGAGGGAGTGGACTCGAGGCGCTCAAGAACGCCGGCATCGATGTCATTAACCTTGACGGCACGATCCGCTTACGCGATCAGTCCCCGCATTTTTTGCGCTGGCTTTCCCCTGAACGCCTGCGAATTCCGAGGCCTTGGACCATCGCCAAATGGGCCCAGACCCGATCGGGGCAACTTTTGCCACCCAAGGATGTGGGAGGCGGGCGTTGGATCAGCGGCCCCGAGGCCCTGGCCGAGGTGCAGGTCTTGCGCGGTCGGGTGGAAGGCATCATGACCGGTTTTGGCACGGTGCGCGCCGACGATCCGCGTTTCACCGTGCGGCCTCCCGGGCAGCGCAAGAACCCTCCCCAGCGATTCATCCTGGACAGCGACCTGCGCACGCCGCCGGATGCGCGTTTGTTTGCCCAATTGGATGCCGGGGATGAAACCGACGAGGCCGGGGGCCAGGTGGTCATTTTCTGTCGCTTTGGCGCGGACGTGGGACGCGCCCGGGCCTTGGCTGCTGCGGGAGCCGAAGTGCAAGAGGTGCGCTCCATTGATCGCACCCGCCTGGACCTGCAGGACATCCTTCTGCGTATGCACGAGCGCGGCATCGAGCGTCTTCTCTTGGAGGCAGGACCGCAATTGACCTCCGCCATGTTGGAGGCGGGCGTCGTGGATCAGGTCTGCATCTACACCGGGGACGTGCTGGGCGGAGAGGGCGCGACCCTAGCCGATGCCCTGGTCACCGTACGCCTGGTGGAGCGACGGGACTTGGAAGTGGGGGATACCTCGCGCGTAGATTCTTTTGTGACCTTGCCCCCGGGTACCCGTTGAGGGCGTTGACTCTGGTTCAGCTCGCGGTTCTGGGCTGCCTTTGGGGCTGTGCGAGTGCGCGGCTTGTCCCGCCACGGCCCGTGCCCGCTTCGGCCCTGGCCCTGGCGGAGGAGGCTCGCACCCAGGAGCACATGGGGGACCAGGATCGGGCCCGGGAACTCTGGCAGGCCGCTTCGGAACTCGATCCCAGCTGGCTTTTGCCCCGCCGCAGCCTGCAGTTGTTGGATTTGGCAGATGCGAGGGGGCCCACGGTCCTCGAACAGGCTCACCTGGCCAGCACCCGCGGCACTCCGGGCAGTGCCTATCTGCTTGCGCGTCTGGCCAGCGACAATGTCAGGGCCTACCTGCTCGCCCTGCGCTCGGAACCCGAGGACGCCTGGTTGCACCACGGGCTGGCGGTGACGCTTTCAAGAGAGGGACGCCTGACAGAGAGCCTTGCGGAGGCAAAGCTCGCCGTGCAACAAGCCCGCAGCAGTTCCGAGCGCGTGTTCTTTCTGGCGCGCCTCGCCGCGGGCCTCTATATCCAGGACACAGAAGAAGGTCCGGCGCGGGCCTTCGAGCGCATGCTGAAACTGTGGCAGACCCTAGACTCCGACCAATGGGCCTGGGTTGATCTGTCTGGACAGCTCTTGAACCTGAACGTGCGCGGGGACCGGGCGGCTTGGCAGCGCAGCCTGGCGTCGAGCATGCAGGGGGACGCGCGGCTCAGTTCTGCCCTGCGAAAAAAAGTGGCCGCCTTGCTTGTGAAGGATTCCTACGCGAGAAAACTCCTGGCCCGCAAGCCACAGCCGGGCCAGCCCCTTGAAGAGGGCCTCTCGATTTCCTTCGCGCTGGACTTTAGTGATGGCGATGATGTGGAACGGGCACGGGTTCTATGGCGCAAGGATCTGCCGCCCCAGGCCACCGATTCAGAGGGCCGACCGAGGGATGAGCGCCTGCTTGCGGTGGACGAGGCCCTGGGGGAACTGCAGCTCAGACGTGGCGTCGAGCAACTGCGTGCCCTGGGCGAGACCCTGTTGGGCGCGGGCCGTCCCGATTGGGCCCAGCGGGTTGCGCATGCGCTGCACCGTGCGGGAGCACGCAAGGACTTCACTCCCATCATGGACCCGGCCAAAAGGGCCTGGTGCAAAAAGAACGCCGAGCAGCTTCTTGTGCGGGCGCGCTTGCTGGAGAGCCGGCAGACCGCCCTCCGAAATGCACTCGATGATCTTGGCAGGGGACGGTTGGAGCGGGTGCTTGAACTGGACTCGGCACCCAAAAAGGGCGGGCGGAGAGCGCTTGGTTCTTTCCGCGTCAAAAAGAACAGCGGGGACATGGACCAGGTCCTCTCGGCCCTGGAGGCACGGCTGGGACCCTATTCCCGGGCGGGGTCGGGGGATGGGCGTGAGCCTCGCCAGGGGTATGACCTCAAGCAGAGCACCAGAATCGATCTGTGGCCCATCCTGACCGGGATCGCCGGGGCGGACGGGACCGGAATCACCCAGCCGGGGCTGGGAGCCCTGGCCCGCGACCTGGGTTTCTATGTGCAGATCGTGGCGCCTACCGGGCAGGACACGCAGACACGATTGGCGCGTCTCGTGTTGCAGGAAGCAGCCCAAGGGGAACTGCTCGGCCGACCCTGGCAGGGGACCCGGATCCTGCTCGGGGATGTTCAAAGCAGGTATCCGGACTGGAAGATTTCGGGCGCGGCCATGCCGGATCAGTACTGGGTCCTGCTGCCAGAAATTGTTCGCGGCCAGAACAATTGGCGAAGCCTTGCAGCGCGCTACAAAGGGCGACCCGAGGCCGTGCAAGCGGCCCTGGCCCAGACCGGTCTTCTGCCCGCAAGCGGAGTGCGGACCTGTGACACCCGGCCCGGGCTGGGAGAAGCCGAGCGCGTGGCCCTGGCGGTGATGGTATCCCTGGGTGAGGAAAGCGCGCAGCAGCTTGTCGTTCCCAGCCTGGAAACACTGCTGGATCTGACCATGCGCCATGAGGAAGGGCACATGGCGGACTATGAGGAATGGATGCCACCCAGTGAGGCCCTCTTGAAGGTCCTGCGTCTGTTCTGGAAGGGGGGCTTCCGTGTGCGCGGAATCTGGGCCCATGTGGAGGCCCGCGCCCAGCTCACTGCCATGGCAGTGGTTCAGGATCCGCGCCTGGGCCTGGCGCAGATCCTGCGCATGGTGGAAGCCAGGGAGCGGACCCGGGGACCGACTGTCCATCCCCACGCAGAGGGTTATGAGTGGCTCCTGAAGAAAATCCTGTTGGAGCTGAAACGCAATCCACGTGGACTCGATCCGAGTCGCAGCCTGTTGCATCAACTGCACCTGCTGGCTCCCGAAGAGCTTGCGGCCGTCTGTCTGCTGCTGGCCGAAGAAGAGGGGCTGGTGCGGCACTAAAGCCGCGCGATCACCTTGTCCGCCGCAGCGAGCAGTTCTTCCAGCTCCTGCAGGGTGTGGTCGCCCATGTGCCCGATGCGAAAGGTCTTGCCCTTCAGGTCGCCGTAGCCATTCGATATGGAATAATCCTCTTCGGCCAGGCCAGCCACAAGGGCCGCCACGTTCAGCTTGCCCGCTTGGATGCAAGACACAGCCGGGGCGGCGAATTCCGGGGCGGGCAAGAGGCTCAGGCCGTGGCCCTCGGCCCATTCCACCGTGCGTGCGCGCATGGCAGAGTGCACTTCGTAGCGTGCTTGCCAGGCGGCGGGGCCTTCCACCGGAGCATGCCCCTTGGGCAGGGTGACTCCAGCACTGATGTCCTCTAGTTGCTGGGCCAGGGCGTAATAGTGGGGCACCGCGGGAGTCGCCGGGGTCTTTTGGGCCGCGTGACCTTCGATGATGCGCACGGGATCCAGATACCAGCTAGGGCGATTGCGTTTCTGGGCTTCCGCCAGATACCTCTCCGAACAGCACATGACCGCAATGCCCGGGGGTAAGGCCAGAGCTTTTTGAACCCCCGCCAGGGCAAAGTCGACTCGGTGGGTGTCGAAGTCGATGGGGCCTGCGGCGATCATGGAAACCACGTCCACTAGGAAGCGCACATTGGGATGGTTTTCGAGCACCTTGGCCAGGGGCGCGAGGGGCGTGGCGGTGCCCGTGGATGTTTCGCTGGACACAACGGTCATGGCGTCGAAAGGACCCTTTGTGTCCAGGGCTTGGGCCACTTCCATTGGATCCACCACCTGGCCCATGGGGACCTCGATGCGCGTGACCTCTTTGCCCAAGGCTTCGGCCACCGCGGCAAAACGCTTGGAGAAAGCGCCGTTGATCAGGGACAACACTCGGCCGCCTACCCCAAGCAAGGCGGCTTCCATAATCGCCGTGCCGCTGGCGGAGTGCACTGCGACTGTGGAGGGGGAATCCAGCGCGAGACCAAAGGCCAAGGCGAGGGGCCCGTCGATTCGATGGTGCAGGTCTTTCATTCCGGCCGAGCGGTGGCCGATGGGCGGGCGCGCAAGTTCCGCCAAAATAGAAGGGCGCACTTCCGTGGGGCCGGGAATCCAGAGGGTCATGGGAAGGTGTGGGGTTCAGGGCTTGGAGAGAATCGCTCGGGCACGGGCCACAAGGGGCGCGTGTTCGGGCTGGTGTTCGAGGATCTGGAGTTCGTCGGGAGAAACCAACAGGGGCAAGAGCGCGGCCATGTCTTGCTCATGGCAAACCACGTCAGCGGCTTGGGCCACGGACTCGCGCAGGGCGACTCCCATGAAAGCTACAAAGCGCGCGCACACGGGAGCGGCTTCCAGGTCTGTGCTTCCGTCGCCCACGAGGGCCAAGGGAGCGTCTCCGTCTTTGTGCCAAGCGCCGAGCAATTCGAGCTTGCCACCGGCCCGGGCCAGAGGACTTTGTTCATCGAAGCCCAGCCATGCGCCTTGTTCGTCGCTGCGGGTGGGCACCGCATGAATTTGATCCGCCGCGAAACCTAGGCGCTCCGCAAAGGGCTGCACGCAGGGCAAGAGTCCGCCGGACACCACCCGCAGGTCCTTGCCCAGAAAAGCCAGGGCGGCAATCAGGTGTTCCCCATGGGGCAGGCGCTGGTCCCAGTAGATTCCCGCCACGTGGGCCATGGCTGAAGCGCTGGGGCGTATGAACTCGAGGCGCCGGGCATAGACATCCTGCAAGGGGATCTCACCGGCCATGGCCGCCCGGGTGAGCTCTTGGATTTCGTTGCTCCTGTCCTGGGGTAGTTCCCGGGCGAGCTCTTCAATGCCCTCGATCCTTGAAAGGGTCGAGTCACAATCAAAGACGATGGTGCGGTAGGGGGGCGCAGCGATCGTGCGTGAAGAGGTCATGTTTTGACGTGCAAGGGGTCAAAGGCTGAGATGATGCACTGACTCCACCATTTCCAATTCTCTAATGGCCGCCACGAGCTTTGGATCCGGCTCTTCGTAGAGCGCCAGGAAAGCTGCGGCAAGCTCTTCCTTTCCGTGGGGCGGAGCCAATTCCACCCGGCGGATGTTCGCTTCGGCTTCGCCCAACAAGGAGCCGATCAAGCCGATGACTCCGGGCTGGTCCCGGTGCCGGGTGACCACAAGATGTCCCCGGGGTGCGAAATCCACCCGCGCACCTTCGGCCTCCACAATGCGCGGATCACCGCCAAACACCGTGCCGCAAATCGTGTGGGACTCCGTGCCTTCGGCATTGGATACTCGGGCGCGTAACAAACTGCGATAGCCCAACGAATCACTCTCCTTGCCGGTCAAGCACCGGATACCACGCTCTGCTGCGAGGATCGGCGCGTTCACCAGATTGACTCCCAGGTCCAGGGATTGGCCGAGGGCCGCGGCAAGTAAGGAGTACTCGAGGAATTCAGTTTCATTCAAATCGGCGACCTCTCCCGCGCAGGAGAGTTCGATCTGGGCGATGGGTGAATCTGCAAGCTGGGCCAACAGCGCGCCCATGCGTCCGGCCAAAAGACCATAGGGGCCCAAGATGCGCATGCTGGCGGCGGAAAGCACCGGGGCGTTGACCGCGTTGTGGGAGACCCCCTCCATGAAGAAGGCTATGGTTTGTTCAGCTATGCCTACGCTCACCGCCCGTTGGGCCTCGTGGGAAGAGGCACCCAGGTGCGGGGTCAAAATCACATCGTCCCGCAGCAGTAGGGGATGGTCTTTGGACGGGGGTTCCTCTGTCAGCACATCCAGGGCGGCTCCCGCGAGGTGTCCTGATTCCAAAGCATCCGCCAAGGCCGCATCATCCACCAGGCCACCGCGGGCCGCGTTGATCAAGCGCGCGCCGGGTTTCATGAGGGCCAGACGATCGCGGGAAATCAAATTACGCGTGTCGTCGGTCAAGGGCATGTGCAGGGTGACGAAGTCGCTGCGACCCAGTAGCTGGTCGAGGTCCAGCAGCTCGACCCCATCCACGGGGGAAGCGCCGGTGGTCAAGAACGGATCATGGGCCACCACCTTCATGGAAAGGCCGAGGGCGCGGTCTGCCACCACCCGGCCGATGCGGCCGAGTCCCACGATGCCAAGGGTTTTCCCGGTGAGCTCGGTGCCCAAGAGGCCTTTTTTGTTCCAAGTCCCAGCCCGCACCCGGCGATCCGCTCGGGTGATGTTGCGAGCTACTGCACACATCAAGCTGATGGCCAGCTCGCCGGTGGTGACCGTATTGCCGGTGGGCGTGTTCATGACCACCACCCCTTGGGTCGAGGCCACGCTCAAATCCACGTTGTCCACGCCCACTCCGGCTCGGCCCACCAGCACGAGATCTGGGGCAGCGGCCAATACCTTTGCGGTGACCTTTGTGGCAGAGCGCACCAAGAGCGCTTCGATGCCCGGGAGTTTTTGGATCAACTCGTCTTCGGAAAGGCCCACGGCCACATCCGGTTCAAAACCCTTGGAACGCAAGAGTTCAAGACCGTCGGGGTGCAGCTCATCGGCCACAAGGATGCGAACACTGGCGGGATTGCGTGGGGTCATGGAACAGTTCTCTCAGGGGGTGCAACCGGGAGTTAGCTGCGAATGGCGGCGCGCACGAGCGCCTCTAGATCGTTGAAATCGTTTTCATGGGCCACAGCTTCCACGCGCTTGCGGGCGTCTTTTTCCCCGTAGCCGATGGAGACCAGGGCCGCTGTGGCATCGAGCACGCTGCGATTCGCCGGCGTGCCGGTGGTGGGCTTGAGTACGCCGGGTTCCAATTCGCAGCCGGCTGCAAAATCCTCAGCACGGTCGGCCAGGTCCAGCACGATTTGTTCAGCGGTTTTGCGTCCAACGCCCTTGGCCCGGGTGAAGGCCTTGGCGTCATGGGCCAAAAGGGCTTGCACAATTTCTGTGCGGTCCATGGCGGACAGCAGGGCCAAGCCCATGGAGGGTCCGATGCCGCGCACCTTGAGCAGCAGTCGGAACAACTCGCGGTCTTCTCGAGAGCCGAAGCCGAACAGGATGTGCGCGTCATCGCGCACCACCAGGTGCACGTGAATGCGCGCGCTTGTGCCGACCTCGGGCAGACGGGATCCAAGGGGTGTCGCGATGGAGTACCCCATACCGCCGACAGCTAGGACCATTTGGGTGGCCCCGCGGCTAACGACTTGGCCCTCTAGGAATTCGTACACGGTGTGATCCGTCGATGAACCTATTCGCCGCCTTTCAGGTGCAGGCCGATCTCAGTGAGCTTGCCTTTCAGCTCGAGCAGGCTGGTGACGCCGAAGTTCGGCATGCCCAAGAGCTCGTCTTCCGAGTGGGCGATCACTTCGCCCAGGCTCATGCAGCCCAGGTTCTCCACCGTGCGCCGGGCGCGGATCGAGAGCTTGAGTTCACTGATCGGACGGTTGCGGGGATCGTTGGGATCTCCGGCCACCGGGCTGGCGCCACCACGGTCCACCGCGTGAACGGCTTCTTCGCGCTGCATGCCCAGGCGCAGGCCCTTGGACACCAAGATCTCTTTGATCTCTTGGAGGCTGGTTTCTCCGAAGTTCTTGTAGGTCAGGAGCTCGTTCTCGGTCTTACGCACCAAATCGCCCAGGGTGATGATGTCCATCTTGGCCAGGCAGTTTCGCGCACGGACGCTGAGTTCGAAGTCGGTGATCGGAGTGCGCAAGATTTGATTGAGGCGATCTTCCTTGCGCTCCAAATCCTCGTCGTAGTACATGGTGGTGGCGGCCACTGCGTCACGCAGGTAGAGGCGCGCGCGCTCATCGGTGGGGTGGCTGTCGCAGACTGATTCGTAACAAATCACCGCGTCTTCGTCCCGGCCCATGTCCTCGTAAAGGATGCCCAGGTTGTTCATCACGCTGGCGTCCACGGGCAAAAGGCGTGAGAGGGTTTCGTAGGCATCAAGTGCCACCTCGTCCAAACCGTTGCGCTCGGCGATCCAAGCCATGCGGTAAAGATTGCGCCGGTGGGTTGGGTCTACTTCGCGGGCGAGGGTGTAGCTTTCAACAGCCGCATCCGCGTCGCCCTTGAGCTCGTTCAAACGGCCCGCAAGATAGCGGCCTTCGGCGGAGGGATGGAAAGGAGCGGGGGATGCTTCGAGGGCTTGCTGCAAGGCGTCCGCTGCGGATTCGGTTGCACCGGAGTCGTTGTTGCCCTTGGCCAAGTGCTCTTCCACGAGGGAATCGAGCCAACCACCGCGGGGGCGCGGCTCGTCGGGGTACTTGTCGGTCAAGCGTTGGAAGATCTCGCGCGCTTCGCTGAATCGTCCCAGGGACATCAACGAGCTGGCCCGGGTGAAGGAGGCCACGTCGTCATCGACAAAACCCTGCAAGGCTTTTTCAGCCTGGTCGAACTGAGCGACCATCCAAAAGCCGAGCCCCTTGCGACGGCCCATTTCACCCTCGTCTTCGAGGCGATTGACCGTGCGCCGAAAGGACTCAAAGTCCTCCTTGCGTTCGTAGATGCTGGCGCGCTCCTGGAGAAGGGCGCCGAAGCTCTGAATGGGGTCCGCAGCGATGTCGAAGGGTGCCATGGGGGTGGTGCTAATGGGGGCTGGTGGGGGGCGTCAAAAAGGATTTTGAAGCCGGTGGGGAAGCCCCGGATCATACGGCCGGAGGCGGTGCGCGTCAAATCCCGGATCAGAGCTCTGGTCAGACATCTTGGGGCTGGCCGGGACGAACGGTCCGCCTGGGGACCAAAGGGGGCCTCGGGCCCATCTCAAGCAGGCGGTCCCGGTTCTGGCGAGTCCGCACGCGGAGCCGAAAGGCAGGTGCCGGTTTCCTCTTGGGGGCCGGGACCCCGGATGCCGGCCACCCCCTGGGGACTGGGGGGGCAGGGCAGGTTTCTCAGTAGTGGGCAGGGCTCTTGCTTTGGCTGGCCCCCTGTTCCATGGGCCGGCCCGGCTGGTGGAGCCTCGGTCTAGAAGGGGGTTCGTTCAAGCCACCTCCCCTTGGCCAAATGGCTCCCAGCAAGCCTTTCCTTTCAGCATGCTGGGATCGCCGCTTCGCTGTTGCTACGGTTGCTTGCGCACAACCGAGGGGAAACACGAATTGAAAAAACTGATCATTGAAGGGGGCCGCCCTCTGGCGGGCACGATCCGGACCGCCGGGGCCAAAAACGCCGTATTGCCCATGATGGCCGCCGGGCTTTTGAGCCATGGCACATTGAAATTGCGCGGAGCCCCGAGGCTCGTGGACGTGCGTTTCATGACCCGGGTCCTGCGGGATCTGGGAGCCCAAGCGGAGCAGGCCCAAAACGGCGACATGGAGATCAACGCCTCGGGGGACATCAAGGGCGAGGCCTCTTGGGACTTGGTGCGCCGCATGCGGGGGTCCTTGTGCGTCATGGGACCCATGTTGGCGCGGCTTGGCAGGGCCAGGGTCAGCATGCCCGGGGGCTGTGTCTTTGGAGTGCGGCCGATTGATGTACACCTCAAGGGATTCGAGGCCCTGGGGGCCAAGATTCGCTTGGAGAGCGGCTACATCGTGGCCGAGACCCCCGCGGGCGGTTTGCGCGGGGCATCCATGTACCTGGGCTCGGCCTTTGGGTCGTCGGTGCTGGGCACGGCCAACGTGATGATGGCGGCCAGTTTGGCCAAGGGCACCACCGTCATCCAAGGGGCGGCCTGTGAGCCCGAGATCGTGGCCCTCGCGGACACCATGAACGCCATGGGCGCCCGGGTCACGGGCCACGGCTCGCCGATCATCGAGATCGAAGGAGTGGACGAGCTGGGCGACGCAGAGATCGACGTGATCCCCGATCGCATCGAAGCGGGCACCTACATCTTGCTGGGGGCCATGACCGGCGGTGCGGTGCGCGTCACGGGTTGTCGTCCCGACCATATGCTGGTGCTCCTGAACATGATGAAGAGCGCCGGGCTTTCCTTTGAGGTAGGCCCCGATTGGGTCGAGACCAAGCCCTGTGACCCCAAGGATGTGCGCCCCCTTTCCACGGATATTTCCACCAACGTCTATCCCGGTTTCCCCACCGACCTACAAGCCCAGTGGATGGCCTTGATGACCCTTGGGGATGGCATCAGCATCATCACCGAGCGCATTTACCACGACCGCTGGACGCACATCCCTGAGTTGCAACGGCTCGGGGCAGACATTCGACGTCAAACCACCGCGTCTGTGGTGCGCGGGGTCGAGGGCCTCTCGGGAGCCCCCGTAACCGCTTCCGACTTGCGCGCTTCCGCGGCTCTGGTGATGGCCGGGCTGGTGGCGGAGGGGACCACGGAGGTCCACCGCATGTATCACCTGGATCGGGGCTACGAGGCCATGGAAGAGCGACTTGAGGCTCTTGGTGCTGGCGTGCTGCGGGATGAAGAGGACGATTGAGGGCGGCGCTGCTTTGGAGCTACGGCCTGCGCTCATTCATGGCCTTGCACCTGCTCAAGCTGCTGACGATTGTCTTGAAGAGTGATTCTCCGGGCCACTCTCGGTGAAGGGGGCCGCAGGAGGGGGCAAATAATAAACTCCGGTGTGATTTGCAGCTTCACGGAGACCCCTATCAGGTAAGTTGGCCCGCCAAGAACCATGTTTGAGACCCTTACCAAGCGCCTAAGCGGCTCCTTTTCCCTCTTCAGGGGCCGCCGCGAGCTGACCTCGGACAACATCCAGGAAGGCTTGAAAGAGGTGCGCACCGCCCTTTTGGAAGCCGATGTGCACTTTCAGGTTGCGCGGGATTTCTGCACTCGGGTGGAAGAGAGGGCCCTGGGGGACCAGCGCCTGACAGGGGTCGAAGCCTCAGAGCAATTCGTCCACGCGGTGCACCAAGAACTGGTGCAGCTGATGGGGCCCGAAGACGCGACCATCACCCTGGCCAAGCCCGGTCCCACGGTGATTTTGATGGCCGGTTTGCAGGGCGCGGGAAAAACCACCACCTGCGCTAAGTTGGCGGTTCACCTGCGCGAAAAACACAACTCCAAGATCTTGCTGGTGGCGGCGGATGTGAAACGCCCCGCAGCGGTGGAGCAGTTGCGAGTGCTCGGTCGCCAGATCGACACACCGGTCTTCCATGCGGAAGGAAAGACGCCTCCAGAGGTCTGCCGTTTGGGCGTGGCCGAAGCCCGGCGCACGGGGGCCGATCTGGTGATTTTGGACACCGCGGGCCGTTTGCACGTGGATCAGGAGATGATGGCCGAAGTGGCCGAAATCGCTGCCCTGACCCAGCCGGACGCCCAGATCTTAGTGGCGGATGCCATGACAGGTCAGGATGCGGTGCGTTCTGCGGAAGAGTTCCACAAGCGATTGAGCCTGACGGGCGTGATCTTGACCAAGCTCGATGGGGACGCCCGGGGCGGCGCAGCGCTC
>Ga0302120_10000963_pt1 | contig 13399 bp, 9 predicted proteins | sample AG5_Bottom_MG_FD_203118 | JGI IMG/M metagenome (GOLD analysis project Ga0302120, IMG submission 203118) | Marine microbial communities from Western Arctic Ocean, Canada - AG5_Bottom | ecosystem: Environmental > Aquatic > Marine > Oceanic | place: Canada: Western Arctic Ocean | collected 2017-10-01 | reverse complement strand
GGGCTTTGCTGTGCCTACTATTTGGCGAGAAGCGGCCGCTCGGTGGTGGTGCTGGAGCGCGGAGAGATCGATGGGAGTAACTGTTCGCGGGAGAATGCCGGGATGGTTGTTCCCAGTCACTTTACCCCCTTGGCCGCCACCGGAGTGGTGACCCAGGGGCTGAAGTGGCTGCTTGATCGCGAGAGTCCTTTTTATGTCCGGCCCAGGCTGAGCCTGGATCTAATGCGGTGGGGTTGGGAGTTTGTGAGGCATGCCAATGCGAACCATGTGGCTGGGAGTGCAGAACTGTTGCGCGATCTGCATCTCGGGAGTCGTGAACTTTTTGACGAGCTCTCAGGCGAGTTTGACTTTGGATTGAAACAGCGGGGACTGCTCATGCTGTGTGAGACGGAGGCCCTGCTGGCAGAGGAGACGGATCTGGCGATGCGAGCCCGGGAGTTGGGACTGAAGATCGAGGTGTGTGATCCGAAGCGGCTGGCAGTCTTGGATCCGGACATTGAGATGCGGGTGAAGGGAGGCATCTGGTACGAGCAGGATTGTCACATGGAACCCGGACGATTTGTGGCGGGATTGAAAGCTGAGCTGGGGAAGCTGGGCGGTGAGATTCGTTACCAATGCGAAGTGGAAGCGGTCGGTGATTCGCATGTTCGCTTGGAGAGCGGAGAGAAGATTGCGGGAAAAAAGATCGTGATTGCAGGTGGGGCATGGACTCCGGGTCTCGCGAAGACGTTGAATTTGCGTGTGCCGATGCAGGCGGGAAAGGGTTACTCCATGACGCTGAAAAACCCTCCCAAATTGCCCCAGCTCTGCTCGCTCTTGGGGGAGGGCAAGGTGGCGGTGACTCCGATGGGGGATTCTCTCCGCATCGCGGGCACGATGGAGATCTGCGGTAACGATCTCTCCATCAATGAACGGAGGGTGAGTGGGATCATCAAGGCGGCGTGCCGAGTGTTCCCAGCGTTGAGTCCGGAGTGTTTCGAGGGGGTGAAGCGATGGTCGGGCTTGCGGCCCTGTTCGCCGGATGGCCTGCCCTATGTGGGGGCCGTTCCGGGGCGGGACGATGTCCTCGTGGCCTCCGGGCATGCCATGTTGGGCCTGAGCCTCGGTCCGATCACCGGAAAATTGGTTGCGGAAGTTGTGAAGGGAGAAGCTCCGAGCTATCCTCTGGCTCAGCTGGCACCCGGGCGCTTTGCTTGAGGAGGGGAGAGTGTTGCACTAGGAAAGGACCATGAGCAGGGAAACAATGTTGCGCGTCATCGACTCCCACACCGAGGGTGAGCCCACCCGAGTGGTGGTGGAAGGCGGGCCTGATCTGGGGAGCGGATCGCTGGCCGAGAAGAAGGAGCGTCTTGCTGCAGAGCATGACTGGCTGCGCACAGCCTGTGTGAGCGAACCGCGGGGTCATGATGCGATGGTAGGAGCGATGCTGTGCGAAACCACCGAGCCCGACTGCGCGACGGGAGTGATCTTCTTCAACAATGTGGGCTGTTTGCACAGCTGTGTGCACGGAACGATCGGAGTGACGGTTACCCTGGCGTACTTGGGACGTCTTTTTCCGGGAGTGCATCGAATTGAGACTCCGGTGGGGGTGGTGGAAGTGCAACTGCACGAACACGGGCGGGTGACGGTGGCGAACGTGCCCAGCTATCGCCATGCGAAGGGCGTCAAAGTGGACGTTCCGGATTGGGGACTGGTGCGTGGAGACGTGGCGTGGGGAGGCAACTGGTTTTACCTGATCAAGGAGCAGGGTCCAGAGGTGGAGGTCGAGAACATCGAAGCTCTCACCGAATTCAGCTGGGCCGTGCGGAAGGAGTTGAAGAAGAGCGGAGTGACCGGCAAGGACGGGGGCGAGATCGATCACATCGAGGTGTTTGGCCCTCCGGCAGATCCGAAGCTGGCGGACAGTCGCAACTTTGTTCTTTGTCCCGGCAAGGAGTATGATCGTTCTCCCTGCGGGACCGGAACCAGTGCGAAGTTGGCCTGTCTCCATGCCGATGGGGAACTGGTGGCCGGCGAGGTTTGGCGGCAAGCCAGTATTCTCAATACGGTGTTCGAAGGCTCGGTGGAACCGTTGGAGGACGGGCTTGTGATTCCGAGGGTGACGGGATCGGGCTGGATCAATGGGGACGCGACCTTGATCTTGAATCCGGAAGATCCCTTTCGCTTTGGAATTTCCTAGGGTTGTTCGGGAACTGCGAGGATTCCCGCGGTGGCGGTGATTTTCCGGCTGGCGAGGGATGGGGAGGAAGGAGGTCCTGATTTACGACCGAAGCGCAACAAGGCCCTGGGGGAATAGAGGCGCCGCCTTCAGGGTTTCCCCTGGCCGGAGTGTTCGCACCTGATCCTCTCGGGGGCCGCGGGGCGGTAGAAATTTCGAGCACATCCCAGGTCGTCAAGGGCGAAGGGAGGATCATTCGGGGCTTGCCCCGGGCGAATGGAAGAGAGGATTTTTATTTTGGCAGGGCGCTTGAAAAGCCCGAAATGGGAGCTAACAAAGACCCCGCACATGCGCTTTGAAGGAATCTACACCCCCGTGATCACGCCCATGGACGCTGATCGTGGGATTGATGAGAGCGGGTACGCCACCATGATCGAGCACCTGATCGGTCAGGGAACTCACGGGCTGGTGATTGGCGGGACCACGGGTGAAAACTACGCGCTGACGCCCGAAGAACGGGTGAAGCAGTTCCACTATGCCCACGAGGTGATTGCAGGGCGCGTGCCATGGATCGCAGGGGTGAACGATATCCGGACGGAAGATGTTTGTCAGTTTGCAGTGGAGGGGCGTGCTGCCGGAGCTTCGGCCATATTGCTGGCGGTGCCGCCCTATTCGGTTCCCAACGACAAGGAGCTTGCGCAGCACGCCCTTGCGGTGGACAAGGCCTGCGGGCTCCCGATCGTGATTTACAACTACCCGGGGCGATCCGGGACGGAGTTTGGGCGGGAGTTTCTTGAGCGGGTGAGCCGCAATGCGAATTTTTCTGCGATCAAGGAAAGCAGCGGCGACGTTGATCGGATCCACATGATTGCGCGCGAGTTTCCGCATCTGCAAATGAGTTGCGGGGCCGACGACCAGGCACTGGAGTTTTTCGTGTGGGGTGCGCGTTCCTGGGTCTGTGCGGCCGGGAACTTTTTTGGAGCGGAGTGTATTACACTGTACGAGACCTGCGTGGTGCAGGGCGACTTTGTGAAAGGCCGGCGCATCATGAAGGCCCTCTTGCCCGTGATGACCGTCTTGGAGCGCGGCGGCAAGTTTGTGCAATGTGTGAAATACGGGTGCGAGCTCGATGGGCTGCCGGCTGGAACGGTACGCCTCCCGCTGCGGCCGATGAAGAAGGAACTGAAGCGCGAACTGCGCGACGCAATTTTAACGGCGCGGACCACAGTCCGTCGCATTGTGAGTGAACCTCAAGGACAAGAAGCATGAGCGATCTTTTGACCAGGGAAGAGTATGATGCCATCGCGAAGGAGATCTCGTGTCCTTCGAATTCATGGATCAACGGGAAGTACACCGGAGCGCGGTCTGGAAAGACCTATGAGAATTTCAACCCGGCCACCGGCGAGAAGCTTTGCGACATCGCGGCTTGCGAGACGGAGGATGTCGATTACGCGGTGAAGAAATCGCGCCAGGCATTTGCTTCGGGCAGTTGGTCACGGCGTCATCCCTCCGAGCGTAAGGAGGTCATGATCAAGTGGGTGAAGCTGCTGAAACGGAATCGTTACGAATTGGCCGTCTTGGAGAGTCTCGACAGTGGCAAGCCGGTTTGTGACTGCGCTTCGATTGATCTCGAAGAGACGATGCACTGCCTCGCATGGTATGCCGAGGCAGCGGACAAGATCTATGACAAGATCGCGCCCACCCAGGACGACGCGATGGGATTGATCGTGCGTGAACCGGTCGGAGTGGCGGCTTGCGTGCTGCCATGGAACTTTCCGATGCTGATGTTGGCCTGGAAAGCGGGACCGGCACTGGCGGCTGGGAACAGTGTGATCGTGAAGCCGGCGGGGCAGACCAGCATGACGGCCCTGCGTCTGGCGGAGCTGGCCATCGAAGCGGGAATCCCTGCGGGCGTCTTTCATGTCATCACGGGTGGCGGTGCAGTGGTCGGAAAGGCCCTGGGAGAACATCCCGACATCGACACCCTTTCCTTTACCGGTTCCACCGAGGTGGGTCGTCTCTTCCTGAAGTACTCGGCGGACAGCAACCTGAAGAAGGTCACCCTCGAACTGGGCGGAAAGAATCCTGCGGTGGTCCTGTCGGATGCCGAGCATCTCGACGCGGTGGCCGAGCACGTGGTGAACGCCTGCTTCTGGAACATGGGGCAGAACTGCACCTCCAACAGCCGACTGATCGTGCATAAGGACGTGAAGGATGAGCTCTTGGAGAAGGTTCTCATCAAAGTGCGCGAGTGGCGCACGGGCGATCCGCTTGAGCCCTCGAATCGATTGGGCTCGATGGTGTCGAAGGCGCACTTCGATATGGTGATGGGTTACATCAAGAAGGGGAAGGCGGAGGGGGCGACCTTGGTCCATGGCGGGGAGGCCCTCAATGTTGGAAGCGGCTGCTTCATTCCGCCGACCATCTTTGACAACGTGACGCGGGAGATGACCATCGCGGTGGATGAGATCTTTGGGCCCGTCCTTGCGGTGATGACCGCGGGCTCGAATGAGGAAGCCCTTCAGTTGGCAAACGAGACTTGCTACGGATTGCAGGCCTCGATTTTCAGTTCCAATGTGCGCAACGCCCTGCGCGGGGCGAAGGAACTCCAAGCGGGAACGGTGACCGTGAACTGCTACGGCGAGGGTGATATCAGCACTCCCTTTGGCGGGATGAAACACAGTGGATTTGGCGGGCGTGACAATGGGCTGGAAGCGTTCGACCAGTATCTCGAAACGAAGACCATTTGGGTCGATCTCAGCGAATACGAAGTTGACGCCGAATTGGGATAGAAGGAATTGAAGATGATGGATTTGCAGGGAAGATCATTGATCGGGGCTGCCCGTGGAAGCGGCGGAGCGGGGGAATCGAAAGCGGTGAATCCCACCACCGGCGAAGAGCTGGAGCCCGTCTATCTTTCGGAGGGCGAGGAGTCCGTGGAGGAGGCTTGTCGCTTGGCGACGGAAGCCTTTCTGGAGTATCGCGAAAAGAGTGGAAAGGAGAAGGCGACCTTCCTGCGGACGATCGCGGATGAGATCGATGCGGTGGAGGAAGAGATCGTGGCCCGGATGAGTGCGGAGACCGCGTTGCCGGAAGGACGATGTCGCGGTGAGAAGGGGCGGACATGCTTTCAGTTGCGGCTGTTTGCGGATTTGATCGAAGAAGGATCCTGGGTTGATGCCCGGATCGACCATGCCGAGCCAGACCGCGCACCGTTGTCCAAGCCTGATTGCCGCTCGATGTGGCGGCCGCTGGGCCCGGTGGTGGTATTTTGTGCGAGTAATTTCCCGCTGGCCTACTCGGTGGCTGGAGGGGACAGTGCGAGCGCATGGGCGGCAGGTTGTCCTGTTATCGTGAAGGCGCACGCTTCGCATCCGGGCACCGCAGAGATTGTGGGAACTGCAGTGCGTGCCGCGGTGGCGAAGTGCGGGATGCCGGAAGGTGTGTTTTCGCTGCTCTTTGGAAGCGGCCGGACGATTGGTCAGGCCCTGGTGAAGCATCCGCAAGTGAGAGCAGTGGGCTTTACGGGCTCAAGGGCAGGTGGGCGAGCCTTGATGGATACCGCTGCCGCGCGCGCCGAGCCCATTCCGGTTTGGGCTGAAATGAGCTCCGTGAATCCGGTCTTCATTCTGCCGGGGGCGATGAAGGAGCGGGAGGCGATCGCGCAGGGATTTGTAGGTTCGTTGACCTTGGGGGTTGGACAATTTTGCACGAATCCGGGGCTGGTGATTTCTGGCCGGGAGGGACGGAGCGCCTTCGCGGGACAAGTGGCTTCCCTGGCCTCTGAGACGGCGCCGGCCACGATGCTGCACAAGGGGATCGCGTCCGCCTACCATGCGGCAGTTGGTGCGATGACCGCGAAGGATGCCGTGGAGTCGCTGGCTCACGTGGAGGCTGATGCCGGGAGCCGTCTCGCCGGAGCGGTGGTCTTCGGAACGTCCGCGGATGATTTTCTGGCAGACCAATCGATGGCGGACGAGATGTTTGGTCCGGCCTCGCTGATGGTGGAGGCGGAGGGAGAAGAGCGCATGCTGGCGGTGGCGGAGAGCCTTGAAGGTCAGCTCACCGCGACGGTGCATGCCACGGAGGAAGACCGGGAGCAATTCTCAAGACTCATCGCGGTGTTGGAGCGCAAGGCAGGTCGCCTGGTCTACAACGGCTTCCCAACCGGGGTGGAAGTTTGTCACGCGATGGTGCACGGCGGCCCAGCTCCGGCGACTTCGGATGGAAGTTCGACTTCGGTAGGGCCGCGCGCAATTACGCGCTTCACGCGCCTCGTGTGCTGGCAGGGATTTCCTGATGATCTTCTTCCGGAAGAACTGGTGGAGGAAAATCCGCTCGGAATCTCGCGCATTGTGGACGGAGTGCGAGGATAGGCGCTGGCCCTCCCTGGATTTCCCGGGCGGAGGGCGTGAAGAGCGCCGCGGTCACTCGGGTTTTGCTTCAAGGTTGAAGCGCAGGATCACCTCGTCGTTGATCAAGTTGTCGGCGCCACCCTTGTACTCGATCTTCCAATCGAAGCGTTTGATGTCAAACTCGGCGCTGATCTTGGCGGTCTCGCCGGAGTGCTCGACGGTGGCGGGGAAGGTGACGCTCTTGGTGACGCCGTGCATGCTGAGGTTTCCCGTGACGCTGTATGAGGTGTCGCTCTTTTTCTCGATCCTAGTGATATCGTAGACGGAGGTCGGATACTTTGACACTTCGAAAAAGTCCTTGTTCTTGAGGTGCTCGGTCAGCTTGTCGGATTCCGAATGGATCGAGTTCATGTCGATCTCGACGCGGTGGTCGTTGTCCACCGGGATGCCGTCCTTGAGGGTGAAGTGTCCGGTCACTTTCTTGAAGCCGCCGGTCTTGCGGTCGCCGTTCACTTTGGAGCCGACAAACTCGATGTTTGAGGCCTCGGTAAAGACGTACTTTACCGAGCCTCCGAGACGGGCCACAAGTTCCTTCTTCTTGGCCTCACCAACCTCGGCGTCGGTAGTTTTGTCGGCGGGGTTTTCGCAGGAGATAAGGAGACTTGTGGAGAGAGCGAGGGGAGCGAGAATGAAACTGGTTTTCATGGTAGTTGATTTCATTTGAGATGGTTTATGTGGAGAGGGCGAGCGTATTCGGGTCGCGCTGCGAACGCTGGGGAGTGACCTCGCAGGGGAGATCTTCGTGAGGGCCCAAGGCCGATTGAGAAAGCGCGCGGCGAGTCGCTACGAGGGGAGCTGCGCCAGATAGACGGTGCTCTTCGATTCGCAGTCCTGAAGAGGATTATAAAAGGTCACGATTCGGGCTTCGGTCTCTGGAAACACGTCGCGTAAGAGAGACATGAACTCTTCATCGGGAGGATCATCGGACCACATTGCGAAGACTCCTTCAGGGCGGAGGAAGGCCGTAAGCTTTCGGAGCCCCTCGCTCGAGTAGAAGGGGCGGTGTCGTTCGTGAATGAGATTTTTGGGGGAGTGGTCGATGTCCAACAGAATGGCATGGAAGCGTCGGCCAGGATTGTCGGGATCGAATCCCTCCGCAGCTGCGAGAGCAAAGAAATCACCTGGAAGGTAGCGGCAGCGAGGGTCCGTGGTGAGCTCGGAACCGAGCGGGACGAGACCTTGTTCGTGCCAGGAGATGACTTGGGGAAAGATCTCGACCACGTGGAGTGAATTGACGCGCTGGTCCCTGAGGGCTGCCTGAGCGGTGTAGCCCAGTCCCAGTCCGCCCACCACGACATCAAGTTTGGATTCATCGAGGAGAGCCAATCCGAAGTCTGCGAGGGCGATCTCCACGGTGGTGAAGAGACTCGACATGAGATAGCCGGTTCCGAGGATGACCTCGTAAACTTCCAGGTTCTCGAGAGAGCGCATGCGTCGGCGGCGGAGTGTCAAGTCGCCGAGGGGAGTTTCCTGGAAGTCCAGTTCTTCAAAGTCTAGGCTCATGGGGAGGATGGGACAGTGGGGTGCGCGATGGGGGCGAGCGAGAAGAATTGATGGGAGGAGCGTATGAGGATTGCCTCCGCCAGCAGTCGGGAAGAGGATCTGATCCATGATCGAGATTCCCCTCTGGCGACTTGCTCTCTCTCTTTTGCCTTTGCTGGTGGTGGGGTGGATTTTCTTTCGTTGGGGAGGCAGGAGCGGGGAGTTTGCCATCGCGACCGCCCGGATGGTGGTGCAATTGCTCCTCGTTGGTTACTTGTTGGTGCTCCTGTTCGAGATTGAGAGTCCTTGGGTGTCGCTCGGAATCGTGAGTTTCATGATCGCGGTGTCCTCTTGGATTGCAATTCGAACCGTCAAGGAGCGAAGGTTGCAGGTCTACGAGGATGCCTTGCTTGCGATTGGGTTGGGGGGAGGGGCGGTCTTCGCCCTGGTTCTTTTTGGGGTGCTCGCCTTGGATCCCTGGTACGAAGCTCGCTACGTCATTCCGCTGGCAGGAATGATTTTTGCTAATGCGATGACGGCGGTGACCTTGAGTGCGGAACGATTTGAAGCGGAACGAAGGGGAGGGAGCGACGTGGTCAATGCCCGCAACACCGCGTGGAATGCAGCCCTGATTCCGCAAGTGAATTCGTTCCTGGCCGTGGGCTTGGTTTCCTTGCCGGGGATGATGACCGGGCAGATTCTTGCGAACGCGGATCCGCTTGAAGCGGTGCGCTACCAGATCATGGTGATGGCGATGGTGATGGGTTCGGCAGGCTTGGCGGTAGCGGTGTTTCTGGTTCGCAGGGTGAGGAGCGAAGAGAGGGTCCAAAGGGAGTAGGTTCGGCGCGTTTTCTTGTGATCATGTGTGCGGATAGTTCGATCTAGAGAAAATTGTTTTGATGGGAAATGGATCAGACGGACAGGTGCTCGGACGAGGTGGCCTCCGAGTGAGGCTTGAGCTGGCAGAAACAGTTGGAGTTTTTGCGCGTGATGATCTGACTACGGGGTTCAGCTTCATCCCGGACCTTGGGTTGAGGGGTGCTTCGATGGCAGAGGGCCTGGGAATTGGTTTTGAAGCGAGAGATCAAGGGACGGGGCGCGGGCCGAGGAGCTGGGCGGGCCATTGTTGCTAGAGGGCGGGGGAGGGATTATGACCATAAAACACAAAACTCTTCTTCTCATGGAGACCCAAAGGCCCTAGAGAATGAGCCCCCCCATGGCTCTCTGCCTCGAAGAAAAATCCATCCTCTCTGCCGAGATTTGCAATCGGCAGAAGGGCCACGTCAAGGTGGTGATTCAGTTCGTTGATGGTTCTGTGATGCGTGCTTCCCTGCGAGGAAATCCTTGTCGCGATCTTGCCGGGAGAACGCTTAAGTTGCGGCATTCCTCACCTGATTTTGAGAGTAGTGCGCCGGACCACCTCGCCCCAGTGCAAGTTGGAGTGACAGGGGACATCACTGCGGCTCGCAAAGTGAAGGTTCCTCTCCTTCCCCGGGAGGTTAGCGAATACTGCGTGGCGGAGCGGGATATTCCATTTACCTGGAAGAACTCGATATACCTTGAGTGGTACTCACGCGCGAATGGTCGGGTGGTTTTGGAGGCAAGCGAATTGGAGCTTAAGGTCAATGCGCCGGCGTGGGAGATGAGCGACCGGGAGGCCGAGGAGGCGCGGGAAGCAGCGGCCGCTGCGCTCTCGGAGTTTCTCGACGAACTGTGCGTGATTGATGGGGATTGTGAGGAGGATGCCGACAATGGTGAGGAGGAGCCCATGAATGAGTTCGAATGGGAGAAGTTTCTTCGTCATTCAGACGATCTGACCAGTCGCTATTCTGAACTGGTGGAGAAATTCGGATTGGATGATGAGGATTCGATTGCGCGCTACATGCACTGGGACTTCAAAGAAAAGGAGGGAGAGAGTGCCTGGCGGGAGGATTATGGGAGTCGAGAGGTGGAGCGCTCGAGCGAGGAATCTTCGGAACTTCGCCGCCATCCCTTGCAGGGGCAGGCGCGGCAGCTTTTGAATTCGGTGGACTATCCGACCGCGGAGCCTGACTCGCCGCTTGCCGAGCTCTGGGGTGCGGTGGCCACGGTGTCCGCCAAACTTGCGGGAGCACTGTCCTCCTATGAGTGTGACCCGGAGCCCGACGCGGGATTCACCATTGCGCAGCTCAAGAGATGTCTCGTTCATATCGATATGGCAGTGGGAGAAGCGCAAGAGGCTTCGCCCACCCATGTGCAGCCGCTCTTGCTGATGAGGCAGGCGGTGATCGATTTGCAGAACGAGCTTCGGAAGTCGATGTAGCTCCGTCACGGCACGGGGGCACGAAAAAAGGGAAGAGAGCCCTGCTCCCCTTCTTGATGAATCGATCGGCGAAGCGCCTGATACCAACGCGCAAAACTAATTGGTATAAAGGGTGCGGATCAGGCGTTTGCTTGATGGAGGGTCCAGCCGTGACTGACCTCCAGTAGTCACTCCCGGGAGAGTCTTGGAGTTTCAGTATTGAGCCTCCCGAACACTTCGGCCGCTTGGCCGAGTCGATCCAGCTTTGCACGTGGTCATGCCATCCAGGCAGGATGACAACCTGCGCTATTATACCAGAAGGTTTTGCGCGTTGATATTACTTGGGCTTCTTCACGTCCTTTTTGTCGTGTTCCTCGTGGGCGTGTTCACAGATGCAGGCGTACTCAAGATGCTTGCAGGTGGGGCAGTTTTTGAGGTTAAGATTGAGGCGGATGATGGTGGCCTTTTCCTTCGGGCCCATCTTGATCTGCACGACGGTGGGAATGTTCAATCCCGCCGGCAGAGCCTTGTCGGAGAGGAAAGATTTTCCTTTCAAGGCGAATTTCATGCGAGTGGGCTGGGCGCGCTTTCCGCAGATGACGGAGATCGACTGCTTGCCGGGTGCGTCGGCCTTGCCGCCTTCGTTCAGAAAGGTGATCTGGAGCTTGCGATCCTTGGTCACCAGGAGCTCGGCGTGAGGTTCGACTTCATGAAGCACTTTGCCTCCATTGGGTCCGGCCATGGTGGCGTGGTGGTGGTGATGATGCTTGTGATCGTCGTCTTCGGCCGCCTTCATGTTGGAGATTGAAAGGCAGGCCAGAGCTGCGAGGGCAGCTGCGGAGGATACGAGGGTTCGGGATAGTTTCTTCATGGTTCTATTTCTGGTTCCTTGTTGGCGGTTGTGGTTTGACATGGTTGGCAGTGATTTTGTTCAAGTTTTACTGACTGGCGGGAGCTCCTTGGGCAACCGCCTTTTGGGCGGCCTGACGGCAGAGGGTGTAAAAGATGGCCGGGGTGATACCCAAACCGAGGACGGTCGAGCTGATGAGACCGCCGACGATGACAATGGCGACGGGATTCAGGATCTCTTTGCCGGGTTCGTCTGCGGCGAGGATCAGGGGGATGAGGGCGATGCCTGCTGCGAGCGCGGTCATGAGCACGGGAATGAGGCGTTCCTGGGTTCCACGGATGATCATTTGGCGGGTAAAGCCCTCGCCCTCGTGGCGCATGAGGTGAAGATAGTGCGAGATCATCATGATGTTGTTGCGAGCCGCGATGCCGGTGATGGCGATGAAGCCGACGATGGTGGCGATGCTGACATTGTCCAGAGTGTAGCGGGTGTAGAGGATGGCACCGATCAAGGAGATGGGAATGTTGGTCAAGACCAAGAGGACAAATTCAATTCTCTGGAAGTAGCTGAAGAGGAGAAAGATCACCCCAAGCAGGATGATGGCGCCTGAGATGAAAATGGTCCGCCGGGCTTTCTGCTGGGCCTGATATTCCCCCTCGAAGGCGATGGTGTAGCCTTCGGGAAGTTTCACCTCTTGAGCGACCGCTTCCTGGAGTTGTTCGACCGCGGAATTGAGGTCGCTTGTGGTTGGGTTGATGGACACCACCAAGCGCCGTTGGGTGTTCTCACGCAGAATCGTGTTCGGCCCGGTAGCTTGGCGAATGTCGGTGACGTAGCTCAAGGGAATGCGTGTTCCACCCTTGGTGTTGATGTAGAGATTGGCGAGGCGATCCGGATTTTCACGCCACTCGCGGGGAAGGCGGACCACCAGGTCATAGACCCGCTGATCTTCATAGGCTTCAGCGACCACTTCGCCTCCCATCATGGAAGCCAGTTCGCTGGTGAGCTCTCCCGGACTGACGAGGTAGGCCGCAGAGCGCTTGCGGTTCGGTTCGATCCGCAGTTGCGGGATGGGAGCCTGTTGCTCCATGCGAGCCTCCTCGAGATCGGGGATCGCTCGTGCAATCTCCGTGATTTGAGCACCCAATTTTCGCAGTTCATCGAGATCGGGGCCGTAGATCTTGATGGCGACCTTGGCCGATATGCCACTGAGCATGTGTCCGACCCGGTCGGCCAAGGGGCTGCTGAGCGCGCTGAAGGTGCCCGGAATTTTTTTCATGGTGTCGCGAACCTGCTGCAGGACTTGGGCGCGGTTCTCTTCGCCATGTTTGTTGAAGGCGATGTCGAATTCGACGGTGGAAACCGGGACGACGTGGTCTCCACGTTCGGCTCGTCCGACCCGAAATCCCACCGTTTCCACCCCCGGAATTTCGAGGAGGCGATCCTGGGCGGTCCGGGAGAGTTCGGTGGTGGTCTTGAGCGAAGTGCCGGGAGCGGTTGTCATGGCGACCACCGCAGTGGGTTCTCGGAAGGGCGGGAGGAAGGCCCCTCCCATGTGCGCTAAGGCTGAGCAGGTGAAATAGATTAGGATTCCCACCAAGCCAAAGAGGATGAAGGGCTGGGAAAGAGCGAGGCGGAGCCAGGTCAATCTGAAGAGTTCCTTGAGCGCGCGAACAAAGAGGTTTTCGCGGTGAGTGATTCCGACTTTGGGATTCAGGAGGAAAGAGCTCAGGACCGGAATGACGGTCAGCGAGACCACGAACGAGGCGGCCATGCTCACGATGGTGGCGATCGCGATGGGGGTGAAGAGGCGGCCCTCGACTCCGCTCAGGGCCAAGAGCGGAATGAAGACGAGGATGATCAGGATGGTGGCGTAGAAGATGGAGGAGCGAACTTCCGCGGAGGCTTGCGCGATGACTTCGAGTTTCTTGAGTGGGTTCTCTCGTTGAGCATTCTCGCGCAGTCGCCGATAGACGTTTTCGACATCCACGATGGCGTCATCGACCACCATGCCGATGGCGACCGCGAGTCCGCCGAGGGTCATCGAGTTTACGCTCAGGCCGGCGAAATCAAAGACGAGGACCGTGATCGCAAGGGACAAGGGGATGGCCGTGAGGGTGATGAGGGTGATGCGGAAGTTGAGGAGGAAGAGGAACAGGATGACGGCCACCATGAGGGCGCCGTCGCGGAGGGCTTCCTTCAGATTGCCAATT
>Ga0302120_10000959_pt1 | contig 13432 bp, 9 predicted proteins | sample AG5_Bottom_MG_FD_203118 | JGI IMG/M metagenome (GOLD analysis project Ga0302120, IMG submission 203118) | Marine microbial communities from Western Arctic Ocean, Canada - AG5_Bottom | ecosystem: Environmental > Aquatic > Marine > Oceanic | place: Canada: Western Arctic Ocean | collected 2017-10-01 | reverse complement strand
CCACGCTCCAAAATATCGCCTCATTGAGGGACTCCCGCACCCTTCCTAAACCCCCTTGCCGTGCTAGACGCCCGGATCCTGAAAAGGTAGGCTCTCGTGCTCACCGTCGTCCATGGGACTTGATGATCGCCCTTCCTCTTGACGGATGAACTCTTCGAGGTCCGGGGAATCGGCGAGATCAAGATCGAGATGTCCCGGTGGACATCCCGGACGCGTAGAATCCTCCCCAGGGTCGCGAAAGGCGACCACCCCACTCACTTCTGCCAGGGCACGGCGCCGCCCCGCTGGATGTGCTTACGCATCGCTCCAGCCAACTCGCGGTACTTTTTCGGGTTCTTCGTGGCGAGGTCGGTCTTCTCCGCGGGATCGTGTTCGAGATCGAAGAGCTCCCACGGAATCATCGGTGAATTCTTCACCAGCTTCCAATTCCCACGACGCATCGCCCAGGTGCTCTCTGCCATGTAGCGCTCCCCTCCCTCCCGACGGGTAAAGAACAAGTCCCGCTCGATACCGGCTTGATCCTCGCCAAGCAATAGAGGCAGAAACGATTGTCCGTCGATCTCATGCTTGAGCTCGATTCCGGCCGCGGCCGCCACAGTTGGATAAATGTCCATCGTGGCTGCGATGAAGTTGTTTCGTCCCCCCGGCTTGATTTTGCCCGGCCAAACCGCGCACGCCGGCACGCGGATTCCGCCTTCATACATATCCTGCTTGCCTCCCCGAAGCGCACCATTAGTGCCGCCCACATTGACCTGTCCTCCGTTATCGGAAACGAAAACGACCAGGGTGTTTTCTGCCTGGCCGCTCGATTCCAGAGCGCTCATGACCTTGCCGATTCCCTCGTCCATGTGTTCGATCAAGGCGACCAGCTTGGCACGCTTGCCGTCGATGCCAGCTTCGCGCCTCTTCACTCTCGCGAGCCAATCAGCGGGCGGCTGGATCGGGGTGTGGGGAGCGTTGTAGGCAAGGTAGAGAAAGAAGGGCTTCTCGCTCTGGGCTTGCTCGCTGATATACTCAACTGCCCACTGGGTGAAGATGTCGGTCGCGTGCCCCTTCGGGGTCACCGGCTCTTCGTTCTTGCGCATGTAGTCATTTCCGTGCCGACGATGCTTATAGTAGTCGTCCATCATGTCGGCGAGGAAGCCATGAAAAAAATCAAACCCCCGTCTGGTGGGATGGTTCTCCTCATCGAGACCAAGGTGCCACTTCCCGATGATCGCGGTGTGGTAGCCGGCCGGCTTGAACACCTGCGGAAGGAGCACCGCATCCTGCTTGAGGTAGCCCCAGTTGTTTTCGGCGTGGGTGCGCACCACCCCGGGCACCCCAACCAGTTCCTGATAGCGCCCGCAAAGAAGCGCCGCCCGCGTCGGGGAGCAGACCGGACAATTTGCGTAAAACGAGTCGAACCGCATCCCCGAGGCCATCAACTTGTCCACGTGAGGCGACTTGATATCCTTCGCTCCGTATGAGGAGAGATCGCCGTAGCCAAGGTCATCGACGATGATGACCATGACGTTCGGCTTCGCCGCCAAAACTGCCGCTGCAGCGAAGATGGTAGCGAGAGCGCCAGCAAGACGGATGATCCTGAGCAAGGGCTTCATGGCGGCAGCTTATGAACCTCTTGCCCAGCGAGACCAGACCAATTCACGGCCCTTCTGTGATTGCTTGGACCCCGGCTCAACTATGAGCGCGCGCCTTGCGCCCGGTCTCACTTCCCGCCTTCCAGAAGGAGGTAGGGATCGAGGGTGAAGTCGGTGCTCTCCTTCTTGATATTATGACCTTCAAGCGCAATCACGTTCTTCCCAATCTTGAAGGCGCTCGCGAACGAGGAGAGCGGAAAATATTCGACTTTCTTCGCTTCATGCGAGGTGGCAGTGGTCTTCCCTCTCTTGTTGGTTTCGAGGTGCTTGGAAAACAGGATGCTCCCGTTGGCATAAAGCGCAAATCCGTCGTCGTAGCTGATCGCCAGACCAAGCCGCTTGAGATTCGCTCCGGCCGGGATTTCAAACTCACGCCGAATGAACATCGCGGTGTAGTTGTCTTTCATCCCCTCGAGTTCCGTTTCATCATCGTCGTCTGAATATCCAAAGCCCGCCGGACCCCTCTTCCATCCTTCTTCGCGGGCATCAAATTCCACCATGGTCCACATTCCAGTCTCGGGCTCCTCCCCTCCCGCGAGGTAGTCCCACTCGGCATGACGGGCGATCAGAGACTTCGCGCCCTTGGGCAGCTTCTTGGGGAGATTTTTGGCGCCGGCCTTGCGCGCAATCTCGGCCGCGTCCCGGTCCTTGGGTGCCCCCTTCACGCCATGACCGGTCCGCTCCTCGGTCTTCTTCGTCGGCTTCCACGGCCTGGCCACCACGCGATGCTTGATCACACCCTTCTTTTGAATCGCAAAGCGATCCCGCTCCACGCCGCGCAGGTCCAACATGATGCTGGTCAGAGTATCCCCCTTGATATCGATGATGGTCGATCCGTGATCAAGCACGATGCTGCGGTTGAGCGGAATGATGCCCTTCGTGTCGCTCCCGAGCTTCCCCCCGTGACCGGTGACCACTGCCACAGTTCCATTGTGCGGCGTGATCGCGGCCGACTTGCGGTAGGCCCCGTCACCATCTGGCCGTCCATCGCCGTCGTCGAGGATCACTCCCTCGGCCTTGGTCGGCGTATGGTAGGCCCCATCGATCAACATCGAACGTTCATATATATGCGAATGTCCGGTCAGGATCAGATCCACGCCCCCCTCTTCCATAATGGGCATGATATACTCCCGCATTTCAACCAGTTCCTTCTCCTTGTCACTGTCGTGACTTCCCTTGGTGTAGGGCGGGTGATGCCAGAACCCGATGATCCACTGCGCCTTGGTGGCGGCGAGGTCCCGCACCAGCCACTTGGCCATCTCGCCATCGGGCTTGCGATTGATATCAAAGGACTCCAGGCAAATGAAATGAATGTTCCCGTAGTCGAAGGAGTAGAAGGCTTCCCTTCCCGAGGCGACCCCTCCCGACTCTGCATGAGTCGGGGACACATAGGCATCATAGAAGGGACCCACTCCCGTCTTACCATTCGAACTCCCACCTTCATGATTTCCCATCGATCCCCAGCACACCGTGTTGCGCAGAGTGCTCCGGTAGGGTGCAAAAAAGTTCTTTTGAAACTGATCATCGGTCCCTTTCGAGTACGCCATGTCGCCCACATGCAAATAGAGATCTAGGGGACGCTTGCTGGTGGCCACATATTGCAGCATCGCCTCATGCACCAAGGCCTGGTGCTGGGCGCCAGTTCCAGAATCACCCACCACCCATATCCGCGTTGGCGTGGCCTTGCCGATCGGAGGATGCGTTTTAAAATGGGAGTCCGATCCAGACTCCGTGAGCTTGCTCTTTCCATCATAGATCGCGTAGCGATAGGTGCTCGAGGGCTTCAATCCCACCAAGGTCGCTTCATACTGCACGGTCCCTTTCGGCGTCTTGCTCAAGGGCTGCTCACTCGTCATTGTGCGAACCCCGATCTTTGCCCCAGCGCAGTAGTTCATGGCCGTGGTGCCGCCCAGCCAGTAGCTCACCCGCGGCTCTTTCATGGCCTCTTCCGTGCGCCACACGATGGTCACCCCCTCTTCGTGAGCTTGTTGGAGATAGGGGCCGCGCGTGATTTTGGCATCTGCACATACGGTGAACCAGAGCAGGAGGGACAGGATACAGGTGAGTCTTGGAGGCATGAATTGGGGGGAGCTGTACGATTGTGATTTCCGGCCGGAGCCTTCATGACCGAATCTCCATGATTCGGACCGCTACGGATGGGGACGCGCAACGCGTCGTGGAAATCTACAATCATTACGCCCTCTCGACGACTGTAACTTTCGAGGAGAATGTGGTTGAGGGCGCCACCATGGCACAACGCACTGCCGAAACGACCGTCTATGCAGCCCCGGATTGCCTCCGCCAGGACCACGACGCGATCCTTTCACACCCTCCTCGGCGGGATCGCCCTCCCCAACGAGGCCAGCCTTGCCCTGCATGAGAAATGCGGATTCGAAAAAATGGCCCCTCTCAAGGAAGCGGGCTGGAAGTTTAGCAGGTGGATCGATGTAGGCTACTGGGAGCTCATTCTGTGACCGAGTGATCGCCCCTTCTTACCCACCAGTTCATTGCAAGGCACCAACCATGCGTGTCAGGACGCGAGTGACGACGAAGAAAGAGAACCCGCAGAAGCCATGAATCTCCACCAGCGCAAGACCGCCACTCTCCTCACTCTAACCAGTGCGGCCTCCCTCTTCGGAGCCGAGCCTGCTGACACAAATTACGACGAGGCGAGGGTGCCCAACTACAGCCTGCCAGCATTGCTGCCCAATGATTCGCCAACCGCGGCCCCGGACCTTCGCGCCTACTGGGAGACAACGAGGCGGGCAGAAATCCTCTCCCTCCTTGAAGAAAACGTTTACGGCAAGACCCCAACCGCTGCGGTCACCCTGAAAACCGAAGTCCTGGAGGGCCCCACTGACGTCTTCGACGGCTTGGGAAGGCGCCGTCAGATCCGACTCACCATCTCCCCGAAGGATCATCCCGATCGTTCCCTCAAAATCGAAGTGCTTCTCTATTCACCGAAGAGCCCTGGAAAGAAAGCGCCGGCCTTCCTCGGTTTGAATTTCTCCGGAAACCAGTGCATCAACCTTGATCCCGCCATCCGCATCAACCCTGCCTCGGGCAAGGCTCGAGGATTCCACCAGGATCGCTGGCAGGTCGAGTGGCTTCTCAAGAGAGGTTACGCCCTGGTCACATCCTACTGCGGCGACATCGACCCCGACAACTATCGCCACGACTTCACCGACGGACCCCATCCCCTCTTCTACGAAAACGGTCAGAGCAGGCCCGGAGCCAAAGAATGGGGAACGATCGGAGCATGGGCGTGGGGACTCTCGCGCATCAGGGAGTCTCTGCAGGACGATCCCTTCATCGATGCCAAACGCATGGCGGTCATCGGGCACTCGCGCCTGGGGAAATGCGCCCTCTGGACCGGCGCCCAGGACAAGAATTTCAAAATGGTGGTGAGCAACAATTCGGGGGCCGGGGGCGCCGCCCTCTACCGGCGTTGTTTCGGCGAACGGATTCACCACATGCTCAAACCAGTGGGATACTGGTTCTGCCGGCATCATGCCAGTTATGCCCATCGTGAAGAAGAACTCCCCACCGATCAGCACATGCTCCTGGCTGCCATCGCGCCGCGAGCTCTCTATGTGGCCAGTGCGACCAAGGACCAGTGGGCCGACCCCAGGGGCGAATTCCTCGCCCTCGTTCAAGCCGCCCCCATCTACTCGCTCTATGGCCTGAAGGGCCTTCCCGACTCCAAATTGCCGCCCCCCAACCACCCGGTCTCGGGGGCACGAGTTGGCTACCACCTGCGCGAGGGCAAACACGCCGTGACCGCCTTCGATTGGGGGCATTACCTCGACTTCGCTGACCGGCTGCTGGCTCCCTGACGAACAATATCACGATTTTGGGGGATTTGTGCCCCCTTGGAGCAACTCCTCAATTCTCCGTTGGTTCAATCCTTGAGTTCTTGCTTGCGCGGGCCCATGCGCCCCATTGCATCCCTCTTGTCAGTGAACCCGTTATCTCTATGAAACCAACCATCTTTGTTCCTGTTCTGGCTCTCACTGCGGGCGCCGCATTTGGCCTCGGCTGGATCACTCGTCCAGACGGTGAAAACGACTCAGACGCCAAGTCTGAAGAAGGCAAGCGGGGCGGATCATCAACGCGCCCGAGCATCCGGCCGTCGACCTTCGGTTCCGGAAAATCCGGAATAACCCCCGTCGCCGATTTCGTGGCCCGCTTTGCCAGCGGAGGAGAAATCTCCGATCAGGATATGAAGGCTGCGATTGACGCCATGCGCAAAGAGAACGATCCCCTCCTCCGCCGTAAATTGTTCACCGCTCTCCTGGAACAGCTCACCCCCGACAATGCCATGGCCGCCTACCTCGCCTTGCAAGGCGGACGACGCGGTGGTGGATTCGGACGCGGTGGCGATGATGAACTTCGCCTTCTGGCCAATGCCTGGGGAAGAATCGATGGCCCCGGGGCCATCAAGGCCCTCACCGAGATGCGCAAAGAGCGCGAAAATACAGAAGGTGAAGGCCGGGGCGGGCGGGGTCGCGGTGGAGACATGCGTGGCGGGATCGATCTCGTGAGCGTCCTTTCGGGTTGGGCCATGGCGGACGGAGCAGCAGCGGGCAGCTACGTGAACAGCATCGAAGACGAGCGCCAGCAACGCATGGCCGCCTATGGCGTTGTACGCGGTCTGATGGTGAACGGCGTCGATGGCGCAATGAGCTACGTAGCCTCCTTGCCCACGGGCGAAGATAGCGGACGCACGCAGGCGTTTTACATGTCCACCATCGCCGGCGAGATGCTGGAACAAGGACTCGATTCAGCCAAGGATTGGGTCAACACCATCAACGATCCTGATCTGAAGGGCGGCGCCCTTTCCCGCGTCGCTGAGTCCGCCATCCGCGATGACTTGGCCAGTGCGGTCGAGTGGGTCACCCAGTATGCCGATGAGGAGTCTGCTGAGCGTGCGATCTCCCGCGTGGCCAATGAATGGGCCGAGGACGATCCGCAGGCCGTTCTCACTTGGGCCGACAACTTGCCCGAGGGAGCCCAGGTGGAAGCCTACGGCGAAGCCTTCGAGGAGTGGACCCGTCAGGATGCGACCGCGGCCGGCGAATATCTCACCACCATGCCAGCTTCCCCCGCCCGCGACGCTGCGGTCGAGGAATTTTCCACCACTCTTGCTCGTCGCGAGCCCACCACCGCCATCAGGTGGGCGGAGACCATCGGCGATCAGGAATCACGCACCGAAACGTTGACCCAGGTCGCCCGCAGTTGGTACTCTCAGGATCAAGCTGCGGCCACCACCTGGCTCGAGACCAGTGGCCTTCCCGCCGAGTCCGTGGAAGCAGTCACCACCGAGCGTGGAGGTAGGGACCGCGGCGGAGATCGCGGCAGACGTTAACCTGAAACTCTCTTTCCCTCTCCAAGGCTTTCCTTGGAAACCCCGGACCACGGCCCGGGGTTTTGTTTGTCTAAAGGCGCGCACTCGGTCCTTGCTCTCGGCCCGCTCTTGCTTCAATCCATCAGAATGATTCGCACAGCATTTCTTCTGTTCGCCCTGCTTGCCTCGCCCCTTCACGCCGATCACCACAAGAGCAAGATCACCCACTCCTTCCTCGGACTCGGAAAGGGGGCCCGCACCTCCATCGTGGGCGAGGATGGAAAAGTGGCTTGGCAGATCGACCTCCCGGCCAGCGACGGGTGGGTCCTTCCCAACGGCAACGTCTTGCTGGCGGTCTATCCCTGCAAGGATTACCCGAAGGGCGGGGTGGCGGAAATCGAACGCGTTTCCAAGAAGACGGTTTTCTCCTATCAGGGACAACAAAATGAGATCAGCACCGTGCAGCTTCTCTCTGACGGGACGTTCCTCATCGCAGAACTTGGACCCGAACCACGAGCACGCACCATCAATCGCAAGGGCGAAGTTCTTCATGACATGCCGCTCGCGTGCCAGAAGAAGAACGCCCACATGCAGACCCGCATGCTGCGTAGTCTCCCCAACGGAAATTACATTGCGCCCCACCTTCTCGACTTCGCGGTCAAAGAGTACGATCCCAAAACCGGCAAGGTCCTCAAGACCTTCCCCACCGATGACCGAGGTCGTGAAAAGCGCGACTGGCCCTTCACTGCCATTCGACTCGCCAACGGTAACACCTTGATCGGTTGCACCAATGGTAACCGCGTGATTGAAATCGACGGCGAGGGCAAGATCGTTTGGAAAGTGGACAACGTGGACCTCGGCGAAAAGCTCTTTGACGATGCCTGCGGGGTGCAGCGCCTCCCAAATGGCAACACGGTGGTCACCAGCTACCACGCCACCGGCGACCAGGTGAAACTCACCGAAGTGACTCGCGACAAGAAGGTAGTCTGGAAATACAACGGCGGCAACCATGGCTTCCACCACTTCCAGATTCTCACCACCAACGGAAAACCCCTCAAGGACAACACCCAAAAGTAGCGCATCAGCCCAGACTACGGGCACCCGTTCCGCACCCCTGGTCCGGCCTACTCCTCGGCCGGGGTGATGCTCACCCCCAGGCGTTTTTCGACCCCTTTCCGCCAGGAAGCCCCCTTCTTCTCACTCACGTCGGTCAGGTGCTTGTGCGAAAACTCGTGCAGGCATTCGGCGATCTGCTTGCGCGTTTCCTCGGTGAGGAGCTCGGCTTGCGCAAAGCGTTCCGGTTTCGGACTCACGTGTTGCGCTACGCAGCGGTACAGAAAAATGCGGTCGTAGCTGCTTCGCAATGAAATCGTTCCCAATTCATTGAGCGCCGCGCGCAGGCTCTCGCGATCCAGCGAAAACTCGCTCACGAGGTGGGCAAGCTCCACGCCATAGACCCACTCGGGGTCACGAAAGCGGCTAGTGCGATCATAGATCGACGCCGTCTCCCACGCCACGATGCCAAGAATTTGCCGCACTAAACTCAGGAGATAACCGTCCAGCGATCGCTTGCCGATTTTCTTGCCACCCTTCCAGATCAGATTGGAACCGGCGATCCAACCCGCGGCAATGAGCGGGTTGGCGGCGAGGAGAAACTTGCTCCCCTGCCAGAGATAACGAATCGGATTAAGAATCGGTTGCAGGTCCTCGTACTTTTTGACGACCTTGCTGGCGGTGCGCACCTTGTCGGAGAGTTGACCCAGATTCCAATCTTTCACATCGAGAAGGGGAATCTCCTCCAGCAGAAGAATGATCTGCAGGGATACCCGGTTCATTGACTTGAGGAGTTCCTCGAGGTTGGTCTCCAGAATCGCTTTCTCAGAATCCGGATTGTAGATTTTCGCGATCGTTTCCACGAACTCTCCCGCATCAATCAGGAGCGTTCGGCCCTGCAGTTTCCCCCCCTCCCAGTAGTGCCCCTCCGCAATGCGCGCCAGAACACGATCGGCCTCGCGGTCCAGCAATTCCCCAACTTGGGCGTCCTGGCCGGAGCGCTCCGGGGTCGCCCATTCCACTTCGTGAATCTCCTCGTAGTTGGGAAACTCCATCCACTCGCCATAAGCCATGAGCACTTTCTCAATATCGGCGCGGCGAGCATCGAGACGCTTCGCTTCCCGCTTTATGGCTTCCTCCGCCACCAACAACGCTTCACTCGCTTCCTCTTGTTCCGAAACCCCAACGTGCCAAACGTTCGAAAAGAGAATGCCCCCCATCGACACGATCACAAAGAGCCAGGTGGCCACCCCCAACTGCTCCCGCATCACGAAGGCCGCGATGCCAAGCACCAGCAATGCCCCCTGCCCCGCGAGATTCCCTCCCCGCGTGACCTGCGCCCGCCTCCGCAACGACATGCTCTGGAGTCTAGCTTCGGAATGGCGGAGAGCAACGGATGAAATCGCGAATCACGACGTTCATCGAGGATGGGCACTGGGTGCGCACATCCACTCTCCTCCGGAAGCCTCTTGTTCTCAAAGCAAAGAGACTTCTCGCTCCAGCGCAATCTCACTCTTGAACTGACATGCTCAACCCTCTTCAGCATGCGCGGGCCGCTCTCCACTCTGTCCCGCGAACCCACGCCAAGATCGACAGTTGCACAGCGCCACTCAGGTTGAGATTGCTTCCCCCTTCCCATCCCCCCAACATCTTCACCGTGATTCGCCAATTCCTCCCAGGCTTCCTCGCTGCCTGCTTCCCGCTCCTCGCCCTCGCCGCACCGCAGCCCAATATCCTCCTCATCTACGCCGACGACCAAGGCTCGATCGATGCCAACTGTTTCGGCGCCACCGATCTCGCCACCCCCACTATCGACCAGCTGGCCAAGCGCGGCGTGCGCTTTACCCAGATGCTCGCTCCCGCGCCGGTCTGTTCGCCTTCGCGGGCGGGCCTTCTCACCGGGCGTATTCCCATGCGGGTGGGAGCACCGGGTAACATCTCCTCCTCGCGTGGGGGCAAAGGGCTCGCACCCCATCTCTACCTCCTCCCCGAACTGCTGCGCGATGCCGGCTACCGCACTCACCACATCGGCAAATGGCATCTTGGCTACACCGAAGAAACGATGCCCAATGGTCAGGGCTTTGATTCGTCCTTCGGTCACATGGGCGGCTGCATCGACAACTACTCGCACTTCTTCTACTGGAACGGCCCCAATCGGCACGACCTCTGGCGCAACGGAAAGGAGGTCTGGCACGATGGCGAAGGCTTCGGCGGACTCATGGTCGAGGAAGCAAAACGGATCATTGCTCAGAAGGACCAGCGCCCCTTCTTTATCTACTGGGCAATCAACTGGCCTCACTACCCGCTCCAGGGATTTGACAAATGGCGGGAGCACTACAAGGAGCTTCCCTCGCCGCGAAACAAGTACGCGGCCTTTGTCTCGAGCATGGACGAACTCGTCGGGAAAGTCGTCGATCATATCGAGGCCGCGGGCAAAACCAAGGACACCGTCATTATTTTTCAATCGGATCACGGACACTCCGTGGAAGAGCGGACCTTCGGCGGGGGCGGAAGCGCCGGTCCCTATCGCGGCCACAAATTCTCCTTCTTCGAGGGAGGTCTCCGCGTGCCATCCGTCGTGAGCTGGCCCGGGACCCTCCCCCAAGGAGAGGTGCGCGACCAGTTTGTGACTGGCTGCGACTGGTTCCCGACCCTTGCAAAGTGGGCTCAGGCGCGAGTGCCGGACTCTCTCTTCCTCGACGGCAAGGATATCGATGCCGTGATCCGCTCCGCCCAGGCACCCTCGCCCCACGAACAGTTCTTCTGGACCCAGGATTATAGCCGCAACAAAAACGCTCGGTGGGCGGTGCGAAAGGGAGACTGGAAATTACTCCACCATCCCCAGGACAACATCACTCCCTGGAAAGAAGGCAAGGCTCCCAAGTACTTTCTGGTGAACTTGAAGCGGGACCAGGGCGAACGGACTAATCTCGCAGGGAAGGAGGCCGCAAAGCTGGCTGAGCTTCAAGGCCTCGCCGAAGCCTACCAAAAACGCATCCTTCCCGATTTCGAGGCGGCGCGAAAGTAGCCCCCTCTCCTCGGTGGAATCCGTCTATCAGCTTCCTCGCACTCCCCCCCATGATCGGGGACGCCGGACGCCTCCGGCAGGTCCTCACCAAGCTTTGTGAAAACGCGGTCAACCTGACCGAGCAAGGTGAGGTCGAACCCAGTATCGACACCCTAGAGCGAGAGTCCGATTGCATGACTCTCGAGTTTTCCGTTCGCGACACCAGTCCGGCCTTCACGCCCGAAGAACGGGAAACGCTCATGGCCCCCTTCGCCCAATTCACTAGTGGGGGCACGCGTCGCCTGGTAGTTGATGACCACCTTCTGGCGCGTAAAACGGCGGCCCGATTCCCGAAGTCGTTCGACTTCGATGTCACAGTCGCTGAGACCGGCGCACATGCCATCGAAATGGTCGAAGAGACCTGCGGTCGCGACCATCCCTTCCAGTTTGTCTTCATGGACTTCCTCATGCCCGGCATGAACGGGCTGGAGACCGCCAAGCGCCTCAAGGAAAGTGTCAATCCCAAGGCTCCCGGCACCAACTGCGCCGGCTATCGCAACGACGCAACCGGGATCTGCATCGGTGACTGCACGTCGTAGGACAGTTCCGGACCAGTTTCGGCCAAACTTTCCCCTTCTCCGGCGAAAGCTCGCGGTCTATGGACCATTGATATCGCGCACTCCAAAGTCATGAAACTCGATCACACCTGCCTCCTGCTCCTCGCTTTCTGCCTCCCGCTTCACGCGGCCAAGCCCAACATCCTCTTCATCACGGTCGACGACATGTCCTGCGACTCGGTCGGGGTCTATGGTTGCAAGCTCAAGGGAACCACCCCGCACATGGATCAACTCGCCGCAGAAGGACTTCGCTTCGACTACGCCCACGTGCAGGTCGGCAATTGCTACCCATCCCGCAATGTCATGTTTTCCGGCCGCTATCCCCACAACACCGGCGTGGAAGGATTCTACCAGGTCAAACCCATCAACTATCCCGTGATGTGCGACCTCATGAAAGCGGGCGGCTACTATACCGCCATCCGCGGCAAGGTCAGCCACTCCACTCCCTATCAACCCTACGCTTGGGATGATGACCTCACCACCGGACCCGACGGCAAAAAGTTGCATGTGAAGGACGTGCCCTCGTACCACGATTGCACCCTGCAGGGGATCGCCAAGGCCAAAACGGCAGGCAAACCATTCTGTCTCAACATCAACATCTCGGATCCTCACAAACCGTTTTGGAAACCGAACGACCCGCACAAGACCTCGAAAGTGTTCACCGCCGAGGAAGTCCCCATCCCCGGCTTCCTCTTCGACGACCCGCTCGTTCGCAAGGAGCTCGCCCTCTACTACACTTCCGTCCGCCGGGCCGATGATGCGGTGGGCGCCATCCTGAGGGCTCTTGAAAAATCCGGGGAGCGCGAGAACACCGTGGTGATTTTCCTGAGCGATCACGGCATGCCGCTCCCCTTTGCCAAGACCCAGCTTTATCATCATAGCACCCGCACTCCCTGGATGGTGAGGTGGCCGGGCGTCACCAAGCCGGGATCCCTCGAAAAGAATTACATGATCTCGGCGGTCGATCTTCTTCCGACCCTCCTCGACATCGCCGGCATCAAGCACCCCAAGGGCTTCGATGGCCAGTCGTTCGTCCCCATCATGAAGGGACAGAAACAGCTCGGCCGCTCCGCCATCTTCAAGGTCTACAATGAGAATGCCGGGGGCAACCGCCATCCCATCCGGGGAGTCCAAACGAAAAAATACCTCTACCTCTTCAACCCCTGGTCGGACGATCGAAATGTCTTCAAAACCGCCACCAATGGGACCGCCACCTACCGGCAAATGAGGAAGTTGGCACCCCACGACCCCTATCTCGCCGCCCGCCTCGACATGATGGACTTCCGCGAATTGGAGGAACTCTACGATATCGAACGCGATCCCGACTGCCTCAAGAATCTCGTCGAACTTCCGAACCACGCCTTCACCCTCAAAACCATGCAGGCCCACATGGAGGAATACATGCGAGACACCAATGATCACGCTCTCGAGCCATTCCTGAATCGCAACGACCGGGCCGCCCTCGCGGCCTACATCCAGAAGGTGCAAGGGGACGCCGATGCCCGGCGCGCCAACAAGCGAAAGAGAAAGCGGAAGCCTGCCCCCAAGGCTGGAGCCAAAGGTGCCGGACTCCTCCGGTTGAATCCTCCCTCCTCAGCCAGTGCGGGCAAACCGGTCACCATCCCGATTGCCCACACCATCCCGGCCAATCTCAAGGAGCAGGGAATTCACGCGCCCAAACTTAATGTTGGGATACCCGGAAATGAGTTCCAGCTTGGGGTTTTTCAAATTCATCAATTCATTGCGCACGACCGCGGTTTGCGGCGGC
>Ga0302120_10000953_pt1 | contig 13470 bp, 22 predicted proteins | sample AG5_Bottom_MG_FD_203118 | JGI IMG/M metagenome (GOLD analysis project Ga0302120, IMG submission 203118) | Marine microbial communities from Western Arctic Ocean, Canada - AG5_Bottom | ecosystem: Environmental > Aquatic > Marine > Oceanic | place: Canada: Western Arctic Ocean | collected 2017-10-01 | reverse complement strand
TTTCTGGGTGACGATGTTCGACAAATAAACAATCAAATCTACTTCCGAGAACAGGAAGATTTAGATACTTTTGCGTGGCATAGAGACACAATATTTAGAGAAGGTCATATCTTTACTTCGAGTTTAGCGACGGACTATCTTCAAACAATCATTGCCGTAGATGATATTACAGAGGACAATAGTCCTGTTGAATTCATTGAAGGTTCCCATGAGTGGCCCGCCTTCGGACACCCCCACGATCTGAGAATATTTGAAAGGGGAGCATACGGCGGGAAGAAATACACGGCCAAGAAAGGAGACATGATGGTCTGGTCAGTAATGATCGTTCACGGAAGTGAAGAAAACAAATCAACGAGTTCTAGAATGACTTACATGAATGGTTTTTGTCGAACGAGATCAGCGAGCACTTATCCTGATTATCTTTTGAACGGCAAAATAGTTGAAAAGGTTGATCCTAAAAAGATTCCCTAACTACATTTGATGAAGTTCTCCCTGTGCCTTCTGTAGTAGAGCAGCGGTTCATTGAGATGGGTGACGGTGGCACCGTTTGCCAACATCCGATCCCACAGTTCCCAATCTTCACACGCGTTTTCATGTCCGGTCTTGGCCGCATATCCCGCTGCTTGTCCAAAAGATGTACGATACATTATTGAACCGTGGTGACCGTTTCTGCGCCAGCGAACGTCTCCATCCTCTATAGCGTCTAGGAACATTGCGTCGGGGTGACGCATTTTGAACTCCCCTGTGACCATGATTTCGTAAGTAATGATGTCGGCATCTCGCAGGTGGTTGTGTTCTAGAAGTTTTTCAATGGCATCAGAACGTAGCCAGTTGTCCGCTCCCAAGAACATCGTATATTCGGTTTGAACTCTCATCAGCATGTCTTGAAAGTTGTTTACCGTGCCGAGGTTTTCCTCTCTTAGAACGTACTCAACTTCGGGATACACCGCTGGCAGGTGTGAACAGTCGCCAACACCATCATCTACAAATAGAATTTTGTCAGGTGCTTTAGTTTGAGATAGAAGACTTTCAATGCAATGTGCTGCTAGATGTCCATACCGGTAAGAGGCAATGACTACGGTCAACATTTAACGATACGCCTGTTCAGTTGGGAAGTATAGGTTTGGATCAATGTTCATGTTTTATTTGTTTTTGTAGGTTTTCGTATTTCATGGTTGCTAATATTAGCAGGTCTGTCTATGGGGGGTCTTATGGAATCCATCTTCGCTAGTGGTGCAGTTGGCGCTATTCTAGTTGCTGCGGCTGCAATTTTCAGGGAGCGTAACATGCGACGTAAACATAAGACTGAGCGCTACCAGTCAGACTTTCAAATTGGTCAACGATTACGAGATGAATTGCGAGCCGAGATGGATCGGCGTGAGCAGGAATATCAGGCAGACCGCAAAGAGTTGGAAGCCAGAATCACCGCTTTGGAAAAAGATGTCGAACGGTGTCATGGGGAGCGAAGAGAATTGCAGGAGTTAGTGAAATCCCTGACGGCTCCATCCAGTCCACCTGCGGGGAAGAAGCCTGCGGGGAAGAAGCGGAAACCCCAATCGCCCGGGGGGATACTTAACTAACGGGTTACCTCTTTGTTGAGGGTGAAAGTTCCTTCTATGACGCGCTCTACTACACCACTAGCGTCTTCGATTTCCAGATCGTAAATCCCGCCTTGAGACAATGCTGCGGTGTTTGTTGCACTAACTGTAACTACAACGACGCCGCTGGAATTGAGAGTGATGTCTCCGCTGGAGGATGTGAGATCAAGCAGTTTTGTGCTTGATCCCATATCAGGGCGGACCTGCATCCGGCCTGAGTAGGTACTGAGATTACGGGCAACGGCTGGAGTGGCGTTGTCGGTGATCGTCAATGTTTGTACGAATGTTGAGCCCTGTTCACAGGTGATGTTGTAGGTTGCTGCGGTCATTGCTTTACCTCCAGTAAATAGTCTATCCTTAGTGGGTACCGCTCAAGGAGAGAAAACGATGGATATAAACCCTGAAGAAGTAATCAACAGCCTGAGTTCTCAGATCGGCGCTTTGACGACAGAGAACACGATGTTGAAAATGGCGTTGGCTAAAATGCAACAAGAATTACAAGCGACTGTAGTGCCAGAGGTGGAGATAGTTCAGGAGAAAAAGAAGAAGTAATGGTTGGGGGGGCTGTCAACTATGAGGCGACTTGGCATACGGATGGTCATGTCGTTTCGATATCCTTAGAGCAGAGCCATCTTCAAATAGTTTTGTTGCGTTGTCCACATGGGAAACAGGGAGGGCCATGCGAAACTAGAGAAGAACCATGTGCTGTGGAATATTTTATTAATGCTTTTGGATTGGAGTGCAACGTTGGTTCCGCTGGTGCCCAACCAGAGATGGAGATAGCGTGGACGTTATTGGGGGATAGTTTTGATTTGGGATCGTGTCAGTTGTGGTGGCTACCACTAGAAGACGCAGCCTTCGCTAGTTGGCTGGGCACCCACGAACTATCGGACTAGGGCTTACCATTTTCCAATAGGGCACTTCATCGAAGGTATCCTTGTTTTGATTGGCATGAAGCATCCACACTCTTTGCATTGTTTGAGGAGTGATCGGAATCGGTCGCAGTCCAGACAGACTTTATATCTTTCGATAGAGTCCGTTAGTCGTTCATTCATCGCTTGGCAGGGGTCCTTCTTTTTGGTGCCGCTGGGGGCACTTCTGCGATAAGGGGATGGTTCGTGGGTGATGTAGTCATTACTTTATGAGAAGTTACTCTGATAGATGAAGGTTCAACTGAACCAGACCTTGAAAGTTGAGTAGCGTTTTTCATAGCGCTGTCCAGCGAGGCCACTTCAACGGAATGACTTTGGTATCCTCCGAGTGCAACTATATCGTAGTGGACTGTGAAGAATTCTTCTGTAGTTTCTACTGACAAATGCGTTTCCTGCGATGACATATCCTGCCCGGGGGCAAATGTGGCTTCGGCTCCGTCTTCTGACATGGTGGCTCCTTGGGGAAATAGTGTTTTCGGTTGGAGGATTGATCTTGATTCTAACAAATAAATGTATATCAGTTGGGATGATCGGGCTGGTTCTTTGAGATGTTAGCGATAGCAAGAGCAAATCTCCACACATCTGGGTGCTTCCACACGTTGTCGTAACGTGGAGTATATGAATGCCCCTGTCCACGCTTTTGTCGTTCTACCAGTCCATCTTCTAGGAGTTTTGTAATTAGACGCTGTGCGCCGGAGTCGTTAATCCCCAGCCTTACAGCGATTTCCCGTTGAGTTGAATCCGGGTTCTCTATCAGAAGGACAAATGCTCTTCCCGCTTGGGTCATCACGGAGACGCGATCCCGATTGCTATACGACACGAGGCGCAACTCGTTGAGAACTTCCATGACATAATCTGCTGCGACTTCTAAGGTGTCGGCTCCAGCGATTGCATCAGCGACACGCTTCTTGACGTAGTGCTGATAGTTGGCTCCGTAACCTTTGAAGTCACTCATACCTTTGGTCCCTGCGCCACCGACTGTCATGGTTTATCATAGACCACAGCAGCAGCGAGTTTGACCACGACAGCAACAGAGAGGTAGCAGCGTGCGGGAACTACGGGAAAAGTTGAAAGCATTATCGCCGGACTCCACCGAGCCAACGTGTCCGGCGGAAAGGTTTTTACGGGTGTTGAAAGAGGAAGATCCCGAGTTGTCCACAACACTGTCAGACCTCTTTATGAATCCTGAAGTGCCGATCCTCAGCCTTCAACAAGAGTTGAAAGGCCACGGTTATAAGATCAGTCGTGAAAGTATGAGCATCTATAAGCGGCGGGTTTGTAGATGTGATCCTCATTGTTCGGAACTTCTTGGAGGAAACGATGCCTAAAAAAGACTTAGCAGGACTACAGAAGAACCTGAAAAAAATGCAGAACGCTCCGACCAAGGCATCCATAGGGAAACTAGCCGCGCTGTTGGATCGGCAGGACATTGATATCGACCAGATTGGAGATATCAAAAAGATTTCTGTTTACCAATCGTTGACTAAGGATGCGGATGGCGAAGCGCAGGTACATGATCTGGTCGGTATTCAAATTTCTCCGTCGTGGGAGACAGGTCCAGAATGGCCCGTTGTCGAACCCGGACCCTCAATCAAACTTCCCAAGAGCGTTACCGCCAAAAAGAAAACGACGTTAAAAACCTGTGTCATATTACCCGACATGCAGATCGGGTACTTCCGAAACAGGGATGGGGAACTGGAGCCAACCCATGATGAAGACGCCATCGCTATTGCTCTGGAGATTACTAAAGACATCAATCCTGATTTACTGGTGATGGTGGGGGACAATCTGGATCTGCCAGAGTTGGGCAAGTATCGATTGTCTCCAGCGTTTCAGCAGACGACGCAGGCGTCCATTGACAGGGCTACGGAGATTTGTGCTGAGACGCGGGCCGCTGCTCCCAATGCACAGATCAGTTGGTTGGCGGGCAACCATGAAGAACGGTTAACGAATTTCATGTTGGATAATGCTATGGCAGCATTCGGCATAAAGCAGGGGAATAATCCGGCGAGTTGGCCGGTGTTGAGTATTCCAAATCTTTGTCGTCTGGATGATTTCGATATTGAATATTTGTCTGGTTATCCTGCTTCAATGGTGTGGATCAATGAGCATATAAAAGTTATTCATGGAGATATTGTGCGAAGTGGTGGCAGTACCGCTATGGCATACTTGAAACGCGAGAAGATTTCTGTTATATATGGACATATTCATAGGCGAGAATGGGCGGAAATGACTCGTGAAGATTACGACGGTCCTAAAACTGTGACGGCAGCCTCGCCCGGTTGTTTGGCTCGGATAGATGGAGCAGTCCCATCCACCAGAGGTGGTACGGATTTAGATGGTCGGCCTTTAACGCGCTATGAAAACTGGCAACAGGGTTTAGCAGTGGTTCAGTACGAGGAAGGTGACGGGAAATTCAATATGGAAATGGTAACTATTCGTGAAGGTTGGTCTCTTTATAGAGACAAAGAGTACATTCGATAAAGGTGTAGATGGACGATGAAACATTAGGTGACAGTGGGGAGGTTGTCAACTGGAAAGACGAAGCGAACTGCAAGGAACGGGGTTATCTCATGTTCCCTAAAAGGCATAAAGATATTACCTATATTTCTGAGGCCCGACGTATTTGTCGGGCCTGTTCTGTGCGGCCCGAGTGTCTTACTTATGCTCTAGACTTTCCTGCGGCGGACATGCACGGGGTGTGGGCGGGCCTGACCCCACGACAGTTGGCTAAAGAACAGAAGGCGCGTGGAGTGATCCCTACCAGACCGACTATTGCAGAGTTTATGGCTGACATGCTGCGATATTATAAAGAGCAACCCACAGTTAGAAATGAACGGGAAGATGACAGGAAAGAATCTTACTAGAGAGTTTATTGCAGAACGAGATTTGAAAATGTTTCGTATGCGACAGGCTGGGGCTTCTCATTCTGAGATAGCCAAGCGTTATGAAATCTCTGTCTCCGTTGTGTCCAAGGGGATTAGTCGTGTCTTGGAAAGATTAAACCGGGATGCAGCGTTGGCTTATCCCGAGGTTCTACGATTGGAACTAGAGCGTTTGGATAATCTTCAATCTTCTGTTTGGCCGCTCACTCAATTCCGACGGGAAACGATTGGTGATGAGGAGATTGTTGTTGAGCCTGACATGAAAGCAATCCAAACTGTTTTAGGAATTATGGATCGCAGGGCGCGTTTGTTGGGCATGGAGGTTCAGCGAGTTGATTTGAATGTTGGTGGCACTGCGGACATTCGTCACAGTCTCGCTGGCGAGGCGTTGAAAGATGGCGGGGCGATTGATTATCGGGGGGAATCTATGAAACTATTAGAGTTAATGCAAAAGGCTGGGGTTCTAGAATCCGGCGTAGTAGAGAAAGTGTTGGCAGAAGTTGAAGATGAGAAAGTGATGGATGCTGAATTGTTATCGGACACAGACAATGGAGAAGATGATGAATGACGAAGATACCAAAACTGCACAGATTTTGGTAAGGGTTTCCGAAGAAGAACGTGATGAGTGGAAGCGTGCTGCCGAAGCGAGTGACGTACCGATGTCTGAGTTGATTCGTGAAACGGTCGGCGCTCATGTCAAGACGATTCTTTACTGCACTCATCCCTTAGAATTTCGAATCACTTATCCGTGGTCAGCATTTTGTAACAAGTGTAATGAAAGGCTTGTGGGGTGAGAGTTTTTCCTTACGCCGTTAAGGTTCGTTGGGGTGGCTTAAGGGTAGAAGCCTATAAGCCCAACGCGGTTGACGCCGATCACGACGGCATCATTCAGGAGGGGACTATTTGGGAACGGCCTGCTGGGGCGCGGATGTTGGATCGGCTCGGCAAGGAGATTGCGTCACGAACACCCCCGCCGTCGGCTGACCCGTTCGATTTTTCTCCTCGGACGGGTATGCGGATTGTTGATGCGGATGGTAAGGATCTTGATTACACCCCAAGTTGGGAAACGGGGGGTCTTGTACCTGACGTAACCGGACCTGCCGATTCTTCTATTGGTGGTGGCGGTAAGAGGACTGTTGGTGAAATGAGTGGGACGGTTGGAGAGATCACTAGTGGACTGAGTCCCGCTGAGCAAGAGCAGTCACGGATGCAGAGGGAAGCAGCGGAGAAGGCAGCAGCGGACTTGGCAGAAGCGCAGGCGCAGGTTGGAACAGATCGGGGTGGAAAGCCTTCAGAGCACGACCCCTATGTACCTCTGACACCGGAACAGCAGGAAACCGGTCGGGAAGGGGTTGCTGGTGCGCGCGAAGCATTAGCGAGAGGTGAAGACCCGCTGGCTGGTGGTGTGCCCGACCCGGCAGCAGAGGGAACTGCCCATGAGGACATTGTGTGGGATGAGGCCGGACGTAAGTGGGCTGATCTGACTGAGGAAGAGCAGATATATCTGATCGGTGAACTGGCAAGGACTCTAGCCGATACCCAACTGACTGACTTTGAGCAGGCGGAGAACGATGGGGAACTATTAGAACCGGTGGGGGAGGAATCAAGAAACCTTAAAGCGATACGAGAGATGTATGCAGGCTTGCAGGCGGAACGAGCAAGAGCAGCGATGCTTCTAACTTTAGGTAATCGGCCGTCCCAGACGGACATACCCGATGGATTGGGGACGGCTCTGGGAGCGAAGGGACCGGCGAGCATCAGTCCAGAAGGGGATATCACGTTCCCGATTTCTCCGAACCCTGCGGAGAAGGAAAAGGGGAGGTCAAAAGATTTCTTTTACAAAATGTTTGATCTCGCCAAGGCATTGTGGGGAGGGTCGTCACTCGGAGAAGCGGAAAACATTTTGCGTGAGGGCATAGATGATCCTGAATCTGGTCGAAGGATTATTTTTGTCGGGAAGGAACCAGATTTATCTGCTGACCTTGAAGGTGATCAACATTTAATTGTTCTAGATGGGTCGATTCCAATGCTGGGATCGAAAAGTAAAAGTTATGCAGACTACTCCGATCTTACTATGTTGCCATCGAAGGATGCCACGGAAGCACGCGATGGTGTACCCGGGGAAGTGATAGCGGGTGCCTTGGCATTGGTTCCAGACTGGGATGGGGAGAAGTCCCTAGATGAACAAGTGGCTGAAATGGTGGAGAACGGACAACTTGATTTGGATGATCCCAATGCGGACATTCCTATGGAGTTGTTGTATCTGGCTATACGGGAAAGATTGAAAGAAGAGGGTTCACAAAAAGCACAAGACAATGCCATTATAGAACTTTCTAAAAAGGTGAGGAAAATAGGCCGGTTGTTTATAGCCGAAGTGCGTGAGCGGACTGCCGCAGCCGACGAGCGTGGTCCAGAGGAAAACAGATTGTCAGAGTTCTTCAGTCGTAGTGCTGCCGAGCGGATAGCCCTTGCCAATGTGGAAGCCCGCCAATTGACTGAACACGCTAGAAGGATTTTGAAATTCGACCTTGATCATTTCGATCATCTTCACATTGAACATCCCTTAGTGGCTCAGATATTGAACGAGTCGATGCGGCGTGCGGTTGTCAGAGTGTTGGGCCGTGAGCCGGAGTGGACTAGGAGAGATCGTTCAGACCCCCCTGATCCAGAGGCAACGGAAGCGTTAGCCGCGGCAAGGGTGCGAGAGGATGCGCCGGGTGGTGCGCCAGATTGGGAAACACAAGAGGCTGCTTGGAATGGTAGCCCTGAGTATTTATTTCAAGCATTGATAGAAGAACTTGTTAAAGATTTTGAAACCGATCCCGATATGACCGAGGAGGAGTTTCTTAAAAAGTTGGAAAATCTTGACGACGATATTGCTGCCGCGTTTCAAGAGGAACTGGCAATAGAGGTAGGTCCAAAAGGTGGTAGGGAAACAACCACTTGGTCAGGATTCACTCTAGAAGAATTGTATATTTTGAAGACCGCTTTGTTTAGCACATCTGGTGAACGTGAGCCGGGCGCTATCGGAACATCTTTGGATGGTCTTGAGCGTCGCACGGGGACGGCTAGACGTACCTCGTCAGAACGCAAAAACTTCTTGGAGCCTCTCTTGGCTTTGTATGTGGCTCGTGGAATGATTAGTGAGACTGATGCCGCCTATCACGCGATTCTAGCCGGACAAGACGAGGAGAAATACCTTAAAGAATTCTTGGAGGAGTTGGAGTTCAAAGAACTGTGGATAGGTGGTTCCCTCCAGTTCGGCCTCAACTGGGAGGCGCCGGGTGAGGCTGGTACGACCGGCCCGACGACGCTGCCGGTCGTACCAGCGAGAGCGTTTACGGAAGACCCGACGGTTGGAGCCACTTGGTTAGAGATCGGTTACAGGAACGCTCTGGCTGATGCCACGCGGATGGCAGGTCCAGACGGCAGGGTAGGTGTCTTACAAAAGTTACGCGACGCTGGGCGTTTAAAATCAGTAGTGACTGGCCGAAACCAATCACAGGTCGCTATTGAATTGTTAAGAGAACTTTTACCTCATGGCAGTAGTGATGAGGTTAGGGCTGCTATGTACGACGGGACTGAGGGTAGGCGCGAACGTCTTGCCGAACTAACCGAGTTGAGCCTAACGGGAACTCTGTCATATGAGGATAAACAAGAGTTGAGATTCCTGCAATTGAAAACTCCGGGAGAATTGGAGGGCACCTTTGATCATGTCATAGTTGGTGTGGAGAGAAGTGGAGAATCCCGCGGAGAAGATGTGGAGACTTTGCTAAATAGACTTGAAACGGTGGCCTTGATTCGATCGCCGCGTGAGCAGATGACTCCAGATAGTGACGAGCATGTAGTTCACAATGCAGGGTTGGAACAACAGGAACAAACCATAGAGAGTGTGCTTCGTTTCGTACCTCTTAGACTGATTGAGAAGTTGTCGGGATCGCTGGGGATTGTGACCCATACTTTTGACAAGACTAACAAGGTGTGGCAAAGTGTGCTTCGTGCCGGACAGCGATTGGCACAAGTTCACGACGGAGCGCACATGGCCTCTCAGCCATACGGTTCGAATGTTCTCCATCTGCCTGCGGCGGTGGACCCACCCACGGCGTTCCACGAAGTTATTCACGCGTTGATTACGGGCAACCCTGTCGCCCTTGAACTGTTGATGGCCTACATGACTGGGGTTACGGACACAGAGGAAGATGGCTTGCGTGGCTGGAACCATCTGATTAAAAATATGGCAGACGCAGCCCCCAGTCGCGGACGGGGGATCGCCGGTGCGGATGCGGGGGAATACTTTGTAGACGTTCCCGGCCATGAGGGTTTCGTATATTCGCACAGAGTCTATATCGATATGTCTGATCCATACATCAGGGAGAATGTTTCTAAACTTGTCGATCCGAAAACAAACAAGGTGGATATAGAAAAGGCTGCAAAGTTTTACGACGAGCATCATACATATGATGAGGGCAGAATACGATTCATACCAGCGGAGTTGATTACTATGGTTATGGAAACTCTGCTCTCACCCGAAGCGTATGCATCACTTGATATCTGGGGTGGAAAAGATACCAACCTTGCGGAATATATTTTTGGTTTACTATTGACATCAGGTTAATGTATTAGGGAGGGGTCCTCGGCTTGTTCGTTTGTCGAATCCATTTCGATTTTCCAATCGCGAGCGAATGTTCTAATAATCGCTTCAATGGTGGAGGCCACTTGCCAGTCGGTTCCAGTCCAGAGTGTTGCCGGGATGTGTGTCTGACCGGACTGTAGGGGATATTGTCGAACCATAGGAGGACGAACCGGACCTATGTCGCGATGTATCTTTCTAAGGATGTGGGCTTTCGGGTCCGACCACCCTTCTTTTTCGTCGTAGGTCAGGTCAAACGTTCCATCATGGCGATGGCTTTCTTCTTTGTAGGTGCCTTGTAAGCGGAACATGGTCTGAGTATACACAAAAAAAAGGACCGGGGGGAAGGAGAACCCCCGGTCCTTTCGATCTTATGTTACACCACCGCTACTTCTGCGTTGGCGTATTCTGTTACGAACTCGTCTGGCGAATAGTCTCTGCCATTGTAAAGAATTCGTAGTTCGCTATCGCCTTCCAATCGGTTGGCGCTGTCTACGCGTTGCCAGATAACTGTTGGAATTGCGTATTCGTTATCATCTGGCTGCCCGACGCTGATGCCAAACCCTGTGGTTTCGCGATCATCGCCTTGCAATTCGTTGAAGATTATGCGAGTCAGGTACGACGGATCGCCGCCCCGTATTCCACTTTTCTTCAACGCGTTGGCAAGAATCTGTGTCACTTGACTACCTCGCCAATGCGTATACAAGAACACGCTATCCAAGGCGCGTACTTCATCTTCGCTCATCCGCTTGACGCCCTGTACGATTTCTATGTTTCCTCTGTCACCCATATTGGATGTCCTTTCCTTCTTTCAGGTTGTCTAGTATTTCGTCTAGTCGTTTCTGAGCCTCGGACAGTTCAATGAACGGACCATCAACGATGCCGTTCTCTAAGATCCAATATCCGCTGCTGCGTTCTACAATTTCTATGTTTGCAATATCCACCATTGTCATTTCTTCACCTTCGCAGGAACGATCTCCATATCTTCTTCCTGCCAATCAAGGATATTGAATTCGTGAGACTCCACTTCGCTGATGTGATCGCGGGCACAGGCTCCACCCATCCCGTAGTCAGGTATGGCTACGATGATTGTGCATTTTACTATCTTGCTGTCCATTATTACTCCTTCTGTAGTTGAGGGGAGGGGGGCTTGCGCCCCCCGGTATTACTTCTTGCGCTTGCCGCGTTTCTTCCCGCCGCTCACAAGTTTCTTGATTCCGAAAAATGCGCCTCTTGCCTTAAAGTCCATAATCAAAACCTCTTTAGTTCAGGTTGCTCCAACCATCCCGGTGAAATCCAAGATAGTTCTTCGCAAATCTTCTTGATATTTGTCTGGCCGTAGGTGGCATCCATGATGATCTCGGCTGCCCGACGCAGGTCTGCTTCGGATGTATCCGCTGGCATCTGCGTACAGTACGACGCGTCATCTATAACGTCCCACACTTCATCAACCGGGTCTGCGTTCGGGTTATCGAACACATCGACCAGTTGTAGAACGTCGAAACGTAGCAACGGTGTGTCTGTTGGATCGTCTGGATTGTAGTCACCGCTCCAGCCTTCTCCTATGTCAACCCATTCGACCTTACGGCCACCTCGGATTACTTCGGTCATGCTGGCTCCACTACTAGTTCATAACCCGTCAACGACCACAGGTCATGCCACTCGGCATCACAATGGTCACAGGTAATAGCCTGATATCCGGTAGTTCCGTCCAGTTCGCATTGGTGTGCTGTGATCTCATCGTATCCACAGACAGGACAGAAGTCTGGATTCGCTATATAATCCTTACTCATACTTCTGCTGTTTCTGTGTAATGGTCGAAGACAACCTTCGTGTCTGGTGCGTCCATATCCAACGGACCCACCCAAGCCTGATGGGTAAACGCCTCCGTGCCATTAGGCATGGTGATCGTTCCATCTGGCGGGCCATCCAAAGTAGGCTGGCCCCAGTTCATTGTCTCCGCATCATGGTCTACGATGATGACGTTTATGTCATGGATTGGTCCGTCGGTTCGTACTTCTTGTACGAGTCCTCCGTCCAAAACCACAAGGATATTAGTTGTCATTTCTTTCTCCTTCGTTAGTTAAGGGGGTGGGGGGCCGAAGCCCCCCTGTTCAATAAGTTATTGACTTCCACTTCTTTATGGAAGGCAGGCTTTGTGTAAGCCCCATGCCTATGAGTAAACCCATAGCCATTGAGGATGCCATAAAGGCTACTGCTAGGAATAGAAACCTCATGCTGACAGTTTGGTTGGACTGTCGAATGAGATTACCTCGTCGGCCCACTCATCGAACATCATCGCCATTGTGCCAAGGTGTTCGTCATCTGGAGGACCGTCCAGTACGTCAACCAGTTCCTCACCGGCGGCGAGCCGACCAATGCCACCGGCGATCCCGGTGTCTGCCTTGCCGTAGACATCCATGATGACGCCCTCGCTGGTCACGTTGACTGTCATGTTCCGGCCATCGCCAAGGTCAATCATAAATCGACCAAGACCCTCGCCAGTTTCGGATTCGTAAATGATTCCGCTCATACTTCTCCTTCGTTCGTTGTTATCTATCGTAAGGGGTGACTAGCATGATAACAACCCGTGTGACGAATGTCACTTTGCATTTCAGGGCTGAAGGGTTTTAGATACATCGGGTGAAATCAAAATCTTTGAACAATTTGCAAAGGGGTAGGGGGGCTTGCGCCCCCCCCATCCGGTTAGTAGCCGTACTTCCTGCGGTAGTAGCCACTACGAACGAGATCGCTCCCGTAGGCACGCAAGACGCGTGCATCTTCTACGTTTCCGCATCCATCTTGATGTTCAAGATAGAACTCAATCGCTTTTTCCACCAACTCTGGTGCGCTGTCAAGGTCTACCTCGTTCTGTCGCCCCTGTATTTCTTGGTCTTCGGAGGCTTCTTCAAGGATGGTCCTTAGTTGTATCTGACCCCATTCACCCTCACGGATTCCGTGGGGGTTGGTGATGTGCATGTTTCCGGCGATCCATTCGCCGGGGTAACCGTCCTGCCATACGACTGGCTTGATGAGGATACGGTCTTTCATCTTCGGTTCTGATGACCAACGCCCTGCACCTGATGGATCGTAAATATTTCCACCCAACAACTCAGCCTTGATCTCCGGCCCGGTGAGGACGTAATGCCTCACGCGATGCAGGTAGCCCGGTGTCTTCACCTTGTAGACAGTATTCGGTTTTAGGTCTGCTGCTTTCATACTTACTCCTTCGTTTGCTAAGGGGGAGGGGGCTTGCGCCCCCCATTATCAGAACCGTGCTTGCGCTCCGGCGCTGGGGAAAGACGAATACGCGCGGTATTCCTCTTCGGTTGCGATGTGCAGTTCCTCAGGATCGCGGGTCCAGTTACTATTTGCCCTCACGCCCGGTACCATTATCTCAATCTGTCCGGTATCGGTAATGCCCG
>Ga0302120_10000952_pt1 | contig 13477 bp, 12 predicted proteins | sample AG5_Bottom_MG_FD_203118 | JGI IMG/M metagenome (GOLD analysis project Ga0302120, IMG submission 203118) | Marine microbial communities from Western Arctic Ocean, Canada - AG5_Bottom | ecosystem: Environmental > Aquatic > Marine > Oceanic | place: Canada: Western Arctic Ocean | collected 2017-10-01 | reverse complement strand
GATCATAGCTTTGCGGGCGGGATGAGAAACCATGAATAGCGCGCGATTTCACGCGAAATCTTTTGAGGGTTTGCCCAGGGTGACCTGTGAAAAATCGCTATTTGAGCTTTGTCGCGGCCACCTTCGCTGAAAACAGGAGCGGTCTCTCCATTCCCGCGAAGAGAAAGCGCACCGGATTCTCGAGTTCTGCCACGTCCTCCGAGATCGGAACCCGGATCTCGAATCCGCCCTTGATCTCCTTGAACTGCGGTGGGGACTTGAGGTCCGCGAACTTGGAATTCTCGGGAAAGAACTGAGGGGCGGAGGGGAAGGGTTGCAATTTCTTGGGAAGCTGCAGGGTGATCAACCAGTTGGCGTTCTCCTGCACCACCTTCACGGTGGCGCCCGCAAGCTCGTGAGGAATTTTTTTCCGGGCACTGGTCAGGATTCTGCTCCATTTGCTCGGTTTTGGATCAGCGGTTGCCACCGGGAGGGTGAGGCTCAGTTGGACGCGCCCCGGAAGGCATTGGGCGGGATCACAGGCCAGCCAACTCGCGCGCGCACTGAGGGTGATTTGGTTGCCCGCCAGTTTCTCTGGCACCGTGATCTCGGTGAAGAGAAAGACTTCCTCCTCATAGCCAAAGCCCACCAGCCCGCTTCCCTCGAAGCGATGGGGGACCGGAAACTGAAGCGCACCCGCACGAAAACCATTCGGAAGGGTCCACTTGATCGTGGTTGGCATCCCGGACTCGCCAGGATTGCTCCAGTAGGTGTGCCAGTTTGGATTTGCTTTCAGACGCAGGGCGACGATCAGGGTGTGCCCGGGCTGAATCGTCCGCACGTCAGAGACCAGCTCGGCTTCGGCCTTACCGGAGCGCACTGGCCTGGCCTGGACCGCCAGAGCACCAAAGAGCAGGATCAAGAGGGTGAGCTTCATGGGAAAGGAAACGTGTCGCACTTGCCTGACGGCTGCAAGGAAGGAGTGGATAGCCTAGCTCGGAGCGAGGGCCTCTTCCTGTTCGGCGAGAAAGGCCTGCCGCGAGAGCTCGGCGTAGAGGCCGCCTTTCTGGAGCAACCCATTGTGAGTGCCTTCCTCCACCACTCTGCCCTGATCGAGCACGTAAATGCGATCGGCATTGCGGATCGTCGAGAGGCGATGGGCGATCACGAAGGCGCTGCGATTGGCCATGAGGGCATCGAGGGCTTCCTGAATGAGACGTTCAGTTTCCGAATCGACCGAGGCCGTTGCTTCATCGAGGAGCAGAATGGGCGGATCCTTCAAAAGGGCACGGGCGATGGAAAGGCGTTGCTTCTCCCCCCCCGAAAGTTTCACTCCACGCTCCCCGACATTGGTGTCGAGCCCCTCCGGAAGATTGCGCACAAATTCCTCGGCCCGCGCGGCCTTCAAGGCGGAGATGAGCTCTTCTTCCCTGGCATTCCGTTTTGCGAGACAGAGATTCTCACGCACCGTTCCGTTGAAGAGGAAGGCCTCTTGGGTGACATAGCCCAGCGCCGAACGCAGAGACGACTTGCGCGTGTTCTTGAGCTCCTGGCCATCGATCGTGATCGAGCCCTCTCCGTATTCGTAAAAGCGGCAAAGCAGATTAACCACTGTGGATTTTCCCGCCCCGGTGGGACCGACCAGGGCAATGGTCTCTCCCGGCTTCGCTTCCAGGGTGACCTCGTGCAGGGTGGGCTGATCGCCATAAGAGAAGGACACCCTCTTGAAGAGCACGCTTCCCTTCACCGGCTGGGTCAGCGGTTCACCATCGGTGGCATGGGGTTCGTCTTCGGCGTCGAGAATGTCAAAGACACGATCGGCGGCCGCGCGCGAAGAGAGCGCCATTTGATTGAGCTGATGGAGCTTACCGACGGGCTCGTAAAAAAGAGAAAGGAGAAGGAAAAACATGAGCAGCTCGCCCAGAGCCATCGATTCGTTCATGACCGCGGTCCCGCCGAAGCCGAGCACGAGGGCATAGCCGATCATTCCCACAAAGGACATGCCCGGCGAATAGAAGGCCCACCAGCGCATGATGCGAAGGCTCGCTTGGCGCAGTTTGTTCGAGAAATCATTGAAGCGCGCGTGCTCATCGGTCTCGGCGGTGTAGGACTTAATCTGGCGGATTCCGGACACGTTGTCGTGCAGGAGGGCGTTCATGTCGCTGGCCGCCTCGCGCTGTCCGCGATAGCGGTCCCGGGCGTCGTGAGTGTAGATCCAGGCCCCCAAGGCGAGGAAGGGAAGGGGCAGGGTCGCCCACAGGGCCACCGAAAAATTGGTCAAGTACATCACCACTCCGACCGCCAGGAGCTGAATTATTGCCACCAGGCCGAGCTCAATTCCGTCAATCAGGACGCGCTCCATGGCGGTCACGTCCTCGACCACCCGCGTCATGATGTCACCCGTACGCCGGCCGTCGAACCACCGAAGAGGGAGGCGCTGCAGTTTTTGGTAGAGATCTGAGCGGATGTCGAAAATGACCCGCTGCTCGAAGTGGTTATTCAGAATGATGCGAGCGCAGTTGAGCCCGTCCTTGAGGAAAAACCCCAACAAACCGAGGAAAACCCAGAAGAGGAATTGCCCGTGGCGTTCGGGATTGGGAATAATTTCATCGACCACGTGTCCCGTCACAGAAGGGAAAATAATCACGCTGAGGGCCATCAGGGTGGCACAGAGGAGCTGTGCACTACCTAATACGGGGTAGCGCCTCAGGTAGCCCAATACCCGTAAAATCGTCTTCATCGGCCCGGCGGAGATAGGCCTCAAGCATGCATTTTGTAAAGACAGGGAAGGTTTTTCTGAAAACTTTTAGGTTGTGACGGCCGAAAGCAGGTCGTTAGTGTGCGTGGACATCTCCCTGCTGTCCACGATCCTTACAGAAGACCTGCACCTCGACCAAACTCGAATCCCAACCGTACGAACATACCATGGCAAACATATTTGCGATACTGACCGCTGTTGTCCTAGCGATCGCCGCCTTCCTTGCCTTCCAAAACAAGGGAAGGAATCCAGCTGAAGAGGGGCGCGGCTACTCAGGCTGGACCTTGCAGCGAGAGAACGAAGAGCGAAAGCTGAAGAGCACCACGAACCAGCTCGCGACCCTTCGGGGAACTCTTGACGATACCGAGAGTGAACTCGCTGGTGTCAACACCGACAACGAAGGGCTCCAAGTCGCGGTCGATGCTCAGCTTAAAACGAATGAGCAACTCGCGGCCGAGGTGAAGTCTATGGAGGACGACGCCAAGGCGAAGGCTGAGGAGGTCGCCGAGAAGGAAAAGTCGATTGAAGAATTTGGCGATGTTGATCAAGTCCTCGCCGAGCTCACCCAACTGCAACGGGACTTGGGCCAGATCGAATTGGACATCGCGCAGCGCGAAGCGCAGCAAGCGGATCTCGAATCACAGCGGGCAGGTGTTGATCGCTCTCTCGCTGATGTGCGCAAGCGCATCAACTGGCGGGTTTCCGGCAAATCGGATCCCACCCTGAGCACGGGAGTTCGCAGCATTTATCCCACCGTCGGATTTGTCATCCTCAGTGGTGGCGACAACCTGGGGATCGTGAAGAATTCCATTCTGGAGGTGTTGCGTGATGGTGACGTGGTGGCGAAGCTCCAAGTCACCACCGTGGAGAGTCGCAGTTCTGCTGCCGATATCATTCCCAGTTCGGTTGCTCAGGGCGATAGCGTCCGAGTGGGAGACCGCGTGCGTGCCGAGCAAATCGCGCCCGCCCCGCAGCCCGCCGCGGCTTCCGTTGCCAACCCGGCACCTTCCATCAATGCCGAGCCCGCTGATGCGATCGAGGAACCCCCCGCGCCCGAACCCGAACCAGAAGCTGCAGACGCTGATCCCTTTGATTAACCCCCAACTTTTTCGATCCGATGAAAAACATTTTCTACATTCTTTCCATCCTCGTCATTGGGGGCGCCGGTTACTTCAGTTGGATGAACTCCCAGAAGATCCAGGCCGAGATCACAAAATACGATGAAACCCGTACCAAGAAGCGGAACATCGAAGGAACAATCGAGAAGACCGAGGTCATTCTCAAGGACACCAAGGCCAGCCTTGAAACTGCCAAACAGCTGAACTCCGAGTTGACCTCCACCAAGGAAAACGAGGAAGGCAAGCACAAGCAAATGGAGCGCTCCAAAGAGAAGTTCCAAGTCCAAATCGACGAATCCGACGAGAAGCTGGCCCAGTTCGCCAAGATCAAGGAAGAGATCGATAAGAAGCTGGACGGGCTCGATATTCCGTGGCCCCAAATTCCAGCCAAGATCAACGAGCTCAAAGAGACTCGGAAGAAGAAGGGTGACGATCTCGATCTTCTCATCAAGCTCACCGAGAAGCTCACCAAGGAAGTGAAGGACAAGCGGGCCGAGAATTCCCGCCAAGGCAATCGCCTCTCCGATATTCGCATGAAGATTGCGCGGAATGCCAAGGTGGGCGCCATTACCTCGGTCAACTCCACCTGGGGCTTCGTGATCATCAACCTGGGGACCTCCAACTCCAACGTGACGATGGACTCCAAGCTCCTGATCACCCGCAACGGTCGCCTCCTGGGCCATCTCAAGCCCAACTCGGTTGAGCCCAATCAGACCGTGTGTGACCTCAACGCCCGCGATCTGACGCGGGGGGTGCGGATCCAACCTGGTGACCAGATCACCCTCGCTGAATCAGTCGGCAACTAAGGAGCCAAAGATTTTCAGACCGGCGGAGTTCGCTCCGCCGGTTTTTTGTACCAGGACCAGATGGTCGGAAGGCGGGGGCAGGGAGAAATGCGCGATTCGCAGTCTTGCCTCGTGGTGCGGATCTGCTAGTTTTCCGGCATGCGTTTGTGTCTTCTCATTGCCGTGGCCTCCGCCTTCGCATTCCTTGGCGGGTGCGCCAGCGAGCCGGACCGGAAGCCGATTGGTCCGCAGGGCAGCCAAGATGGTGATATGCCATGGAATCGTCCCCGGGCTGGAGAAGGCCAGGGAGCCTTTGGGGGCGTTTTTGACCGCCAATAGCTTGGAGCAGGCCGCCTTCTTGCAATGATTCGTCTCGCCCTCCTCGGTGCCTTCGGGCTGCTCTTGGCGTCCTGTGGCTCGAATCGAGGGCCCGTCCCTCCTCAGGGGACCAAAGACTACGGCGACAAACCGTGGAACATTCAGCTCGAAGGTGAAGGGGCTGGCTTGTTGGGTGGAGCACTCCAACAACGCTAGGGTGTGTCGGTTCCCATGGCTCCCGTTGAGGTCGTCTGTGTCCTTCGGGAGCAGATTCGCCTGGCAGCCGTGAGCTCAGTCACGCCCTCTGGGGCGATGCCCTGACCTCACTCCCGATGGTAAGGCTCGCCACGCTTGATCGTGAATACCCGGTAGATTTGTTCCAACAAGACGACGAGGGCGAGCTCGTGTTGCATCGTCATGCTCGAGAGGGACCAGATTTGATCGCATTGGTCGCGGAAGGCTGCAGAGTGACCATCCGCGCCGCCAACCAGAAAGGACACCGCCTTGAGGTCTCCTCGATTTTCAAGCTGGGTGATTTGCTTGGTAAGACTTGCGGTCGAGTGTTGCGTTCCGCGCTCATCAAGGGCGATGCGGTAGCTGCCTTTGCTGCGTGAGAGAAGCGCCTCTGATTCGTTGCGATCCTTCAGGTAGTCGATCTCAAGTTGCACATAATGCTTGAGACGTTTGGCGTAGTCCTGAATGCCGGCGGCAGCATAGTCGAGCTTGGGCTTTCCAATGGCGAGCAGGCGATACTTCACGAAGGAGGACTCTAACGGGGTGAACGTAGGAGACGATTCCCATTTCCGCCCATTCGGCTTCTTTTCGGGATGACCTGGGACTGACCTGAGACGCGCACTGCGGCGCCGAACTGGCCGACTAGGGGAGGGAGCAAGGATAGCGACTGCCAGTCTGCTCGCGAACTCGTCATGGAAACGGGAACAAAAAGGGCGGACCATCAGGCCCGCCCTGTTCCTTGAGAAGGTTCCCCGATTATCGGATTTCCTTCAGGAGGCGCGGAAGGAGCTCGCTGATCGGGAGGCGTTCCTGCTCCATCGAGTCGCGATGCCGGAAGGTCACCGTGTCCTTCAGTTCCTCGCCGTTCTCGCCAATGGTATCGAAATCCACCGTGATGCAGAAGGGGGTGCCATTCTCGTCTTGGCGGCGATAGCGCCGACCCACTGCGCCCGATTCGTCGTAGAAGACCGTCATATAGCATTCGAGTTCCCGCTGGATCTCGCGGCAGACCCGGACCTGATCCTCGTTCTTTTTGAGGAGCGGGAAGATCGCGGCCTTGACTGGAGCGACCCGCGGATGGAAGCGCATCACGGTGCGGGTATCGGTCTTGCCTTTGGCGTCGGTGATTTCCTCCTCGTCGTAGGCTTCACAGATGAGGGCGAGCACTGTTCGGTCGCAACCGGCGGATGGTTCCACCACATGAGGAACGAACTTTTCCTTGGTCTGCTCATTGAAATACTCGAGTGACTTGCCGCCGGCTTCCTGATGCTTGGAGAGATCGTAGTTCGTGCGATAGGCAACCCCTTCCAATTCCTGGCACCCGAAGGGGAAGTCGAATTCAATATCGTAGGTCTTCTTGGAGTAGTGCGCGCGGTCCTTCTCGGGGACGTCGAGGACGTGGAGCTTCTCCCGCGGGAGTCCGATCTCTTCGTAAAAGGTGAGCCGTGCTTCCAACCAATCGTCAGTGAGTCTCATGCCATCATCGGGATGACAGAAGTATTCGACCTCCATCTGTTCGAATTCCCGGGAACGGAAGGTGAAATTCCGGGGGTTGATCTCGTTCCGAAAGGCCTTGCCGATCTGTGCGATCCCGAAGGGGAGTTTCATGCGCGAGGTATCGAGCACATTCTTGAACTGGGTGAAAATCGACTGTGCGGTTTCGGGGCGCAGGTAGGCGATGGCGTTGGGATCGTTCTCGTCTGCCGAGGCGCCCATCGTCGTTTGAAACATCAAGTTGAACTCCTTCGCCTCTGTGAGATCGCAATCAGCGCCCTCGCCCGGTGTGCAGGAAGGCTTCTTCAGGCATTGCATGCCGTCGAGGTTGTCAGCGCGAAAGCGGCCCTTGCAGTGACGGCAATCAACCATCGGGTCTGAAAATCCGCCCACGTGTCCCGAGGCAGTGAGCACCTCCTGGTGGGTCAGGATGGAGCCGTCGAGGCCAACAATGTCGTCGCGCTCCTGCACATTCTTGCGCCACCAGTAATCCTTGAGGTTACGCTTCACCTCGACCCCCAGCGGACCGTAGTCCCAGCAACCGTTGAGGCCGCCGTAGAGTTCAGCAGATTGGAAGATGAAGCCCTTGCGTTTGCAGAGCGACACGATTTTTTCCATGCGCTCCGGGTCGGTGTGTTGTTTATCAGCCATTGGTTTTGCTGGTTGTCAGTGGGCCGCGATGGAAGCGTCTAACAGAGGCTTTGGCAAGGCTGGGGCGCGCTGGAATGAGGATGTCTGCCTCCAGATGATTGACCGGCTTTGCGGGCTGGGAGATGGGGTCGCTATCATCGTGAGCCCGGGATTGGTGCTGCCGGTCGGAGGACGTGTTCGGGAATATCGAGGCGCCAGAGAGGATTCGGCCTTGTGTAATCGCGATGCAACGATGGGTTGAATCTTTATCTTTCCTCAAGCCATTAGTTGACTCATGAGTTTAACCCACCATAGGGTCCGGCCAACTTCACTTAGCGACACAATGACTCCCATAACGGCGAGGTCAACCGCCTCCGAGTCGACCTTAGCGTCGCGCGGATTCCGGGCCACTACCGGGATGTGGTTTGCCGCCTCGAAGAAGTTGTATCCCCAGAGTGAGATTCCTGACGATCGATTCAAGCCATGTGTAAATCAGGACGCAGTCGATAATCAGAACGAAAGAGAGGGCGGGAGTTCGCCCTGAATTAGCTGCGAAACTAGGTTGTGTGTGTTCCCCTATTCAGCAACTTTTCAAACTAACAACAAACGATTACGGACCTGAGGGCCCAACGCAACAGAACGAATTCATCATTCATCAAACAGAGCCCTAAACAAAATGCCGCTGCAAGCTAGCACTGGCGACGGCAGGCAGACAAGATCCGAACCGGAGTCGCCCCGCAAACTGTCAGCGTGATTTACACCATAGAAAGATATGGGATAAAGTCAAGGGAGGAGGAGAGTGTCGCCCTCGTGAGATATAGGGAAACGCGTGCCATCTGCCTAGCATCCAGACTAGCTTGTAGGGAGGGGTGCCGGCTAAACCCCGAAACGTCCGTCGAGAAATCCCGCGGCTATGGTTCTGGGAAGAGCGGTAAAGGTGCTCGTTCCCGAAATTGGTATTATACGAAGTGGAATCTCGGAGAACCCAGGAAAGACCATCGCGGCCTTGACGGTCCCAAAGACTGGTTCGTCCGTGTGGTTGCGCCTTCCATACAAAGCCTTGCCCTCCTCGGTGGGCAGCTTGTCGCGCATCGCCACGAAATGGCCCAGATCATTTTCAAGCCCCCAATTCCGCAGGTCGGGTGGCAACAGCATTGGGGTGTCCCGGTCCACGGATGCAAAGCGCGCTCCCATGAATGAAAACTCCTGAATTTTCGGGCGAGCTTATTGTTCGACAGACTTCAAGCAATAACCCGAACAAGAGGTTGGAGTTTTTCGCGAAATGCCTTGGGAGCAATAATGATCAAGCGCGTATCCTTGCGTAGCATGGTGGGAATGGGCACACTCATCTCCGGGATCGAATCGTCGAAGGCTATCGCATGGCCGAAAACTATCCGCAACTCGCCGTCAGGATCGTGACAGATCTCGCAGGGTGGAAGGAATGGGGACTTGCCGATGCCGTCGCGATGATCGTCGACGCGCCGCCTGCGAAGTTGGATCGTGCTGACTTGCGGCAACTGCGCGCCTACCTGCGGGCCGCCGAAGCTCAGGTGCCTTCCGAAGATCTCGACGCAGGGAGTGGTTCTGGCACCTTGGTCATCATTCTTGGTTTGGTTGTCCTCGCCCTTGTTGCAGTCGATCTAGGTTACATGAAGCGTCGACCCGGAATCTGAAATCTAGATCGCCGAAGGGGCGGGTAGACGTCCTGTGATCAGGTGACGCCGTCCGTTCCTTATTTGGATTTCAGGGTGGTGGAGATTTATGCAACCTTGCCCGAGAAATCACCGTTTTAACCGTGAGCATGAATATTGCGAATATGAAACAAGCGTCCCAAATTGGAAGAAGGCTTCCAACGAGCGGAGGAATTTTATGCATCGCTGCGCTGTGTTTGCTGTTCACGGCTTCGAGCGCTTTTGGAGAAGTCCAGAAGAGTGAGTGGAACGGATACGCGCAGATCAGTTTCAAGGTTGGTGGTCGCGGCGCCTTGCTGGTTGGACCAAAGAAGGCGGTCCCGGGCAGGCAGTGGATCTGGCGCACGGAATTCTTTGGGATCGATCCGCAGGCTGACATCGCTCTCCTCGGAAAGGGACTCTACGTCGCTTACATTGACGTCGGTGGACTCTTCGGCGCGCCGAAAGCACTCGATGCGATGGACGAGTTTTACGCTCACGTCACCAAGGAGTACAAGCTTAATGCCAAGCCGGTTTTGGAGGGCTTCAGTCGTGGGGGCTTGTATGCTTTAAATTGGGCGGCACGTCATCCGGGCAAGGTGTCGGCACTTTATCTCGATGCGCCGGTTTGTGATTTCAAGAGTTGGCCCGGAGGGCAGGGGAGGGCCCGGCATTCGGGGCGGGACTGGCGGCAATTGCTCAGTGCCTATGGCATGAACGACAAGGAGGCTCTTGCCTACAAACTCAATCCAGTCGACAACCTTGCGCCCCTTGCCAAGGCCAAGATTCCGATCCTCAGTGTGATTGGTGACATGCATGACTGGATCGTCCCCATTGAAGAGAACACCCTGCTCGTTGAGAAGCGTTACAAGGCGCTGGGCGGGGACATCAAGGTCATCAAGAAGCCGAAGGGCGGTCATCGTCCGCATAGCCTCGCGGACCCGACGCCGATCGTGGAGTTTGTCCTCAAGCACACAACTGGTGGCAAAGGGGTCGCGGAGAAGCGTCCCCTCCCGAAGCCAACCGTCAAGCCTGGCAATGCTCCCCGAACCGGGAGGCGGAATCTTCCCTGGAACACGCCCACTCTCGCCAAGACTCCGAAGACTCACGAGACCAAGGAGCGTCCCGCCAAAGGGATGCGCTCCTTCTTTTATGAAGGAGCCGTCTACAAGGGGACGCCGACCTGGGTCTTTGCTTATTACGCTGCGCCCAAGGGGAGTCCTCCGAGTGGTGGGTGGCCTGCGGTGGTGTGTGCGCATGGCGGTGGTGGCACCGCTTATCCGGAGTGGGTGCGGTTTTGGAATGCGAAAGGCTACGCTGCAATTTCGATGGATCTCGAGGGTCACTTGCCGGGAGGAAATGCCCACCAGGTCGAAGGGAATCATCCGGTGGGAGCGGGACACCAGAATGCAGGGCCGAGTCGCATCGATTGGTTTGGTGATCGCGACCTGCCTGACAATGAGCAGTGGTTTTACCACGCGGTTGCCGACGTCATCGCGGCCAATTCACTCCTGCGGTCCTTCCCGGAAATCAACGCCAAGAAGATTGGTCTGACCGGCATCTCGTGGGGTGGCGTGATCGTGAGCACGGTGGCGGGCATCGACTCGCGCTACGCGTTTGTCATTCCGGTATACGGCGCCGGCTTCATTCACGAGAGCGACAGCCCTGGCCTCGCGCAGTGGTTTCCGCCCAAGAATATGACCACCCAACAGTTCGAGGACTACAAGACCAAGTGGGATCCCTCCGCGCATCTTCCCTACGCCAAGATGCCGATGCTCTTTGTTACATCAGTGGCTGACCCGGTTTTCCAGATCAACATATTCGCCAAGTCCGCGAGGATCGCAGGTGGCCCGAGCACCTTGTGTATGCGGCCCTGGATGATCCACGGACACGGAAACGGATGGAATGACGCTCCTGAAATCTTCGGCTTCGCTGACAGCATCGTGAAGGATGGTCCCCCGATTCCGAAACTGGACACCCCAATCGTGAACAGCGATGGTCGCCTGCAAAGCAAGTACACCGGAGAGTTTACGGAGGCGTGGGTCTACTGCACCAACTCCGGTGGGACTTGGAAAAACCGTAAGTGGCACTTCATTGAATGCGTGCGCAAGGGAAAGGAACTCGTTGCCAAGGGTCCACTTCCGCAGGGAACGACAGCGTATATGATATACGTATTCAAGGACGTGGGTGGTTATCGAAGTAATCACGCCGCCACGGAGTTGGTGGAGGTAAAGTAGGGAGAAGATTCCCTGATTTTGCCTCGCTTTTATTCGCCTGGGATCGTGGGCGAGGGCGGAGGTAATCATTAACGAGTTCATGGCAGGGAATGACTCGACCCTTCAGGATGAAGATGGAGATTATTCGGATTGGATCGAGTTGCTCGACACAAGGGATACTGATGTGAACCTCGCGGGTTGGGTTCTCACCAACTCCGCAGGCGATCTCACCAAGTAGGCCCAGGAGATGGCCACGATGAGGGTTGATTCCGAGGATTGGAAAACCATGGCTCTGATGGTGGTGGTGGCTCCGATCATCGGGGAGCTCCTCTTTCGGGGCTATGTGTTTCGCGTCATGCAAAGGGCGTGGTCACCGAAAAACGCGATCGCTGCCAGTGCCCTGCTCTTCGCCATCGTGCATCCCGGGTTCTCCTTTCCGCCGGTGTTTTCGGCCTCGCGACGGCCGGGCTCTCCTTGCCGTTGGCAAAAGCTTTGGCCCGGGATGCTCTTTCATGCGGGCTACAATGCCGCCATTCTTGCGCTGAGTGTAGCCTGACCTCCCAGCCCCTGAACGAAAGGGGGACCCATAAAAAAGGGATGCCAATGCATCCCTTGAAATCGGTTCGTCGTCGAACCTATGATCAACGCTCCGGCGCTCGGGCCGGGTTCAGGCGATGATGATCGAGGTAGTGCGCAGCGCGCGCTCCTTACGACTTGTAGCGCAAGCGCTTCTTGTGGCGGTTGGCTTTCATCCGCTTTTTGCGCTTATGTTTGCTGATCTTGGTCTTACGACGTTTTTTGAGGCAACCCATGGTCTTGGTTTTCTGAGGTCAGTGTTTGGAGGTCGAAAGTGAGAGGGGAAAAGTCCGTGTGGAAGGAGCGGTGAGTTAAGGGACGATCTTGTTGAGAGGATATTCGATGATGCCTTCGGCGCCGAGTTCCTTGAGATCGGGAATGAGATGCCGCACGGCGGTTTCGTCGACGATGGTCTCGACGGCCACCCAGCCACCTTCCGCGAGGGAGCTCACAGTAGGACGGCGGAGGGAAGGTAGGCGTTCTAACACCTCGGGCAAGGACTTTTCGGGGAGGTTGAGCTTCAAGCCCACCTTGTCCCGGGCCGCGAGGGCCGCTTTGATCATGAGGACCATGCGCTCCATCTTCGGGCGCTTCCAATCGTCCGCGAAGGCTGCCTTGGAGGCATAAAAGTGGGGAAAGGAGACGAGGAGCTCGTCTACGATGCGCAGCTTGTTGGCGCGCAGGGAGGAGCCGGTTTCGGTGACGTCCACGATGGCATCAACGAGGTCGGGAACTTTGACTTCGGTGGCTCCCCAGGAAAATTCGATGTCCGCCTTGACCCCTTTTTCTTCGAGGTAGCGCTTGGTAATGCCGACCCCTTCAGTCGCGATGCGCTTTCCTTCAAGATCGTAAACAGTCTTGATCGGTGAGTTTTCTGGCACGACGAGAACCCAGCGAGTAGGTCGCACGGTAGCGCGGGAGTAGGGGAGCTCGGCGAGATCCTCGAGATCGGCGCGATTCTCGTAAACCCAGTCCCAGCCGGTAATCCCGCAGTCGAGGAAGCCGTCGTTGATGTATCCGCCAATTTCCTGGGCGCGGATCATATAGATATCGAGCTCGGCATCGTCGGAGGGCGGGCGCAGCCCGCGGTCCGACGAGTAGACATGGTAGCCGGCCTTCGCGAGGAGGGCGAGGGTCGGTTCTTGCAGGCTCCCCTTGGGGAGAGCGATGCGGAGGGTATTTGAGGAGTCAGCCACGGGTGATTCACGCCGCAGCGCGAAAGGGGCGGGGTTTTACCTGCGAATCGCTGCGAATCAACGCTAATCTGGGCGATTTTGGCTCTTCGAGGTACAGAATGGGCTCATTGGGCAGGTGGGCAGCCCGGAAAGAGGGCAAGTCCGTGAATGGGATCCCAAGTTTGAATCGTTACCCTTCTTGGCCTGGAGCGCCTGCAACTCGCTCCCGGATCGCAGCACAGGGGGGCGAATTCACGTGCTCGGCGGGCAAAGACGACCAGCAGCCCCTTTTCCTGCAAGGCCTTGCGAAATTGGTCCTCGAGTTCTTTCCACGAGCGATCGCGGAGGAGGTGCTTCCTGGTGAGCTCCGCTTTCTTGGCAGATTAGTTTTTGCGATACGCGCGATCGTTGGCTTTCAGGTCGTGAATCTAGGCGAGGAAATGGGCGCCGTCCCTATTCCTGCCTTTGTGCATGAAATACCAGCCGGCCATTTCGGCGGAAGCATAGTTGCGCCAACTGCGCTG
>Ga0302120_10000951_pt1 | contig 13478 bp, 9 predicted proteins | sample AG5_Bottom_MG_FD_203118 | JGI IMG/M metagenome (GOLD analysis project Ga0302120, IMG submission 203118) | Marine microbial communities from Western Arctic Ocean, Canada - AG5_Bottom | ecosystem: Environmental > Aquatic > Marine > Oceanic | place: Canada: Western Arctic Ocean | collected 2017-10-01 | reverse complement strand
GCTCGCTGGAGTTCGTGCGCGGATCGCACCTCTGGGAGAGGTACTTCGCCCCCGAGTCGTTCACCAGTGGGTCGGCGTGGACGGCCGACTTCGTCGGAGAGCGCTGCCCCGACATCGAGGCGGCCCGGGACGAATACGACATCGTCGGATTCGATGTGGAACCGGGCGACGCCATCGTGTTCTCGTCGTGGATCGTGCACGGTTCACCAGGTAACGCCGGAACGCACAGGCGCACGGCCCTGTCCACCCGCTGGCTGGGTGACGACGCCATCTGGTCTCCCCACCCGGGCTGCGATCCAAGCGTCACCCAGGCCGACACGACGGCGGTCCCGGGCGGGTACCCGGCCGACGACGACCGGTTCCCGCTCGTCTGGTCCTCCTGAGGGATCAGGTTGTGGCTTCAGCCGCCAGCTCGCAGAGCCGATCGACGGTCCGACGGAGTCCCGCCGAGGCCGTACCCGGGGCGACACCGCAGGTGATGCGCTGACCCACCTGCAAGAAGCGATCGCCCTTGCCGTCGACGGGACGAAGCCAACGTGGGATGTGGCGCCGTTGAACTCGTCGTTCCCTACACCTGACGTCCGCAGGACAGCGCTACTCGATGCGCATGCCGGAGATGGCCCGGCTGATCACCAACTGCTGGATCTGCTCGGTGCCCTCGAAGATGTCGTGGATCTTGGCGTCCCGGTGCCACCGCTCCACCGGGTACTCACGGGTGTAGCCGTAGCCGCCCAGGATCTGCATGGCCCTCTCGGTCACCCACGTCGCGGTGCGGCCCGCCTTCAGCTTGGCCATCGAACCCTCGGCGTTCCTGAACTCTCCGTTCTTGGCCAGCCAGGCGGCACGCCATACGAGCATCCGGCTGGCATCGATCTCGGTGGCCATGTCGGCCAGCATGAAGGCGATGCCCTGGTTGGCGATGATCGGCCGGCCGAAGGCGTGGCGCTCCTTGGCGTACTCCAGCGAGTACTCGTAGGCGGCACGTGCCACACCAATGGCCTGTGCCCCCACCGCCGGGCGAGTGGCCTCGAAGGTCTGCATGGCGGCCTGGGCGTTGCCCTTCTCGCCGCGGCGCACCCGGGCGAGGCGCTCGTCCAGCTTCTCCTTGCCGCCCAGCAGGCACCGGCCCGGGACCCGCACCTCGTCGAGGACGACCTCTGCGGTGTGGCTGGCCCGGATGCCGTGTTTCCTGTACTTCTGGCCCTGGCTGAGACCGGGTGTGCCGGGTGGGACAATGAACGAGGCGTGGCCCTTGGAGCCCAGCTCCGGGTCGACCACGCCCACCACCACGTGGATGTCGGCGATGCCACCGTTGGTGATCCAGGCCTTGGTTCCGTTCAGCACCCACTCGTCGGTGGCCTCGTCGTAGACGGCCCGCAACCGGTAGCCGCCGACGTCGGAGCCGGCGTCGGGTTCGCTGGCGCAGAAGGCCCCAAGCTTCAGGTCGGCGGCGTCGCCGTAGCACTGGGGGACCCATTCCATGACCTGTTCCTGGGTGCCGGAGGCGGCGATTCCGGCGGCAGCCAGCGCGCTGCCCATGATGGCCATGCCGATTCCGGCATCGCCCCAGAACAGTTCCTCGATGGCCACCGGAATAGTCAGCCCGGTCTTGTCGCCGAGCATTCCCTGGGCCAGGAAGTCCCAGCTGTACAGGCCGATCTCGGCCGCCTGCTGGACGATTGGATAGGGGAACTCCTCCCGCTCGTCCCATTCCTCGGCGGCAGGGCGCACCACGTCCACGGAGAACTGGTGCACCCAGTCGCGTAGCTGCTCCTGCTCTTCTGACAGTTCAAGGCTGAACTCGCTCACGGAATGCTGCTCCTCGGCGCTACGGCTCGCTGGCGGACCTCCAGAGGTTGCCGATCGGTAACTTATCTGTCCAGCAATTCCTCGGCCCCCGGGCGGGGCACAAGGGCCATGGCCGCTATGGCCAGCACCGCAGCCACCAGATAGGGCGCCCCGACGGCCACCCGGCCGAACAGCACTCCAGCCAGCAACGGCCCGATGATCCGGCCCAGCGCCCCGGCGCTCTGCTGCAGGCCGAGGGCCGAGCCACGACCGTCGGCGCCCACCGTCTCGACCGTGGCGTTCGAGAGCGTCGGCCCGAACACCCCCTGGCCCACCACCAGCAGCACCAGAGCGACGGCCAGACCGGCCCAGCCCCCACCCATGGCCAGCACGACCATGCCGGCAGCCACCAGCGACAGCGCGGCCCGCAGCGCCGAACGGGTTCCCAACCGTGCGTTCACCGGCCCCACGATCCGCGTCTGGACCAGCACCATCAACACCCCGATAGCAGCGAACAGGCCGTACACCGTCGGATCCCCCACATCGGGGAACCGCCTCTCGACCAGCATGGCGAAGGTGGCCTCGAACCCGGCGAAGCCGGCCATCGCGACCAACGACAGCACGGCCAGGCGACGCACGCCAGGACCCGATGCGCCCCACAGGGCCAGACGACCCGGTTTCGGAGCTGAAGCCGGAGCCGACTTCCGACCCGACGGCAGGCGAACCAGAGCGACGATGGCGTTGCCTGCGGTCAGGGCGGCAGCCACGAAGAACGGAAGCTGCCGGCCACCCAGCGCTGCGATGGAGCCGATCAGCGGTCCGGCCACGAACCCCACCCCGAATGCAGCCGCCAGCAGGCCCAGCAGGCGGGGCCGGTCCTCCGGCTCGGCCATGTCGGCCACCGCCGCCTGACCCACCGCATAAGACGACCCTGAAGCCCCGTCCAGAACCCTGCCCAGGAACAGCACCCACAGCACCCCGGCCAGCCCGGTCACCAGGCTCCCGATGGACGAACCGATGAGGGCGGCGATCAGGACAGGCTTACGGCCGATCCGGTCCGAGAGCCGACCCCAGAGAGGCGCAGCCACCATCTGGGCGGCGGAGAACACGGCGATGACCGCTGCGGCCATTGCCGGCGATGCGCCGAAATCCTCGGCGTAGAGCGGCAGGACCGGCAGCATGATGCCGAAACCGACCATGTCCATGGCGACCGTGGCCCACACCACACCGAAGCCGACGGGGAGAGCTGCACGGCCGGTACCGGAACGTCGTGGAGAGCGGGTCACGGCGGCGAAGGCTAGCGGGGCCCCGGAGGCCCGCCGGTAGCCTCGGACCCTCATGAGCCACCCCGACGCCTCGGCACAAGCGCCCGCCCCGACCATCCCCGAGCGCCCCGGCCTCGAGGGCCTCGAAGAACGCTGGGACGCCACCTGGGAGGAACGGGGCACCTACCGCTTCGACCGATCCAGGACCCGGGCCGAAGTGTTCTCCATCGACACCCCGCCGCCCACAGTCAGCGGCTCGCTGCACGTCGGCCACGTCTTCTCGTACACCCACACCGACACCGTTGCCCGCTACCAGCGCATGGCCGGCAAAGAGGTCTTCTACCCGATGGGGTGGGACGACAACGGCCTCCCGACCGAACGCCGGGTCCAGAACTACTTCGGGGTGCGCTGCGAACCATCGCTGCCCTACGACCCGGACTTCACTGCCCCCAACGACGCCGGCGACCCGAAGGCCATCAAGAAGCGTGGCGGCCTCGCCATCAGCCGCCGCAACTTCATCGAGCTCTGCCATGTGCTGACCGCCGAGGATGAGCAGGCCTTCGAAGCCCTGTTCCGCCGCCTCGGCCTGTCGGTTGACTGGGCCCAGAACTACGCCACCATCGACGAACGCTGCCAGCGGGTCTCCCAACGGGGCTTCCTACGCAACCTGGCCCGTGGCGAGGCATACCAGATCGAGGCGCCGACGCTCTGGGACGTCACACACCGCACCGCCGTGGCACAGGCCGAGCTGGAGGACCGGGAACGACCCGGCGCCTACCACACGCTGGCATTCCACCGTCCCGACGGTGACGACATCCACATCGCCACCACCCGTCCCGAGCTGCTCGCCGCCTGCGTCGCCCTGGTGGCCCACCCGGACGACGAGCGCTACCAGCCGCTGTTCGGCACCACGGTCACCACGCCGGTGTTCGGCGTGGAGGTTCCGGTAGTAGCCCACGAGCTGGCAGACCCCGACAAGGGCACCGGTAGCGCCATGATCTGCACGTTCGGCGACACCACCGACGTGATCTGGTGGCGCGAGCTGAACCTGAACGTGCGAGCCATTGTCAACCGTGCCGGCCGGATCAACCCCGAACCACCCCCAGGCATCGAATCCGAGGCCGGCCTCGCCGCATACGGGCGCCTGGCTGGCAAGACCATCTTCTCGGCACAGGTCGAGATGGTCGAGATGCTCCGGGAGACCGGCGAGATGCTCGGCGAACCGGAGCCCATCACGCACCCGGTCAAGTTCTTCGAGAAGGGCGACAAGCCGCTCGAGATCGTGACCAGCCGCCAGTGGTACATCAGAAACGGCGGCAGGGAGGCCTCCCTACGGGCCGACCTCATCGCCCGCGGCGACGAGATCACCTGGCATCCCGCCTACATGCAGACCCGGTACACCAACTGGATCGACGGCCTGAACGGCGACTGGCTGGTCAGCCGGCAGCGGTTCTTCGGTGTGCCGCTGCCCCTCTGGTACCCGCTGGACGCAGACGGCGAACCCGTACACGACGCACCCATCGTCCCCGCCGAAGCCGACCTGCCCGTCGACCCGTCGTCTGACCCCGCCCCCGGCTACGACGAGGCCCAGCGCGGTCAGCCGGGCGGATTCGTCGGCGACAGCGACGTCATGGACACCTGGGCCACCTCGTCGCTCACCCCGCAGATCGCCTGCGGCTGGGAAGAGGACGAGGACCTCTACGCCCGCACCTACCCCATGGACCTGCGCCCCCAGGCACATGACATCATCCGGACGTGGCTGTTCTCGACAGCCGTGCGCTCCCACTTCGAGGCCGACACGGCACCGTGGGCCCACTGCGCCCTGAGCGGTTGGATCCTGGACCCGGACCGCAAGAAGATGTCCAAATCCAAGGGCAACGTGGTCACCCCGCTGGACCTGCTGGACCAGCACGGCTCGGACGCCGTGCGCTACTGGGCGGCGAACGGCAGGCCCGGAACCGACACAGCCTTCGATGACGGCCAGATGAAGATCGGCCGGCGTCTCGCCATCAAGATCCTGAACGCCAGCCGTTTCGTCCTCGGCTTCGGAGCCGGTGAGGCGACCCCGCTGGCCATCGACCCGGCGGCAATCACGAATCCGCTGGACCGCGCCATGCTGGAACGCCTCGCAGACCTCGTCGACGAGGCCACCAGGGCCTTCGATGGCTTCGACTACGCCAGGGCGCTTGAACGCACCGAGACCTGGTTCTGGACCTTCACCGACGATCACGTGGAGCTGGTCAAGGCCCGTGCCTACGAGGGCGACGAGGCAGGCGCCGAATCGGCCCGCCACGCCCTGCGACTGGCCCTGTCCACGCTGCTGCGCCTGTTCGCTCCGTTCCTCCCGTTCGTTACCGAAGAGGTGTGGTCGTGGTGGCGGGGCGGTTCCGTGCACAGGCAGGCGTGGCCCACGGCGGCCGAACTGCGGGCCGCAGCGATGGTGAACGGCGAGACCGTGGACTCCGCCATGGCAGGCGTGGCCGCTGATGCCCTGGCCGAGATCCGACGTCACAAGACGACCGAGAAGCGCTCACTGGCCACACCGGTGATCGCCTGCACGATCACCGATACGCCTGAACGCCTCGCCTGGCTGCGGCCGGTGCTGGCCGACGTTGCCGCCGCCGCCCGGGCCACCGGTATCGACCTGGTCGAGGGCGATGCCCTGTCAGCCGACGTGACCCTGGAGCCGGCCGCCGACTGACCCCCGGTCGTGCACCGACCAGTCCGGCGGACGAGACTCGCCGCCATGTCGACACCCCCGGACTTCCAGACCATCAAGGTCACCTGCGATGGCCGTCGCGGCACCCTCACCCTGAACCGCCCCGACCGGCTCAACGCCCTATCCAATCAACTGATGGCCGAGGTGGCCGAAGCCGCCTCCTGGTTCGACCACCAGAGCGACCTCCGGGTCGTCATCGTGAGCGGCGCGGGCCGGGCATTCAGCGCAGGCTTCGACCTCTCGGTGTTCGGCGACACCGGGCCGTCACCGGCTGGCGGACGGGTCCCCGCCGACACCGGAAGGCTCATGGCGGACGCCCTGGAACGCACCTCACCGGTGCTCATCGCAGCACTGCACGGCCACGTGGTGGGAGGCGGGCTGGTCATCGCCGCAGCGTGTGACCTGCGCATCGCCACGGCCGACGTGTCCTTCTCGATCCCGGAGGTGGACCTTGGTATCCCGCTGGCCTGGGGCGGCATCCCCCGACTGGTCCGCGAGATCGGCCCCGCGCTCACGAAGGAACTGGTCATGACGTGCCGACCGTTCGGCGCCGAGGAAGCGATGGCGGCCGGGTTCCTGAACCGGATCGTGGCCGCCGACGACCTGGCATCTGCCGCCGACGAACTGGCCGAGGCGGTGGCATCACGACCGAGGGCCGCCGTGCTGGCCACAAAGCGTCATGTCAACGCCGTGACCGACCAGATGGTCGGAACCGGGCGCTCCTGGTCCGACGCCGACGGCCTCACCGTGGCACTTCGCGACCCGGAGGGCCGTGCCTCGCGTGATGCCTACCTGGAGCGCATGCAGGCCAGGAAGAAGAACCGGGGCTGAGCCATGACGATCGCCGACCGGCTGTTCACGAACGCACGGTTCCACACGCTGGACCCTGACAACCCGAACGCCGAAGCGCTGGCCTCCTGGCAGGGCCGCATCATCGGCGTGGGGGCCCGGGCCGACCTGGAGGCACTCACCGGTCCCGGCACCGAGGTCGTCGACCTGGGCGGTGCGACCGTCCTGCCCGGGTTCATCGAGACCCACATGCACCCCATAGCCGCCGGGGTCCAGATGCTGGCCCCGCAGATCGGCTACCCGGACTGTCGCACAGTGGCCGATGTGGTTGCCGTCCTGCGTGAGCAGGCCGCAGCCACTCCAGTCGGCGAACCCATCCAGGCGTGGGGCTACGACGACTCGCTCATGGTCGATGACCGCCACCTCACCCGCCACGACCTGAACGCTGTCAGCACCGAACATCCGATCTTCATCAGGCACATCTCCGGACACCTCTCGTATGCAAACGACCACATGCTGGAGTTGGCCGGCATCACCGACGACGTCGAGGACCCGGTCGGCGGCCTGTTCCAGCGCGAGGCGTCAGGTCGCCCCAACGGCTGCATGGAGGAGACCGCCAACTTCGCCGTCGGCGGCGTCCTGCCGTTCGCCGAGCCCCAGGTCATGGCCGCCGGCGCCCGTGCCATCTCCGACCACTGCCTGAGTGTGGGCGTCACGTCGATGACCGATGCCCTCGTCCTGGCCACCGAGATGTACGCCACCTACCAGGAGGGGATCGACGACCGGTCCATCCGGGTACGCACCCGCCTGTTCCCCGGCTGGAGGTTCGTAGGCGACCTTCCACTCCGCACCGGCATGGGCGGCGAGATGCTCTCGATAGGGGCGCTCAAGTTCGTGTCCGACGGTTCTATACAGGGGTACACGGCGTGCCTCTGCAAGGGGTACCACGACCGTCCCGACATCAACGGCACCGAGGTCATCCCGGCCGCCGAGCTGATCGAGCTGGTAACCGAGGCACACCGGAAGGGCTGGCAGGTAGCGGTGCACGCCAACGGCGACCAGGCCATCGACAACACGTTGGATGCCTTCGAGGCCGCCCTCGAAGCCCATCCCCGCGACGACCACCGGCACCGCATCGAGCACTGCCAGACCGTCCGCGAGGACCAGCTGGAGCGCATGGCCCGACTCGGCGTGATGGCCTCGGTGTTCGCCAACCACATCTGGTACTGGGGCGACCGTCACCGTGACCGGTTCCTCGGTCCTGAACGGGGTTCGCGCATCGATCCGTTGGCCAGCTTCGCGGAACACGGCATCGTCCACGCCCTGCACTGCGATATGCCAGTGACCCCGCTGGACCCGCTCTTCACCATCTGGACGGCCGTGAACCGCATCACCCGCGACGGCGACCTACTCGGCCCCGAACAACGGGCCCGCGTGGCCGACGCTGTGGCGGGCTATACGTCGGCCGCGGCGGTCCTGAACATGGATGAGCACGACAAGGGCACGCTGGAGGTGGGCAAGCTGGCCGACCTCGTAGTGCTGGATGGCGATCCGTTCGCCGTCGAACAGATGGCCATCCGCGACATCGGCGTGCTGGCCACCATCGTGGGCGGCGTCACCGAATACGAGGCGTAGCCCCGGTTGGTGGACCGGTGGTCAGCAGCGCTCCAGGAGTTGCCGGTAGAGCGACTCGTGGGAGACGTCGGTGTAGACGTTGCCGGTCACCGGATGCGAGCCGAACTTGGCGACGACCAGGTCCTTTCCCGGGTGGCAGAACAATCGCTGACCGTGCACCCCCATTGGCATGAACGCCCCCATGACCCGCTGCATGTTCCAGCAGTGCCGGTGGAAGGTCCAGCCCTCCCGGGTGGCATAGCCACCTCCGCTGCCCGGGTATGGCTCGCCCCCCGCTGCCAGGTCGTCGGCCACAGCGCCGGGTATGGCCTGTCGCTCATCGGATCCGTCGCCGACCCTGCCTGAGCGCGCCAGCATCCGACCGAGCCGGGCCAGATCGCGCGCAGTGCACGACATTCCACCTGAAGAGACCGCTACACCGTGGTTGTCGAGGATCACCGATGCATCATCACCGGCGCCCATCGGGCCCCAGATCCGCTCGGACACACCATCGATCCACCTCTGGCCGGTAGCCCTGGCTACCACCCAGGCCAGCACATCGGTTGTGACCGACTTGTAGAGGAAGATCTCGCCGGGAGGGGTGGCTCGCTCGGTGAAGCCGAGGATGGCCTCGTGGATGCCGTCCGGGCCATCCCAGTCTGCAGGCGTGGGCGTGAACGCCATTGCGGTCCCGTACCGCATGATGTCGGACCTGTTGTCGCTGTAGTCCTCGACGAAACGGATCCCGTCGGTCATGTCCAGGGCCTGGCCAACGGTGACCGGGGCGAAGGCGGTGTCCGCCAACTCCGGGACGTGGTCGGAGAGCAGGTCGTCGAAGCCCATCACGCCGTCGTCCACAGCCAGCATGGCGAGCACGCCGGTGACCGTCTTGGTCATGGAGAACATGGCGTGGCGGGTGGATGGACCCATGCCATTGAAGTACCGCTCGAGCACGACACGTCCCCGGTGCAGGACCAGGAAGGCATCCGTGTAGGTGCCCGTCAGCATCTCGTCGAGGGCCCAGGAACCACCGTCGCCGTCGTCGATGGACAGATCATCCAGGTCCAGGCCGGTCTCGGCCGGTGATGCCGTCGCCAGCGCGGTGGCCGCCCCGTCGCCCCGGCTGACCAGCCCGGACGCCCGCAGTTCATCCATGTGGGTGAGGGCCCAGCGGATGTTCGGCCATGCCAGCCAGTTGCCGTGGTGGACACGCTTGTCCGCCGGTGGGGGGCTTCCAACCATCAGGCCGTGCTCCGCCGCGGTCAACGGCTCCGGGAGCACGTCCAGCTCGGTCGGCTGCAACCGACCGGTCTCAGGACTGACCACCGTCACAACGAGCCTTGGCGTCAACATCGGTTCGGGTTCTCCTCATTCATGGTTGGAAGGGTCCGGGTCCACGGATGGCCGGGGCCCGATGGCGACAGCATCGAACGCCGCGATGAGGTCCTGCGGATCGACGGCCCCGGGAGCGGCGATCACCACCAGCCGCCCAGAAGCCGGACCGACCGTCGGCTGGGTCGTGACCCGGCCACCGGCCAGGTGTAGGGCGATCGGCCTGCCGGCCAGGTTGGTGACGACGGCCTTCGCCCTGAGTAGCAGGTGGGCATTGTCGGCCAGTACCCCTGCCAGCAGGTCGACGTCGACACGACCAGATGCCTGCCATGCGGTGGCAACCACCGGTATGTCCAGTGCATCTGCAGGCGTCGACTCCGCTGCGTCCAGACCGCCCAGTACTAGAGGCACCCACAGTTCATCGTCGGTGCCCACCACCACCGGGGTTCCCGGCGCGACGTCAGCACACCAGGCCCTGGCCGCCGCACCCCCGTCGACCGAGATGCCGGCCTTGGTCACCACCAGCAGGTCGGCGGCCTCGGCCTGGCGCCGGACCAACGGCCCATAGGTCGGATCGGCGGATCGCGTGACCACGTCAGTGGCGTCGACGGCCACCACGATCCCATCGGGCCGAATCCGTCGGCGATCGCCGTAGGCGGCCACACGGTCCGGCTCCGCCACCCCGCTCGCCTCTATGACCAGGCGGTCCGGCGGCCGATCGACCAGAACCAGGTCGCGCAGCGTCACGGCCAGCGACTCACCGATGGTGCAGCAGATACACCCGTTGGTGAGTTCCACCGTGTCACCGTCGCGCTCTGCGATCAGCTCGGCATCCAGGTTGACCTCGCCGATGTCGTTGACGACCACGGCGATCCGCTCACCGTCGGCGGCCCGCAGCAGGCTGTTGACCATCGTCGTCTTTCCGGCCCCCAACCAGCCCCCCAGCACCACCATCGGGATGCGGTCGAGGCCGGGCCCTGATGCAGACAAGGCCGGGTTGTCGGTCAGCAAATCCGTCGGAGCAGCCACCGCTGAGGCAGGAGGCCCGGACGGGGCGGAACGCGGGGTGGTCGACATGGCCTGCAGGTGGTCAGACGGGCAGCGGGTACACCCGCCCCGACAGCATGGTGGCCCGGATGTCGATGTCGGGCCACCCGGCCGGGTCAACCTCGAACGGGTCTTCCTCCAGAACTGTCACGTCAGCCAGCTTGCCGGCGGCCAGCGATCCGATCTCGTGGTCGAGGAACAGTTGCCATGCTGCCTCGATGGTCACCGCTGCGATCGCGTCGTACATGCTCAGCCGCTCCTCGGGGGCGAACACCACGCCTGACCCCGACAGCCGGGTGGCCATGATCGAGGCAGCCAGCAACGGTTCCAGCGGCCCCATCGGCAGGTCCGAGTGCAGCGCCACGCTCATGCCGTTGCGGCGCGCCGAACCCACACGGGTCATCTGCGACGCCCTTTCAGTCCCCAGACCTTCGGCCACGTACTGGTCGCCGAAGAACCGCAGGTAGTAGCCGTTGGCCTGGATGGCGCACCCCAGGGCGGCCGCCCGGCGGCACTGGGCCTGGGTCGACACCCCGAAGTGGTGCAGCACGGTCCGGTGGTCGAACCGTGGCTTCTCGGCCAGCAACTCGGCAATGGCGTCCAGCGTGGCATCCATACCCCGGTCGCCGTTCACGTGCACGTTGACCTGCCGGCCGGCAATCCAGAACGGACGCAGGTGGTGGACGATCCGGTCCGGGTCGGCCATCCACGCGCCCACGTGCCCGTCTATGTAGCCGGGCTCGCCCAGCTGCATCAGTTGGGCGATGAACGCCCCATCGGCGAAGAACTTGCCGGCGTTCAGGAACCGGATCCGCTCCGAGGTGTGTTCGTGCAACGCCGCCATGCGGTCCTCGGCCTCGGCGCCGTACACCCGCTTGAACGTACCCACCTGTGGCATCAGGTACTGGCGGAACGGCACATGGTCGCCCTCGTGGACCTGGGCCAGCACCTCGAGTTCCCTTTCGGGCAGGGCCATGCCGCCGAAGCCGGCATCGGCGATTGTCGTCACGCCGCCCCGGTGGACCAGCTGGCCCACCTCCTCCATCAGGACCTCGTACCGGCCGTCACCCATCAGCACCTCACGCAGCGCCTTGAGCGCCCAGGCCATGCCGGACTCCCACATGCGCCCGGTCTCAAGGTCGATGTGCGGATCCCAGGCGGCGCCCTCGGCAGCATCGACCAGCTCGAGGGCCGGGCCGTTGCACCGCACCTCGTGGAACGACCGGCCCCACACCACGATCGGCCTGGTGGAGGAGACGGCGTCCAGGTCTGGGCGGGTCACCTCACCGTGGAACTGCCTGTGCCACCCGAAGGTGATGAACGCCTCGTCCGACGGGTGGGCTGCCTCCAGTTCGGCCAGGCGGGCCAGATAGGCGTCACGCCCCACGGTGGCCGGGATGTCGCGCCCCGGTAGGTCCCATGCCTCAGGTGTGATCCACTCGGTGGCCATCAACAGGGCCATCAACGGCGGATGCACGTGGGGATCGATCAGCCCGGGCAGCAGCACCGCGTCGGCGAACCTGTCGTCGACCACGTACTCGTGGGCGTCCAGCCACGGCCGGAGGGATTCGAGCGTCCCGACCTCGAGTATCCGGTCGCCGCGCACGGCCATTGCGGTGGCGGTGGGCAGCGACGGATCCATCGTGTGGATCCGTCGCGCCGGATAGACGGTGATCACCGGTGGTTCCCGTTTCCATAGCCGAGGGCTACCAGGGCCAGGCGACGGAAGGTCTCGATGGTGTCGTCGTCGAGGTCCTGTCCATCAAGCAGGGTCCGGTAGTAGATCGGGCCGAGGAAGAACTGCTCCAGGTGTTCAATGTCGACCACCCCTGTGATCTCACCACGGTCGATGGCACGTTGGAGAATCTGCCGCATCGTGTTCCACGAACTGTGCCGGTCTGCGGCCATGGCCACGCCGATGTCCCGGTCGTGGGCTGCCAGCTCCATCAGACTGGCCGCCACCTGTCGGAAGCCCGGCTCGTTGTATGTCGACTGGCGGTCCCGATACCACTGGTCCAGTTCGAGGGCGAAGTCGCCCACGTCTGCCACCTCGGCCCGACGGCCCCACCGGTCCAGGACCGCTCGGAAGATGGCCTTCTTGTCCGGCCACCTCCGGTAGATGGAGGTCTTGGATACCCGGGCCTCCGAGGCCAGGCGGTCAATGGTGAACGTCGTCAGGCCGCCGTCGGCGAGCAGGCGGATGGCCGAATCCAGAATGGACTGGCCGGCCGAGTCCGTTTCTGGAGCGTCCTCCACCGTCACCTGCTCATCACGCTCATCACGCTCCACCACTGCGTACTGGTCGTCCGTTGTCATAACCTCTGGACCTCGGTGCTGGTAGCCGTGTTCACCCCCACACGACCTGGGCAAACCTTCCGGTACAGACCATTCGGTCTGGGCCTTGTCGGCAGCGGGACAGTACAGTACCGTACCGACAACTAAGTGACCGGCGCCACGTCCGCTTCGGTGGGCGCTTCGCCGTATTCGATTCATCAACACCCTGGAGGGGACCATGCGTCGCAACCGACGTGTTCTGCTGGCCCTGGGACTGGCGATCACGATGATCGCCAGCGCCTGTGGCTCCGATGATGGCGGGGATTCCGCCGCTGGTAGCGGTTCGGCTGCGGCTACCACTGCTGCTCCTGCTGCGACGACTGCAGCTCCTGCTGCTGCTGCGACGACTGCGGCTCCGGCTCCTGCCACGACTGCTGCTCCGGCCCCTGAGGCTGTGGCGACGGTCGAGGACCATCTTGGTGATGGTTCCCTCGGGACCGTCGAGGTTGGTCCCGGCGAGGAAATCCAGATTCGTTCTTTGAACGCCATCTCCGGTGATGTGGCGTTCCTTGGTATTCCGAACCAGCGTGGCGTCGAGCTCGCTGTTCGTGACTACGGGCCCATTGGTGGCCATGACGTCACGATCGGCA
>Ga0302120_10000948_pt1 | contig 13484 bp, 13 predicted proteins | sample AG5_Bottom_MG_FD_203118 | JGI IMG/M metagenome (GOLD analysis project Ga0302120, IMG submission 203118) | Marine microbial communities from Western Arctic Ocean, Canada - AG5_Bottom | ecosystem: Environmental > Aquatic > Marine > Oceanic | place: Canada: Western Arctic Ocean | collected 2017-10-01 | reverse complement strand
ATTTCCCGATCGTATTTGCCGACAGGGAGGTGTGCTCAATCCTGGAACGCAGGCCTACCGGGGTTGCGGCACTACTCGAATCTAGCGAGAATGATTCTCATCATGGATGAGGATGACGGCCGAGACAGCTCTGGGATCAGGCTGCGTGACGTCACGGTCGTAAGGGGTGGACGTCGGGCCCTGGACTCCATCCGGGTCGACTTCGAGGCCGGATCCTCGACCGCCCTGGTGGGGCCCAACGGCGCCGGCAAGACCACCCTCCTCGAGGTTCTGGCAGGGCTCAGGCAACCCTCCACCGGGTCCCTCACCGGCGCCCAGCCATCGGTCGCCTTCGTGACCCAGACGCACTCCAGATCCTGGCTACCGCTGAGCGTCGGCGAGGTACTTCGGATGGCGCGCTTCCGCCCGACGTTGCTTCCCCGCCGACTTGGCCCTGACGACCATGCGGCAGTTGACGATGCCGCCGGCCGACTCGGTGTCCGCGACCTCATCGACGCTCCGCTGGACCGTCTCTCATTCGGCCAGCGCCAACGGGTACTGGTGGCACAGGCGCTGGCACGACAGGCCGACGTCCTGCTTCTGGATGAACCCATCACCGGCCTCGACCTGGTCAGCCAGGAACGGATACTCGGCGTGATGGAAGCCGAACGCGATGCCGGACGTATCGTCGTCCTTTCCACCCACCACCTCGACGAGGCCAGGCACTGCGACCGCGTCCTGGTCCTGGACGGGCGTCTCGTAGCCGCTGGTAGCCCCGAGGAGGTCCTGGTGCCCGATGTACTCCGGGAGGCCTACGGAGAGAAGGTCCTGGGCGACCACGCCCACCACGACCACGGGCACGCCCTGCTGCTGGTCGACGACCACGGACACGGCCAGCACTGACCAGCTCGGTGGTCAATCGGTCGGTGCCGGCCCTCCGGTCGAAGATCCGGTGGCATTCAGGCATCGGGTGATGCCGGCCATGATCTCGTCCAGGGTGACGCTGGGCTGATCGCCCTCCATGACGCCAAGCACCTCGTACCGGACGGCCAGGGGAAACCGCCGCCACGGCCTGATGCGCGGGAGGTTGCTACCCCGGGGCCAGAAACGATCCGTACCGCTGACCCCCACTGCGACCACGGGGCGACCTGTTGCCAGTGCGAGACGACCGATTCCCGGGCGTGCGGTACCCACCCCGGTGGCCCCCCATTCGGACTCCGGCACCACCCTGCCTTCGGGCATGATGGCCACGGACCACCCCTCGGCCATCACCTCGGCGGCGATGTCGAGGGCCTCAGAGCCGTGGACCGGGATACAACGCAGTCGCCGTAGCAGGCCGCCGATTCCCGGCTTCTTGAAATAGGAGCCGGCCACGAGGGGGCGGATCGGCCAACCCCAATTGCTGAAGGTCGCCGTTGCCAGGAGCAGGTCGGCCATGGAACGGTGGTTGGCTGCGAAGATCACCGGCTCGTCGGTCACCTCGGGCCTGTCGCCGGCGTCAAGCGTGGCCAGGATCCTCAGCCCCCGCCCCACCCGTCGATGGAGGCGCGAAAGGGCGGCAGCCTCGATCGGGTCCGGAGAGCTCGGAAACTCGCGCATTGCTACCGAGCGTAGGGGCCGGCGGCGTCTAGCGCCGCTCTGCTGTGTCCAGTTCCGGAAGATGGCAGCCCAACGACGTGTCGTAGCGCTCCCGGCCGGCGTTGCGCGCCCAGATGCATATCGGCCCCACCGCGTCCTCGGGATCTACGACGACGTTGAAGTCATGGCCTGACGAGGTCACGCCCGCCACCACCGGTCCTGTCGCAGTCGCTGCCAGGATCTCCAATCCACCGCCAGCCATGTCGGCATCAAACGCCCACCCGGTGAGGTGCAGGGCTCCGCCGGACGACCAGACCCTCTCCACGAGGCCGACGGGAACGTCTCCCGGACCTCGTGTGGCGATTCGATCACGGCGTTCGCTGTCGGACCGGCAGGCGGGCAGCGCCGCGAATCGCCATCCATCGGCTGTGAACGACTCCAGGACCTCGGCCGCTATGTGAAGGGCCAGCCACTTGCGGTCATGCAGCAGGATCACGGAGCCGTCGTGGCGCTCGCCGATCAGGTACGCCATGACGACCGGGACCCATGGATCCCTCCACTCCTGGGGATCGGCGGTCCAACCGGCATGGACCATTCCGAGGCTGGCTGCAACAGCATCGACCAGGCCGTCATGGTCGCCGTACGGGGCTCGGAAGCAGGACGGGCGGAAGCCGGCCAGGGACTCGATCAGGGTGGATGCGGTATCCAGGTCCGCGGCCACCGCCCAGGGGTGCATCTGGCTCATCCGCCGGTGGTCGAGGGAATGGTTTCCGACAGCGTGCCCCCTGCTCAACAGGTCCTGGATCTCGTCGCCACCCCAACGGGGCTCCAGATTCCGACCGAGGGGAAAGAAGGAGGCCTTCGCCCCGTAGTCATCGAGGAGATCGAGGAGCAGGGGGGTGAACATCTGGTCGGGACCATCGTCGAACGTGAGGTGGACGACGCCGGGATCCCTCCCTCCCACCTCCAGGGGCCCGCCGTCGAAAGTGGCCTCGACTGAAGGGGTCACCAGCTCCGGTGTCGCACCGGCGGTGCCGGCTCCAGCGAGGAGCGCCGCTCCCAGCACCAGTGCGACCGGCCGCCAGGAGCGGGCCACGTCAGGTCGTCCCGTAGATGCGGTCGCCTGCATCGCCGAGACCCGGGACGATGTACCCCACCTCGTTCAGGCGCTCGTCGACCGCTGCCGTCCATATCGCCACTTCGGGATGCGCCTCCTGGAGGGCGGCAATGCCTTCCGGGGCGGCCAGGAGGCAGAGGAACCGGATAGCCGACGGGCTGTCGGCCGCCACCCGGTCGAGTGCCGCTATGGCCGAGTTGCCGGTGGCCAGCATCGGGTCCACCACGATGACCATCCGACCCTCCAGAGGCGGGAACTTGCAGTAGTACTCGACCGCCTCAAGGGTCTCGTGGTCGCGGTAGAGCCCCACATGGCCGACCCTGGCCGACGGCAGCACCTGCAGGACCCCGTCCAGCAGGCCGTTGCCGGCCCTGAGGATTGAGACCACCACCGGATCCTCGACCAGCTCCGGTTGGCGGGTCTCGACCAACGGGGTGGTTATGGACACGTCGTGGAGGGCCAGCTCACGTGTCACCTCGTAGGTCAGGAGGAGGCTGGTCTCGGTCAGCAGTTGCCGGAACCGTTCGCTCGAGGTGCTGGCCCGGCGCATCTGGGTCAACTTGTGCGCCACCAGCGGATGGTCGATGACGTGGAGTTCGGGCATCTGCTCACCCTATGTCTCCCTGTGGACGGGGCCAGACCCGGGTCGGAGGCAGGGATATCGACATATTTGATGGTCCCGTGAGAGTAATGGTCCTTTACACAGGGTGAAAGTGGGCCTACCGTCTCGTTCGCCGTGCAGACATGCCCGGCACCCGCCTCAATGAGCACCTCCACCCTCGCGCTTAGCGCCGTAGACGAGTCACCCTGGACCTCGGAAGAGGCCTGGGTGGGCACACGTCGCCCTGTTCTGGAGGCGCACGCCCTTCCGGCCGCCGCCTACTCCGACGAGCACTTCTTCGACGTGGAGCGCGAGACGGTCCTGGCCACATCCTGGGTCTGCGTTGGCATCCATGACGAGCTGTCCGTACCGGGTAGTTCGATTGTCCGTGAGGTCGCTGGCAGGTCGGTGATCATCACCCGCAATGCCACCGGCGAACTCCGAGGCTTTCTGAATGCCTGCAGGCACCGAGGCACCCAGCTGCTCGACGGGGACTGCACGCTCGGATCCACGATCAGGTGCCCCTACCACCGTTGGGGCTACGACCTGGATGGGAACCTGGTGTCCACGCCCCAGTTCGCCGACGCCGGCGTCGACAGCTTCGACAAGGGCGAATACGGCCTCCACGCCGTGCGCGTGGCGGTCTGGCAGTTCCTCGTGTTCGTCTGCCTCTCCGACGAGACCCCGGGTATCGACGCCTGGTTCGGCGACCTCGGCCAGCGTCTGGCCGGCTACCGGCTGGCGGACTGGCACAGCCACCAGAACCTGACCATTGAGATCGAAGCCAACTGGAAGCTGGTCTCCGAGAACTTCCAGGAGTACTACCACCTGCCCTGGGTTCACCCTGAGCTGGCAAGGGTCTCCCGGGTCCCGGACCACTACCGCTACCAGGGTTCCGGCATGTACTGCGGCCAGACCACGACGCCCATATCCAGCGACGAGCGTGGCGACTGGGACACCATGGCGCCAGCGGAGGGCCTCGGCCCCTCCGACTCGGCCAGCGGGCGCTTCATCGCCCTCTTCCCGAACGTCCTTCTCAGCATCCTCCCAAACCACGCCTTCGTCGTACGTCTCGAGGCGGTCGCCCCGGGCATCACCCGTGAAACCTGCAGCTGGTTGCTGCCCCCGACCACCGACAACGTGCCGGACGCCGACTTCGCAGTCACCCGTGACTTCTGGTTGGACATCAACGCAGAGGACATCGACATCGTCCAACGGGGCCAGCTGGGCCTGACCACCGGCGGCTACACCCCCGGCCGTCTCTCTCCACGCTTCGAGGAACCACTGCACCGATTCCACAACATGCTCGCCGACCGGTTCAACGGGATCACACGGATCCCCGACGGTGACGAATCAGATGACCAGCCGCTCTACGGCACCGGGATCAACCCGTTGCCGTGGCGCATGGCGGGTAGCCAATCAGAGAAGGGGAATTAGCCCATGGGGAAGCGACCCGCGAAGTACTCAGCAGCAGCGCTGATCAAGCACGGTCTGACACGAGGCGACTGGCCACGGATGTGGCGCCGTCCCGAGATGCGCGACTCCTACGACGTCGTCATCATCGGTGCCGGACTGCATGGCCTCGCCACGGCCTACTACCTGGCCGAGAACCATGGCATCACCAACATCGCGGTGGTCGACAAGGGGTATGTGGGTGGTGGTGGCTCCGGCCGCAACACGGCCATCGTTCGCTCCAACTACCTCACACCCGAGGGAGTTGCCTTCTACGACCGTTCGTTGTCCCTCTACAAGACAATGGCCAACGACCTGAACCTGAACGTCATGTTCTCCGAGCGGGGCCACCTCACGCTGGCCCACACGGATTCGGCGCTGCGCACGATGCACTGGCGGGCCGAGGTGAACAAGCTCCAGGGCATCGACTCGAGCGTCATCGATCCGCAGGAGGTCAAGAAGCAGGCCCCCAGCCTCGATGTCTCGGACAACACCCGCTACCCGATCCTCGGAGCGCTCCACCACCCCCCGGGCGGCATCGTCCGCCACGACGCAGTGGTCTGGGGCTACGCCCGGGGTGCTGACCACCACGGCGTCCACATCATCCAGGAGACCGAGGTCCTCGACATCACCGTCGAGGGCGGATCCGGACCCGGCGGTAAGGGTGCCGGCGGCAAGGTCACCGGCGTCAAGACCAGCCGGGGCGACATCAGCGCTCCCGTCGTCGTGAACTGCACGGCAGGGTGGGCATCGCTCATCTCCAACATGGCCGGTGTACCGCTGCCCATCACCACCCACCCCCTGCAGGCTGCGGTCACGGAGCCCTGCAAGGTATTCCTGCCGACCGTGGTCGTATCCGGCTCGCTGCACGTCTACGTCAGCCAGACCGACCGTGGCGAGCTCGTGTTCGGAGCGTCGGTGGACCCGGTGGGTACCTACCGGGTGAACGGCACGCTGGAGTTCACAGAGGAACTTGCCGGACATGTGCTGGAACTGATGCCGGGCATCTCCAAGATGCGCCTGCTTCGACAGTGGTCGGGCCTCTGCGACATGACCCCGGACTACTCCCCTGTCATGGGCTTCACGCCCGTAGAGGGCTACCTGGTCGATGTCGGCTGGGGTACATACGGATTCAAGGCCGGCCCGGTGGCTGGCGAAACCCTTGCGGAGACGATCGCCACCGGCCGCACTGCGGACCTGATCTCTCCGTTCGGAATAGAGCGCTTCACCCACGGGGACCTCGTGGGCGAAAAGGGCGCAGCGGCGGTGGGTCACTGATGATCATTGTTCCTTGTCCAAACTGCGGTCCCCGGAACTCCGGCGACCTTCGCAACTGCGGGGAGAACATTCCCCGTCCCGACCCCTCGACGGCCTCGCTCGTCGAGTGGCGTGAGTACCTCTATATGCGGGAGAACCCCGCAGGCTGGGTCTCCGAGACCTGGTACTGCCGGGGCGGATGCCGCCGTTACTTCACCGTCCAGCGCAACACCATGACCAACGAGATCCGCGGTCAGGAGGCGTCATGAGCAACAGACTCCCAGCACAGGCCGGCGAGGTCATCGACAGGTCCACAAGCCTGACCTTCACCTGGAACGGCACGACCATGACGGGCTTCGACGGCGACACCATCGCCTCTGCGATCGCCGCCAGCGGTACCGACGTGTTCGCACGCAGTATGAAGTACCACCGTCGACGCGGCATCGTGACCGCAGACCACTGGGACCCGAACCTGTTCGTTCAGGTCGGTGACGAGCCGAATGTCCGGGCCGGCAGCCGCCACCTCGAGGCAGGCATGGTCGTCAGTTCCCAGAATGTGTGGCCGAGCCTCCGGTTCGACCTGGGTGCCGTCAACCAGTTGGTGGCGCGCTTCCTGTCAGCGGGCTTCTACTACAAGACGTTCATGCGTCCCGCCTTCCTCTGGCCGGTGTACCAGAAGGTCCTGAGGAAGTTCGCCCCGGGTGGCGAGATCCACTGGAAGACCAGCACGCACGGTGACTACGACAAGAGGTACGTCCACCCGGACGTCCTCGTCGCCGGTGGCGGTCCCGCCGGGATGGGGGCAGCGTTGGCTGCCGCCGACGCCGGCGCATCGGTCCTCCTGGTCGAGCAGTACGGCGACCTGGGTGGCCACCTCAGATGGGGCGACGACGAACAGCGGGCGAAGGGTGCCGAGCTGGCAGCCGCCTGCCGTGCGCACGCCGGAATCGAGGTTCTCGTGGATTCCACGGTGACCGGCCGCTACGACCACAACTGGGTCGCCATCATGCAGCGGAGCCACGCCATTGCCCCCGAGCGCCTCCTCAAGGCCCGTGCGGGCGTACTGGTCGTGGCCCCCGGTCTGGTGGAGCGTCCCTACGTGTTCGCCGGCAACGACACACCCGGCGTAATGCTCTCCGGAGCCGTTCGCCGGCTCGTCAACATGTGGGCGGTCAAGCCCGGGAACAAGGCCGTGGTGCTGAGCGCCAATGCCGATGGAGACGCCACGGTGGCTGACCTGGAACGGATCGGCGTTGAGATCGTCGCCGTCCTGGACGCCCGCAAGGGCGAGACCATCGTGTCGGTCGAGGGTGGTGGCCGTGTCTCGAAGGTCACGGTCAGCGACGGACGGACGCTCAATGCCGACCTGGTCGTGACGGCCACAGGCTGGACGGCTCCCACCTCCCTGTTGAACATGGGGGGCGACAGGCCCGTCTACGACGCAACAGCGGCCCGCTACTTCTCCAACTCGCTGCCAGCCAACATCATCGCCACCGGTGGAATCACCGGCGACGGGTCAACCGACGAGCTGACGGCGCATGGGCGTGCCACCGGCGAACTGGCGGCCAACCGTGCTCTTCGACGCCGGCACGACCGGGTGTCACAGACCGTCCGGGCCACCACCCCCACATGGGAGAAGCCGGCCGAGCAGGACGACAACAGGTCGCCGTTGGCCCGAGCACCCCATCCGGAGTGCTACCGCAGCTCAACGCACGGCATGGTCGACTTCTCGGAGGATGTTTCCTCCAAGGACCTCATCCAGGCCTCCAAGGAGGGCTTCGACTCGATCGAGCTCATGAAGCGGTACACCACCGTGACCATGGGCCCGTCCCAGGGCAAGTTGGAGACGGTGAACGCCGCCTCCGTGCTGGCCGAAGCCAACGGCGTGACCATGGCCGAGATCGGGACCACCGTGTGGCGCCCGCCCTACGCACCCATTTCGCTGGGTGCGTTGGCCGGACGAATCCACGAGCCTGTGCGTCGCTCCGCCCTCCAGGACTGGCACGATGCCCATGGCGCCGCTCCGCTCCTGGCAGGACAGTGGCTCCGTCCGGACCACTACGGCGATGCCATGGCCGAGGCGGCCAACGTGAGGAACAACGTCGGCCTGATCGATGTCACCCCGCTCGGCAAGCTGGACCTGCGCGGCCCTGACGTCTCCAAGCTCCTGGAGCTCGTGTACGTCAACAAGTGGTCGAAGCTCGAGGTCGGTCGCGTGAGGTACGGCGCGATGGTGGCAGAGGACGGCGTCGTCTCAGATGACGGCGTGACCGCCCGCCTCGGCGAGAACCACTGGCTCATGACCTGCACCTCATCGGGTGCCGGAGCAATCTGGGAGATGCTCGAGGACTGGCTGCAGACAGCCCACCCGGAGTGGGACGTTCACGTCACCGCCGTCACCGGCGGCCTCACCAGCATCAACGTTGCCGGCCCGAAATGCCGGACGCTCCTGGAGCGCGTCGTGGAGGGTGTCGACCTTTCCGGCGATGCCTTCCCGTACTTCAGCGTGCGCAACGGCACGGTGGCCGGGGTGGCTGACTGCATAATCTGGCGGATCGGCTTCACCGGTGAGCTCTCCTACGAGCTGCACGTCCCATCGGGTCACGCACTCCACGTGTGGGAGACCCTTCTGGAACAGGGCGAAGACCTGGGGTGTGCACCGTTCGGCATAGAGGCGCAGCGGATCCTTCGTCTTGAGAAGGGCCATTACATCGTGGGCCAGGACACCGACGGGCTCAGCAAGGCCCCGACGGCCGGCCTGGGTGGCCTCGTGAAGCTGGACAAGCCGGACACCATTGGCCTGCCCGAGCTGAAGGCCGCCTACGAGCGAGACGACCTTCCGATCCTGGTCGGCCTACAGACCGACGATCCGACCATCGTTCCGACGGAGGCCTCCCAGATCGTGGACGGTGACACCGCCACGATCATGGGGAGGATCACATCCAGCCGGATGTCACCGAACCTCGGCAGGTCGATCTGTCTCGCACAGGTCCATCCCTCGCTGGCAGCCGCCGGCACATCGGTAACCGTGCTGCTCGCAGACGGCAGGCGGGTCACCGCCACCGTCCAGGAACACCACGCCCATCTGGATCCGGAAGGAGCACGCCAGCGTGTCTGAGATCAGCTTCAAGAGCCCTGTCGACGTCGGTCCGCTCACCTCCCCCGACGGGAGCGTGACGGTCGCCGACGCCGCATCCACAACCAAGGTCCAGGTCCGGGCAGGGGCCGATACGGCTGCCGCAGCGGCCCTGGGCGTGTCCTACGGCAGCAGCCAGCATCGACCCGACGGCGCCCTGGTGTGTGGCACCCGTCCCGATGAATGGACCATCTACGGAGCTGCCGGTCAGGCGGCCGCCATCTCCGCCACGATTCCCACCGAGGGCTTCGTCACGGTCATCGACATCACCCACGGTCGGGCCATGCTGCGGATCAGTGGTTCGAACGCCACGTCGGCACTGAGCAAGATCTGCAACCTGGATCTGGGCAATGAGCTCACCCCGAACGGTGCCGTCTTCTCGGCCTCGGTCGGCGGCGTGGGCTGCGACCTCGTGCGCGACGACCAGAACGGCCAGACGTCGTTCCTGATCGGCTGCGAACGGTCCTTCGGCAGGTTCCTGTTCATTGCCGTGGCAGATGCCTGCACCGAGTTCGGCGTGCAGATCCCCGCCGGCTGGGAACTGCACGGGCACTAGCCACACCACAATCATCGGATACGACGCTCCGGCGTCGTACGGCGACAGGTCCATTGCCGGCGTGCCCTAGGGTGCCCCGGCGATGGATCTCGCCGGTTTTCCCGCCACAGAACAAAAGGCCCTACTGGCTGCCGGCCGGGCATCGTGTCGTGAGCTACTTGCCGCCTGCCACAACCGGGCCGAGTTGACAGAACCGGTGGTGAACGCCATCCCCACCGTCGACTGGGAAGCTGCCGAGGCGCTGGCCGGCCATCTGGACGACGATCCCTCCTTTATGCAGGGCGCCCCGCTGAGGGGCCTCGTCACTGCCCACAAGGACCTCTCCGACACTGCCGGAATGCGAACTACCTACGGTTCGCCGATCTTCGCAGACCACTTTCCAGATGTTGATGCTCCCCTCGTGGCGCACCTCCGTCGGTGCGGCCTCATCACAGTCGGCAAGACCAACACGCCGGAGTTCGGAGCGGGCTCCCACACCTTCAACCCGGTGCACGGCCTGACACGCAACCCGTGGAATCCAGCGCTGAGTGCCGGGGGTTCCAGCGGTGGGGCAGCCGTTGCCCTCGCCTGCGGGTCGGTATCGGTCGCCGACGGGTCCGACCTCGGCGGGTCCCTGCGCAATCCGGCATCCTTCAACGGCGTGGTCGGGCTACGCCCCACCTCCGGGTCCATGCCGCATCACGTGACAGTGGACCGCAGGATCCAGATGCCCACATCGGGGCCGATGGGACGCACCGTGGCGGATGTGGCCCTTCTGCTGGGCGCCATGACCGGCGTGGAGGTATCCGCCACCCCAGCCACCCACATGCCCCGTGTGGCGTTCTCACCCGACCTCGGAGACCTGCCCCTGGACCCCGAGGTTCGGGCGGCCACCCAGCGGGCGGTCGACGTCCTGGCCGATGCCGGTTGGGACATCGTGGAGGCGTGTCCCGACCTCTCCGGCGCCGACATCTGCTTCGAAGACCTACGCGGCCTCGGCATGTCGCTCGCCTCGTCCGGTCTCGCCGACGACGAACGTGTGAAGGCCACCGTCCGCTACGAGATCGGGGTCGGGCTGAATCTGGTTGCCGAGGACCGGGCGCTCGGGTCTTTCAGTCGGATAAGCAAGGCTTTGCGCACCGAGGACTGGCTGCGGGAGAGCTGGTCCCAGTTCTTCTCCGTCGGCCGTTTCGACCTGCTCCTCAGCGCCACCAGTCAGGTTCCGCCCTTCCCCGTCGGCATGGAATGGGTCACGGAGGTAGGCGGTGTGCAGTTGGACCACTACACGACCTGGATGCGTTCCTGCTCCCGGATAACCGTGCCGGGTGGACCATCCATGTCGCTACCGGCCGGGTTCACGGACCGTGGCCTACCCATAGGAATCCAACTCTCGGGCCCGAGGGGCATTGACCACTCCCTGATCGCCCTGGCCGCCGCAGCTGAAGAGGTACTCGGCCAGTGCCCGGCCCCTGATATCGGGGCACTTGCAGTCCTGGATCCAGCCAGCCTCCCGCCCGGACCCCTCGGCTGAGCACAGACCCAGATCCAGCCAGCCGGACCACCTGTGTCCCATGACCCCGGTTGGTGATTGCTACGGGTCGCGGCGGGGACATAGATTGCGCGCGTCAAGGCCACCCCTGGTGGTTCCACCCCACCGCCATCGCCTCTCCGGATGCGGCGACGGTACGGCCCGACTGTGGAGGTCAGGTCGATGGCAGCATCACCCCAGCCGCTCAGGATCTGGCACACGGTCGTTCCGCCCGCGTGGATTGACTACAACGGGCACCTGAACGAGGGCTACTACGGGGTTGCGTTCGGCGATGCCTCCGACGCCCTGTTGGACCACCTCGGATTCGACGATGGCTACCGGGAAACGCACGGGACCTTCTACACCGTAGAGACCCGCATCCGCTTCCTCCGCGAGGTCCACGAGGGTTCGGAGATCCAGGCATCCACGCTCCTCCTGGGGGCCGACGAGAAGCGCCTGCACGTACACCACGACCTGCACGCTGACGACTCACCGGATCCGGTGGCCACCCAGGAGACGATGATGCTCCACGTGGCCCATGGCCCTGACGGCCCCGGGGTGGCACCCATGTCCGAACCCCTGCTGGGACGCGCTCGGGCCCTGGCCGCACTGCATTCCACGGTCCCGGCAGGTGATCACGTGGGCCGTGGCGTGAGAACCCTGCGATGAGTACCGCCTCGTCCGGCGGATCGGCGGCATTCAACAGCCCTGCACGGCCCTCGGCCATCTCATCGCTGCTTGGGGTCTGGGCGCTGTTCCTGGCGTTCCTCCTCCTGCAGGTGGGAAATGGCCTCCAACGCATCCTCCTGCCGATGCGAGCTGAGTCGGAGGGATTCGGCGCCGGTTCGATGGGGCTCGTAATGGGTGTCCACTTCGCCGGCTACCTGCTCGGCGCCAAGGGCATCCCGAGGGCACTCTCCTCTGTAGGCCATATCCGCGTCTTCGCCGCCCTGGCCTCGACGGCCTCGACGGCCGTACTCATCAATGCCGTGCTGGTGCTGCCGGCCAGTTGGGCAGCCGTCTACTTCATCGGTGGAGTGTGCAACGCAGGCGTCTTGGTGATCCTGGAGAGCTGGCTGAACGACCGGGCAACCAACGAGACCCGCGGCAGCATCCTCGGCGCCTACATGATGATCATGATGGGCGGAACTGCAATTGGCCAGCTCCTCCTGAACCTCGGGGACCCGGCCGGCTTCGAGCTGTTCGTGCTCTCTTCTGTTCTGATCTCCCTCGCCGTGGTACCCGTGACCCTCTCGGCATCGACGGCGGCGCCCATTCCGAGCCGGGAGACAATGCCTCTCCGGGAGCTCTACCGGACCATCCCGGCCGCCGTGGTCGGCATCATGCTGTGTTCGTTCGTCCAGTCGGCTTCCACCTCGATGGCGGCCGTCTACGGGACGGCGTCAGGGCTGGGTGCCGGACGTATCACCCTCTTCACGTCTGGCGCCGTCATCGGCGCCATCACACTTCAAATCCCGTTGGGACGCCTCTCGGATCGCCACCCCCGGCGTGCGGTCATCATGATCGTGGCTGCCATTTCGTGCGCCCTGGCTGTGGCGGGAGCACTCACACCGGCATCGAGTCTGGTCATCCTCTTCGTGAACCTGGCGTTCGGCGCGTTCGTGTTCCCCCTCTATGGCCAGTTCATTGCCCTGGCGAACGACTGGGTGCCACAGGAGAAGCGCGTGGCGGCCGCCTCGACCCTGGTGCTCGCGTCGAGCTTCGGTGCAATGGCGGCGCCGCTCAGCATCGGCGTCGCCATCGAGGCCTTCGGCCCGAGTGCCTACTTCTGGTCATTGGCCATCTGTCTTGCCGTCCTGACCCTCTACATGGCCTACCGGGTGCGGGTCCGTCAGGCCGTGCCCGTCGAGCGCCAGTCGACCTTCCAGCCGGTCCTTGCACGATCGGGCGAGATTGCGCACTCGGTGGGTCGATGGGTCCTGCATCCACTGGCCGGGTGGCACCACCACCACGACGCGCACGACTCCGAGGTCGACGAGCGGCATCCCAGACACGGCAGCTGGCCCACCGACGGTGCCGGAGGCTGACCGGCCCAAGCCGCCCGGCTGGTCAGTGGATGCGTATCCATCTTTCCAGCCTGATACCGGAGGCCGCGTCAGCCGGCCACACTGCCGCCGGCCACTCCCCAGCCAGCACCCAGGCGTCCCGGCCCACGGAACCTTCAGCGTTGGTCCAGCGGGTGGCCACCTCGCACGGTGACGGGGTGCCCTCCGGAGCCGTGACCTGGGAGAACATCGGACCGGGTGCCCAGGCTGTCGGGACCCCGGCCGTGCTGTCCCA
>Ga0302120_10000946_pt1 | contig 13498 bp, 9 predicted proteins | sample AG5_Bottom_MG_FD_203118 | JGI IMG/M metagenome (GOLD analysis project Ga0302120, IMG submission 203118) | Marine microbial communities from Western Arctic Ocean, Canada - AG5_Bottom | ecosystem: Environmental > Aquatic > Marine > Oceanic | place: Canada: Western Arctic Ocean | collected 2017-10-01 | reverse complement strand
GGAACACCCTCAGCTTTTCCACACACCAGGTCTGCTGCGGCAGCCAACTCATCAGCTACGCATACCTCAGTGACCATGAGCTCACGTCCGAACGCATCTTCTGTTCCGCGAAGATCAACCACCGCGGCGATGCCAGCGCAGCCGATTGCCACGTCGGTTACCCCTCGCCGCCACGGACGTCCGAAGGTGTCAGAAACAATGACCCCAACCGAAAGTCCTTGAGTGCCGCGAATACGATCACGAATTCTACGCGCAGAACGATCACTATCTTCGGGTAACAACGCTGCGTGACCGCGAGCAACATTTGATAGATCGATTCCTGCGTTGGCACACACAAACCCGTGTTTGGTTTCGGTAATAATTAGATCTCCTCGACGGCGCAAAATCCTGACCGCTTCACGCTCAACGATGGGCTTATGTGAAAGCGGATCGTTCTGGTCGATTTCGACCATCGCCCCTTCGGCCTTGGAAACAATTTTTTGCGTCACCACCAAGACGTCACCGTCAACGAGACCAAAATCGGCCGAATAGCAGAGCCCGCCAATCAGGCTGCCAAGGTCAACACCAGCGGTAATTTCCGGAATTCCATGCACTGGATGAATTACCAGACTCATAGAGGTCCCTCCTTGTTCGAGAACAAACCCTCGAGTGTGGCTTTCGCCAAGTGAGCAGCCCGTTCTGGGTCACTCATAATCGTGTCGGTCACCAGCGTTCGAATTCCTTCAGACTCGATTCGAGACGACAGCGCTGCGTCAACTTCATCAATGACCAGAATCGCAGCGATGTCTTTGTACAAATCCGCTACCCCCACAGCGCTTCTTTCATAACCGAGTTCCTCAAGCATCCGCGAGGCCGGACCCTTTAACGCCGCACCACCAACTATCGGCGAAATGGCCACGACCGTCTCTTTCCTACTTTGTAGAGTTTCGCGAATTCCCGAGATTTCAAGTACTGGATTCACCGACACGATCGGATTGGATGGCGCAATGATGATGATGTCGGCTTCTTCGAGCGAAGGGATTACTCCAGGACCAGGTGACGCGCTCTCAATGCCCGCAAAGCGCACGTCAGCTATTGGCACGCTGTGTTGTTGCGCCACGAAATAATCCTGAAAGTCGACCCAATCTTTATCGCGAACCTTCAGTTGGGTACTGATTTTTGCGTCAGTTGCCGGTAAAAGCTTTGCCGTTATTCCCCAAGCGACACATATCTCCCGAGTGACATCACTGAGAGTCGCGCCTTCGGCCAGTCGCTGCGTTCGGTACAGATGGAGAGCAAGATCCAGGTCCCCCAGACTGAACCAGGTATGCCCACCGAGTTTTTCAAGTTCGGCCATGACACGCCAACTCTCACCCGTTCGACCCCAACCGGTTTCAGGGTTGACCTGGTTGCTGATCGTGTACGCCACCGTGTCGAGATCAGGGCTAATTGACAGCCCATGAAGATGAAAATCGTCGGCAACGTTCACCACGGCCGTGACGAGCTCATTGGGGTAAAATTTGAGTAGGCCACGTAGAAATTTGGCAGCTCCGACGCCGCCAGCTATCACCGCTACTCGACGATCCTCAGGCACAACCTGCGAGCCTAACCCCGATGGGTAGTTACCCAGGTGAAAGTAACGACAGTCACGACAGCTGCTCACAGAAGGCCGTGAAGCGGTCGACAATGTTGGTCCATCCATACACCTCGGCGGCGAAGGTTTGACCGTTGGCAGCTAGCCGTAGACGAAGCTCTTGGTCAGTTGCGAGTCGCTCGACGGCTACTTCGAATTCGCCGTAGTTGCGGTACCACAATCCGCCGGTTGCTTCGGCTACGTGTTCTCGAGTGGTGTCGCAGTAACCATTAACGAGAACAGGAATGCCGGCAGCCCAAGCCTCGAATAAGACTAAAGAAAAAGACTCCATCGCCGAAGGATTAATTAGAAAATCAGCGTCGCGCAATAAAGACCATTTCGTGTCGTCATCTGCTCCGCGCACAACCACAACGTCGTCGTCTTGTTCAATTGGGACACTGGGTTCCCCCAGCAATACGAGCCGATGATTGCCCTTAACGCGGCCTCGCATGGTGCGCCAGAAGTTGAGCAGGCCTAGCGTGCCTTTTGCGTGTTCTATTCGTCCGACACAAATGGCGTAGGGCCTGTCGTCGAGGCTCAGTTCGGTTCTAATTTCGGAATTGCTGCCCTTGGCTTCTTCTATCCCCCAACCTAAAACCGTGCTGGGCAAATGGGCGATCGGGTGAGTTTTTTGCAACAGTCGCTGTTCCGCACGTGACCCGTAGATCAAAGCGCGGCTGTCTTGTAGAACCTCTCTGACTCGAGACAAACGCAAAAAAGGTTCATCATGAGCTGCTGGAACGATGACGGCTTTTTCGATGACCGTCGGGGCGAGGGCAATAGTGGGCCAAAAAAGGTATGGCGCGAAAATGACCAGATCCGCACTGGAGGTTGAGACAGCATGCGCCATAGCGTTGCTAACTGGCCCTTGATGGTGAAAAAACAGATCTTGAGTGGTCGCGTCGATGCTGGATGGACCCTCCTGGACCCGGCGGTCAAGTTCTGACCATTCTGTAGTCCGTCCAGAGTCAACAAGATGTTGGTGGACCCACAGAGCGCCCACTTTCTTACTTCCTGGCTCTTCTTCGTTCGCCCACGTATTTGACGATTTTGCGCACGTTGCGTGAAGATGAACTTCCCAACCGGGATGATTCGCGACCCGCTTAGCGAGCGCGCTTACCGCATTCTCGGCGCCACCTACCGGCCCATGTCGGGGTACGACAAAATCAACTTTCATCTTGCTTGGCTACTCAAGTGACGAAGCGCTTGATCTAGGGCGTGCCCCACCAATTCTGAATTGAAAGACATGACTCGGCGGTATCCGCTTGTAGACAACCTATTTGCCAGCCCTTCATCAACCAGTACTTTTTCGAGAGCGGTAGCGACTAGCGCCGGGGTTTTCGAGTGCAGCAACAACCCTCCGTCGCCGACCGTTTCGGTGACGGCGGTGCTTGCGTAAGCGACTACTGGAAGTCCATGCGACATGGCTTCCGCGATCGGAACTCCGAATCCCTCATGGTCGCTTAGTGTGCAAAAAACCGAGGCGCGTCGGTACTCGAGCTCAAGCTGTTCGTCATCAATCCAACCTGTAAACGTCACCATGTCGCCAAGTCCAAGAGCCTTCACTAAGCCATCTAGCGTTGTTTCATAGAGTTCGCTGGTCGCCCCGCCCACGATTCGAAGCTCTGTGTCCGGAACGTTTTCTTGCAGTAAAGCCGCAGCGGTAATCAGGTCATGAACTGCTTTATTCGGAGCTACCCTTCCGACAAACAGAACAACGGGCCGTTGGCGATTCACTTCTACCGGACTCGGGTTGTTCTGCAGGGGCAATGGCACGACTGACGTGGCCAGATTTCCGAAACTAGCCAATGTGCGTTCATTGAAGCGACTGTCGCAGATAGCGAACTGAGACTTCGCGACAAGATCGGTCAACTGTTCTTGTGCCCGGAGCAGTTCAAAAGCGACGTCAGGATCCCAATGAATCAATAGTTCCGGAGGCGTGAAATTGTGAAAGACAAGAGCCAGAGGTTCTTGGCGGTCAAGTAGGAAGTCTGCGCAAGGTGAAGCTTGCGCAACGTGATACAAAAATAGGGTTTGGCCGTTTGAAGTGACGTGTTGATCAACCGCCGCTAGATCGTGGGTTTCTTTTGCGGTACGACGGTTCTCGGTCCCAACGAAGATCTCTGACCTGCAGCCCTGAATTCGGAGACGGTTCCGGATCCAAAGCACATGGCTGCCAATAGCGTCTCCTGGCTGAAGAGTCGGTACGAACTGATGCACAGCGTCCCAGGTCATTGTGAGTCCACGAGCTCCGAAAGCGAATCGCGAAATCGGATTTCGGTAACAGTGCGATTGAAATCAGCTGCTCGTCGCCGGCCAGCATCTTGAAGCCGTCCCGCAAGCTGGACATCTGTGCTCACCCGGTGCAGCGCCGCTGCCACCAGCAAAGAATTCTTCTCACGCAGTAACAAACCACCTCCGCTCACTGTCTCACCGACTGCTGCGCAGTCGTATGCGACTACTGGAAGTCCGTGATGCATTGCTTCGATCACCGGAACACAGAACCCTTCGTGGTCGCTGAGACAACAAAACACATCTGCTGCCTGGTAGTGCGCAACGAGTTCCTCTTGAGTGATCGATCCGTGGAACGTGACGTGATCTCGCATCCCGGCGTGGGAAACAATTGTGTCTACGACCCTGCGGTAGCCCGGTGGACCGTCAGTGCCGACGATATGAAGGTGAGCTTCGTCACCATGTACGTCTCGTAGGGTTCGCACGGCCGCCACCAAATCGTGGTGTGCCTTGTTGGGGGCAATTCTGCCTACGAACAGCACTTGAGTTCCTCGACGGTTCCGGAGCAAACGGGTGAGAGTGCCCTTGTCGGCTTTCGCGTTTGAAATATCGAAAAGAACAGGAACCGTCTCAGTCGATGGATACCCGAGAGCATCTAGTTCGGCTTTGTTGAAATCTGAGTCACATATAGCGTGATCGCAAATGTTCGCATACCTAGCCATCTGGTCGCGCCCGAGTTGCACTTCCGCCGCTAATAAGCCATCCCATTTACCAACTAAAGAAATGGGAGTGATGTTGTGGTAATTCGCGATTTTCTTGCCCGGATGACGAGCCCAACGGTCAGCCACTGGGCTACCAATTGACAGTTGGTAGATGACGGCATCCGCGTCTGGTGGGAGTTGATCCACGTAGTGAGTTTTGGTCATCAAATCTGGATGCCGAAACATTGAGAAAATTTCGCTTTCGAACCCAAGTCCTCGCAGTACGCGTTGGAGTGCGAGTGTGTGATTACCCACCGCGTCGCGCGGGGATATGGTCGGGACCAGTTGATGCACACTGGTCATGGAAGTTTTGCGGTAATCAAAGTCGACTCGGAATCTGAGGATTCGACGGCGGTGACTTCCAGGGCGTGCTCCCGTAGAAGCAAATGAGTCCAGGTTTCTGGGTGTAGCGGGCGCCCATCAAGTAGGTCCGCGGCGACGGGGCCAAGACGAGCCGACCAAGTCTCGGTATGAACCACAATTACAGCCACACGCGCATCAGGTTTAGATCGCAGCAAGAGAAGGCGCAGAGCGCGAAGTTGCTCATTGAGAGACGCTCGGCCCGTGAGACCACAGAGAACGAAACCACCAAGCGATTTATCTTCCAGATGTTCCAAGTGTTCGATCAGAGTCTCTTGCCGAACATCAACAAGGTCGCTTCGTTCGCTTGAAGAAGTCACGCCATAGGTATCGACCCCGCTGGCACGAAGAAATTGAAGAAGATCGGGGTCAACCTGATCTCCCAACAGCACTCGCCCCGAGGCGTTAGCCAAATGCGAAGCGAGTACTTCTTTGAAATCCGATGAGATCGGGAACGTCGAGATTCCTGCAATTAGTTCGGCTCGAGCAGTCGCCCCGACATCAAATCGATCTTCAAGTGCCGAAAGCCTGCGGTCCACGTTCTTGACGCTTGCGTCGAGTAGACGAAGTGGCCTCGTAATGTGAATACCCAGTGCGGTGATCTGTTGCGCAATATGTCGGTGATAAAAGTAGGTCAAGCGCCGAACTGCCCATTTGATGTAACGCCCAAATGGGCTCCGGCTATCCACCGGCACCACGGGATCGACGTAAGCCGCAGCCTCTACGCCTCTAATCGTGTCCTCGACCCCGTTCTCTAGGCTCGCGTCCGGAATCCAACGTCGAAACTCTTCGTCCAGGCTGCGGAGTAAAGCTCTGGGATATTGGCCACTGGCGGAACGCCGTTGGGCCTCTGCTTCGATTTCGCTCACCACCGACTTGAAATAGGTGGCATCGGACTGGGAATCGTTCATCAACAGGGTCCTTCGGCGGCCCGTCCTACTTGGTGGTCGGCGAGTCGATAGCGTACCTGGGACATGCGGGTTGCTCTTGACGCTACGCCACTGATTGGCACACGTACCGGCATCGGTGTTTTCGTCGCTGAGTTGTTCCACTCCATGCAGGCTTTGGAACAGGAGGGCATCGATATCGAAATAGCCCCATACACCCTGTCCGTCGGAGCTCGCCTACGAGGACAAACGCAGGGGGCGTGGGTGCCAATACCTGCTGGGAAGGCGGCAACTGTTTGGCGTCGTTTCAAGGGACCGCGGATTGAGAGATTTGTGGGCGAGGTCGACGTCGTGCACGGCACCAACTACTTAGTCCCTCCGTCTAGTCACCCGCGCCTCGTCACAGTCCATGACCTGTCGTTTCTGCATGAACCAGTGGCTGCGTCAGGTCCGATAGAGCGCTTTGATCGTGCGGTAGCAGACGCTGTTAATACCGGTGCTGTAGTACACGCAATTTCGAACTACGTAGCAGATGAGATCCGTGACCGTTACGCGGCGCCTGATATCAGAGTGGTGTACCCCGGGGTGCACCCCCGTCCGCCAAGAACGGAGCCCAAAGGCACGAGTCCGGTGCTTGTAACGCTTGGAGCAACCCAAAGGCGTAAAGGCATCAGTGATCTGATACGCGCTTTTGGACTGATCGCGCAGGCGAACAAGAGCGTCGAGCTTCACATCATTGGGCCGGCGGGAGATGACGAAAATCGAACCAATCAATTGGTAGGACGGTTACCTGCGAGCATCGCAGAGCGTGTTCAGAGAATTGGTTTCGTTGACAATGAGGAACGAGATCGACGTATCGCTGACGCCACAATTCTTGTTCATCCGAGCCACTACGAAGGGTTCGGTCTCCCGGTTGTTGAAGCAATGGCGTCAGGAACGCCGGTTGTGACCACCACCGGTGGAGCGATTCCAGAAATTGCGGGTGATGCCGCGCTGATGGTCGACCCCGGTGATGTCGACGCCCTCGCAAGCGCGTTGATACATGTTCTTGGCGACGAACAAACTCGAGCACACCTAATTCAAGCTGGGCGGGATCGTTCCGCCCGCTTCAGTTGGGCTGACACCGCTAGCGAACTTATTGACGTGTACGACTCTTTTCTCTAAAGACGAGAACGAGTCGCAACTGCCTTGAGGGGTGCACACAACCAAGTCGAAGTCATCGTAGGCTTTCCAAATCCAATACATTGAAGGCGGAGAGGCCACTTGCGCACTGCTCTAATTACCGGCATCACCGGCCAAGACGGCCAGTACTTGGCGGAAGTCCTTCACGATGAGGGATACAAGGTTTATGGCCTGATTAAGGGTCAACATAACCCTAAGACTGAATTGATAACGAGCGAATTACCGTTCGTTGAACTGGTCGAAGGTGACCTTCAGGATCTTTCTTCGTTGATCGCTGCCTTGGAGTACACGCAACCACATGAGGTGTACAACCTTGGAGCCATCTCATTTGTTGCCCTCTCTTTCAAACAAGCGGAGTTAACGGCCAACATCACAGGATTGGGGGTACTGCGACTCCTTGAAGCGATACGGCTCATTGGAGGTCAAGACAACGCTATTCGCTTCTATCAGGCTTCCTCTAGCGAGATGTTTGGCAAGGTCCGTGAGACCCCACAAACAGAACTCACCCCGTTACATCCGCGCAGTCCCTACGGGTCGGCCAAAGTCTTTGCTCACCACACCACCGTGAATTACAGAGAGAGCTACGGGCTTTACACCTGCAGTGGGATCCTCTTTAATCACGAGTCACCGCGCCGTGGGATTGAGTTCGTAACGCGAAAAGTCACCAATGCCGTCGCTCGAATCAAACTCGGTGTACAAGATCATGTAGCGCTAGGAAACCTTGACGCGAAACGTGACTGGGGATTCGCTGGAGATTACGTCCGAGCGATGTATCTCATGTTGCAACAAGACGAACCTGATGACTTCGTGGTCGCCACCGGAGAGACCCACGCTGTGAGCGAGTTCGTCGAACTTGCTTTTGCATCAGCCGGAATCGACGACTGGGAAAAGTACGTGCGAATTGATCCGCGTTTCTTTCGCCCAGCAGAGGTTGACCTTCTCGTCGGCGACGCAACTAAAGCAAAAACAACGCTCGGTTGGGAACCCAAGGTTTCGTTTAGGGAGCTAGTGACAATGATGGTCGATCACGACCTTGCCGTAGAACAAAGCAAACTTTCCTAACGGTTTTGTAACTCGACCAGGCGACTCTGCGCATTCGTGAATGGTCGGTACTCTCTGTAGCCAACCCCCATCTGGAAGATACGTGGATCGATTCAAGGCTCTAGCAGCGGTATTTCTATTAGCCACTAGCTCATTCTGGTTGATCGCGCCTGCTGGAGGCATCGAGTTAAACAAAATCGCCCGCCCGGACTTCGCGCCGGCATTGGCTCCCAATGACCCCTGCCTGAGTGGTTGTCACCCTTACGACGTTCCCTGGTATTTCGAATCAATTGGCGCTCAGAACGCATGGGATATCACCACCGGTGCCTCCGAAGTCACCATCGCCATCGTGGACACCGGCATCGACACCGCCCACCCGGACCTGATTGGCCGAGTTCGAAGTATCCCTGGATGTGGATTAGGACCAAATGCAACATACGACACAAGCCATGGAACATTTATCGCTGGTTTGATCGGCGCAGCGAGTGACAACGCTATAGGAACTGCAGGGCTGGACTGGAACGCCGACCTACTTGATGTGCGAGTGATGAATGGAAGCAACGGAACCACCAGCGACATTGCCGATGGGATTCGGTGCGCAGCTCGTCACGGTGCTGATGTCATCACATTGTCCTTTGTACAGGCCGGAACTCAACTGTCGCCCGTACTTGAAGACGCGATCAACGAGGCCGTAGCTGCGGGTGCTCTAGTTGTCGCTGCAGCGGGAAACGATGGCGATACACGTCAGCGGTTTCCCGCAGCGGCAACAGGCGTCCTGAGTGTTGGTGCAATCGATAAAACTCTTGGTGTCGCAACGTTTAGTAATCGAGGGGACTGGATAGACCTGATGGCGCCTGGCGCTCGTTTACTGTCGCTCGGAGCGGGGCTGAGCAATGGTGTGCGACTCGGACAGGGAACATCGTTTGCTGCGCCGCTTGTGGCCGCAACGGCATCTCTCATCAAGGCCCGGTTTCCCTACTTCGACGCCTCTCAAATTTCTCGACAACTACTTCGAGCAGCCCAACCGCACACCGACATAAATACTCAATTGAGCTACAAAATCTTGAATGCCGAGCGAGCAGTGACTTTGCCCTATAGGACCCACTGGCAAGTCACGACAACCGGACAAGTCCTAGCGTTAGGGGAGTCACAACATCTCGGCGATTTCACCGATGGAGCTTCCGTCAGAGACGTGGTAGCAATTGCCGCAAATGCCAGCGGGCTTGGCTATTGGCTGGCACGCTCTAATGGCGTGACTGCAACCTTTGGTGATGCTTTGCCCCTTGGAGATCTCGCGCAAGTCACGTTAAACAGGCCGATTGTTGATATGGCGGTTACTCCGTCGGGTAATGGTTATTGGTTGGTTGCGTCTGATGGGGGGATTTTCACATTTGGTGACGCTGGTTTTCATGGTTCGACGGGAGCGATGACGCTGAATCAACCGATAGTTGGTATTGGGGTTACTCCGTCGGGTAATGGTTATTGGTTGGTTGCGTCTGATGGGGGGATTTTCACATTTGGTGACGCTGGTTTTCATGGTTCGACGGGAGCGATGACGCTGAATCAACCAATAACGTCTGTCATTCAAACTCGCTTGGGATACGACCTTGTCGCTGCAGACGGAGGGGTCTTTAACTTCAACTCTCCATTTCTTGGGAGCGGTGCCTCAAGAGAATTGCGTGGATCAATCGTCGACGCGAGCAGTCGAGTAGGTGGCTGGTGAGACGACACCGCATAGTGCCAGCCCTCCTCGCGTGTTTTGTTCTCACGCAATTGATATTCCCAGCTGGTGCCGTAAACGCACTCGCTCCCGACACCATCACGGTTCAAGGACGAGGATGGGGCCACGGACGCGGCCTTCAACAGTGGGGAGCCCTTGGGTACGCCATTGATCATTTGTGGTCCTCCGAACAAATTCTCCAGCACTACTACTCAAACACGAACAGTTCTGTCATAGCGGACCGCGAAATCAAAGTTCACATCACACGTAACAACGAGATGGACCTGCTGGTCACCTCGACAAATCCGTTCACCGTAGAAGGAATCCAGTTTTACGGGGGACAGATCGCTCGGCTCACAGCCGGCGGCCCCCACAATTTCAACATCAACCAATCCGCGGGATGCGCCGATGTTGGTTATCCCATCTACCAGGGTCATCCTGGAAGAGTTGACAGCAGCGGCCGCACATTTATAGAAGCCCAGCCCCTGAACCTCAACTCTGCAGTGGATGATCTAAACCAACTGCTACAACTCATCACATGTGATCGGTCGAATCCCGCCATAGAGGTTTCGCGACGGCACTACCGAGGCTCGCTAGGCCTCATCGAACAAAACGGTCAATACAGCTTCAATCGCGTACTAAGAGAGCAATACCTAAGAGGCGTAGTGCCCCAAGAAACGCCGTCTTACTGGGGCACGCTCGGAGGGGGATTAGGGATGCAGGCCCTGCAGGCACAAGCGATCGCGGCTCGAACCTACCTTGAAGCGATATCGGAACGTCGCCAAGTCAAGGGCTACATGACCGACACTTGTGACACCGCGGGATGCCAGGTGTACCTGGGCGCGAGTGCCAACGGTAAACCCCTTGACTACGGCAACGACTTTTGGACAACCACAGCTGCAGTCGTGAATACCTCGGGGCAGATCCGTGTCGCTTACGACGGCTCGATTCCACTCGCTGAATTTGGTTCAAGCAGTGGTGGATGGACGACACCCCAATCGGAGCTTTCGGCCTTCCCGGCCGTGGTTGATGACGGCGACGACGTCGAAGGGAATCCCCACCACCTGTGGGAAAAAAACATTCAACGAAGCGACGTGGAGTCGATCTATCCCGAGATTGGCCAACTCAAAGAAATCAAGGTGACACTAAGAAACGGATTAGGTGACTGGGGTGGCAGAACAAGGCAACTTGTACTCCGCGGCACGGTCACCAATACCACTATCGACATCTCCAACTGGGCAGAGGACCCGCTCCGCAGAGGATTAGGCCTCAAGTCCGATTGGTATCAGTTCCCTCAATTCCCTGAGTACAGCGACCCCGGATTTTGGTTAGCAAAAAGTAACGGCGGAGTCCTCGCAGTGGGAACCGCAAAACACTTTGGGGATGCCAAGCAAGCAGACCGGTCCGGACCCATCGTCGACATTGCGGCCCCATCGACCAGCGACGGCTATTGGCTTGTATCGGATCTCGGCGAAGTGTTTGCATATGGGAATGCTGTACACCATGGGGATTTGCGCGGACAGACCCCTAACGAAGCAGTAGTTGCAATGACTGCCCACCCGACAGGCAACGGTTACTGGCTCGCCACGGCCGATGGAGGGGTCTTCTCTTTTGGTAGCGCTGGCTTCTACGGATCCATGGGCGATGTGGCTCTCAACAAGCCCGTAGTAGGAATGGAATCCACCCGCAGCGGTAAGGGATATTGGTTGGTTGCCTCCGACGGCGGAATCTTCAGCTTCGGAGATGCCGGATTCTTTGGATCTACTGGTGACATTGTGCTCAACAAACCCATTACCTCGATGACTGCAGCAAGAGACGGTCAGGGCTACTGGTTTGTTGCATCTGACGGAGGAGTTTTTGCTTTCGGTTCGGTCGAGTTTTTCGGTTCCCGTGGTGGGAGCAAGAACCGTCGTTCAACGGCGGGTATGGCGGTCACTAACACCAACGACGGGTATTGGTTGGTTTGGGACGATGGCACTAGTTTCCCATTTGGGGATGCCCCTGACTTCGCGAGCAGTGTCGCAAAACGCACCGTCGTCGCTATGGAAGTCGTACCGTAACCTTCTACGCGAGTGACCCTGGCCTAAACGTGGATCGAAGTACTCTCAAAGCGTCGTGACCATCGCACCAAACTTCGCCCCGCCAGTTGTGGCAGTAATGGTTACGGACGAACCAGGAGCGTGGTTTGACGAGGTACTCGATGGTCTCGCTGGGCAGGACTATGAAAACTTCCGGGTTCTCGTTATGGATAGAGGTACCCGGTCAATAGAAAGCCGGGTCCTGGACAAAATGCCCGATGCTGTGGTGCGCCAGGCTTCAGACGCCAAAGGGTTTGGTGACGCGGCGAATCAGGTTCAGACGCTGGTAGAGGGGTCAGCATTTTTTCTGTTCTTGCGCGACGACGTTGCTCTTGCTCCGGATGCTCTGCGCTTGTTGGTCGCCGAAGCGCTTGATTCAAACGCGGGCGTTTTGGGTCCCAAGATCTTGGAGTGGGATGACTCTACGCGGATTCTGGCTATGGGCGGGGCGGTTGATGCCTTCGGCGTTCTCACGCCATACGTTGAATCTGGGGAGTTAGATCAACAGCAACATGACCGCGTCAGAGAAGCATTTACTGTCACAGGCGCGGCGATGCTTGTGCGTGCGGACCTTTTCGCAACAATCGGAGGCTTTGACCCGCGGATCAAATCCACTGGCGAAGATATTGACCTTTGTTGGCGAGCACAATTAGCTGGAGGTCGTGTCCTCGTCGTGCCAGAGGCAACAGTTCGACATCGAGACCGACGACCCCGCGATGAGTCCGAACGCTCTCGCCGGCTAGCCATGCGACACCGCCATCACGTCATTGCCAAGTGTTACGGCTGGGTTCATCTAGTCCCGGTGATGGCTGGCGCCGTTCTTTTGTCGCTGCTCGAATTCAGTTACAGCTTGGTGGTGGCGCGATTTAGCCAGGCGCGAGACGTGGCTTGGGCGTGGGGCTGGAATCTGTGCCAAATTCCGTATGTTCTGTCTTCTCGCCGCCAAATAGCCCGTACACGAAAGACGCGAGATAGAGAAATTCGACGACGCCAGTCGCCGGGGTCCACGCGTTTGAAATCATTTTTTCAAGGGCGAATTGGGGGCGACGTTGCCCTTCAAACGCTGCGAGGTCGCGCCGGACGACGAATAGCAGACAACTTTTTGGCCGGACCGCGGCGGAGCGCCTTTCTGGCCTGGGGAATTCTTCTAACCGTTTTGGCGTTTGGTAGCCGCCACCTCCTTACCCGAGGCGTGCCTGCTTATGGTCAGTTCGCAGATTTCCCGGACGCCACTTCTCTTCTTTCCGAATATTGGAGCGGGTGGCGAGAGATCGGTCTCGGCGTCATCGGCATCGGACCAGCAGCGCTTGGGCTTCTTGGGGTATTGGGACAACTGAGTTTTGGAGCGATGGGCGCATTGCGTCTCGTGCTGATATTGGCACTCTTGCCAATCGGACTTCTCGGGATGTGGCGCCTGTCGAGTCCTATCGATTCAGATTGGGGACGGATTGTTGCAGTAGTCCTATACGCCGCGCTGCCAATTCCCTACAGCGCCCTCGTTGCAGGCCGGTGGGACACGCTCCTTTTGGTGGCCGCAACTCCCTTTGTGGCCCTCAGAGTGATTCGCGCATTCGGAGTGACCCCCTACGACGCCTCAGGTCGAGGGCTGCTCCATCAATCCGTTG
>Ga0302120_10000945_pt1 | contig 13499 bp, 15 predicted proteins | sample AG5_Bottom_MG_FD_203118 | JGI IMG/M metagenome (GOLD analysis project Ga0302120, IMG submission 203118) | Marine microbial communities from Western Arctic Ocean, Canada - AG5_Bottom | ecosystem: Environmental > Aquatic > Marine > Oceanic | place: Canada: Western Arctic Ocean | collected 2017-10-01 | reverse complement strand
AAAGACTACCAATTGGCTTTATTGGCTGCTGCTTCTTTTGGTCTGGTTTCGATCCTAGCCATGATTCTATTGTCAGAAAGCCACCGACATGCACGTGGTTGATTGCACAAATACAATGCCAAATTGCTTATCTTCTGGAGTATAGCTCCGGGCAAGCGTTATATCATTAAAATTTAGTACAGAAAATGAACTAGATTGCACATCTCAATAGGCGTAGTCTATTCTACGAGCATGGCTTGTTTTGGCCTGCTATCCTATTATTAATGAGGAGATTGATGTCATGATTAATTGGAATATTGAAGGTCAGGAAATGGCCAACTGTAATTGCAATTTCGGCTGTCCTTGCCAGTTTGGAGTATTACCAACAGGTGGTAGTTGCGAAGCAGTTGTCGTTTACGACATAACTAAAGGTCACTATGGTGATACCTCACTAGACGGTTTACGAGCCGCCGCTGTGTATTACTGGCCTGGCGCTATCCACGAAGGTAACGGACAAATGCAACTGATCATTGATCAGGCTGCAAGTGATGTCCAAAAGGCTGCCTTGGAAGCCATTATGACGGGGCAGGACACCGAAGAAATGGCCACGATGTGGTACGTTTACAATGCCACAAGCCCAACAAAACATCCTACCCTTAGTACTCATATTGAGCTAGATTGGGATTTAGATAACCGTACTGGGCAAGCCAAGGTCGGGGACATATTCGATATTGCACTAGTGCCGATCCCAAACATCGTCAGTGGCGAACCCCACAGAGTATCCATTCAACTACCCCATGGATTTGAGTTCCGGGAAGCTGAAATGGCTTCTGGCACGGCCAAGACTCATCGCGGTGCTATCGACCTAGCTTTTGATGCTACCCATGCGCACTTTGCTAAACTCAACTTGACAGGCCAAGGTGTGGCGGATGTCGCCTAACCACCCAAAGATGCAGGGTAACCAACCGGCACACAGTTCCATAGAACGTCTGTTACGACACGATCGAATGATTGTAGCCGTGGCAGTTGTGTTGCTGGTAGGTGTGGCTGGGGTCTATACGCTGTTAGGCGTAGGCATGAACATGAGTGCCATCGAAATGACTTCAATGGCGAGTTCCATGGCAAAACCCATGGCTATGACAGCTCATTTAAACCCTGCTAATTGGGTGCTCTTGTTCTTGATGTGGTGGATTATGATGGTGGCCATGATGACGCCTAGTGCAGTGCCTTTGCTGATGCTTTTTACCGCCGTGAAACGACAGGGGCATGAAGCTCATCGAGCTGCGAGTTATACCGGTTTTCTGCTGCTAGGATATCTAGTAACTTGGGCCTTCTTTAGCGCTGTTGCAACCGCTTTGCAATGCGCGCTTCAGGAAATGGGTTTCCTGAGCGGCCCTATGATGATCATCAAATCGCAGACTGTTGCCGGTGTATTTATGGTGTTTGTTGGGGTTTACCAGTTCACCTCAATCAAAAACGCTTGCTTATCACACTGCCGCGCGCCCACACAATTCATTGCTCAACACCACAGTCAAGGTAGTAAAGGCGCCCTAAAGCTAGGTTTGCATCATGGTGCTTATTGCCTTGGCTGCTGCTGGGCTTTAATGGCGTTATTGTTTGTGGGTGGGGTAATGAACCTGTATTGGATTGCAGGCTTAACCCTCTATGTATTGCTAGAAAAAGGGCTTCCTCAAGGTAAGTATATCGCCCGCATAGCTGGTGGTGGGCTCATCGCTGTGGGCTTATATGTGTTGGTGAACGCTTTGCTAGAAAGGTAGGCAAGTATTTAATTTAAAAGGGTTTTCCCGTAATGGGGCCAGCACAAATGCAACTGGCCCTACTCCCAAAGTGACATCGTCAAATGTATGTTCAGCCAATTAAGGCCTACTGTGTCATCACGTTAAGCCAATCGCTAACCCACTGTTTGCGATTTTGATTGATTTGAGCTGTATCTAGTTGCAATACATGAGTAGGTTTGATCAGTTTTCCATAGGCTTCTGGCATGTCTGCAGGTGTGTTTACGGGATACATCACGTTGCTTAGGGGCAGATGCTTTTGGAAGCCCTCACTCACCATAAAGTTAAGGAACTCATCAGCAAGTTGTGAGTTGCTAGACGACTTTAACTTTGCCGCCACTTCCACTTGCAGATAGTGACCTTCTTCAAATGCAGCAGCTTGGTATTGGTCTGTACCTTCTACAGCCATGTGGTAAGCCGGAGAGGTGCTGTAACTTAATACCATAGGTGCTTCACCTGCTAAGAACAAACTAAAATAAGCTTCGCTCCAACCTTTGGTGGTGGTCAAAATATTATCAGACAATTTGGCCCAAGCCTCATCGGCATTATCTCCATAAACAGACTTCATCCATAATAATAGACCTAATCCTGGTGTGCTTGAACGCGGGTCTTGAATGATGATTTTTAATTCTGGACCAGCATTAACCAACTCATCCAAACTCTTAGGTGGGTTAGGCATAAGTTTACTGTTATAAACAAACGCAAAGTAGCCGTAATCGAACGGCACAAAGGTATCATCTTGCCAATCGATGGGCATTTGTAAAGTGCTAGTATCGACTGAGTGGCTAGTGAACAGTCCGCTTTTTTTAGCATCATCTACTAAGTTTAAGTCTAACCCTAGCACTAGGTCAGCCTTGGTTGATGCACCTTCTAACTTCAGACGCTGCAACATGGCAACAGCGTCTTCCATGCCTACTAGCTTTAATGTACAGCCACATTGTTCTTCAAAAGTGGGTTTAATTAATGGCCCCATTCCCCAGTCTGAGACGAAGGAATCGTAGGTATAAACAGTGAGTTCTTTTTTGGCTGTATCGCCCGCCAAAACTGGCGCTGCGGCAATGGATAAGCTGAAACATGCAGCCGAAAAATAAACCATATAGTGGGACATAATTACTCCTAAAAATTAACTAGTTAATTTCTATGACGGCCAATGATAGGTTGGCACTATTAGGAGGAGGGAGCGGCGTAAGGCTAACTTACGTGGATGCGTTTCCTTGTTCCCTACGCTGGCATTATCCAGATCAGGTACAACGGGATTCACGTTAGTGATCTCAGCCCAACACGTTAATTAGAAATTAACTAGGCACCCCGACAAGTCATAGTGAGCGCAATATAGACTAAACCTACTATTGATTGCAAGGCTAGCAATGATGTTTTATTAAATGTAATATATATTTTACATTAAGTCTTAAATAGAATACCTTATGTATAAAATATATTACACAAAGAGAACAATATGGACGCAAAGCGTAAACAAGTTTTAATTTCACTCATCACAGCCGCCACTGTTGGCGCATGGCTGTATTTTCAACTAAGTTCGTGGACATCCTTGTCTACATCAGAGGTAGGTAAGCTGTTGGTCAAAACCATTGGTATTAGTATTGTGGCTCACATTATTAACACCATCGTTATCACTATTGTAGTTGGCTTACTGGGTGGCCGCATTGCGAAAGACGTTACCGATGAGAGAGACGCTGCTATTGAACTTCAGGCAATGCGCGCAATTTTAGTAGGATTTAGCATGGGTTTAGTGATTATCTTTGCACTTGTAGGGTGGTGTGACCTGGGTGCTACCAGTGCTTTACTGACTATCTTTTTATGTATGTACGCTGCTAATGTGGCTGGCGACCTACTAAAGCTATATTGGTACCGTTAAAGGGGGAACACTATGGCAAAATCAAAGCTCGACATCGGCAATAACGTACGAAAGTACCGTTTTGAGCTTGATGAGATGACCCAGCAGGCTTTAGCTGACACGGTGGGAGTGTCTAGACAAACGATCGTAGCAATTGAAAAAAAACGCTACAGCCCATCGTTAGATTTGGCGTTTCAGCTCTCCTTGGCATTTGGTAAATCCCTTGAAGAAGTGTTTTTTGTGAACCAAGGCGATAGCTCTACTTAGCGCACTCATTCTATAATTTAACGGAAGTACACACCTATGTTTGGAACACAGGACCTTTGGTTGTTCATTAGTGCAGGCATTGCCCTCAATCTAGTTCCTGGTCAGGATTTTGTATTTGTTGCCAGCCGTAGTGCCAGTCAGGGTTTTCGAGCGGGTTCTGTGGCGGCCCTGGGAGTGGGCGCTGGTACGTTAGTACACATATTTGCAGCCGCTTTTGGTATTTCTGCACTACTAGCGACGTCTGCCAATGTCTACACCGTAATCAAGGTCCTCGGGGGTTTGTATTTGCTCTATATGGGTTTATCTATGTTACTTAAACGCACAGCACCAGCAAATAGTGTGGCTGTTTCGCTAAGCACCTCATCCAATAAAACCATTTTTTACCAAGGCTTTTTAACCAATGCCTTAAACCCTAAAGTGGCGTTATTCTTTATCGCTTTTGTACCACAGTTTATTGCTTCAGATTCGAGCAACGTAAGCTTATCGTTTTTATTTTTAGGGTTTGTATTTAGCTTTAACGGCTTTATTTGGTGCCTAATAGTGGCGTGGTTTAGCGCCAATATTAGCGCTAAACTGAAATACCATGCACACCTAAAACGTTGTAGCAATATACTGGCAGGAGGCCTATTTAGTTATTTTGGCATTAGCCTTCTAATGAGCTCAAATCACTAAAATACTTCAGCAATGCAGGGGCAAAATAGATAATTTCTTTATACCCTGCTACAGCTTTAGGCATAGCATTTATTGCCGATTTTAACTGCGTTAACGCATTAGGCACCTGCGTTAAGCTCATCATAGGATAAATATAGACTCTTATGGTAAAGGCAATGGCATTGGTTTTGGGTAACCGTGTGAGGGTTTGCCGTTCGCAGCGGTAATATAAGGGGGTATTGGCTGCATGGATCACTTTATTTTCAGGCAGTTGTGCCAATTGATTATTGGCTTGCAGTGACCAATTAAATCTCCGAACGGGCTTCCCTACTATAAGGTGATCAAAAAACCGATCTATTTTAGGCGTTAGCTTTTCATGAAGGGTAGGCACGGGGTCATGGATCCTTGCCATAGGCTGGCCTATTTTTTCTGCCAAATGCCAGTTACTCGGGCTGCATAAGCTGGCTGCGGTAAGGCAATATTGGTCGTCCAACTTATCCATGATGAGTAAATCATCGGCTACCCATAAGGACGCTTGCCACAGAGGGTGGCCATTTGCTGCAGACAACTCAATGCCATTAGGCATATAACTCAATCCATCTGCAACCGGACAATATAAATGACTATGTTGTTCTAACAGGTGTCGCTTTAGCTCAAAAGCCAGTTCCTGTTGGGCTGCATAGGCGCTCGGCAAGGCGTCAAATATATGCTGTTGCTGTAATTCCTTTAGCCTCAGCTTATGTTCCAAGTAGTGTGGGTAGTCTTCATCTGGTTCAATCCAATGAACGGGGTCTAACGACTGCATGCCCATAGAAATGACATCTTTGTGCTGCATGTGCGGTAGGTATTTGGGCACCTTAATAGCACTATTAATCATGGTCATTGCGCTTATCTGCTGCCTCTTCAACACGCGCTATGAGCAAGTCTATTTTCGTTTCTAGTTTTTTATTATGATCCAAAATATCGCTATTTTGCTGGCGTAACTCCCGATTTTTCACATTAGTGTCGGCAAACCCAAGCATACGTTCGGCAATAAGTGCACCAATAAAACCCACCAATCCCACGCCCACATAAAACATCAAGGCCACCACCGTACGGCCACCAATGGTGACAGGGAAATGGTCCCCAAAGCCAATGGTACTGGCACTCATTTGTAAGGTCCAAAACGCATCGACGTAGGCATTTATATTACTGTTTAACGCACCTTCTTCAAAATACAGCAAAGCCAAAGCTAATAGAGCAATAACACTGTAAAGCAAACACACGCCCGCTGCGCCTAAGGCCAATAGACTATAGTTACGAATACCATACTGGTCAGTTTTGTAGATGTGTTTTTTCATTACAAGCATCTCTATGTTGAGGCGTCAGCTACCATTTCAGGCACTGAGTAATTTGATTTTGGTGGTGCGGTAGCTGGCCCATCAGTTACGCGCATGATCCTAACTTTCCAGTTCGTCGATGGTCCAATCTAACGCTGGCTGATACCAATCAGTCAGGGTTGCTTGAAGCTCCCTTAAGGAGCTAATCAACTGTGCTTTGTCAGCCATGGAGAAGTTAATGTGTCCGACCTTGCGAACAGGCCTCACTTCTTTGCCATACCAAAAAACTTCAGCACCAGGCAAAGACAACCACGCTAAGTTGTAGTCGATACCTATAAGGTTAATCATCACACTGTTGTGCTTGATAAGGGCTGGGGCAAGAGGCAAATCTGCCGTTGCTCGAACATGGTATTCAAACTGGCTGATACTCGCACCCGATTGAGTCCAATGTCCACTATTATGCACGCGTGGAGCAAGCTCATTAATAAGTAAGTGCTCACCAACTCTAAACAATTCCATAGCCATTACGCCTACGTAATCAAGCTCATCCATTACTTTCCCAAGCATAGTTTCGGCTTCATTTTGTAGGCTATACAAGCGCTCTAAAGGCGCCAAGGTTACCGTTAATATACCGTCTTGATGACGGTTGAGGGCAAGTGGATAATAGTGACATTCACCAGCTCTATTACGCACCCCAACAATGGACACTTCTTCGTCGAAGGCAATCGCTTGTTCGGCAATAACTTTCGTGTGCAAGCCTTGAGGAATAGCGCTGTTTTGTCCTGCCACCAGCCAATGCTGACCACGGCCGTCAAACCCACCTGTACGTTGTTTAAGCAATACTCTATCGCCGTATTGCCTATGCAAGCTGGTGGCCGTCTGCTGATCTTCTACCAAGGTCCATGGCGCAGTGGCCAAGTTCAAACGGTCCAACAACTGCTTTTGTGTGACACGATCCGCCACCAAACCAAATACATCTTGATTTACAAAGTTGGGATGAGCGGCAAGCTGGTCAGTGGCCTTGCTAGATGGCCACTGTTCACGTTCTGCGGTAATTACATCGTCATCTTCTAAGGGAAGATTAGCATCCAATTCAATATCTACCGGGCGCAAATCAACTCCTAACGGTTGGGCGGCATGTTTAAGCATGGCGCCTAACTGGCCTGCACCCAATACCCATACGCGTTTTATTGCTGGTTTCATATCGCTTGAATTAACCTTCCCTTGGATCGGGATTATCTAATATAGTTTGCGTTTGTTCGGTACGGAAATCTTCAATACGCTGGGCCAGTTCAGAATCTTGGTTTGCCAGTATTTGGCTAGCAAGTAAGCCTGCATTAAAGGCTCCAGCACCACCAATGGCCATACTGCCCACGGCTACGCCACGAGGCATTTGCACAATTGAGTAAAGGCTATCAACACCGCTTAAAGCTTTACTTTGTACGGGCACACCTAGAACAGGCAACCGTGTTTTCGAGGCCACCATTCCAGGCAAATGAGCGGCGCCACCGGCACCTGCAATAATCACTTGAATACCTCGGCCTGCAGCTTGAGAGGAAAATGCCATGAGTTTGTCCGGCGTGCGATGAGCAGAAACTACTTCTACTTCGTAACTTACACCCAAACGATCCATAATTTGCGTGGCTTCTTGCATACATGGCCAGTCGCTCTTAGACCCCATGATAACGGCAACTTTTGCGCCCATTGGTTATCCTCCAAAAAATGAAGTATGAACTTTACCACAAGGCCCCATAAGGCTAAAGAATGGAAAGTAAAACTAGCCTATTTCCTACCAAATTTGTTAAATTGAGGCCATGAATGTACCTTTAAATCAAATGCACAAAAAAATTCTAGCCTGTAAACACTGGATTTTTGATATGGACGGCACCTTAACCATCGGCGTTCACGACTTTGGTATGATGAGAAGCGAGCTTGGTTTGGCTCCAGGCCAAGGCATCTTGGAGACCGTGCAAGCGATGTCCCATGAAGAAGCGGCACCATTGTGGGACAAAATTGATGCTATGGAGTATCACTTTGCCAGCTTAGCTAAACCCATGCCCGGCGCACTTGAACTCCTCGAACACCTGCAAAAAAAGGGTGTTAAGTTAGGCATATTAACCCGCAACGTCATGCCTGCTGCCCTGCAGACACTTAAAACCTGCAATTTAGATCACTTCTTCTCCCCCCAGGACATTTTGGATCGAGCTTCTTGCGAACCCAAGCCTCATCCAGCTGGGATATCCCTATTGCTGAACCAATGGGGTGCCCGTGCTGATGATAGTGTGATGGTTGGAGATTATTTGTTTGACCTAGAAGCAGGAAGATCTGCAAAAGTAGCCACAGTGCATATCAATACATTGGCGCAGTACCCATGGCCACACGTGACCGACTGGGGTATTGGTCACTTAAACCAGCTCATAGAACACTAAATGCCAATAGCAGTATTGAGGTTAAATTGACCTCTTTAAACCTTAGGACTGCCTTCGGGTGTGGGATGGTGTTGCTTCAAAATACTGCCGATAACATTTACTAAAATGCGGGTATGACACAAAACCACAGGCTAGTGATATATCACTCATGCTCATCTGAGTTTGCGTGAGCAATTGGTGGCATCGTTTAAGCCGTAGTTCCAAATAATAACGCGTGGGTGTGCTGCCTAAATAACGCTGGAATTGACGCTCTATTTGTCGTCGTGTAATGCCAACTAAAGAAGCAATTTCTTCGGCTGACAACATTTCTTCCATGTTGTTTTCCATTAACCCAATAATGTCTTTAAGATTTTTTGGCAACTGGGCATTGGCCTGATAACTAAGGAATGCAGGCTCACCGGCATCATTAATGCGATCACAAGTAAGGATATCGCAAATGCCTCGCACGAAGGGTTTGCCTCTCGCCTCTAACATGAGCTCTAACATCATATCCAAAGCACTATTACCACCGGCACAACTAAAACACTGTTTATCGATAATGTAGGCTTTGTCTTTCAAGTCTATATTGGCAAAACTTTCCCTGAAGCTGGCTCTATTTTCCCGATGAATTGAGCACTTTTTACCATCAATAACACCTGCTTGTGCCAGGGCGAAAGCGCCGTTCCACAAAGATCCTAGAGCCTTTTTTCTAACACCAGATTGGCGCAAAAATTTAATTAATTGAGGTGGCGTTTGCAGATCTACTCGAAATCCGCCACACACTACAAAAGCGTCCATATGGTCAAGGTTAAGCTCCCCTAACGATTGATCAGCCATGACGGCAAAACCCAAGTCGCTGCACACTGGTGCACCATCCAAGCTCACCAAACGAAAGGTGTAAAGTTCATCTTCACTCAGTAAATTAGCCGTCCGTAAGGCATCTAAAGCAGAGGTCAACGCTGCCATGGAGAAGTTTTCTTGCAACAAAAAGGAGAAGTTACGCAGCTCACCTGGCTGTTTATTAGTCACCGGGGCTCGCGCGGTTTCTAGAGGAAACACCTGCGCTTGCGCTGTTGGCTGTATAGAATCATTCATAAGTAAATTATACCACCGAACTTGACGAGGGCACTATTAACTTAAGGAGGGTGGTTTAACGAGACCCGCTCACATGTTTATTAATTCCCAATTGTTCTACCCTCTTTGAGAAGTGACGCAATGACTGGCAAGTATTGCTGCTTAGCTTTGCGATTCATGCCAAAATGGCCCTATTAGTAATATGTTTGAGTTTAAATTATGAAGTTCACTGGTACCGAAAAATACGTCGCCACCAAAGACTTACAAATGGCCGTTAACGCAGCAGTCACCTTGCAGCGCCCTTTGCTTATTAAAGGAGAGCCTGGCACCGGCAAAACTCTACTAGCAGAAGAAGTGGCTGCAGCTTTAGGTATGCCACTAATGCAATGGCATGTGAAATCTACCACCAAGGCCCAGCAAGGCCTGTATGAATACGATGCCGTATCGCGATTGCGGGATTCACAACTAGGCAACGAGCGAGTTAATGACGTTGGCAACTACATTAAAAAGGGCAAACTATGGCAAGCCTTTGATGCCGACGAACGTGTGGTTTTATTGATTGATGAAATCGACAAGGCAGACATTGAGTTCCCTAACGACTTGTTGGTAGAACTGGATAAAATGGAATTTCATGTTTACGAAACGGGTGAGCGCGTTCAAGCTAGGCACCGCCCAGTGGTAATTATCACCAGTAATAACGAAAAAGAATTACCCGACGCCTTTTTACGCCGCTGTTTTTTCCATTACATTAACTTCCCCGACAAGGCCACTATGAAGGCTATTGTTGATGTGCATTACCCCGACATTAGCCAAACACTTGTGGCCGAAGCCATGCAGATGTTTTTTGATGTGCGTGCCATACCTGGCCTCAAAAAGAAGCCATCTACTTCTGAATTAATCGACTGGCTTAAGCTGCTCATGGCCGATGAAATCCCTGAAGATTTGTTAGCCAACCGCGATCGAACAAAAGCCATTCCACCGCTTTATGGCGCTTTGTTGAAAAATGAGCAAGACGTTCAATTACTTGAGCGACTGGCTTTTATGTCCCGTAGAGAGCAGCGTTAATACATTATGTTGGTTAACTTTTTTTACACCCTCAAGCGTGCTGAAATTCCTGTTTCCATCAAAGAATACTTGATGCTACTGGAAGCCCTGCAACAACACCTCGCTTTTGCAGACATCGATGACTTTTATCACCTTGCACGCATCTGTCTGGTTAAAGACGAGGCCAACTTCGACAAATTTGACCGCGTATTTGGGGCTTATTTTAAGCAACTAGAAAGCTTAGAAGATGTGCTTAACGCCCTCATTCCAGAAGAATGGCTGCGCTCGGAATTCATGAAGCAGTTGAGTGATGAAGAAAAGGCTAAGATTAAGTCTTTAGGCGGGTTAGAAGAGCTCCTAGATGCCTTTAAAGAACGCCTTAAAGAGCAGGAAAAACGCCATCAAGGCGGTAGTAAGTGGATTGGCACTGGTGGTACTTCGCCATTTGGTCATAGCGGTTATCACCCTGAAGGCATTCGTGTGGGCGGTGAAAGCCGCAACAAGAGCGCCGCCAAGGTATGGGAAAAACGCCAATTTAAAGACCTCGATGACAGTGTTGTACTAGGTACGCGTAATATTAAGGTAGCTCTACGAAAATTGCGCCAATTTGCCCGCACTGGCGCAGCTGAAGAGCTGGATTTAGACCACACCATCAGCGCTACTGCGAAAAATGCCGGCATGCTAGATATTAAGCTTGTTCCTGAACGCCACAACGCCGTAAAAGTGCTGCTTATGCTCGATGTAGGAGGCTCTATGGACCCTTACATTCAAGTATGCGAAGAATTATTTGCTGCTTGCCGTACTGAGTTTAAACACTTAGATCAGTTTTACTTTCATAACTTTGTCTACGAAAGCCTTTGGCGCAACAACATGCGAAGACAAAACGAACGAACCTCTTTATACGATATTATTCATACCTACGGGCGAGATTATAAAGTTATTTTTGTGGGTGATGCCTCTATGTCGCCCTACGAAATCAGCAGCCCTTACGGCAGTGTAGAGCATATGAATCCAGAACCTGGTCATGCCTGGATGCAACGTCTCACCACCCATTTCGACAAGGTGGCATGGCTTAACCCTGTTGCAGAAGGCCATTGGCGTTACACTCAATCCATTGGCCTTACTCATCAACTGATGGATGACAGAATGTACCCCATGACTTTAAGCGGTTTAAGTGACGCCATAAAGGCGCTGGCCAAGTGAGCTCCTCCTCCAGCGACAATCCCATCATTTGTCCGTGCTTTGATATAGACCAAGTTACCGTAGCAGCTGCTATTGCGCAGGGCTATGATGACTTTCGTAAATTGCGTGTGGTACTTGGAGTAGCTGGAGACTGTGGTAATTGCCACCGGCGTATCAACAAGCTACTTAAAGCCTCCCGCCCTGCCAACACAAAGGCTAAGGATGCCCTCTTGAGACGGCGATTCCCAATGCCCTGGCGGCACATTAGTCATGCAAAGCTAGAGCGAGAATATTCTCCTAGCTCCTGTGTAGATGATTTTATGGTGTATATCAATGATTACATCACCCAATCAAAAGCTGTTCAAGATCAGCTCACTTATAACAGCAACCTTGCTTACAGTGACCACTCAGACGAACTGCTTGATTACTTTCCAGCTAAAGCAGATGGCCCGTTAGTGGTGTTTATTCATGGAGGTTATTGGCAGGAATTGAGTAAAAATCAATCTTGTTTAATGGCCCCAGGTATACTAGAGCAAGGCATCAATCTAGCAGTAATAGACTACACCCTTGCCCCTAAAGCCAGCATTAATCAAATGGTTGCGCAGTGTTGCCGCGCAGTGGCTTGGCTCATTGACCAAGCTCAGGAGCTAGGTTTTGATACCCAAAAAGTCGTTATTGCGGGTAGTTCTGCAGGAGCACATTTATGCGCCTCGGTATTACAAGCAGCGCAACAAAACCTACATGGCCTTAGCTCTCAATCCATTTCTGGTGCGGTGCTGCTCAGTGGTGTATACGACTTACGCCCATTGGTGACTACCTACGTCAATGATCCGTTAAAACTTACAGAACAAAGCGCAACTGATCTAAGCCCAGGCCTTTATAGTAACCGAGGGTTTCCACCTTGTATCATTGCCTATGGTAGCAACGAAACCCAAGAGTTTAAGCGCCAAAGCAAAGAGTACCACCAGCAATTACTCAGCGATGGCGTTAATAGCCAGTGCTTGGAAGTGGCAGGCCGGAATCATTTTGATATCGTGTTTGATCTGGCTATTGAAAGTGCCAACATCAACCAGTGGGTCAACGATTTAATAGCTGAGCCTCATTAATAACTAAATCGAGCCTTAAAGGTTAAGCTCTGCATACCATTGAGCAATGCATAGGCGGAATTGTTTTTTGCCGCCATGGTGGCGTAGCTTAGGCTGCTTTGCCATTGGTCTGTGGGTTTCCAATTCAACGCTCCGGTTAGAGCCCTGAACGCACCATTAGGGGTGCCCATATGCATAAGCGACCAGCTGTACACATCATTATTGAAACTGTCATTCACGCCTAAGCTATAGGTTACGTCTGTACGATTACTCGCCACAGGCGATATCGCTGGCGTGAGGTAACTGGATTGATAATTAAGCCAGTGCTGTGCCGTTACAGTAGCACTCCATTGACGATCCCCATCGTTCAGCTCTAAGCCAACAGCCATATCTAAACGATTAGCAGAAATTAAGCCTGCGTAGCCTAAGTTGTGCTCTAAGCCTTGTTTGTAGGCTATATCAAATTTAACCAAATCGTCATCAATGGCTTTATTCCAACTGTAGCCTATTAATTGGTAAGCCTTTGCCGACGCCGTTGCTGTAGCTAAATTGAGCACCGGGCTATTAGGTACCATACGGCCTACATAGGCGGCCCAATCACTGCCGGCCCCTGTGTGGCCATATTTAACGCCCCACTCTTTCGCCACGTTTGTGGTTAACACCACTCCTGGTGGTGCAGTCACGCTAGGGTCTAAACCAACAAAGCCAGATGCTTGCGCCGATGGCATATAATAACTACCACTTAATAACCATTGCGGGGTAAAACCTGTTGCACCGCTGATGAGGTCAGGTGCTGGATTAATCACATCCAGCACTCCAGAACCTTCCACTTCGCCCCA
>Ga0302120_10000942_pt1 | contig 13509 bp, 8 predicted proteins | sample AG5_Bottom_MG_FD_203118 | JGI IMG/M metagenome (GOLD analysis project Ga0302120, IMG submission 203118) | Marine microbial communities from Western Arctic Ocean, Canada - AG5_Bottom | ecosystem: Environmental > Aquatic > Marine > Oceanic | place: Canada: Western Arctic Ocean | collected 2017-10-01 | reverse complement strand
TCAAGTTCCCGATGACTGGCATCACGGGGATGTGCGCCGACGCGCCGCTCTGGCTCGCTGGGCCTTGCTTTCCCTCGACCCCACGGACGAGCTCAGCGGCCTGCCCGATTCCTTGCGGACCACGGTCAACGAAGAGCGAGACCGGCTAGAAAGCGCCGGTGAGGACGCAGACCTCATGCTGATTGGGCCCCGTTACGCCTGGATCGATGAGCACGTGGGGGAATTCCTACACAGCAAGCCCGCAGCACCCGCCAAGCGGTCGTGGTCCGAGCGTTTTGATCGGGTTCTGCTTCACCCCCTGCTTGGGTTGCCGATTTTCTTAATCGTGATGGCGACCCTCTTCCAATCCCTCTTTGCTTGGGCCGATCCAATGATTGGCGGGGTAGAAGGGATCTTTGGACAGTTCGCCACGTTTGTGCGCGGGCACATGCAAGAGGGATACTTGCGCGAGTTCGTCACCGAAGGCCTGATCGCAGGAGTCGGAGCGGTGGTGGTCTTCCTGCCCCAGATTCTGTTGCTGTTCCTTTTCCTGGGCGTGCTGGAATCATCTGGGTACATGGCGCGAGTTGCTTGGCTGATGGATCGCCTCATGCGTTCCATGGGCCTCACTGGCCGAGCCTTCGTGCCCATGCTGTCGGGCTACGCCTGCGCAATCCCGGCCATCATGGCCACGCGCACCATGGAAAGAAAACGGGACCGCCTCAAGACCATGCTGGTGGTACCCCTAATGACCTGCTCCGCACGCTTGCCGGTCTACACCCTGATCATCGCCACCCTCTTTCCCACCGAATCCTGGTTTGGCCTGTCCACCGCCTCGCTCTTGATGGTGGGTATGTACCTCTTCGGCACGGTCATCGCCCTGTTAGCCGCGGCGGTACTTTCCCGAACTGTGCTCTCGGGCCCGGCGGTTCCCCTGGTGCTTGAGCTACCCGCTTACCGCAGGCCTGAGCCCATCCGAATCATTCAGGAGGCATGGCTCAAGGGCCGCGCTTTCCTTTCGGAGGCCGGCACAATCATCCTGGTTTCAACCATCGTCCTGTGGGTCTTGCTCTCGTTTCCCCAACGGGACTCCATGCCCAACGAAAGCCCCGCCGAAGCCCACGCAATCCAGCTGGAATCGAGCTACGCCGGCCAGATAGGGCACTTCATCGAGCCAACCCTGGCGCCCCTGGGATTTGAGTGGCGCATCGCCGTGGGCTTGATCGGCGCTTTTGCTGCGCGCGAAGTTTTCATTTCCACCCTCGGCATTGTGCACGGGGTAGGAGATGAGGCAGACGAAGAATCGACCTCCCTCCGGCAACGCCTGCGAGATGCGAAGCGCACCGATGGCACGCCCTTGTACACGCCACTGGTAGGGCTGTCCCTGCTCGTGTTCTTCGCCCTCGCGTGCCAGTGTCTCTCGACCTTGGCAGTGGTGCGCCGAGAAACTGCGACCTGGCGCTGGCCCGCATTTCTGCTGGCCTACATGACGGTGCTATCTTGGGTCGCCAGCGCTGTTGTCTACCAAACGGGCTTGGCCCTCGGGTTTACTTAGCGGGCAACAAGAACTCGGCGAAGTCCGCGGCGAAGGCAACGCCCGCCTGCACCCGGAGCACTTTTCTCGTGTCCGGATCCATGACGACGAAAATCGGGAGGGCGAGGTTGTTGGTCAGCTCTAACTGCAACGCCTTGTTGGCTTCGGCATGGGAACCAAGATCACAGTGCAGGCGCACCTCAACAAAGCCACTTTTAAGGATTCCGGCGACCGCCGGAGCAGGGAGGATCTTGCCCTCCATCACGCGACAGTTCACTCAGTTGAAGCCGGTGAAGTTAATCAACAGCAACTTGTCTTGGGCCTTCGCTTTCGCAAGAGCACCCTCGTAGTCGTCGGTCAGCAACTCCCAGGCCGCACCAGATGTGTGTTCATCACCACCTGCAGCTGAGCGCGCGGGGGCCGTTGAATAGGGCGGCGCAAAGGCGGTCAGCAATGGGTCCATCTGGAAGCCAAGGGTCAAGAACCCACAGTAGATCGCAAACAGGAAGGTCACGATTCCACCGACCATGCGGCCAGGAGAAACGATTCCGTCCTCCTCGCCCTTAAGGTTGATTTTGCCGAAGAGGTACATGGCCGCGACCATGAAGATACCCGCCCAGAGGATCAGGAAAACCTCCTTCGACAGGAAGCCCCACTCCCAGGCCAAGTCCGCCACGGACAGGAACTTCAGGCTCGCCGCCAACTCAACGAAACCCAGGAACACTTTCAGGGTGTTCATCCAAGCTCCAGCGTTGGGCATCTTCTGCGCACGGCTAGGAAACAGGCTCAAGAAGACAAAGGGCGTCGCCATGGTCAAGCCAAAGACTCCCATGCCCATCACAACGCGCATCAAACCCTGTTCGCCCCCGCGGGCCAGCAAGGTCCCCACGAAGGGGGCCGTACAGGTGAACGATGTGATCACGAGAGTGAGGCCCATCATAAAGACGCCGATCAAGCCCCCCGCGGAACTGGCTTTGCCTGCTGCGCGCATCAAGAACTGAGGCGGCTGCAGGTTGACCCAGCCAAAGAGGACTAGAGCGAAGAAGACAAACATGGCCGCAATCGCCAAGTTGAAAACGGGATGGTTGGCGAACTCTTGAATGGGTGCGCCCACCACCACGCCGATCACGATAAATACCGCCACAATGCCAGCGCCGTAGGCCAAGGCTAGGGAAAGAACCTTGCCGTCCCGCGCAAGCGCCTGCTTGGTGAAGAACGAGATCGTGATTGGGATCATCGGATAGGTGCAAGGCATCAGCAGGGTGATCAAGCCCCAGAAGAATGCCTCAAGCAGGAAAGACCCGAGGGGTTTCTCCTCCTCGGGGGCAACCCTGGCAGTGGGCGCAGCCTTGGTTTGGGTGTAGTCCAAGCACCCCATGTCGTCGCAGGTTTGCCCCGCGACGGTCACGCTGAATTTGCCCAAGGCAGCCGCATCGGTCACGCGCCCTGGAACTTCGATCACAAAGGTGCCATGGTGCGTGGCCACATCAATGTCATCAAAGTCGTTGTTCATCCCCAGGATGAAGCCCGGCTCCGGGAACAGGGGTCCGCCCCATTCGATGCCCGCCCCTTCTACCGTGACCGTAGTGGGAACGCCCACGGCTCCCCCGGGAGCCATATCCTCCTCGGTCGGTCCGTTGTAAAGGTGGTACTTGCCCGATACCGCCACCTCGACTCGCAGCAGTGCATTCGTCCCATCGTGTTCCACCGTGGCCGAAAAGTCCGCCATCCGGTCCGATGCAAAGGAGGGAGACCAGTCAAACTCTTGAGCGTGCGCCGGGTCGTCCCCATGGTCCTGCTCGGGAGCGTCAGCCTCGTGTGTTTCAACATCAACTGCTGCAGTACCCCAAGGAACATCCGCAATGTCGATCTCGGGCGCCTCGTCGTGGTCGTCCACGCCCAGGGGGAAGTTCGCGAACAGGGCATCCGCACCCGCGCCCTTAGTGGTCAAGCTGTCAGAGTAAGGAGTGCAAGCACGGTCGTCGCAGGTTTGCCCCACCACCTTGACCTTGATCTCAGCGGGGTCGTCGCCCAGCATCAAACCAAGTCCGTGGACCAAGATCGTGCCTTCGTGCTTCTCGTAGACTTTTTCGAGGAACTTATCAAAGCCCGACATGGGCACTGGCATCAACCAGGTCTCCCACTCCACGTCATCCCCAACCCCCGTCAAGGTCGTGGGGATGCCCGCAAACTCGGAGTCTGAGAAACTGTCGTGGTATAGGTGGTAGCCCGCATCGATCTCGATACGGACCACGGCCTGAACTAGGTCGCCGTCAAGGCGTGTGAAGAGTTCTGCGCGAGCGCGTTGCTGGGCCGGCGCCGCAACCGCCATGAGGGCCATCAGGACGGGAAAGAGGAAAGTTTGATACATGTTATTCTTAGGTCTCGGGTGCCTAGGGTAGCGACTTCGTCAGCCCGGGAGTGCGTCGGTGGGATTCACGTGAACTGCAACCTCTACGATCGCTTTCTCTGACTTGATAACGGCTTCTTCAACCGCATGGGCAATTTCATGGCCTTGCCGCACGGTAAAATCACCGTTCACGCTGATTTCCATGTCCACCCGCAGGATGCTGCCGAGGGGGTGAGCCGCAATGGATCCCACCTCACGCACCCCGTGCACCGCCCGGGCCACCTCCGTCACGCGCCCTCGTAGGCCCGTATCGGTGATTCGATCCGTAAGGGTATCGAAAGAGGTATTGACGGTCCTAAGCCCCATCGCCAACACAAACAAACCAATCAACGAAGTCGCCGCTACTTCGACCCAAGCAAAGCCAAAGGCGCTAGATCCCACGCCGATCACCACCAGCGCGCTGGTCCAAACGTCCGAGTGATTGTCTGCGGCCAATGCCGCAAGGGTCAGGCTGTCGGTTTGTTTGGCGGCGCGCGTGGTCAAGTGTGTCAGCCAAACGTTTGCCAAGATCGAAACTGAGGCAGCCCCCAAAGCAATCCACGCCTCGGACCCCTGGTAACTCACGGGCTCCCCGCCCAAGACTGACCATAGGACGCCGCTGCCCGTCAGGGCCAACAAGCCGCCGACCACCAAGGCCGCCACCGCCTCCATCTTGCCGTGCCCATAGTGATGGTCCTCATCGGCGGGCTGCTGGGCCCAGCGCCAGGACAACCAAGCCAAGCTGTTGGTGGCCAAATCCCCTAGGGAGTGATAGCCGTCTGCCAGCAAGGAAGGAGAACCAGACAAGAGTCCGGCCAAGACCTTGAGCACGGCCAGGGAGGTGTTGACCCAAATCCCGGTCACGAGCACATGTTCGGCGTTGGCGTGGGAGGGCGTGGGGTCTGGGTCGGCCATGGGGGTCGGGTTGTGGGGCCGCAGAAGGCCTGCCCGGTGGTTCCGAGCAGGGAAAGAGTGCAACCGCCGCTGACCCTAGTGTAAGGTTCAGCTCGGTACCCTGGAGTCCCCATGAAAGCGACCTTGCCCCTTTTGGCCCTGCCCCTCTCCCTCCTGCCCCTCTTTGGAGCCCTGCAGGACGAGCCCGCCCCCCAAGAAACTGGCCAGGAGGTGGAGGTTGAAACCCGAGACATCTTTGGCCGTGTGCGCACGGGCGCCATGTCCGACCTCCAGCTCAGAATCCAAGGCTGCTGGCGCCTGATGGACGTCTCCCTGCCCGACGCGCCCACCAACGGGGGCTCGGCCAATGGTTTCCTGCTGGTGAACGCCAACTTCCTCTCTATGGAAATCCAGGCATCCTGGGCCACGCCCCGGGATCCGGTGCCCGACGCATTCCAAACGGGCCACAGCGAATACACCCTCGACCGCGACGGGGTCATGACCTTGACCTCTCTGATTGGCTCCTACCTGGACACATCGGGAGAGGAGTTGATTTGGGAGTCCGGAGGCACAGAACGTGAGATCTCGGTTCATATGCCCACGGCCAACATGCTGGTGATGGAGTCGGCCCTCGGGCCCAAGCTGACCTTTGCCCGCAACCTGCCCAGCAACAGCGTTCGTTGGTCGATCTTTGGAACCGTCGAAGAGGGCCCTGAGCCTGAGCGCGACCCCCTTGGCCAACCGAACCCCGTGGAGATCAAATCCGAGGCCGAGGCTGAAGCCGATTCGGTCGAGACCGACATTTTTGGACGGCCCATCGAAAAGGCCCCGCAGGACGAAGACGGCCTTTAGAGACCCAGCCACCCTTCATAAGAAACCGGGCCCCGTTGCTAGAAAGCGACGGAGCCCGGTTTTTCTTATCAGGTCCCTGAGGACCGACCGATTAGCACTGGCTGAAGCCGCAACCGTGACACTTCACGCAGCCCTCTTGGAAGGCCAAGGTGCCCGTACAAGAGGGACACTTCAACTTGTAACCGCCCACGTTGCGCGGGGTGTTGCCAGGGCCGACGGTAGTCTTGGATGGGGCAGGGCGCGGAGCCATGGGGATCTCATCAGTGACTGCAGCCATCGCTTGGCCGCCCAGCAACAGGCGCTGCAGGCCATGGGACTCCTTGGCCGCCAGGTAGCGCTGCAAGCCCGTGGCCAAGCCGTCGGCCAGGGACATGATACGCCCGTCCTTGGTGGGCACCGTTAGGCTCGACCCAATCCCAGAGAACTGGGCGATGGCCCGCCTCAAGCTGCCATTGCCGCGCAACCAGAGGCTGAGCATGCGGCAGATCGCCTCTAGGTCAGAGTTCGCCACATCGCCACCCTTGCCCAATTGCGCGAAGACTTCGCGCTCGAGGCCCGTGATGGGATCCACCGTGACCTTGATGTGCATGTTGCCGAATGGAGTCATCTGGCGAATGCGCAGGCAACTCATGATCTCGGGCAAGGACACGGGGATCAGCTCGACGTACTCGTCGGTGGAAGCTTCCGTAGTTTCAACTGCGGGAGCACAGTCCTCCTCGGCCTTCTTGAGGGCCATGGGCTGCATTTCGCGGCAACCGTCCCGGTAAACCGTGACACCCTTGACGTCCAAGTCGATGGCCATCTCGTAGATCGAGCGCACGTCTTCGGCGGTGGCGTCATGGGGGAAGTTAATCGTCTTGCTGATCGACGAATCGCAGTGACGCTGGAAGGCCGCCTGCATGCGCATGTGCCACTCGGGAGTGATGTCATGGGCAGTCACAAAGACGTCTTGGACCTCGCTGGGGACTTCGTCGATCCCGTGCAGAGTCCCTTTCTCAAGCAAGGTGTCCACCAGCTCCTCGCTGTAGTAGCCGGCCTTCTGGGCCTCTTCACGGAAGACGTAGTTGATCTCTTTCATGATGGTCGGCTTGCCATTGGTGTCCTTCATCACCTGACGGTTGAAGGCCAAGCTGAACATCGGCTCGATGCCACCGGAGCAATCCGCCAGAATCGAGATCGTGCCCGTGGGCGCAACCGTCGTGGTGTAGCTGTTGCGGATCTTGGTGCCCTGGGCTTCCCAGTCGGAACCTTCCCAGGCGGGGAAGACGCCGCGCTCTTCCGCCAACACTTCGCTTGCAAGGTGTGACTCGTCGTTCAGCACCTGCATGATCTTCTCACCGAAGGCTAGGCCATCTTCAGAGTCGTAGGGGATGCCCAACTTGTAGAGCGTATCAGCAAAGCCCATGACACCCAGACCGATGCGTCGCGTGGTCTTGGTCATGTTTTGAATCTGGGGCAAGGGATAACGGTTTACGTCGATCACGTTGTCCAAGAAACGGGTGCTGGTGTGGATGATCGACTTGTAGACCTCCCAGTCAAAGGTAGCTTCAGAGCCGGTTCCATCGACCAACAGGCCCAAGTTGATCGAGCCAAGGTTGCAAGAGTCCCAGGGGTGCAGGGGCTGCTCGCCGCAAGGGTTGGTGGCCTCGATGAGGCCCACGTTCTTGATCGGGTTCTTAGCGTTGATGCGGTCGATAAAGATCACGCCCGGCTCGCCACTGCTCCATGCGTGATCGATGATCTTGTCCCAGATCTCGCCCACAGTCCAATGCTCGCCGTTGAACTTGCGCTCGTCGTCGACCTTGCCCAGGGGGAACCACTCCTTGGTGCGCGGGTTCTGCACGTTGTGAACCTGACCCGGATCTCGACGCAGGTCCTCGATGAACTTGTCGGTGACGGAAACCGAGAGGTTGTAGTTGGTCAGAAGGGTCTTGTCGTCCTTGAAGGTGATGAAGTCCATCACGTCGGGGTGATCTACCCGCAACATGCCCATGTTGGCTCCGCGGCGGAAGGCGCCCTGTTGAATAGCCTCGGTTGCCTGGGAGAAAACCCGGATAAAGGAAAGGGGGCCCTCGGTGGTGCCGCCAGAGGACTTGACCAAGTCGCCCCGGGGACGCAGGCGCGAGAAGCTAAAGCCCGTGCCGCCGCCGGCCTTTTGGATCAATGCGGTTGCGCGCACGGATTCGAAAATCCCATCGATTGAATCCTCTACGGGCAACACGAAGCAGGCCGACAGCATTCCCATCTCACGGCCCGCATTCATCAAGCAGGGGCTGTTAGGCAAGAACATGCGGCTGGCCATCAAGCTGTAGAAGTCGCGCGCGATGGTCACTGTGTGCTCGGGATCATCCTTCACATAAAGAGCCTCCGCTGCTGCAACGCAAGTCGCAACGCGCCAGAACAACTGCCGGGGAGTCTCGACCAGCTCGCCTGTTGCACCGTCACGCCGAAGATAACGCCGCTCCAGAACCTGAATGCCATTTTCGGAGACGTCCGGGTTGGGCAAGTCCTGGGGGGGGTCGATCGATGCCAGTGCACTGGTGGCTTCTACCATCAGTTGGGGATCGCGGTCGGCAAGAGTGGTAGGCGCTGGCGCGTAGGGATTCACAGGCATTTCGATCTCAAAATGGTTGACAGAATGGAGATGGCAACAATAACCATCGGCAACGAACCCGCCCTTCCAGATCGATTCTCTGGAAAGCCCCGCTGCCTGTCCTGATTCTGTCCCCCCAACCAGGCTTGTGCAACAATCTGTTTACAGATCCCGACTCAGGCCCCACTCGGATCTAGGGCTTTGGACCAGCCCCACGGCGCAGCACTCGATGCAGCTCGGGCGACTTCACCAAGAAGGCCACCCCGAGGTGGGCCCCTAGGCCGGACCCCATGGCCAAGAGGAGAGCCCACAGCGGGCTGAACGACTCGGATGCGTAGCGATGGACCCAGTACGCAGCCGCGCCCGAGGCAGTGGCTGCCAGGGCGGTTCGTGCCATGGAATCCAAGGTCCCTCCGGGACCCCGAGGCATGCCCTGACGCGAATAAAAAACCGGCAACATCACCGCCAAGCCCAACCAACTCGTGATCGCCGTGGCCAAGGCCAGCCCGTCCACGTCCATGCCCCACCCCACCAGGAAGAGCGTATTCAAACCGATGTTCAGCAAGAGGGCGAAGGCTGAAATCCACACGGGAGTCCGGAAGTCCCCGATGGAGTAAAACGCGCGGGCCACAAGGCCCGTAGCCCCCGCCGGCAACACCGCCAGCGCCAGCCAACTTAATGCGCCAGACGCGCGTGCGACCCCCTCGGGCCCAAAAGCGCCATGTTCAAACATGACCGACAGAATCGGTTGGGCCAGAATTGCCAACCCCACTGCCGCGGGCACGGCCAAGAACGCCACGGCCCGTTGGGTTTGATCGTGCAGGCGGCGCAGGGAGAGCAAATCCCCCTTCTGTCCGTAGGCCTGCAGGGCTGGAAACACTGCGCTGGTGGCCGCAATTGCCACCAAGGCCAAGGGGAACTGCTGCACCCGATTGGCGTAGTACTGGAGTGTCGGGCCGCCGTCCTCCAAGAGCCCCTCGGCCATGAATCCATCGACCATGACGTTGATTTGGTAGACCGCCGCGCCAAACGCGAGGGGTGCAGCACGGCGCAGAACCGCGCCCACACCAGGGACTGGGGGGGCCCCAGGTGCCATTTTGCCCGATTTCAGCAGCCCCTCTCGCCCCAGGGCTGGCACCAAGAAGGCCAACTGGGCCGCCCCTGCCAGCAAGACTCCCCAGGCCAAGGTGTGGGCCATTTCCTCGTGCCGGGCAAAATCCCCCTCGTCGATTGTGCAGCCAAATTGCGTCCCGATCCACACCAAGGTGCCAATCCAAACCAGATTCAGGGCAACCGGTCCCAGAGCCGGGGCGGTGAATCGGCCGCGCACATGCAGCGCAGCGCTGCCCACCGCCGCAAGGCAGATGAAAATCACAAAGGGCATCACCCGCAGGGCCAAATCCCGCACGGGATCTGGGTCCGCCCCAAGCCAATGCCAACCAGTGATCGGCATCTGATCTGGCATCACCATGATCAACGCCATGGTCAACAGAGTGATCACCACCAATGTGGCGAACAGGGCACGCAGGGTCGAGCGGAAGAATATCCCGCCGGCCTGCTCCCCTTGTTCGCCCTCCACCTTGGTGAACGCGGTTTGAAACGAGGTGCTGATCGCACCCTCACCGAAGAAGCGGCGAAAGAGGTTCGGCACACGCCACGCGGTGATGAACGCGTCGAACACCGCCGAGTGATCGCCGAACAAGGTCGCCGAGAGAAGATCTCGTACGAAACCCAAGATCCGGCTCAGCAAAGTGAGAGCGGAAACGAGAAGTGTTCGCATACCCAACCGCTTATGCCGCGCGGCCATGTCGGGTCTCTCGTCGATCTCGGCGCTTTCCGTCAACTCAGGAGTTCCGCGCACAGGCGCTGCACAAGTTTGCCGTCCACGGAGCCCCTATGGGCCCCCATCACAACCTTCATCACAAGTCCCATCTGCTTGTTGGATGTAGCACCGCTGGATTCGATCGCCGCCTGCACCACCGCCCGAGTCTCCTCTTCACTGAGGGCTTTTGGCAAGTAGCCCTGCAGCACTTCAATTTCAGCGCGCTCGATCTTCGCCAGATCATCGCGCTTCGCATCGTCATACTGAGAGGCACTGTCCTTGCGGGTCTTGACCGCGCCAAGCACCACCGCAAGGCACTGATCCTGGTCCAAGACCGTCGCGGTCCCGCCCAGCTCAATCGCCCGGTTCTTCAGGGCCGCAAGCGTCATGCGCAGGGTGTCCCGGCGCACGGTTTCACCCGCCTTCATGGCCTCCTTGAGGTCCGCTTCCAGCTGCTCCTTGAGGCCCATGCTCATGATGTCTCCTCACCTTCGTCGTCGGCGGGCATTTCGTCCTCTTCCGGTTCAGGGGGCCCCTCTTCGAGGTCCGCAGCATCCGGCTCGGGCGGCGCTTCCGCTTCGCCTTCTTCCGCAAAGCGCTCAAGGTCTTCGCGCTCGATAATCTGAGCCGCCACCAGTCGGTCGCCATCCTTCAGGCGCAGCAAACGCACGCCCTGGGTGTTGCGACCCACAACCGAAATGTCGTCCACGTGGGAACGCACGATCATGCCTTGCTCGGTGATGTAAATCACATCGCCACCGGGGCGACACAGAATCGAAGTGATCACCGGACCGTTGCGGGCGGTGGTACGAATATCGATCACACCACCCGTGCCGCGACCCTTAATGGGGTAATCATCCATCGCTGTCCGCTTGCCATAGCCATGCTCGGTGGCGGTCAGCAAATAGGCTTCAGGATCCACAACGACCAGGCCCATAACCCGATCACCGGGCCGTAGGCGTGCGCCCTTGACCCCGCGACTCACGCGGCCCATGGTGCGTGCCGCTTTTTCATCGAAGCGCACAGCACGGCCAGACTCCGTGGACAAGAGGATTGTGTCCCCAGGTTTAGCGATGGAAACGCCCACCACCTCGTCGTCCTCTTCGAGCACGATGGCCCTTAGACCATTGGATCTGGGTCGGCTATAGGCATCAAGCAGCGTCTTCTTGATGCGTCCCTTGCGGGTTGCAAACACACAGAAGGCTTCATCGTCAAAGGACGGCACACGCAGGATGGTTTCCACCCGTTCCCCTTCGCGCAACTTGAGCACATTGGTCATGGCGCGCCCCTTGCTGGTTCGCGAACCCTCCGGCAACTCGTAGGTCAACTTAGTGAACACCTGACCGAGGTTCGTGAAGAACAGCAGGTTGTCATGGGTGCCCGCTACAAAGAGCGAGCGCAAGATGTCCCCTTCCTTCGAAGAAGACCCTTTGACTCCCTGACCTCCGCGTCCTTGGGCGCGATAGGTGTCCAGCGACGAACGCTTGACGTAGCCACCACGACTGTAGGTCACGACCATTAGGTCTTCGGTAATCAAGGCCCCGATATCGACACTGCCGTCTAGTTCGGTGTTGGAGATCTCCGTGCGACGCTCATCGCCATAACGCTTCTCCACGTCATCAAGGTCTTCGAGCAAGATCGTGGTGACCCGCTCTTCCTTGGCCAAGATGTCCTTCAGGTCCGCGATGGTCATACCTAGCTCGCGAGCTTCGCCTTCCAGCTTCTCGCGCTCAAGGCCAGTCAAGCTGCCCAGGCGCATGTCCACAATCGCTTGTGCCTGGCGATCACTAAGGCCAAACGCGGCGGATAGGGCAGCCTTTGCCCCATCGCGATCGTCCGAGGCCCGGATTAACTCGATCACCCGGTCGATATTTGCCTGGGCCACAAGCAGGCCATCAACGATGTGCTCGCGCTCTTCGGCTTTCTTCAGCAGGAAAATCGTGCTCTTACGAATCACGCCACGCCGGTGGCCAATCCAAGAGTCCAGCAATTGACGCAAGGGCAAGGTGCGCGGCTGTCGTTCGGAAATCGCCAGATTGATGATCGAGTAGGTCGACTGCAAGGGCGTGAACTTGAACAGTTGATTGACGATGACGTTGGGGTCTTCGCCCTTCTTCAACTGAATTGTCAGTCGAATATCAACCTTGCCGGTAACCCTGGACAGGCTCGTCAGGTCGACGATGTCACGGATACCCGTGATGCGTTCCTCTTTGACCGATTCGGCAATTTTGTTGATGATCGAGGCTCGGGAATCCCCGCCCTTGCGGGTCTGGTAGGGAATCTCGGTGAATACGATCTGCACGGGGCCTCTTTCCGGCTCTTCCACGTGATAACGGCCGCGCACTCGCACCAGGCCGCGGCCTGTGGTGTACGCCTGCAGGATTCCGCTACGGCCCATGATGATGCCCCCGGTGGGAAAGTCCGGGCCGGGAATCAGCTTGATCAGGTCCAGGTCCTCGAGGGACGGGTCCGCCAGGATCGCGCGCACACCCGCGCAAACCTCACGCAGGTTATGGGGCGGCATACTCGTGGCCATACCCACCGCAATACCCTCGGAACCATTGCAAATCAGGTTCGGGAAACGACTAGGCAGCACTGTGGGCTGGGTGCGCGTGTCGTCGTAGTTGGGTTCAAGGTCAACGGTTTCCTTTTCGAGGTCGCTCATGAGCTCCATCGAAATCCCGGTCATGCGTGCTTCGGTATATCGCATGGCGGCGGGAGGGTCCGCGTCAATGGAACCGAAGTTGCCTTGCCCGTCCACCAGGGGATAGCGCATGGAGAAATCCTGAGCCATACGCACCAGGGTCGGATAAATCACCGACTCACCATGGGGGTGATAGTTGCCCGAGGTGTCGCCCGCAACCTTGGCGCACTTCCGGTACTTGGCCCGCGGGCTCAAGTTGAGGTCGTTCATCGCCACCAGGATGCGGCGTTGGCTGGGCTTCAGACCATCACGCACGTCAGGCAGGGCGCGCGAGTGAATCACGGAAAGGGCGTACGTTAGGTACGACTCTTTCATCTCGCGGACGATCGGGCGATCCAGAATGGTTTCGCCCTTGGGCTCTTCGGTCGGAGTATCGGTCATGGTGTTAGGGCTCACCCCGACGTGGAAAGTCGGCGTGGTGTTTCGGTGTCAAGAGCAGCCAGCGCATAGTCGCTGGGCCGCAGCAGTCCCTTTTCGCTGGCAATCATCAGTTGCTGCGAGAAAGGGACCCGTTCAAAGGGTTGGGATTCGAGCAAGACGCGGTTGACCGGGTCTTCCCATAGGCGCCAAGATTCCTCGTCGCCCCATTGGGGTAAATGCAAGGCGGCACCGGGCAGGACCAGGTCGGCGGTAGCCAGCAAGCGCAGGGACACCTCTTGGCGAATGGCTTCGGCCACGACGGTGCGGGTGCCAACAGGCGCCACAAAACCCTCGGCGCCCAGGGCCTCGGTGCCGATCCATA
>Ga0302120_10000941_pt1 | contig 13510 bp, 7 predicted proteins | sample AG5_Bottom_MG_FD_203118 | JGI IMG/M metagenome (GOLD analysis project Ga0302120, IMG submission 203118) | Marine microbial communities from Western Arctic Ocean, Canada - AG5_Bottom | ecosystem: Environmental > Aquatic > Marine > Oceanic | place: Canada: Western Arctic Ocean | collected 2017-10-01 | reverse complement strand
GACATAGAGAGTGTTTGGCGACCACGACTGAACGGTGCCGGATTTCGAGGCTACATTGTTTCCGATAACGTCGCCCTCGGCCGCCTCTGACCCCACAGTAGCAGTGCAAATAATCTCGGAACTGTCATCCCACCAATCCAATCGGTCGGGTGTCAGGTCGAAGGTAAGGATCTGCTCATCTCTAGGATTCAAGGTTGGAATCGGATATGCTTGGCGTGGTTGGACAAAAACATCATCCCCGCAATCAAAAGTCACCGTCACCAGTAGTGCCAGCGCCGTTCCTTCGTTGCGAAGTTTCACGCTGCCGGTATCCAAGGTCCCCTCTATTAGGTAATCCCGGTTTTCCGAGAGGGTCAATTTGACATCGGTGACGCTCGGGTCAGCAGAATTATTCAAGGTGAATAGAATCGATGCCTGATGGAATTCAGTAAAGTCATCATGCTCGCTTGGATGGTAGAGTCTGAATGTCATATTCCAGCCATCTCCCGAATAGATATGCGGCCAGACCGGGGTGGTGATCTTGAAAGTCAGGCTATTGATGTCATATGCAGTGGCTGAAGGCAAGGTGATTCTATTCTCGGTGCAGGCAGTTGTGCTCACATTCATGTCCATTGTATCGGTCGCGGTGGTCACCTCAAATGTCCAATTTTGGTCATCACCACTCAATTCAGGTCGCAGTCTCTCCGCCCCACAGAATTCCAACTTATATGCCGCAGCTTGAGAGCCACCTGAAGGGATGTGGCTCCAAAACACGGTCTGTGAAATGGGATTGGAATTAGAGGTATCTGAAGCATCTATAGGTATCGTCTGGTCAAATAATCGCGACATCGTCAGCGTACTGGAGATGCTGGCTGAGCCGGTAACATTCAGATCCTGAGGGTCGATGCTGAGTTTCAAGAAGGCAATGTCATTAACGCTAGGTTCTTCCAGTATTGCAGATACTGAGAATGTGATTTGTATGGCCGAGTCGCGCGCCAAGGAAATATTGCTTGGTGCCCCTCCATCCATCTGCCATAGTGCCGAGGGGGCGCCGGATGGATTGGTAATCTCGTATGTCAGATTGACCATCAGGTCTGCATTTCCAGTATTGGTTAAAACCGGTGAGAATATGTGTTGTGTCAAGCGCATGAATTGTGCGGTCTCATCCCATTCTGTTGCTACCAAGTCAAAGATGGCCGACACAACCAGAGTTCCTGTGCCGATGGCGCGGGTTGTATTTGAGCCGGCCTCGATGAAGGCGACGGTGATTGAATGCATATCCCCATCCTGCATGGTATCGGTGCCATCCAACGTTGGCGCAGTAACTGTAGCGGTGAAATTAATCGATTGATTTATTCCTAGGGTCACCGAAACCGGGTTGATGATAACCGTCCAACCTTCATCGATAGTGACTTCGGGAACCACACTCTCTACGAGGTTACCGCTGTTCACCAGCATGATAGTGACCTCGGCTTCTTCGCCAGGAACGATATAGGTCAAGGAATCGACCACAGCGCTCAACCGGTGGTCAGCAACAATAGAGGAATTAACCACTACAGAGACATTGAGGCCGGTATCTGTACTGACCCAGACAGTCGCCTTATGCACCATGTCTGCACTAGCATTCAGGTCGGGCACCAGCCGTAGTTTGATACTGTCATTGAAGCCGGCGGCGATGAGCATGTCCTCAGGGGTCTCGATGGAAAATTGGATGTCGCCTGCTTCACTATCATCGACCCAGACGTGGTAAGATGTCAGAACGTTACCGGTATTGTGAATCTTGATGCGGGTGAACGGAGTCTCATAGACTGAGAGATTGGCCCACCCCCCATCTTCGGCCTCGACAATCATATCGACCCGTTCTTGGATGCGCACGGTCACTACATAGTCGAGAATATACAATCCAGTCTCGGTATTCTGCACCCTGATGGGGATTTCCTGCAAGGTGTCTGCTGGGGTATCGCGACTAGCGTTTACAGTGATATCGAAAGTGGTTTGATGACGCCCATCCTGTAGCGGATGTTCCTCCATCTCTGCAGCTAGATTGTTGATTGCGTTGACGGTAGTGACTCCTGCACCTGCGGAACTGGTGTCGAAGGTAACAACCCAATCATCAGGAATACCATCGCCGATTGAAAGAGCATAGGAACCTTCGTCATTCCCAGTATTATCGAACGGCAGAGTAAGGGTGCTGTCTGTACCGCTCTCGACGTCGAGGGGTTCCAGTTGAGTGATGGCTATCCCTGAAACCTCGGGGATGTGGACGATGAAATCGTGGGTTACCGGAGGCGCAGTGACCGCGGTTCCCAGCAAGTGGTCGTCGATTAGAGCAGGTGTCGATACCACTGGAATAGTCAGAGTCCCGGCCAGCGGCATCTGGTCGTTCGGACCCAGAATCGATAATGTCCCCGTAGTAGTATCTCCCGGCTTCAAGCTCGCAAGGGAGTTGGGAGCGACGCTAGCACTCCAGCGCCCAGTTTCATTTATCCCCCCTCCGCTGGTTTTCGGAGTGAATTCAACCGTACCAATAGAAAAATCGGCACTCAGTTCCTGATTCAGGTGGTTGCTGGTATGCAGATTGTGAAGTACAGAGATGTCGATGTCGACGAAGTGCTGGAATCCTCCAGCGCCGACTCCATCAATCACCTCTTGTTCGGTTAGAACTACCTCGCTAGAGTTGAGCGCCGGGTCGATGGTAATCACCGGTTGCATAACAAATGGGAAGGCAGTAATGGTCGGCAATCCACCCTCTACCGGCATCACCTGAACCCACATATTAACGGTGTCTCCAGCGCGCAATTTCAGCGCCGGGTCGAGTGGATTGGTGAGTGCTGGAGGTGTGACGTCGATTATCACCGAGGTGGTTCCAGCTGGGTTGAGGGTCGGGGAACTACTCACTACGTCAATATCCCAGTTTGCCGCTGGTGAGGACAGCCCGGCAGTGATTGAGTAGCCGGTGGCGGCGTTGCCGGCATTGGTAAGGGTGAATACAACTTGTTCGGTATTGGATGGCTTCATGGGAGCAGGGGATGCGGTAACCGCAACCAAAGTCCCAGTGTATTCATTACCGGCAATTACCACTACATTGCTGACAATGACCATTGCCTCCGGTGAGTCTTTACTGGTTACAGTGGCTGTCAAGGTGGTGGAATCACCACGTGTGGCGCCCACAGGAACTGCCACTGGGATGTCGAAATGCGCCATCCCGCCACCTGATGCAATCGCGGCGGTGGTATATGCGTCTCCTGCTTCGAAGCCGGTGACGATAGCCCAAGACGGGGAATGTGAACCACTCACAACGATGCCATATTGGTCATTTTTGTCCCCGGTATTCTCGATTGAAAACGAAACCTGAGTAGTTGAGCCTGGCTCGATTGCACGGTTCGCCGGAACTATGACCTCGGCGTTGTAATCACTAACGGTCAACGGGCTGATTTGCGGGAGGAGTTCCTCCACAGCAGGGTCGGTTCCGAATGTGAAGGTCACTTTTGAGTCGACAACATAGTCACCCCCATCCAGAGCAGGGGCGGTCACCATGGTAGTCAGCACCACACCTTGAGCAGGGGTTGCCAAGGTTCCGGGCGGGATTACCACTACCGATGAGGTGAAGGTCTGGGGGGGGTCGGGGGCCTTGGTCATTTCAATCACAAAGCGGGCATTCACCGGCATTACACCGGTATTCAAAACGGTGGCGTGAAAATCGATATTACTTACGCGGCCAATGCGATCATCGGAAGCAGGCAGGTCATCAGTGACATGTTCACCATCAATCAATTTGTTGACGTGAAATACAAATGATTGCTCATCATTATTGGCATTGATGTCAAGATCACTGATTATCACGGCTGATAATTTCTGCTCAGAACCAAGTTCACTGGCACTCCAATCCAGGGTATATGAAATTGAGGTGGCTCCCGCGCCAATGGTGCTGACCGAGACCTGTTGCAACATCGTTTTTGTCGAGGTGGGATCACTTGAATCCCAACTCGACCAGTGAAATATCTTCACATCGCAATTGGCCGCGAGGGTACCGAAATTCTTCACGTCGAAGGAGATGGTATGTTCACCGGGCGCCAAAGTGATGATGCCGGCATTATCGACCGCGCCCCCTGCAGTGATGGTCAATTCGACCACATCGAAGTCAGGGTCACCCGAATCACCACCCACCAAGGGTAGCAAACTAGGGACGAAGAAAAGAATCAGGATGATAATTGCAAGACGTTCACGGCCCACTGACTTCACCACCTTTGGTACTTGATGTGGAACCTGCACTGGGTTTAATCCAGCGATGGACGGTGACATTCTTGCCCTGGCGCTCCCACTGTGCCAGTAACTGATTGAGTAGATTATCGTGCTCTTCTTGAGAAATGCCCAGCCTGCGACGCTCTTCCCACAACAGCAATTGTTCGGTCTTGGTCAAGATGCTGTCCTTAAGGTAAAGTTCGAGGGTGCGCCGATATGCATCGCGGTCGGAAATAGCGTAGACAATTCCCCCATCGGGAATGGTATCAGCATGCACGTGGATTTGGTTCCCTAAGGTCAAAGCCTCGTCATAGGACAGGTTGCGCCTCTCCAATTCGGCTTGTACCTCAGAGGCGATTTCCTGTAGTTGAAAAGTGTTTTTGGTGCGCTGAATTCGGCGTAGGAATTTACGGCATCGCCTAGACATACGCGCAGCCGCCATGGTACTGATTGAGATTAGGCAGGTTATAGATGAATCGGCGACACCACCCCCGGTTATTCCTTTACCATGCAAAATAATGCGTTTTGCATTAAATTGTGGTTTCCGCTGCTTTATTCCTAGCTTACGGTGACTGTCAAAGTCCTTCAGTGCTACTTTCTAAACTTTATTCCCGCACTATGAATGATGAGTCACTCAATTGTGGGTAGCACTGCGAAAGACTTGTCTGCGATGGGCAATAGGCCTTGGCATGAGCGAAGTAGCAGACTTGGAAATCGGTCAGATTGCCCCTATATTTTCATCCTCTGACAGCACTGGAACCACATATGATTTGGCCGAATTGAATAGTCAGGGGAAAACCGTAATTCTGTATTTCTACCCCAAGGATAACACCCCGGGTTGTACCAAGCAGGCGTGTGATTTCCGAGACCAGATGGCCAGCCTTTCCAGTGCCGATGTAGTCGTACTCGGAGTCTCCAAAGACAGTGGTAAGAGCCACGAAAACTTCACCGGAAAATACGACCTCAATTTCCCCCTGCTGCTCGACGAGGAACTTGAACTGCACAACTCCTATGGCACCTGGCGAGAAAAGAAGAATTACGGCCGCACCTACATGGGTTGCGCTCGCTCGACATTCATCATCAATCCCGACGGGACTTTGGCACAGGCGATGTATAATGTCAAGGCCACAGGACACGTTGCAAGAATAATGAATTTGCTCGACTGAGGTGCTAGTGTGGTCGACGAAAGACAGGCTGTCAAGGGTTTCTTGAGCCTGTGTGTTCGCTACGCTGAGGATTCGATTTCCCGTAAGGAAGAACGTCTCGGAACCTCCGAAGAGCGAGATGATGATTTATCGGATTTAGTGGCGTGGAAGTCTTATCGAGATTTCACCGCACATGCGATTCTTGAGATTGATAATGGCCTGCTGGAGCACTGGTTTGAACATCTACAGGAAGATGATGATTGGCGACCAACACCCGATTCCACCCCGCATAAGGCCAGTAGTGATGGTGAGCAGAGCGAGACCGGTGTAGTCAGGGATGGCGGCCTTTCTCCCAGTGAATTTACTTCGATTGCCAGCGCCGGAATGGAATTTGACGAGTGTCGAACACTCCTCGACGGTATCATCTCGCCGCGACCACTGGTTCTGGCTTCGACAAAGTCTAGCGATGGAATCGATAACCTGGCCGGATTATCGTCTCTGGCGGTGGTATCCAACAATCCACCTTTGCTGGCCATTTCACTTTCACAAGACCGAGATGGCCGTAAGAGAGACACCCTAGTCAACCTGAAGGACAATGGTCGAATCACACTACACGTACTTCCGGCAAGTCGTGAAATGGCGGCAATCGTCGATGCCGCCAGCAAGGCGCTTCCCGCGGAAGAATCCGAATGGGGGATTATCGGAATGGGGGGGATTTCGAGCCCCAGTGAAGGTGATTGGCCAGCGACCTTTCCGCTAGCCCTGGCCGCACTTGAGTGTGAACTTCTCCAGAGTCATGAGCTTCCCAATGGCGCGGTGGCTGAATTGTGTATTCTCGGATTACGGAATTTCCTCGCTCCTGCTTCGACCATAGCCACGATTCAAGGCGGGGAAACCCTGTCTTCACTTTGCCAACACGGTTCTTATCGTCTTACACCTGCTCCTAACGAATGGGGATATGATTGCAAACCCTAACCCTCGGCCTCATCGGTTGTGTCAGTAACAGAGGTAGCCGCAGGTTCATCTCCCAGACGTAGGTGAACCGTCGCCTTGACAAATGAATCGCTGGCTTCAATAGCATTGACCAGAAGTTGAGCAGTCTCCTGAATCGAATCTAAATCCCCGCTTATTTTGGGCGCCATGATGACTTCACAGCCGGAGAACAACATGTGAAGAAGTGGTTCACCAATCTGTTCGACGGAAGGGAATTTTGCGACGATTTCCTGTAATTTTACGAGCAAATCCTGCCGTCGGGCGAGAATCACGGTGCCCTCTTCATCGTCCTCAGGATCGACGTGGACTGTGACCTCGGCGACTCGGGGGACGCCATTGATAATCGCCAACCGAACTCGCTCAGCGATCTGATGTCCGGCTGAGGCGGTGATTCGTGGTGGCACTTGGATATGCATCTCGCACAGCACCTCGCCGCCTATATGGCGGGTCTTCAGCAGGTGCAGGGCGACGACGTCTGACTCATTGACGATGAGTTCTTGGATTATCACCAAAGTCTCCTCGTCGACGCCGATATCGCTCATTTCCAGAAGCGCTTCCCAACCCAGTTTCAAACCTACTCGAAACAGCATCAACCCTACCACCATCGCCGCAATCAGATCGAGCATTGCCACCCCTTGAATCGAGCCGGCAATGCCAATGAAAGCCGCTACCGAGGAAAATGCATCTGAGCGGTGGTGGTGGGCATTAGCTTTAATCAGCGGCAAGTGATATTTTTGACCGACATTGATGGTGACGCGATAGAGCACTTCTTTGACGATGATGGCAAGCCCAGCAATTACCAGCGCCAAATGGGTGGGCGAGGTCAGCTGTTCGGCATCGATACGAAGAATCGAATCTCTGATAATTACTATCGCTGAGATGATGATTAGAATCGAAACCACCAAGGTCGCCATGGTCTCAAAACGACGATGTCCATAGGGATGATTATCATCGGCTTCCCTGCTGCCAAAAATAATCGCTATCCAAACGACAATATCGGAAATCATGTCTGCAGCTGAATGTACTGCATCGGCTACCAACGCGGCAGAATGTCCGACAACGCCGACTACCGCTTTGATCAAGGTGAGAATTAGGTTTGCCAAAGCACCGATTACCGTGACTTGTTTTGCCGCTGAATCGGCTTCATCACTGCGATTCCCCACATTTTTGTGATAATCGGAATTTTCTGCAACTGCATCACCTTTAGGTGAGCCTAAATCCCGGGCAACCTTCTCCATCACACTTTGAAAGTGGTTCAGACTATTCAAGTTAGCGCTTCACTTATTTTTCACATTATCTCGGTTCAAATAATTCCATGACCGCTTCAGGCCATCTGGTAAATCGGTCATCGGCCGCCACCCCAACTCGGCTTCGGCATCGGAAATATCGGGAATTCGACGAGCGCTGTCTCCAGGATAACCCTTGGTCATGACCATCCCGGTATCAATCCCTGTCACCTCTCGCACCATCTGCGCCAAAACGGCAATCGTAGTCTCCTCCGGCCAACCCATATTCCATGAATATCCTGCTAGGGACTCGCCATCGGTCAGAGAATTATCGGTTGTCCCAGCCAGCATTATCCCTTCGACGATATCCCCGACCCAAGAGAAAGAGCGGGTCTGGGAGCCATCTCCGTGCACTGTGAGCGGACGAGAGACCTTGGTCCGCTCGAGGAAAATTGACACCACTTGGCCATAGTCATTGCCCGGGCAACGAGGCCCATAGGCGTTGAATGGCCGCACCACTCGACAATCGATATCCTTACTTCGTACAGCGTGTTGAACAAGGATTTCACCGAGATATTTACTCGCTCCATAGGAATGTCGCTGGTGCAGAGAGGGATTGTTGAACAGGGAATCACCACCGATTCCCATCGGTTGTTCATCGACCTCGCCAAAAGCCTCGGGCGAAGAGACGAAAACCAAGCGAGCGGCGTGGCGCTCAGCCAATTTCAAGGTGGCAATGGTGGCGTTGATGTTCACATCGACAACCGAATCGGCACGCTCGTGAAACCAGCGGGTGCCATTTATCGCCGCGAGATGAAAGATGAGGTCGACATCGCCTAGTGTTTCAACTCCCTTCTCAAGGTCGTCCAGTTTGCAGGCATCACCCTTGACAAAGAAAAACCCGGGACTCCCCTTGCAATCATCGAGATTCTTTTTCTTGCCGCGAAACAGGTCATCGACTACAACCACCTCATGGCCGTGAACCAGTAGAGTCTCGGTCAGATGGCTGCCTAGAAAGCCAGCCCCGCCGGTGATTAGACATCGCATTCAATCATCACCGACCCGTGCTATGACGTCGAGCACGACCTTGCCATCCTTCAATTTCATCTCAACGTGGTCTCCGTTATTTATCTCATAGCAGGGGTCATTACCAAACCCGTGCGCATATGGTAGACCCAAAAGCGAGGCGGCTGGGAGGGTGAGTGGACAGACCCCGCTATTGATGATGGCCTTGGGGCCCTTTCCTGTGTATATCAGTCCCATCAACACATAGGGTGCAACGGTCGAACCCGAGCCCTTTGGATAGATGAGGATAGTATCTTCAATTGCCTGACCATCGAGGGGATGGCCTGATTCCTCGATTACCCCACTATCTCGGTTGACATACCCGAGATAGGTGAGAGGAACGTCACTCACCAAGGCGCGGCCGCTGACCGACCACTCACTCTGGCTGTGAAGGGAGGAGCCAGTGAGGGTTGTCTGTCCATCCTGAACCGTCTTCGCGCTTTGATGGACAGGGGATGATGTGGCTGATAGTTCAGGTCGGTCACCGGTGGTCAAGGTCGAATCAAAGGCATGGGCGACACAGGACTCGATTCCGGCGACGCTGGTGGGAATCCGATTCAAGCCACTGGTCAGGTAATGCTCAGCCTTCAGAGAATTTGTAAGCAAGTGGTTGTAGCGACTGCGATTGTACGGCGTCACTTCCGGGCAGGTATCACGCAGGATTAGGGCGCCGGCCTCCTCCAGAATCGAGATGCTTCCATCGGCTTCTGCTAATTCGTAATTATATCCGCTGGTGAAAAGCCACAAACGTTGGTCAGGGATTCTTCGCCCCAATTCGATATGGGTGCGAACCGCCGCCGCAGTATGACGAATCTCTTCCAATCCTGCCTGAGGGCAGCCTATGACGACGAGGTCGACCTCCCCTTCGGGGGCGAGGTCAGTGTAGCGAGAATCAAGGTCTGATTGGGAAAACTCCAGTTCACCTTGCCACGAGTGGTTGTTGCCAAGAGTAGGTGACTCGGAAATACCCTCAACCCATAACATCGGGCAACCGTAATTTGCCGCAGCCGAGGTCAACGCCTTGCGCTGGGCGAAACTTACATGGCCGGACAGGCCTGATATCAGGGGCATCATTCCCCAAGGTAATTCCCATTCAGGGCGAACCTGTTTACCAATCCAATCTCCAAGAATTGACCAATCGGTCAGGTCGGACATCTCGCAGGTAACCTCAACCCGAATGTTAGGTAGACGATTTTCTTCCAGATGCAGGCCCCAAAGCGGGGCGAAACCGGTGAGAGCAGTTGCTAATGCACTGAGTCCTGATTCTCTATTGGTCATCAATGAACTCCACGAATTTGCGTAACATACAGCATTCGACTCAGCCCACGAGGCGACCCCCGCGCCCAATTCGATTCCACGGTCATAGGGGGTGCACGACAGTGTGGCCTCGATTCCAAGCCGCTGATAGGCTTGGATTATCTCAAATTGCTGAGGAAGAAAATCCGGCCATTCAAGACCCATCTCTGCAATCTTCTCCTTGTCGCAGCCAGCCGAATTCAACGTCGTCGGAATAACGACGACGCCACTTTCATCACCGGCTAAGTCGGCGAGAAATCGTCGCAGTCCATGCCCACCGGTAATGACCGAAACTCCTGAGACGTGTGCTTGGTCTACCTCGATGAAGCGATCAGCACCGGCAGAGTCGGCCAAGTCGATGACCAAGCGAGCGGCCTTTTGTCGGGTCTCGCCCTGCTCGCCTGCCAGCATTGCCGCAAGAACAGGTGGGACCTCCATGGGCAACGCCCCCCATTCCTCAGCAATCAACCTACTCTCGGCATGGTGTCTCTCCCAACCTCTGTGCCTTAGGAGAACCATCAAAAAGAGGACCATTTTCCGCCCGCTATGCTCGGTAATCCAGCCTGTGAGTGTGAGGTGCCCAAGCGCGGTCGCCATCATATCGAACCCGGAGTCTACGCCTGCCTCAATTGCGGAAGAAAAATCTCCACGCTCAAACGCCGCCGTCCCCCACCACCTCCACCCCCCGGTACCGGTGAAGTAGTGGTGGCCGAAGATGAGCACAAGACTGATTCCAGCACCATTGAATCCGGTTTTATCAGCGATGAAGAGCACATGTCTCTCCAAGATAAGCGCGGTCACGCATCAGATATCGCCCGAGGAGAGCGGATTGATGAGAAATATCGAGGCGGCCGGGCGAGCGAAATGGCCGGAGGAAAACCAAATAAGAAATCCAGAGCGATATTTATCTTCTTGATTCTGGCGATGAGCTCATCATTTCTGTCGCTCTATATGCAACTCGATGAACTCAAGAAATTGGGCGAAGACTCCAATGATGATGACGACGATGGCGGCGCCAACGGCACCGATGGAAAAGATGGGAACATTGGCGCAAATGGTCTGACTAGCCTGTTGCTGATAACCGACCTCGCCAACGGCAGTTCCTGCGCCAATGGTGGGTTGAACATCTCCGCTGGTTTGGACTCGAATGGCGATGGCATCCTCACATTATCCGAGGTCGAGCACAATAACGTGCTGTGCCATGGTGAGACAGGAACTGACGGAAATAACGGCACCAATGGCGATAACGGCAGTGCTGGTAATAATGGCTCTGACGGTTTTTCGGCGCTCAGCCGAATCACCCCTCTTGAGGCTAACAACGCCACGTGCCCAGGCGGGGGAATCGAAATCAGCATCGGGATGGATAACGACCGCGATGGGATTCTCGATGCCGAAGAGGTGACCGATTCACAGGTCATCTGTAATGGCATCGATGGCAATTCAACCACCGCTCATGCACCTCTTATGGCCACCGTGGCAGCGCCACCGACATTCTGCCCTGATGGACTGATGTTGCGCTTCGGAATCGATGATGGTGATGGAGGTGGGATTGCCGATGATGGAATCCTGCAATCGGGTGAGGCCGATGAGGTCTTTACCATCTGCACCGGGACAACCGCGTGGAATCAAGCGCACCCCGATTCTCAAGCAGGCTTAGCAAGCTCTTTTGCAACTGCATGCTCCAATCGGATCGCGTTTGAATCGAAACTCATTTTCACAGCAGCCAAGTCTGATGGGTGTGAATTATGGGTCAGCGACGGCACCGTCTCAGGCACATCCCAGATAACCGACATCAACCCTAGCACCGACTCAGCACCGGGCCTGTACTCCGGTCTGTTCAGTGCTGACGGCCTAGTCTGGTTCGACGCCGATGACGGCACCAGCGGGCGCGAATTATGGGTCAGTAACGGTACGGTTTCGGGAACGGTGATGGTCGCCGACATCGCTGCTGGAAGTGGCGACTCCAACCCTGCTTTCTCAGGGGGGATGGCCAGCCATGAAGGCAAGGTGTGGTTCAATGCCGATGATGGTGTGAACGGACGAGAGTTGTGGGTCAGCAACGGAACCCAAGAGGGGACGATGATGGTGGCTGATATCTGTCCGGGAGCATGCTCCTCTAATTCTGGACTGTCCGGCATGGTCTCTTTCGATGGCGGACTATGGTTTACCGCTGATGACGGTGTCAACGGCAGTGAGTTGTGGACTTATGATGGCAGTTCTGCAACCATGGTCGCAGACATCAATTCCGGTATGGGCTCGGGAGATTCCAACCCGGGTGAGTCGGGTGGCTTTGCAGTCTTCAAAGAGCGATTATGGTTCGATGCGGATGATGGCCTCAATGGCCGGGAGTTGTGGTCGGCCAATTCCAGTGGTGCGGTGATGCTGTCTAATCTGGCGACCGGGGCCGATTCAAGTCTGCCCGGCAAGAGCACCGGTCTGGTCGTTCTAGGGGATTCACTGGTCTTCAGAACTCAGGACACCGGCAATCCTGGTGCCGGAAATAGCCTGTGGTACAGCGATGGCACAAGTGGTGGAACCGCGGTTCTTGACGCCAACCTATTCGATATTGCCCCGAGTGGAAGCAATGTATACGTCCATCAGGGAATCATGTGGTTCGCCTGTGAAAGTGCTGCAGCCGGCGAGGAGATCTGCTCAACCGATGGCACATCAGGGGGGACGCAGATTCACGACCTGATAGTTGGAGCCGGTGGTGAAATGAGCCCTGCCGCAATCACCGTTGCACATGGCTGGTTATATTTCACCGGAGAGGGATTCAATGGCAGCGATGCAACCGGCCTTGAGTTATGGAGAATTCAGTTGACTGGGGGAGCCCCCGAACTGGTTTGGGATGTCTTTACCGGTGACGGAAATAATGCCGATGTCGGCAAATATGGTGGACTGGTGACTGTTGAGAATACCATATTCTTCAGCGCCGATAACGGAATGCAGGGCCACGAATTGTATCATTGGGGTGAGATTGACCCGGATGGCGATGATGTCCTTGTCATCACTTGACGAGATGCGAGTACACTGTGAATCGACAAGGTTCTCGGACATCGTTGGTTTTTGGTTCAGATGCACAAGCGTCCGTACTTCGGTGCAAGCCCTCACTCTTCTTCTCCCGCCAGATCTGAGATTGATTCGTTGCCACGACTCTTGAAATAACTCCAAATAGCAAACGGAGTACTCCAGAAGGTACCTCCAATAGCACCCAACATGACGATAGTTGCCAATGTTTCCAAGTTACTGTTCGGTGCTCCGAAAGAGGCGCCTAATACCGGTATCAGGAAAGTGAGGTATGCTACTGGAATTAAATACTTCAAACTAGGTTCACAACACTTCCTCATCTTCGCTATTTTTTTGACACTAAATGCTGATACCAACGGAATTCCAATTACAACTAACAATGCTGACTGCCAATGGTACATTACAGTGATTAGATTTCCATCTGAATCATGACCAAGTGGAATATGAGAAATAACCGTCATTAACAATCCAACAAATGTTCCGGTAAATGCTCCTGCCAGGAAAATGGTTTTCCAATTCATATCAATCACTATTGCC
>Ga0302120_10000939_pt1 | contig 13525 bp, 11 predicted proteins | sample AG5_Bottom_MG_FD_203118 | JGI IMG/M metagenome (GOLD analysis project Ga0302120, IMG submission 203118) | Marine microbial communities from Western Arctic Ocean, Canada - AG5_Bottom | ecosystem: Environmental > Aquatic > Marine > Oceanic | place: Canada: Western Arctic Ocean | collected 2017-10-01 | reverse complement strand
GATGTCCTCTTCCATGTAGTTCATGGCGCCGGCTTCCGCGATCACGGTCTCCCCTGGATCGAGTTCGATCTCCACGATCTGCATGTCGTCGCCAAAAAGTTCGTAGTCGACTTCATGGCATCGCTCCCCATCGCAGTTCCGGTGGGAATGGCGGGTGGACTGCTGGGGACATCGGCGAATAGTTGGGGGAGGACGGTGCCAGCGGGTGCCCAGTTGGCCATGCCCTCTTTCCAAATATTGGTCTGAGGAGTGATCTCTCCCGCGTTGGCGAGCGGAAGGAGCTCGTCCTCCGCGATTTGCTTGGTCTGATTGTGTTTGTCGAGATAATGCCAAATGTCCATGTCTGTTCCCCCAGTTGCATGGATGCGGGGGAAGGAAAGGTTACAATCTTGCCCTGAATTTCCCATCGCGACAGGACCCTGCGGACTGATCGGGGCTGAGTGTGCGGTTGACAGGGCGGGCTTGAAGCGAGAGCTTTGCGCCTCCAAAACATGAAGAATCGAATCTTAAGTCAGGTTGTGGCCTTGTGTGCCCTGAGCATGGGGCTCCCCGCACAGGACGAACCAGGACCGGCGCCTGCCCCCGTTCCCGCTCCCGAGTCCAAGCCCGTTCCGGTGCCGACCCCCGCTCCGGTGCCGGCCCCTGCTCCGGCGCCTGCCCCCGTTCCCGCTCCCGAGTCCAAGCCCGTTCCGGTGCCGACCCCTGCTCCGGTGCCGGCCATCCCGAAGATTGTGGCCATCGAAGCCCCGGCCGACGTGGCGGCCCCCCCGGAGGATGCCGAGAAGACGGAGTCAGGTTTGGCCTCCAAGGTGATTACCAAAGGGACCGGAACGATTCATCCCGTGAAGGAAGATCGGGTGCAGGTGCACTACACCGGCTGGCAAACCGACGGATACAATTTTGACAGTTCTGTGAGTCGCGGACGTCCCGCGACCTTCCCGCTTGACGGAGTGATCGCTGGATGGACGGAAGGGGTGCAGCTCATGGTGGTTGGGGAGAAGCGTCGCTTCTGGATTCCTGGCAAGCTGGCCTATGGCGAAGCGACCGGCGAGCCTCCCGTGTTGGGTCCTGACGGTAAACGCAAGGGTCCGTTTCTCGGCATGCTCTGTTTCGATGTGGAGCTGCTGAAGATTTTGCGACCGCACCCGACTCCCGAACACCTTGCCGCCGCACCGGATGATGCTCAGGTGACGGATTCAGGTTTGGCGACCAAGCTTGTGACGGCTGGGACCGGTGAAGCGAAGCCCAAGCCCATCGACAATGTGCGCGTGCACTACACCCTGTGGACCACGGACGGAAAGATGGTGGATAGCACCCTGGTCACTGATCGGCCATTCACCTTGCAACTCAAGCGGACCATCAAGGGATTTACGGAAGCGGTGCAGATGATGGTGGAAGGAGAGACGAGGAGGATGTGGATTCCTGAGGAACTTGCCTATGGGGCCACCCCGCGCGAGACGGCACCCAAAGGGATGCTCATTTTCGAAGTTGAGCTCCTTAAGATTTTCAGCAATTAGTCGCCTTCTTCGCTCTGCCATGAAATCATCCCTATTCCAAATCCTCCTGCTCGTCGCTTCGGCCGCTCTTCTAGTTCCTTCAGATCTGAAAGGTGAGGAGGAAAGAACCGATCAGAAGAAGCCGGCCGAGAAGTGGGTCAGCCTCTTCAATGGGAAGGATCTCACCGGGTGGACGCCCAAGATCCGGGGGCACAAGCTGGGCGAAAATTACAAGAATACCTTTCGGGTCGTCGATGGTCTCCTGACCGTAAGCTACGATCAGTATGAGGAGTGGAACGACAAGTTTGGACATCTCTTCCTGGATAAGAGTTATTCGAATTACCGCATCCGGGTCGAGTATCGCTTCATCGGGGAGCAAATCAAAGGCGGGCCTTCGTGGGCCTTGCGCAACAGTGGCATCATGTGCCACGGACAGAGTGCGGAGAGCATGAAACTCGAGCAGAAGTTTCCCGACTCGATCGAAGTTCAACTTCTGGGCGGCGCAGAAAGCGGTAAGCGCACCACGGCCAACTTGTGTACCCCGGGGACGCAGGTCTTCTATAAGGATCCCAACAAGAAGGACGCGGAGTGGAAGCTCAAAAAGAACCACTGCATCACCTCGCAGTCAGAAACCCTGCGCGGCGAACAGTGGGTGACCTGCGAAGTCGAAGTGCAGGGCAGCGAGTACTTCAAGCACTACATCAACGGCAAGTTGGTCATGGAATACCAGAAGCCGCAGCTCGATGATGGGACTCTGCTCGAAGAGGGATCAATCTCCCTGCAATCGGAGAGTCATCCCGTTCAGTTCCGAAAAGTGGAAATCCTCGTGCTCGAGAAATAGCCGCGCACCGCACCTAGCGATTTTTTTGGTCCTTGGCCTGGGCTTTCCTCTTGGCCAGCTCCTCCGGAGTGGCTTTGAAGAGGGCGTAGTTTTTTTCGCGGGCTGCCGCGCGGGCATCGCGGAGAGACTCCTTTTTTTCGTCCCAATTGGTCACCTTGTTCAGCTTTCGCCCGAAATCCTGAAGGGTGATGTGATCCTCCACATGGGGCAGCTCCCAGAGGCTCAAAAAGGCACCCGCGTGGGCGACTCCCATCAACAGGACTCCGGTGAGTAAAAGTGATTTCATCGTGCAGGGGAGGGAGATTTTACCAAGAATAGGGCGAAGGTCAATAGAGCTGTAATACCTGTAGCCAACTGCCCCGCTGGCGATTCGGGCAAGATTTGCGGGGGAAGTGGTTCTGGAAACTCACGAATCACGACGGGCGATGGGAGGGGCCAAGTCGCGCCTCAGGGCGGCAACGTGTTGCCGAGTTGCACAAGTCTCGAGGTGGTCGTTGACCAAGCCCATGGCCTGCATGAATGCGTAGGCGGTGGTCGGGCCGATGAAGGACCAGCCGCGCGCTTTGAGATTCTTGCTCAGTCTGGTTGAGGTGGGGGTGTTGGACATCTTGCCGAGCGCGGCCTTGCTCATGCGGCGAGGACGTTCGCTTTGCGGAGGTTCGAACTGCCAGAAGTAGGCGGCGAGGGATCCGAATTCCTCCACCAACTCGCAGGCACGGATTGCATTGTTGATGGTGGACTCAATCTTCTTCCGGTGGCGCACAATTCCGGCGTCCAGAAGAAGTCGTTGGACATCGCGCTCAGCAAAGCGAGCCACCTTTCGGAATTCGAAATTTGCGAACCCCTGGCGAAAGTGTTCCCGTTTGCGCAGGATGGTGAGCCAGCTCAGACCGGACTGAAATCCTTCGAGGCAGATTTTCTCGAAGAGGCGGCGATCATCGGTGACAGGGTAGCCCCATTCTTCGTCGTGGTAGGTGCAATAGTCCTCGGGGGCGGCGCCCCACCAACAACGCGCAATGCCGTCCCCGCCTCTCACAACGCCGCTACTCATCTGGAGTATCAGAAAAAGATCGTAACCAATTCACGTCCGCCTGGAGACGGGGGGAACCATAACAATAGCACGGAATGGGGAATGTTTCCATCAACTCAAGTTGCGGGTATTTGAGAGGCTTCGTTGCGAAAAGGCAAAGATGAATTACTGTGACTATCGACCGGGACGTTTACGTCTTAACTATGAGAAGCCCCCCCAACAATGAGAAACAATCGTAGAAATCAAACCTCGCATGCGTGTGCTCCCTGGAGATCCCTGGAGCAACTTGCGGATTCCTGGGGATTGAGTCGCACCCGTAGCGTTCTGGTGGTGCGGGCCCTCATCCGCAGTGGCCGCATGGAAGAGCGCCCTGCTCGCGAGACTGAGCCAGTCGACCTGAGATATCGGTTGGTGGCCTGCTGAGACCAATCCCCTCCCTCTGCGTCGTCGGAAGAGACGCCCCGTGCAGACGGGGTCGAGCCGGACAGTTTGTCCGAATCGGAGTAGACCGAGAGAGACCGCGCAGGAGCTGCCTCACGGTGGTGAGCGCGAAGATCCCCTTCCCAAACGAGGATGCGGGAAGGCCTTGCGTTTCTTCCGAGCGGCAAGCCGAAGGACGACCCTTTACAAGAAGGGCGATGCCGAGAAAGATCCCAGCCTGAAGCCGCCTTCAGGTCAGGATGCCCATGGTAAGTTCGAGCACTGCAGCAGCCGTCCCGCTCCTCGAGATGCAGGAGATCGAGAAGTCCTTCCCTGGGGTGCAGGCCCTGAAGGGGGTCGGCCTTTCCCTGGCGCCCGGTGAAGTATTGGCTCTCCTCGGCGAGAACGGGGCGGGCAAGAGCACCTTGATCAAGATCCTGGGCGGCGCGCACACTCCGACCAAGGGAACGCTCTTGGTCAACGGTCGGGATACCAATCTCTCCACCCCTTCCATGAGCCAGGCCGCGGGGATCGGAATCATTTACCAAGAATTCAATCTGGTTCCTCACCTGACGGCACGGGAAAACATTTTTCTGGGCCGGGAGAAGATAAAGGGCGGATTTGTCGATTTGAGTGAAGAGCGCCGACAGACGCTGGAATTGTTTGAACGTCTCGGAACCGAGATCGATCCCGATGAGCGTTGCGCGAACCTGACGGTGGCCCAGCAACAGGTGGTCGAGATCGCCAAGGCGCTTTCCCAGCATGCTCGCCTGCTCGTCATGGATGAACCCAGCGCATCCCTCACGCCACAGGAGGTCGCCCGCCTTCTCGCGATCGTGCGCGATCTCCGCGCAGAAGGATTGGGGATCATCTACATCAGTCATCGCCTGGAAGAGATTTACCAGATTGCCGACCGCATCATGGTGCTCCGCGATGGGGAACACGTTGGCACCCGGGTCACTGCGGATCTCAATCGCGAGGGGTTGATTGAATTGATGGTGGGCCGCAAGCTGGAGAAGGAGTTTCCGACCCGCACTCCAACGATCGGCGCAGAGCGCCTGGTCGTGAGCGGACTGGGTCGCGGATCATCCGTGAAGGATGTTTCCTTTGCGGTGAAGGCTGGGGAGATTCTCGCCCTCACGGGCTTGGTGGGGGCGGGTCGGACTGAAACGGTGCGCCTGATTTTTGGGGCCGATCGCCGCGAGACCGGATCCATCGTCCTGGACGGCAAGGTCCTGAAAATTCGCAGCCCTCGCGATGCCATTCGAGCCGGGATCGGACTGCTGACCGAAGATCGAAAGGGCCAGGGACTCGTCCTGATGCAGTCCGTGAGGGAGAACTTCGGTTTACCCAACCTGGCCCAGTTCACGCGGGGAGGATTTGTGAATCAACAACTCGAGCGCGAGAAATTTGGGAACTACGTCGATACCCTGCGGATCAAGATTCCCCATCAGGATGAACTGGCAAAAAATCTCTCCGGGGGAAACCAACAGAAGGTCGTGTTGGCCAAGTGGCTCCAGCAGAATTGCGAAGTGATCATTTTCGACGAACCGACTCGCGGGATCGATGTCGGAACGAAGTATGAGATTTACCTTCTCATTCAGGAGTTGGCCGCCCAGGGAAAAGCGATTCTCATGATCAGCTCGGAATTGCCCGAAGTGCTTGGCATGGCTGATCGCGTGTTGGTCATGCACGAAGGGCGGATCACCGGTGAGGTCACTGACGTAAAGAGTGCGAGCCAGGAAGACCTCATGAATCTCGCGGTGGCATGATCGTTGTCGGTGGAGAGTGTCTCATCGACATGGTCGAGCGCGAGGGCGAAGGGGGGCAGTCCTTCCTCGCGCTACCCGGTGGATCGCCCTTCAACGTGGCGCTGGCGGCGGGTCGGCTCGGCTTGCCAGTGAGCTTTCTCTCGCGTCAGTCGACAGATGAGTTTGGGCGGCGCCTCACTGCCGCGTTGGTGGCGAGCGAGGTCGACCTGTCGCTCTGTCCCACCACGGATCAGCCGAGCACGCTGGCGATTGCAGGCTTGGATCCGGAAAGGAAAGGTGTGCGCTACCTGTTTTACACCGAGGGCACGGCGGGGGTGAGCCTGAGCGAGGACGAGTTGCCTGCAACGCTTCCGGCGGAAGTTCGGGCGCTGCATGTTGGTTCCTTTTCCCTGACGATGGAACCCATCGCCAGTGCGCTGGAAACCCTCGTGAAGCGCGAGGCAGGCGAGCGGGTGATTTCAATCGATCCCAATATCCGCCCCATGCTGATGCAGGACCCTGAGCTCGCCCGGGAGCGACTGCGTGCACTCCTGCCCCGGGCGGACATCCTCAAGTTGAGCGATGAAGACCTGGACTGGCTCGAGCCCGGTAAGGATGAAGAGGAGTTCGCTTTCGAGATGGTCATGCAGGGAGTCGCCCTCGTTCTGCTCACCCGAGGAGGGGAGGGGGCTTCGGCGCGAGGGGCGCGGGGAGCTTGTGACATTCCGGGCGGCGAGATCGAACTTGTCGATTCGATCGGCGCAGGCGACACCTTCATGGCGGCCACCCTGGCGTGGTTGGCGGAGAAGGACGCCCTCTCCAAGGGCGCCTTGAAGGAGCTCACTGGAGAGCAGATGGAGGGCCTCTTGTCCTTCGCGACCGCGGCCGCTGGAGTGACTTGTGCGCGAGCCGGTTGCGACCCACCCTGGCGGGCGGAGCTCGGTGACTAGGATCTGTTCGAGTCGGTTTTCGAAGTTCTACTGCCCCTGGCGCGCGCTGGCTTTGAGACGGAGGGCATTGAGAGAGATGAATCCGGAAGCGTCGTCCTGATTGTAGGCCTCTTCGGCGCCGCCTTCCATGGTGGCGACATCCTCGCTGTAAAGCGAGAGAGGGGATCGGCGGCCCGCATTCATGATGTTGCCCTTGTAGAGCTTGAGGCGCACTTCGCCGGTCACCGTTTGCTGGGTCTCGGTCACGAGGGCCTGCAGGGCGACGCGTTCCGGAGCGAACCAGAATCCATTGTAGACGAGTTGGGCATACTTGGGGATGAGGCTGTCGCGGATCTGCATCGCTTCGCGGTCCATGGTGAGGGTCTCGAGATCGCGATGGGCGGCCAGCAGGATGGTGCCTCCGGGGGTCTCATAAATTCCGCGGGACTTCATCCCGACGAAGCGATTCTCCACGATGTCGATTCGGCCAATGCCATGCTGCCCACCGAGGGTGTTGAGCACGCGCATCATCCCGAAGGGGGAGAGGAGAGTGTAACCGTCGCGTTCTCCTTCCACCATGACATCGGGGAGACTGGCGAGAAACTCGTCTTGCCCGTCCGCTTGAAATCCGATCGCATCGCCTTTCTCGAAGAGAAGCTGGATGTACTGCGCCTTGTCCGGAGCCTCTTCGGGCGAAACGGAGAGAACGTACATCTCACGATCGGCTTTGGTGGTGCCGTCGTACCAGGGATCTTCCAACATCCCTGCTTCGAAGGAGATGTGGAGGAGGTTGCGATCCATCGAATAGGGCTTCTTCATGGAAGCCTGAATGGGAATGTTGTTGGCCTCGGCATACTCGATCATCTCGGTGCGCCCTGGGAATTGTTCACGGAAGCGGGCCTGGCGCCAGGGAGCGATGACCTCGACGTTTGGAGCGAGGCTGGCGGCGCTGAGTTCGAAGCGGACCTGGTCGTTGCCCTTGCCGGTGGCTCCGTGCGCGATGGCGTCGGCACCTTCCTGTAGGGCGATGTCGAGCATGCCCTTGGCGATGCAAGGGCGCGCGATGGAGGTGCCCAGGAGGTAGCGACCTTCGTAGAGCGCATTGGCTTGGAACATCGGGTAGATGAAATCACGGGCGAATTCTTCCCGCATATCGCCGATGAAGCACTTGCTCGCTCCGGTGGTTAGAGCCTTCTCCTCCAGACCATCGAGTTCCTCTCCCTGGCCGACGTCCGCACAGTAGGCGATGATGTCGGCATGGTAGGTCTCCTTGAGCCACGTGAGCAAAACGGAGGTGTCCAGACCTCCCGAGTAGGCGACGACAATTTTCATGGCGGCGGAAGTTAGGTCCGTGGCGGCGCATTTCAAGCGCCAAGCCTGAATCTTCTGTCGGAGGGGGGACAAAGCGCCTCCACGGGCTTGTCTCGCCCGGGAATGCGGGCAACATCGCCTGCGAATGGATTTTGAGCTCTCGACGCTACAGTGGAGCTTGGCGATCGTGGCGGCTCTGGCGGTGGGAATTTCGAAGGCTGGCTTTGGGGGGTCGGCCTCATTGCGGTCTCGATCATGGTTGAGCTCTTTGGGAAGCCTTCCGTGGGGGTCCTGCTCCCGATGCTGATCTTGGCGGATCTTACGGTTTATCCGCTCTTTCGGCGTTGCTCGAGGGTCTGGTTTGACCGGGTGGCGCACTCGCGGGAGGCGTCTCGTGCAGGTGGTCTCTCAGCGCCTCTTTGAATGGTTGGTGGTCATCTTCGCGGTCCTGGCCGGAGAGCGGCTCGTGTTTTTCTAGCGAGCATTTCTCGCTACCACGGTCGGCGTGGAGTCGGTTCGATGAGCATCTTGTAGTTCTGGTAGGCCATGAAGCCGAGGATGATTGGGAAGAGGATCTCCTTGAGCCAGAGGAACAAAAAGAGGCCAACCACGACGGCTGTGAACATGCTGATGCGGAGGGTGAGAGATTTTTGCGTTGGTCCAAGTGCGTGCCAGAGGATTTGTCCACCATCGAGAGGATAGACCGGGAGAAGGTTGATCAGGGCCCAGAAAAAACTGACCACCATGAAAGAGGCGAGAAGAGATTGAATCGGGATGTCTGGGATGAGGTCATTCCAAAAGAAGAAGAAAACGAGGCTTCCGGCCAAGATTTGGACCGCAGGCCCTGCAATGCTGATCCAGATGTGCTGTCCCCGGGTAAAGCGCGGATTGTGAGAAATCGCAACCCCTCCAAACCCATGCATGACGATCTCGACCCGCTGACAACCAAACCGTCTGCTGGTGAAGGCGTGCCCAAGCTCGTGAATGAGGATCGAGACGAAGCCGGCGGCGACGAACATCAGGACGTAGGCGAGGGTCTCCCGATTGTTGATGTGCATCAATCCTCCCGAAAGAAGGGCCAGGACGAGCCAGTGCCATGGTTGGACGGTGATGGGAAATCCGAAGAGGCGAAATCGAAGCACGGGAGGAAGCTAGATCGTTCGGGGCGAGAGGGCAATCCGTATACCTGCGGACAGGAGGCCGGAGGACACCCTAGGCCAGGATCTCCTTGATGACGTGGCCGTGGACATCGGTGAGTCTGCGTTCGACGCCGTTGTGGCGGAAGGTGAGGGCCTTGTGGTCGAGTCCGAGGAGGTGGAGGATGGTGGCGTTGAGGTCGTGGATGGAGAGGACCTGATCGACGGCCTTGCGGCCGAGTTCGTCGGTGGCACCATGACTCACTCCCGCCTTCACCCCGGCCCCGGCGAGCCAGGCGGTGAACCCATCGGGATTGTGATCGCGGCCCTTGGCGCCCTTTTGGAACATGGGCATGCGCCCAAACTCGGTGCACCAAACCACGAGGGTGTCTTGCAGTAGACCGCGTTGTTTGAGGTCGCGCAAGAGAGCGGCGGCCGGTTGGTCCATGATGGGGCCGTGGACATCGTATTGTTCGCGCAGGGCGTTGTGGCCATCCCAGTTGAGTTTGCCGCCACTGGCGTAGGCGCCATTGAAGAGCTGAACGAAGCGGACTCCGTTCTCGATCAAGCGTCGAGCGAGGATGCAGTTGCGCGCAAAGCCAACCTTGAGAGGGTTTTTGGAGTTATCCGCGCCGTACATTTTGAGGATGTGGGCGGGCTCGGTCGTGAGGTCACTGATTTCTGGGATGCTGAGCTGCATCCGGGCGGCGAGTTCATAACTGGCGATACGGGCCGCGAGAGCGCTTTCCCCGGGATGGTGACGGAGGTGTTCCTGATTGAGTTCCCTGAGGAGAGCCCGGGCGGCTGTATTTTGCGAGGTGCTCACGCTGGCTGGAGGAACAAGATTGCGCACGGGATCCTTGGCGCTGAAGGGCGTGCCCTGGAACTCGGCAGGAAGAAATCCAGGTCCCCAATTGTTGATGCTGGCTTGGGGAACTCCGCGAGGGTCGGGGATGGCGACGAAGGCGGGAAGGTCCTGGTTTTCGGTGCCGAGGGCGTAGGTCAACCAGGCGCCGAGGCTTGGGAAGCCATCGAGGACAAAGCCGGTGGAGAGAAAGTTCTCCGCCGGTCCGTGGGTGTTGGTCTTGCTGGTGAGGGAGTGGACAAAGGCCATCTCGTCGACGAGCTCACCCAAGTGCGGAAGCAGGTCGGAGACCATCTTCCCGCACTGGCCGCGCGGTCGGAATTCGTACTGCGGTCGCGCAAGATTCCCGGAGGGTCCCTGAAAGGTGATCGGCGGGCCACCCTTGAGCGGTTGGCCGTCGTGCTTGATCAGTGCCGGCTTGTAGTCCCAGGTTTCCAACTGGCTGCAGGCGCCGGCGCAGAAGATCACGAGAACGTTCTTGGCCTTGGCCGTATAGTGGGGCGATCGCGAGGCGTGAGGCCGGGTCGGATCGATGGTTGGCCCAGAGCCTGCGAGGAGGCCTTCCTGTCCCAGCATGCTGGTCAAGGCGATGGCGCCAAGTCCGGTCGAAGTTCGGGCCAGGAACTCGCGCCGGTCGAGCCAGGCCCGGCCTGTGGCAGCGGTGTAGGGCAGTCTGCTCATCGCATGAAGACAAACTCGTTGCTGTTGAGAAGGGCGCGACAGAGGGTGGAGAGGCCGTGCTCCGCGATGACCTGCTGACACCTCGTGCTTTCGTGGTGGGTAGGATTTCGGTTGAGAGCCAACTGGAAAGCGCGAGTCACCTGGGCCTCCTGGTCCTTACCGACCTCTGTTTGCACTCGCTTCGCGAACACCCTGGACTGCTGGACGACGAATTTGCTGTTGAAGAGGTTGAGGGCTTGCAAGGCCGTGATAGCCCGGCTGCGTCGCGGCGTGGCTTGGCCTGCATCGGGGCAGTCGAAGGCTCCAAAAACGGGCGCACGTTCCATGCGGACCTTGTGGGCGTATATCATGCGCCGCAGTCCCTCGGCCTTAAAATTCTCGACGATGGGGAATCCGCTCAGTCCACCGCGTGATTTGAAAAAGTTGAAGCCGGGACCGCCCATTTTGAGATTCAGGTTTCCGCTCACGGCCAGGATGCCATCGCGGATGGCTTCGGCCTCCAGTCTGCGCATGGGAAATCTGGAGAGGAGGTTCGCCTCGGCATCCTTCTCGATCGCTTCCGGGCTTGCGCTGCTGGATTGCTGGTAGGTGGCGGAATTCAGAATGAGCCGATGGAGGTTCTTGATCGACCAACCACCCTTGATGAATTCCGCGGCGAGCCAGTCGAGGAGTTCGGGGTGGCTGGGCCTGGTTCCGTTGAGACCGAAGTCACTCGCGGTGTCGACCAGCCCGCGCCCGAAGTGGTATTGCCAAATGCGATTGACGATCACCCGGGCGGTGAGGGGATTGTCTTTGCTTGCAATCCAGTGTGCAAGAGCGAGGCGGCGATCCTGTTCCGAGGCGTCTGGAGCAAGGGCAAGGAGTCCGAGCGCGCTTGGAATGGCCGGACGCACCTTCTCGCCCTTCTGTTCGGGGTCTCCCCGGTGGAGGAGATAGGTTTTGTCGGGAGGACGGAACTTGCCCGCGTAGACGGTCTGCGCGCTTTGCAAGCCCGCCTGCTCGTTCGCTAGTTGACGCAGCTTGTTGGCGTCGCTTCGAATCGAGGGGGATGCCTCGGCGGGGAGGTTGCGCAGGAGGGCGGCCGTGGAATCAAAGGGAGAGCCGTAAGGGGCGCGATCGTCCGAACTCGCCACCCTCTGCCACCGGTCCGGTTCTAGCGCCACTTCGATTTCATAGCGATGAGCGAGACGGTCGAGGAATTTGCCATCGCGATCCCGTCCCCACACGACGCGGTCGATGACGGCTGGGGTGGTCAATTCGATCTGCACCCAGCCGCGGCCGATGGTGTCCGCGATCCAGCTCTTGCTATTGCCGTAGAGTCCATCGTTGAGGTGCTGGAGCTGGTGCTGGGGGTCGCCGTGACGGTTGCCGGAGGAGGTGGGAGTGCCCCCAAGCGCGACGTTCTGTTGGGTGCCTGCGCCGAACACTTCGAGTTCATCGATGCACGGTTCGTACTGGTTGTTGTTGGTGGTGGCGTGAGCAGTGAGGCGGACGAACCGGGCCTTCACCGGCGGGAAGCGTTCGACATTGCGGGTGGGATTTGCTGGAGGTCGGAGGCTGGGATGCTCCTGTGGATCGAGGTCTTCCCGCAGCAGGATCACATCCGCGGTGATCCCGGTTCCGGTCTCCCCACCGCGGAGGATGAGACGGCTCGTCTTTCCCAACTCGTGAATACCTGCATCCTGCAAGCCACTCCAGAGGGGCTTCTTCTCGGTGAGACCCTCGGCGACGCCCGCGAAGAAAAACTGGTCGGCGCGGGCAATCTCATGCTGGTCACCTTTCGTTTGGAGGTCGCCGTCACGATCGAGGACATAGCGGGCATCGCGAGTGTGGACGCCGCTTCCGTGCACGCCCCAGGAGATCCAGAGGCGGTAGCGGCCGGAGGTGGTTGGATTGTAGGTGAAGACATCTTCCCCTGCGGTGTTGTCCCACCAGGTATAACGGCTCGCGCTGATGTTGGGGTGATGGGCGGCGCTCCCGGGGTCGTCCTGGTAACCCCGCTGGGTTCCGGCCGGATTGGTGCCGTGCCCATTCTTTTTCTTGAGATGAGTAGTCAGGGCGGGGTCTTCGTCGTCGATCAGAATGGTGCGCTTGGTGTCTGCCGGTGGTTGCAGGCCATCGAGGCGTTCCCGAAGGACCGCGAGCTGCTTGGTGTTCGCGGTCATCCTGGCGGCCGTCTCGGGATCGTGGAGAGGACGTTCCCCGTAGTCCACGCCCGCGAAGAAGGCCTGCATGGCATAGTAGTCGCGCTGGGAAATGGGATCGAACTTGTGATCATGACAGCGGGCGCAGCCGATGCTCAGCCCGAGGAAGGTGTCGCTCGTCGCCACGATCATTTCGTCGAGGGAATCCTGTCGGGCCAGTCGTTTGGAGGCGTCGTCTTTGCCGATTTGTCCTGGAAGCAACACCGCGGAGGCGACCAGGAAGCCGGTGGCGGCATCTTCCGCTACCGCATCGCCAGCCAGTTGTTGGAGGATGAACTGTTGGTAGGGCAGGTCCTCGTTGAGGGCGCGGATGACGTAGTCCCGGTAGGGCCAGGCGTTCGGGCGTTCGGTGTTCACCTCGAAGCCATGAGTGTCTGCGTAGCGCACCAGATCGAGCCAATGCTGAGCCCACCGCTCGCCATAGCGTGAGTTGGCGAGGAGGCGATCGATGAGTTTGGAAACGGCTCCCGGGTTCTGGTCTGTTAGAAAGGCCGCTGTCTCGTGGGGGATGGGCGGAAGCCCATGAAGGTCATGGGAGAGTCGGCGAATCAAGGAGATGCGATCTGCGGGCGGGGAGTGCGCAAGGGTAGCCGCTCTCAGTTTACGATTGATGAAGGCATCGATGGGATGCGGGTCCGCCCCGGGAGGTGCGACGACCTTGAGGGGTTGGAAGGCCCAGTGCTCGGGAGCGATTTCTTCGGCACCCAGGGGAAGTGCGACGGCCGGAATGGCGATGCTCAGCAGGATGAGTCGCATGTGTCTGGCGGCGATCATGGTTGGCAGAATCGCGTGTTGGGCGGATGGAACTACCCGTCGCTACTCCTGTGGATGGCAGCTTAGGAAGCGCGCGTTGGAGCGTCA
>Ga0302120_10000937_pt1 | contig 13527 bp, 12 predicted proteins | sample AG5_Bottom_MG_FD_203118 | JGI IMG/M metagenome (GOLD analysis project Ga0302120, IMG submission 203118) | Marine microbial communities from Western Arctic Ocean, Canada - AG5_Bottom | ecosystem: Environmental > Aquatic > Marine > Oceanic | place: Canada: Western Arctic Ocean | collected 2017-10-01 | reverse complement strand
TGGTCTTTCACCGCGCCCACAAGTAATAACAGTGGCGCCTTCTTGCACAAATCGCTCAACAATAGCAGCACCGATACCTTGACGCCCACCTGTGACTAGAGCCACTTTGCCTGATAATTGCATACCGACTCCTATAACCGCATCTGCTGAACTTGGGCACTTAAACCACCGTCCAACACCCACAAGGCACCAGACGCATAGCGCGCCTCATCACCCGCCAACCAGTTCACTAGATTAGCCATATCATCAGGTGTGCCGTAACGGCGCAGGGGGTGAATGTCGCGCACTTCTTGTTTTAGGCTTTCTATGTCTCCACTGTCTCCAAAAAAACTTTCTAGCATGGGTGTCGCTACATAACCCGGGCAAATAGCGTTTACACGAATATTTTCCTTACCGTAATCGCAGGCCATCGCTTTAGTTAGAGCATGCACAGCACCTTTTGTTGCACAATAAGCTGCTAAACCAGGATCTGCAATAAAACCGTCATAAGAACCAAAATTGATGATCGAACCTGCGCCATTTTTGCGCATTAGAGGCACACCATATTTACTGGTTAAGAAAGTGCCTGTAACGTTTATAGCAAAAATTCTCTGCCACTCATCTAAGGTGGTTTCTTCAATTGTCTTTTCTATTTCAATGCCGGCTGCATTCACTAATACATCTAACTGGCCAAATTCTTGCCCTACAAATGTCATTAGATCCTGTGCGCTCTGTTCGCTGGTAACATCATGTTTAAAGTGCCGGACAAGACCCTTTAGCGATGTTGGAAGCGATGCTATGTCTGCTGCGATGACGTGAGCTCCCTCACTATGAAAACGGCGGCATATTGCCTGCCCGATGCCTCCGCAACCACCAGTTACCACAGCTACACGGCCCTTTAAATGCCCTGTAAATTGTTTTTCAACCATGATGCCTCTCCCTAATCACCCACGTAATGAGACCATTTTTAACCATAATTTGACATTACTAGTCAGCCGCTACACATTTACCCTACATTAGTAACAAACCTCGAACAATGACCTTACAGCCGGTGCTTAAATATCAAAGATAATTGAATAGGCGACCAGGAAGTTCTGGGTGGCGTGGTATATCAAGTTTTTTGCAGAGGCAGAACATCATCGCCTGATTTGAGGTGACAACGGGTTTATTGAGAGTTGTTTCGATCCTTTCGATCACTTCGACAGAGCGCATGTCAGTGCAGCTCAGAATAATTGCCTCGACTTGCGGACTATCTGCTTTTAGAGCGAGGTTATAAATTTCATCTGGGGTCAATTCACCTTGTCCGTAGCAGCCCAAGTCGTGCCCAATATCGGCTCGTTTTACGGTTTCAATGCCGTTCTGCATTAGGAAATTCACAGCCTGGTCATTGATATCACCTACATAGGGTGATACAAACCCAACTCGATGGGTTCCCAATGCTTGGATTGCAGCAACCAACGATCCGGCGGCAGTCAAGGATACAGCACCAGAGCCAGCTGCAATTTTCATGGCCAGATCACGGTCAAATTCCGCTCCATGTGTCAAAGTAGCGGAAGTGCAACCGTAAAGCACAACATCTGGCCGCGCTCCAGCGATCATTGCAAGGTCATGGCTAATATCAAACATTCCGAGTTGGGTCATCTGATCGGCGCCAGGCACTTCGTCTGCGTCGTAGCCGCCAGTGCGTTGGCAATGAAAGCTGCAATTAGGTGGACGCATCAGCATCAAGTCTGGTTCAAGGTTGGTGTTTGTAAAGGGCACCAAGACGCCAATTCTGGTGCCTGCGCGAGCGTGAAGGCTCACGTGAAACTCTTATCCGTAATGTGCATCAGTGTATCCAGCTCTGTTGGGCGATTCGTGCAAAATTACCACCCAAAATGCCTTCAATGTCTGCAGCCGAAAAGCCACGCACTTGCATACCTTCCACAAGGTCGGGGATGGTTGACGGCCCGGAGTGACCTATGTTCCGCGTGTCATATTGCTGGCCTGCAGGCCAGTAATCGGGCCTTGCACGAAGTATCGCACCAATGTCGACGGTGACATCCGGCGTATAATCAAAGCCAAGTCCAACGTGGGCAGGCCCGGCAAGATCAATTAACGTTAACAAATGGTGCAGCAAGGATTCTGTGCTTGTGTCGTTGTCACCGACAAAAATAGCGAGACCATTGAGGCCTATAACGCCGCCTTTGGATGCGCAGGCTATGATCTGTTCATCCGTGATGTTGCGCTGATGCTGCCAGACCGACGCCGGATTGGAATGTGAAAACACCACAGGTGTGGTTGAACGTTCGATTAAGTCCATACTTGTGTAATAGCTTGTATGGCTTGCATCCACGATCATGCCAACACGGTTCATTTCTGCCAAAATATCGATGCCAAACGGGGTTAGGGCGATGTCGGCATCATGACAGCCTCCCGCCGCTGCGTTGCTGAGGTTGTATGCAAACAGCATCTGTCGTACACCGAGGGTATGGTATATTTCGACCATATTAATATCGCCACCCAGAGCATTCATACCTTCGATATCAAAGCTAACAGCAAGGCGACCAGAGCGCTTGGCTTGGTCAATATCGGCAAATGTGCCAGTCAGTAGAAAACGATCAGAGTGCTCGAGTAGCCAGCGACGGTAGGCCGCAAGGGTGGCCAGCGTTTCATCTCGCGACATAACGTCAAAGCCAACATTGATGCTCAGATAGTCGACATCGTTGGTGCGCCAATCTTCAAGTGTATTCAAATCCATATCGGGAGAGGGAAACAGCCCTGCATGAGCATCCCAAACGAGAGTTTCTTTCAATACCTTTGTCATAGGCCATCCAGATTTACATTGATCATACCTTCGATGATCAAGCTGGCCACGCCACCTACCTGCAATCGTATAATATTACCATTTTGTGTTTTGATCCGTGTTGTCACACGGCTGGGGCGGCCAAGTTCTATGCCCTGTTCAGCTCGGACCTGCAAGCTTCCGTCAACACTTGGCTGAACCAACCCTTGGCGTAAAAGATAGGTCGATATAGCTGCATTTGTGGTGCCAGCCGCTGCTGATTCAGCCACGCCTACAGCTGGACAAAAATCCCGCACGTGAACGTTACATGTTTGATCTACCACCTCGGTTGAAAAAGCAGCCACAGTTTCTAATCCGTTGGCTACACAGAACTGAGCAAGGGCTGAAAAATCAGGCTGCAGTTCCCGCATCGCGGCAAGATCACGCATTGGAAGGCACAGGTGAATGAAATCGCCAGTGGCGACCTCTGGTGGTAACTCGTTAGATATGTCCCCCACACTAACACCTAATACACCAGCCAGTTCTTCCAGATCGAATGTCACTGCCGCAAACCGTGCTTCTGCAACATCCAGCATAACCTCGACTCTGCCGGCCTTGGTGCGGCGACACTCCACTGTCGCTTCCCCTTTAGGAAGGTCGAGAACCGCCTCGCACCACACATCAGCCTTACAAGGTAATAGTTCTTGTGCAACCAGTTGCGTTATCAGGCAAACCGTCCCATGCCCACACATAGGCAACTCCATTACAGTAGAGAAAAATTGAACTTTAACCCTGTTATGGTTGATGGCGTTTACAAACGCAGTGGCGGGCGCTCCAATTTCACGTGCAATTCGAGCCCGATGTGGCATGGAGATATCTGAGGCATGTAGGACAATAGCCCCTTGGCTACCGGAATACGGCACCTCAGTAAAAGCGTCATACATCGAAAAAGGGACATTAGAGGCTTGTTTGATCAATCGGTCTTGGATATTCATAAAAAATCCGCACGCTTTGTCTGTCTATTACGTTTGCTGCTCTAGTACAGGCACTCTGGGAACCAGAGCTTTAAACAGATCCTCCATACCAATCTGACCAATTGGGATTTCCCCTTCGACAACCCTGAAGTGACACGATGTATCACCTTCAGAGAGGGCGATGAGAGTTTCCAGAGTGTCGTGTGGGCCTACATCACCTGCATAGGTGGTTGTCGGGATCAAAGGCGTCATAACGGAATGGACCCGCAAAACACGCGCGCGGTTAATGTCACTGACAAAAGCCTCAATGTAGGGATCAGTTGGCGTGGTTAAAATGCTCTGGGGCTCACCTTGCTGAATAACTGCACCATCTTTTAGAATAACGAGGTGGTCAGCCAATCGTAGGGCTTCATCGAGGTCATGGGTGATGAACACGATCGTCTTTTTTAATTCTACATGCAATTCAAGCAGCAGTTTTTGCATGTCACTGCGTATTAAAGGATCGAGAGCAGAAAATGCTTCGTCCATCAGCATGATATCCGTATTCGACGTTAGTGCACGGGCAATGCCAACCCTTTGTTGCATACCACCAGAGAGTTGATGCGGATAGTGTTTTTCATAGCCACCAAGCCCCACCCTATCGAGCCAAACCTGGGCCTCCTTGTAGCGTTCGCTTTGGCCTATACCACGCACCTCCAATGCTAGTGCAGCATTATCAAGTATGGTGCGGTGAGGGAGAAGCGCAAACTTTTGAAATACCATGGACATGCCTGTGCGGCGCTTTTCGCGCAACTGTTCCGTGTCCAATAAGAGCGCGTCTTCACCATCGATCAGCACCTGACCACCAGTCGGCTCAATCAATCTGTTAATGTGGCGAATAAGCGTCGATTTGCCTGATCCAGACAAGCCCATTACCACGGTTATAGCACCCGCCCTAATATCGATTGAGATATCTTTAAGGCCTAATACATGACCAGTTTTTGCAAGCAGTTCATCTTTTCCCATACCCGCTTTTACCTGTTCTAGCGCAGATACAGGGTTGGAACCGAAAATTTTGTATAGATTACAAATTTGAATTTTGGAGGCCTGAGCCATTATAAATACCTACCTATCTATGTGTGTGACCTGAAGATACACGGGCAATCGCCGCTTTTGAAACTCGGTCCAATATAACAGCCAGTAGCACAATGCCTAGTCCGGCGATAAGGCCTACTCCCAATTCAAGATTGCGAATGCCACGGAGCACAAGAACACCTAAGCCAGGTGCAGAAACCAGCGATGCGATGACCACCATAGCGAGGCTCATCATTATTGTCTGGTTTACCCCCGCCATAATATTGGGCATTGCGAGCGGTATCTCAACTCCAAACAGTTTTTGCCTGGGCGACATACCAAAGGCGTTAACCGCCTCAACAACATCTTGATCTACGAGTCTAATTCCCAAATTAGTGAGCCGGATCACCGGTACGACGGCATAGACAATAATCGCGATCCCGTAGAGCTTTGGCTCAGTTACGCTGAACAGGAAGATCAGTGGGATCAAATACACAAATGTCGGCAGTGTCTGAAGTAGATCAAGCAATGGGATCAAAGCCCTTTCTAAGGGATTGGATTTGGCCATAGCAATGCCTATCGGAACACCAATTAAGATGCATATACTTGTACAAACAGCAATAATCGCAAGCGTTTGCAGAGCAGGATCAAGGTGATTTATAAACCCTAGAAACACAAATGATAGAGTGACGAAACCTACGATCTTGACCGAACGGCAGGCGTACCATACAAACCATAATAGTAACGGAACAACAATCCACCAAGGCGTAGTTAAAAAACTGAACAAGGCGAATTCCAAAAACCAGGAAAGGGGCTGGGTAAGTGGATCCAGTATTGCTTTCAAGAAGTCTTTAATATTAAGAAAGCCAGCCTCTACTGCAGCTGTGAATTCTCGGGATTGCGGAATTGACGAGCATGCCTGATGGAGTTCATCCATCGAGGGAAACGGAAAAACCGGTCCACTGATCGCTGTATCTGGGTTGGTTTTAGCTAGCAGGCTGGCCATTGATACGTTTGCAGATCCGGGTGCCGAGTCGCACCAAGCCCTTAATCCTAGGCCGTTAAATAGGCTGTCATAATACGCCATTTTTTTAATTCCATGAGCAAAATAAAGGCATACACATTGTATGCCTTTATTGGTTTATTGCATGTTGGTTAGTAGTTTATTGTAGAAGAGCTGCAAGCTTAACGCGTGCCGCATCATTCAACCAGTCGCTCCAAATAGCTTGTTGGGTTGACAGGAAGTAAACAGCAGCCTCGTCACCAGTGGCTTTGTTCTTATCTTGCCAAGCGAGAAGACCATTCATCATGGCATTGGTAAACGAGAGGTTGCGCATCAGATCCGACTCAGCAGGATGACTCGCCTCAAAGGTGTCGGTGACAACAGTCGTGACAACACTACTTGGCCAATTCTGAACCTTTGGAGTTGCGCAATTCGAGTCTGAATTACAAGCCTGTTGCGCAGGATCATGACTACCTAATTCCACTTTAACCATTGGGTATTTTCCTAACACCAAACTAGGTGACCAATAGTATCCAAACCACGGCTCCTTGGAGGAATATGCAGAAGCAATTGACGCAGTGAGGGTCTCTCCTGATCCATGTACAAAATCTTGAATACCTGCAGCGTCAAAACCACCAGCCTTGGCGACATTTGTAGCGATAACCTGACACGTCCATCCGACAGGACAGTTATGCATTCTATTTCCAACCAAATCTGGATTGGCCAACACACCTTCAAGGGTCAACAACTCCGGATGAGCCTCAGCCAAATAGGCTGGAATCCAGAGGCCCTCAACGCCTCCGTCTGAAAGAACATGTGTCAATTCATTGATTTTGCCCGCTTCCAAAAGTGGTATGTAAGCTGGCGCACCATTTGTCCAAACTTCGGTAATTATGTCGGGTTCTCCAGTTTCAGTAACTGAGGCAAGTGCTGGCGTGGAGGCCGAGGGTACAACCGTGATAGAGCAACCATACCCTTGCTCAAGCAAGAATTTAGCAACCTGAGTCACAATGATTGCTGAACCCCAATCCATTTCGGTAATAGACACTTCACCACAGTCTTGCGCCGCGTGCGCTCCTCCAGCAGCAAGACCCGCCACCAATGCACATGCAACCGATGCTTTTTTTAGTTTTAACATACAAATTTCCTTGTTTTATTATTATACTTCGTTGACCGTAGCGCCTATCGCCGAGTGTATATTTCTACGTCAGTCGATCAGCCGTTCGTAGAATCTGCCCAAAATATACTTGTAAGTTATGGGCTTTACAAGTGAGTAATGCTTTCTTTAAAACGTGTTCCTCATGGTTATTATATAGCCAATCATAGCTAATCGCTGATAACGTAAGTTTTTTGATAAAAATTTACGTTACAAACAGGATTACTGCGAGAGACTGGCAACGTTGTCCCCGTGTGGATAGCAGCATAATTTCAAGACACATTGAGAACGGCTTGATTTGTTATAATATTTCATACCACTATATCACTCATTCATAATCTGACATTCATATTATATTTAGTTATTTTTTTTCGACTCAAATAGTAAAAAAATCGACACTTAATATGGTAAATTTTGTCCGGACCAACTTAATTGAAGTGACTCTGTATCAAGTAAAGACTTTAGTCTTCGAGTCCCACCCAGCAGTGTAATATTTCATCATCGCTAAGGGCTGATTCGGGGTCTCCTTTGGCCGCCTGTCGCTGAGTTGAAAATTGCTCGCCACAACAGGTCACTACGGTCACCGCCGAGCCCCAATGGACAGGATGATTTGACTCATATTCATCAGCGACTACAGTAGTAATACGTTCTCTCAATGGCTGTAAACGGTTACGACTAGCTTCAGAAAAAGAGTCAAATATCACTTCTCCAGCATCTAATGCAGCAGCAACGCAGTAGTAGAGCGAGAATTTAGCAGCATATTCACTATCAGGCTGAGGCCTATCACACACATCCATCGCTGCTTGATAGGTATCGATATGTACCGTCTCAATCTCTTTACCCTGTAATAAACCATATAATTCTGATGTAGATAGAGTGGTTTCTTGGTTGACAGCCGAGGCTGCCAGAACAATGGGGTCGTTCCAGCGGAGTACTTGTGAAAAATCACTTTTGGTTAGGATGGGTACGATTGGCGCAGTTTTTTGAGTTCTTTCAGAGCTATTCCATACCCTAATCGCTGTCTAATTTTACATTTCGCTGTTACTGTATTTCAGATAAAAGCCAGTCTTTAAAGGCTTTTGGTAAATTTCCCTTTCCATGGGTATCGCGTATTTTGATGTAGTGGTTGTCTCTAGCTGTGGTAGATAACGCCAAAGGAATAGCCAGCTCATTTGCCTGAATTAATCTCTTAGCCAGTACTCGTTGAACCAAAGCTATACAATTTTCATGCCGTACAAACTCTAATGCCAACGCAGAACTATCCACTGAACGTAAAATCGGAGGAGGGGGCGTCAAATCAAGATCATCTGCCCAGACCTGCCAGGTATCCGATGATCCAACAGTCTGAATCAGGGGGACTTGACAGACTTGGGACCAAGTTTTCAAGTTTTTCGCCACAGCAGGAGAACATACAGGAATGATTGAATCAGGAATGAGTAATGTGGCACCGTCACCCACCAAATCTTTGGATCCGAAACGAATTTCCACATCTGCCTGGGATGATAAGTAGTCGTCTGGCCACAAGGTGTTGATAATGCGTAAATCAAGCCCGGGATGGTCTTTTAAGAACAGACTAAGACGTGGCACGAGCCAAAGAAGCGAAAAGCTAATGCTACAGGCAATTTTTAAAACCCCACCGGCTTTATTGGAATCAAATATCGCAATTCCGTCCTCTAGATTCCCAACAGCTCCAGAGACGTAAGGTAGTAAACGACGCCCAGAATCAGTGAGAGCAAGTCCACGGGTCTTACGATTAAATAATATGGTTCCTAAGCGAGTCTCAAGCAAGCGAATTTGTTGACTGACGGCAGACTGTGTGAGGTTAAGTTCTGCAGCGGCAGCCGTAAAACTTAAGTGCCTAGCCGAACACTCGAAGGTTCGGAACCAGTTCAATGGCGGTAGAGATCGTGACATGAGTGCCAACCTATGTTTTATGCATTAGCGCGCCTAATGGCTATGGCCTCAATTTCATCGCTTGTTAAGTTTCTGAAATCAGACCAATCTATCGACATCGATAACGTACACTTTATCAGGTACTAATTCTTCTCCGCAATATGAAGGAGTTAATAACTCACATTGAAAACTGCCAATTTTATAGTAGGGGGCTAACCAAATGGAGCAGGTAAAATTTACTCAGCTGAAAGATGGAGACGAAGAGGATTTTCGCTTTATGTTACAGCATGATACTGATTATGCTGGTCGAGTAGGCGAAAGACTACTTGAGTCTCTCGGGTTTCTTAAAAACAGTTTTTCAGCCTTTCAAATAACACGATTAGAACACTCACTGCAATCAGCAACCCGCGCTTGGCTGGATGGGGCTGATAATGACTGGGTTGTAACCGCACTTTTACATGACATTGGTGATGTTCATGCTCCTTATAACCATGGTGACTACGCAGCAACAGTATTGGCACCCTTTGTGCGTGAGCAATGCACTTGGAGCACGCGCTTTCATGGAGATTTTCAAGCGTATTACTTTCCGGAGGGCCTCGGCGTAAATACAAATGCCCGCGACAAACATTCGAAACATATCTACTTCAATGATTGCGCAGACTTTTGTGAGCGCTGGGACGGGCCTAGTTTTGACCCCGCATTCAAATCGTTACAGTTAGAGAAATTCAGACCTTTAGTTCTTGAAGTTTTCAGTCGCAAACCATTCGATCCCGAGGTGATTCGACAGAATGCTCGTGAGCCGTTAATTAGAGCCAATATCGCTGAACAGCGTAAAGCTGAAACACTTTAGCTAAATATGTAATTCAAAAGATAAATAGGACCGTTGGAGTTATGAATGCTGAACTGATTGCCAAATCACCTAATAAAGTTGTAAAAACAACTGAATTTTTAGATGCATTATCAAAGAGTGTCGCAAGCCCTGATCAGGCTTATAGCCTACCCCCAGCCTGTTATGCTGATACATCAGTTTTTGAAACAGAAATTGAAACAATTTTTCACAGCTCTTGGATTGGTGTAGGGCGTGCAGATCGCCTACCAAAGCCTGGAGACTATATGACCTTGGATATAGCCAAGTCTCCAACTATCATACTCCGAGATGAGCAGGGGAAGTTACGCGCCTTTGCCAATAGCTGCCGTCATCGTGGCGCCAGACTATTGGACGGCGAAGGTACTTGTCGAGTAATCAGATGTCCATTTCACAGCTGGATCTACCAGTTAGACGGTAGTTTAACTGGTACCAGCAAAATGGAGGAAACGAAAAACTTCGAACAGTCTGATCATGGACTCGTTGAATTTAAAATCGCTGAGCGACTTGGGTTTGCTTTCGTTTGTATGAGCGATGAACCAGAGGATATTGATGCATGTCTTGGGGATTTCGAGCAGTTACACAAGCCTTGGGGCCTTGCCTCTTTCACCACTACCCGACACAGAAAATTTGAAGTCAATTGTAACTGGAAGGGCTTTCTCGACGTGTTCAATGAACACTACCATCTGAAATTTGTACATCCCAATACTATATCCAGCCTTTATGAATCACCCCATGCTGCCGATGACACGGGCGGAGCTTACGCCAGCCAATACGGTGAGACTGCTGGTACTGGTGGGTTATTGGAAGGTGACGAAGAACATGGCCTGCCCTCTATACCCGGCCTTGAAAAGAAGTTGGAAAATGGGGTTCGTTATACCTGGGTTTTTCCAAATATGACTTTTGCCATAGGGGCAGATGCATTATGGATATATGAAACCTATCCACTGGGCGCCGGCCGCTGTGAGGTGCATCAGACTGTTTGCTTCCCTCCTGAGACGATTGAACTGGAGGGTTTCGCAGAACGAGTCAAATACTATTACCACAGAATGGACGCCGCAATAGAAGAGGATATTCCCGCATTGGAGAATCAACAAAAGGGCCTGTCGTCGCTATTTTCACGGCAAGGAAGGTTCTCTCCACACCTTGAAGCAAATGTAGCCGCCTTCGCAAAATGGTACGCAGAAGAGTTGTCGTAACCCCTCTAAACGCGACAGCATGTAGAAGGGCAGCCAGCCTATGTGGTGTTCGAGTTTGTCGAAGCCCTCATGGGCGGCTAATGAGCGGTTTTATTGGCACGATTAGCTAGTTCTTAGCAAGTCATCATAAAATATCTGAATCTTCCACCGCGCCCTAATAGGGCATAGGATGCGCCTTATGGGCTTTGGCAATATCATCGAGACATTCATTGCTTAGCTCAACATTTGTCGTTTTGAGAATATGCTCAAGCTGCTCATGACGCGTCGCCCCAAAAATCGCAGAACACATGAAGGGCCGGGTAAGACACCATGCAAGTGACATATGTACAATATCGACGTCATGTTTGGCTGCTATTTCCATATAAGCATCGACCGCAGGCCAAACGCGGTCAGTGGCGCGTCCACCCAAGTCTGCTGAAAGTGATTTGCGCGATCCTTTGGGAGTAGCGCTATTTTGATATTTACCCGTCAACAACCCCGTAGCCAAGGGTGAAAACGTGATCAATCCGACATCTTCATTCGCACTTAGCTCGGCAAGGTCAGTGTCATAAAGCCGGCACAAAAGCGAATACTCATTTTGGATTGTTGCAACACGTGGTAAGCCGAGATCTTCTGATAAGCGTAGCCACTGAGCAGTTCCCCAAGCGCTTTCGTTAGACAGACCAAAATGTCTTATATTGCCCTTATCGACCTGTTTTTGCAGAGCTTCCAGGCAATCTTCCATATTGGAGAGTGTATTGGCCTTGTTCTGGGATGCGGGATTATACTTCCAGTTTTCGCGGAACATATATGAGCCACGATTAGGCCAATGAAACTGGTAAAGATCAATATAGTCCGTTTGCAGTCGGCGTAAATTGCCTTCGATCGTTTCTGGGATGGTCTTTGCGGATATAGCAGCCCCATTGCGCACATCTTTAAAGCCTTTACCGGTATGTTTAGTTGCCAAAACATAGTCACCACGACGCGAGCGATTTTTAGCATTCCAAGTTCCTAGTACCTCTTCTGTTCTGCCGATGGTTTCTTTTGCAATTGGGTTGACCGGGTACATCTCTGCCGTATCGACGAAATTTATGCCATTTCCTAGTGCACAGTCCATTTGAGCGTGACCTTCGGCCTCAGACGTTTGAGTGCCAAAGGTCATTGTGCCAAGGCATAGCTCAGAAACCATGACGCCAGTGCGCCCCATCGGATTCATTTTCATTTTCTTTGTTCTCGTTTTAGTTCTCTTTGATCGCTTTAACGTTATGACCTCAGTCAAAAGAGAATGGTTTTGCCACAACCCTTTATTTGGTTAAAACCTAAGGAGAACACACTAGCATACTAACGCTAGTGGTGATCTCTATCATTTAAGTGCGTTTTTTGTTCCGTACAAACATGCCAAGGAAGCGCAAGCTGCAAGAGCGTTGGCCTGTTAGGGGGCTACGACAATTCAGTGGGTGGCTTACGTAGATCCATTTTAACATTACGAAGTCATTAGAGTGTCGGCTCTGCCGCGCTTAAAGACTTCAATGCACACTTTCTCTAACACCTTAGGATTTTGTGATACATAAAGTTATTTGATACGATCAATCTAATTATGGCGACTTAGCCATTAGTAACATTAAAGCACAACGCAAGGGTGACGCTGTGAAAATACCATCAGTTGAAGAAGAAATCACAGTATCCGGCTGGTACGCCGTATTAGGGCGCGTGCCACTGGCTCAACTGCTAACACAAGAGATTAATTGTGATCATCTAGTCATTGGGGGCGGCTGGATGGGGCTGCACTGTGCTCGTCGCTTGGCCGAACTGGAGCCAGATGCATCTGTTGTGTTGGTGGATGCTGGGCGCATTGGTAATAATGCCGCTGGCCGCTGTGCGGGTTTTGCCATTGATCTGGCGCATAACCCACGTAATGCTCACTTTGCCGAAGACATGAAGGGTAATACGCAGGAATACCATATCAATTTAGAGGGTATTGCCTACATCAAGCAAGCTGTTGAAGAGTTTGGGGTTAAGTGTGATTGGTCTGAAGAGGGTAAGTATCATAGTGCTGCTACCACCAACGGGGTGGCTCACCTGAAGAAGTTTGCCCATGCATTGGACAATTTCAAACAGGATTATAGCTGGGTGGAGAAAGACGAAATTCAGGAGATTACCGGCTCCAAACATTATATTAAAGCCTTGTTTGCTCCAGGTACAGTATTACTTCAGCCCGCCAAATACATGCGTCAGGCTATGCAAGCCTTACCGCAGAATGTAACGGTTTATGAGAACACGGCAGTCACCGAAGTGACCTATAGTGGCTGCTCTACCAGCAGCCATAACGAACGTCATATGTGCCGTACGCCCATGGGAGCTATTCGTCCCAAGAAAGTGTTCTTGTGTAACGCGGGTTACCTCACTAAGTTTGGCTTTCATGACAAAACGGCAATTCCACTTTATACCTATGCCAGCATGACTCGACCTCTAACGCAGGATGAATCTACAACGCTGAACGCAAGGCGAACCTTTGGTGTTATTCCAGCCGATAGCTTTGGTACTACTTTGCGCAGGACGGCAGATAATCGCCTATTCTTACGCAACGTTTATAGCTATGCCAGGGGCTTTAAATCAACCCAAAAAGATCTGGATAAGGCGAAAAAAATGCACCAGTTGGCGT
>Ga0302120_10000935_pt1 | contig 13544 bp, 14 predicted proteins | sample AG5_Bottom_MG_FD_203118 | JGI IMG/M metagenome (GOLD analysis project Ga0302120, IMG submission 203118) | Marine microbial communities from Western Arctic Ocean, Canada - AG5_Bottom | ecosystem: Environmental > Aquatic > Marine > Oceanic | place: Canada: Western Arctic Ocean | collected 2017-10-01 | reverse complement strand
TTCGCTAGCTCAACCATCGCTCGTTGTGACCCCGGTTCGAGTCCTCCTCCTTTCGGCCTTCGCGCTGGGCCTCTCTCCATGCAGAGCCCAGCTGGCCCCCCCATCCGGCCAGGAACACGTCATCCTGGCGGGCGGACCCGATGCCAGGATCACCTGGATCGTCTATTGCCCCGCCTACCTCACGCGGGGCGCGGATGACGGCAAACTCTACCTCCAGTCCATTGAAAGCCTCGCTCTCAACTACCGCGTGCAATTGATTTGGGCCGACTCGGGAAACGAGGCCATCGCCACCATCAACAAGCACCCAGCAGGTTCCATCAAGACCTTCGGCTACTTCGGCCACCCCAATCCTCACGCCTTCGTGCTGGACTATGGCATCGAGATCCTTGCAATTTCCAAAACGTGGATTCATGAACGCGACCTAGCAAAGATTCAGCGAGAGGTCTTCGGTCCCGAGCCCCTCTGTAATAGCTGGGACTGCCACACCGGTCAGAGTATGAGTCTGGCCTGGCGACAATCCCTCGGCACTCGACTCATCGGCGCCGAAGGACGAAACTATGCTGACGTCAGTCAAAAGGCCCCCTTGCCCTCCACCGACGGCCCCTCGATCCGCTAAATCCTTTCTTCCATGCTCTACTCCGATCTCGATCAACTTTACCGGAAACCCTTCTTTTCCCTACTCCAACAATCGCGGGCGGTTCACGATGAACACTGGACCGATTCCAGCGTCCAACTCTGCACCCTCCTCTCGATCAAAACCGGGGGCTGTTCGGAAGACTGCTCCTACTGTGCCCAGTCCGCGCGCTACCACACAGGTGTCGAGGCGGAGCGCCTCATGGAGAAGGACGAGATCATGGAGCGCGCTCACGCGGCCCAGAAGAGTGGTTCCACCCGCTTTTGCATGGGAGCGGCTTGGCGCGGCGTGCGCGCCGGCACCAAGCGATTCGAATCCGTCCTCGAAATTGTGCGGGAGGTGGCCGCTCTCGACATGGAGGTCTGTGTCACCCTGGGAGAGCTCGGAGAGGAAGAAGCGGGGGCTCTGCACCAAGCCGGCGTGACCGCCTACAATCACAACATCGACACCTCGCCGGAGAACTATCCCAATATCGTCACCACCCATTCCTTTCAGGATCGCCTCAAAACCATCCGCCACGTCCAGGATGCCGGAATGTCGGTGTGCTGCGGAGGCATCCTCGGCCTCGGCGAAACGGTGGAAGATCGCCTCCGCATGTTGGAAGTGATCTCCGAATTCAACCCCCCACCTGAGAGCATTCCCATCAATGCCCTCATGCCCATGCCGGGTACCCCGCTGGAAGGGAGCAAAGCGGTCGATGCTTTCGAACTCGCCCGCATGATCGCGGTCACTCGCATCGCGGTTCCCGGCGCACGGGTGAGGCTCTCGGCTGGCCGGACCCGCCTCACCGACGAAGCACAGGCTCTCTGTTTTTTTGCCGGCGCAAATTCGATTTTCTACGGCGATAAATTATTGACCGCAGCGAATCCGGAAGTGCAACACGACGTCGCGCTTCTTGAGAAACTCGACCTCAAGGCCAAGGAATCTAACCGCAACGCACCGGCTCCAAGCCTCATTCCCGATCAGCCGCTTTCTCCTACTCCGAAGTAGCCAAGGATGCCCAGGGTCGTACATATCCGCGTCTTCATTCAAAGTCAGACCATGGAACTCTGGCAGGACGAGACCCTCTTGAAAACCTACCCGGTCTCCACCTCCAAGTTTGGAACCGGGACCGAAGAAGGAAGCTTCAAGACTCCTCTTGGCCACTTCCTGGTCTGCGAAAAATTCGGGGACCGTGTTCCGCGCCTCACCACCTTCCAGAGCCGTCAACCAGTCGGAGAATGGAATCCCGACGAACCGGGTGAGGCGGATCTCGTCGTGGCCCGCATCCTACGACTCGATGGTCAAGACGAAGAAAACGGCAACTCCTATCAACGCTTCATTTATGTTCACGGAACCAATCACGAAGACCTCATCGGGACCCCCGCATCCCAAGGCTGCGTGCGCATGAAAATTGACGACGTAATCGGACTTTACGAACTGGTTCCTCTCAACACTGCGGTGCAAATCACTCCAGGCTAACTAAGCCTAACTGTCATAAATAACTTCCTCATGCTCCGTCTCTAAAAAGCTCCCCAGAAAAGCCGGACGATTTGAGGGCGTTGTAGAATTAATTTAACCTAGCCATCTTACTATGCCCCAGAGCTAAAGTGTCAGGGTGGGTTGTCCGTGTTTATTCTTGTAAATGAACTGAACTGAATGAAGCGTGTTGTATCCAATGAACAGGAAGTCTAAAGGTACACGCTATGCCGACAAGGAGAAGGCGCAAGTCCTTGCCTTTGTCGAAAAGACAAATGCCGAGAACGGACGGGGAGGCATCACAGCAGCCTCCAAAAAATTTGGGATCACGCCCCTCACCATCAGCAACTGGATCAAAAGGTCGGGTGTGACCAGCGCTCGCGGAGCCCGGAGCAATGTTGATTTTGCTTCAAATCTGCGGCGCCTCGCCGACATCCACGCGTCAATCTCAAAAAAAGAAGCTGAACTTCTCAAGCTTCAGCGCGAGTACTCCGCGCTAAAGAAGAAGCTTTGAGCAACTCAACGCCCCAAACTCAAACCGAAATCAACGCCAACCTTTAGTCGATACCCAGCGACAATCAAAAAACACCCTCCCAATGCGGGAGGGTGTTGTCGTTTAAAGGGCTCGTAATTCGGAACACTCGTCCTACTCCTCGCCTTTGTCGTCCACTTCGCCTTCGTCGTCCACTTCGCCGACTTCCACTGCGAGATCGACCCACTCCATGTAGGCCATGGGCGCAGAGTCGCTGTGACGCGGCCCAAGTTTGGTGATGCGACAGTAGCCTCCCTGACGATCAGCGCAGGCCGCGGCAACGTCTCCGAAGAGCTTGCTGACGACCTCCTTCTGACGGAGGAAAGCGATGGCCTGGCGACGAGCGTGGAGGTCTCCCCGTTTCCCGAGCGTGACCAATCGTTCCGCCACTGGACGAAGAGCTTTCGCCCTCGCCAAGGTGGTGCGAATTCGACGCTCACGAATCAGAGCACAGGCCAAGCCTGAAAGAAGAGCCTTTCGTTGGCTGGCATTCCGTTGCAGTTTCGCGGTTTTCTTGCGATGCCTCATGGCAGGTTGTAAGGATGGTGGTTATTCTTCGATGTTCTGGGCAATCAGATCGGCCAAGCCGACTGGCGCCTCATCCTCCACGCCAAGACGCGGCGCGACGATAGAAGGCATGGGCCCCATCAGGAGAGAAGGGTCGAAGGTCATCCCAAGTCCCAGTCCGAGCTCGGAGAGCTTGTCCTTGATCTCGTTGAGGGATTTCTTTCCAAAGTTACGATACTTGAGCATCTCCGCCTCGGTCTTCATCGCCAGCTGACCCACCGAAGTGATGTTGGCGTTGTTGAGGCAGTTGGCCGCCCGGACCGAAAGCTCGATCTCGTTCACACTCATGTTGAGAAGCTTCTTGAGGGCTGCATTTTCCTCGGTCTGCTCGGCCGGAGCTTCTTCAAACTCCACTGCATCGTCGTCGTAGTTGACGAAGACGTCGAGGTGATGACGCAGGATGGCGGAAGCATGCAACAGAGCTTCGTGAGGCTCCACCCGTCCGTCGGTCCAGACATCGAAGACAATCTTGTCATAGTCGGTCATCTGACCAACCCGGGTGTTCTCCACCGCATACTTCACCCGCGTGACCGGCGAGAATATGGAGTCAATGGCGATCACTCCGATCGGCATTTCAGCCCGCTTGTTCTCATCACCGGTGCGGAAGCCGCGACCAACCTGCACTTCGAATTCGCAGTCGAATTTGACTTTGCGATCCAAGGTGCAGATCACCTGATCCTTGTTGAGCACTTCGTAAATATTGTCGTCGTCGATATCAGCCGCGGTGACCTCCCCTGACTTTTCCACCTTGATGGAGAGAACGCGGGGCTCCTTGTCATGGTGACGGAACTTCACCTTCTTCAGGTTGAGGACGATGTCGGTCACATCTTCCAACACGCCCGGGAGGGTGGAAAACTCGTGCTGCACCCCCGCGATCCGCACCGAGGTAATGGCGGCACCTTCCAGAGCGGAAAGCAGAACGCGGCGCAGGGAGTTTCCGATGGTGTGGCCGAAGCCCCCTTCGAATGGTTCCGCCACAAATTGCGCAAACGTTTCGCTGGCAGTATCTTCGTTTTTAACAAGGCGGTTCGGAACTTCGAACCGGTCGAGCCGAATGGGCTCACTACTCTCAGTTTCAGCAACAGGTGCTTCAGACATTTTCTTTTTGGGTAACCGGGTTTCCCTCCTGCGAGAATGACAGGGACCCAAGGGGGCTGTCTGGAGGACCTACGGCGATTTTGGAATCTCGCGGAGCGGGACTTAAGAGCATGTCATCCCCCAATGCAACCCCAAATTGCGTACTTCTCCCGCCTCCACACCACTAACAGGAACACAGATCAGGGCCTCTAACATTTCTCTCAATATTTTATTGGATTGTAACGCCTAGCGAGTCATACCCTCCGTCTCGCTGCGCCCATGAAATCGAAACGCAATCTCACCCGCTTCACCTACGAGACCACTGCTTTTCAAGGCTGGCGGCTCTGTCTCAGCCGAGCAGGATCCACCTTTACGAAATACTTCAGTGACAAAAATTATGGAGGATCCAAAAAATCCCTGACCGCTGCGGACAAGGCGCTGAATGAACTCAAGCACCTCGTCGACAATTCCCGCCGGGTGAACGGCAAGCTCAGCCGGACCACGATCCGCAAGGGTCAGAAGCTCCTGGAGAGCGCTTAGATCGACCCTTGCGAAGCCTTCGGCGGACCCCCTTCCGATGGCCCTCTCCCTTCCCAAAGGTGATGAGCGAGAGCGCCATCCTGGTCACGGATCGTTCGTCTTGGGCATCAGATCCTCGATGATTTTAGGCATCTCTCCGGCCGGTATCGCGAAGGTCTCACAACGGTTGACGCGGGCAATGTTCATGCCCACACACTTGCCATCGAGATTGAGCAGTGGTCCGCCTGCGCTTCGCTCCGAAAGCGCGACATCGTGCTGGAGGATCCGCTTGAAGTTGGAACGTCGCTTGGAGTAGCGCCCACTCATGGCGTCATTGCGTGATCGCTCTTCCTCAAAAATTTTCTCCCGCGTCCTCAGCTCGACCTCGAACTCCATCTCCTCATCGTCCCGCTTCACTCGAAGCTTCACATGATCGCCGGGCTCCTTTCCGGCGAGGATCTCCTGAAGGTCCTCAATCTTCCCAATCTCCTGCTCATCCGCGCTCAGGATGAGGTCCCCCTCCTCCAATCCGGCGTCAGCGGCTCCTGAATCCTCCTCCACGCCACTGATCGAGAGCGTCCCAGCCTTCTTGTTGGTGTCCAGAGTGATTCCCAAAACCACCGGGGCTTTTCCGCCCCCGACCTCGCGGGCATTCGCACTGATGATGCCCACCCGCACGCGTCGGCGAGTCCGACTGGTCGATCCATTGGCCACCACCCAAGACCCGTGATCCGGCTCACCATCCGTATCCCATTCCACCGTCACTAAATCCCTGGCCTCGACTTTGAGTAGAGCCACGTCCCATTCCACCGTCGTGGCAATCACCCGAACGTTCTTGAAATGGGTTTTGTCCACCCGCACATTGAGCTCCTTGGCATCTTCGATTTCGCTCGCCTTGGTCACAAGGTAGCCGTCTGAAGTAATCACCACTCCAAAGGAAATCGATTTCCAACCATCATACACGACCGCGCTGCATTGTTGCAAGATGCCGCGCAAGGGCTCGAAGGCCTCCCTCGTTGTCGAACCACTGAGCCGCAAGCGAGCCTCCAACTGCTGTCCCTGCACAAGCGGCGCACAGATCAGCGCAAACCCACAAACGACCAACCTACTTCTCGCCCAACTCAACTTCGATTTCGATCTCTTCATCATCTCTTAAAATTTTCAACTTCACCTTGGTGCCCGGCTTCAACCCCTTGATACCGGCGGAAAACTTCTCTTTGTTTTCCACTTCATTGCCATCGATTTCGAGGATCGCGTCTCCCACCTTGACTCCGGCTTCCTCGGCCGCGGTCTCTTTCCCCACGACCTTGACTTCCACCCCCCCCTCTTCCCGGTCTTCCGTTCCCACTCCGAGAAAGGCGACTGGCTTTTCGGCAAAGGGACCCTCACCGATAAATTCGCTCGCTTTCATTTTCTCCCAGTGTCGCAAGAACACGCGGATCGGAACATGCATGTTCTGTTCCAAACTCGCCCCCACCCGACTGTGGATTCCGATCAAGCGCCCCTTTAAATCGAAGAGAGGCCCACCTGAGTCTCCCCCAATCAGGTTGCAGTCAGTCTGAATCGTTTGATCTGCCCAACGCACTATCCTTCCGATCCGCACCCCCACTCCGCGCTCCTTGTTGAAGCCTCCCGAATGACCGAGCGCGAAAACCCAGTCCCCCATCAGGGCCCGCTCCTCCTTGTCGATCTCGACATAGGGATAACTTCCCTCCTCATCAATCTTGAGCATCGCAGCGTCAGTTTCGGCCACCAGACCCAGCGAGGTCGCCTTGTGCTTCGTGCCGTCCTCCATGATCACGGTAAGCTTCTTCCCCACTCCTCCGCTCACGTGCGCAGCCGTCAGAACCATTCCCTCCTTACTCACAATCACGCCACTTCCAGAGCCCCCACCCATGTCGATGCCCACCGTGGCCTTGCGAGTCCGCGGCAAGCTCCTCTGCAAGGCTTCCTGAATAGCGAGAAGATCCCGAATGCTTTCGGGAGCCTCCTGCAGGTTGTAGAGAGGCCGGGCCTCCGCCTTCTCATCAGCGGCTAGGATCGGGCTCCCGAGCGAGAGCGAAATTAGGGCAAGAGCTGCTGAAGCGCCCACTCGGCGCCAGCAATCGCGGGGGAGAACCTGTGTCATCTAATAGAGATAGAATAGGTCCCGCTAGGTCCGGATTCAACGAGCAAACCCAAAAAAAGACAACCCAATGGCGTGTGTTTGGCTCGAGAAACCCCCTAACCCGTAGCCAACGCCAATTGAGTTGTCTTAACCCCCAGAGGGGCTTCGATAGATTCGCGATGACTCGATTCTTTGCAAGGAGAAAGACCTCTGAGCTTACATGTTGATATTCATGGCGTTCTGATCATTTCCACGACCCACTCCCGGCCCTCACGTTCCGAGCAGCTGCGTCCTGGCAAAATTTCCCGCATGATCTCAAAGCCCGCGCTGAAGAGATCCCTTATCTCTTCCTTCTCGGATCCATAAGGCGGGCCCTCCTCCTCATCACTCCCCCGAAGAGGATCGAGGAAGAAGATACCCACCAATCGTCCCTCGGGCTTCAGCCACCTGAGCGAGGCTTCCACGTAGTCTGCCCGCCTTTCTGGGGGAATGGCGCAGAAGAAGGTGTGCTCAAAGATGGCACCCACTTGATTCCTTTCTGCCAGGGTTTCATCAAAGAAGTCTCCGGCCAACCAGCTCACCCTATTCCCGTAAAGCCCCTCAGCGCCTGCAAGAGCACTCAAGGCCACATCGAGACCGATCACTCGGCACCCACTCTTCTGCAGCGCAGCGGCATCGTGACCCCGCCCACAGCCAGGTACGAGGACCCCACCCACTCCCCAAATCCCGGCTGGCCTAGTCGCTAACAATTCCAGCAGAGGCGGAGCAGGTTCCCCCAAATCCCATGGCGTATCGCCAACCACGTAGTTCTCTTCCCAATTCATGACCACCAATTCGCAGTGCTCAGATCGACCCGTCATCGGTCAGCCCCAAACCCCGTCCCTACATCTTATGAAGATAGTCCGGCACATGATCCCGCTGCTGCGAGGGCGGAAGTTGGGCACTACTGAAAGAGATCACCGCGCCCACTCCAGCGGCATGGGGAGCACCCATGAGCGCTCCAGTATCCACCTCCGGGAAAAGGTAACGCACCCGCCGTTCTGTGCAGTAGTAGCCAAGCCATCCGAGCAATCCAACCCCTGTCATCATGGCGACGACGAGGAGGGCGCGCCCGATCAGGCCATGGGGCCGGTCAGCCACCCTCGCCTCCAGCACATCCCTGCCGCCCCGGGACGGCTTGGGCTTCCCGGCCCCCGTCAATTCACGTTCGATCCAGTAGAGGCGGATCGAGAGCTCCACCAGGAAGTTGTCCAACTGATAGGCCATGTCGCTCTTCTCAAAGGCTTCCTGCACCGCGGCCCGCAGAGCCCGATTCTGTTCATCTTCCGAGACCACCGCCCGGATAGCATTTCCTAAGAAAAACTGGGCGCGGTCCGGCTTACCCAGATGATAGAAGATGAGGGCCGTCGGCCCACGCCTCGCATAGAGATCATCGTAGACCGCTTCGATCGTGATCTCCTCCGGGAGTTCCTGACGCTCGTCGAAAAGATAGACGAACATATCGACCTTCGACTCGCCCGAGTGATACTTGAGAAAGCTCTCCCGATCCTGCCTCTCCTGCTGGGCCAACAGCTCCTGGGGATCCCTCAGAAATATCGGTGCACCCTCCGCATCGATCGGGATCGCTTCGAAGTAGGCACTCAGAATCTCCGGCGGAATCTCACGGACATTCTCTTCGCGCTCAGGCTCCTCCTCCACCGGCTCAGGCAAGACGCTCTCGACGATCTCGGGCAATGTCCTCGGCTGGATGTTCTCCTGTTTCCCAAAAAAGTCCTGCCCCGCGACGATCTCGCCCTTCTTCACTCTCTCGGAGTCGGTCATACTCCAGACCGGGAGGGCTGGCAGTTGTCTGACCAGTTTCTCCTCTACCTTTTCGCCCTCGGTCTTTTCGGCCGCCGCAGCAGTCTCCGCTAGTGCCCCCCCCGCCAGGAGGGCGCACATCGCTCCCATCACGGCCCCTGCTCTCATACCTGGGTCTTGCTTTGACTGGCCCGATGATTGGCACGGATCCGTTCCAGGATTTCCCCGGTCCCTTCGGTCTCTGGTTGAAGTGCTGGTTGAAACGCCTCCGGATTCCGCTTCGCCCGCCTGGCCTGCTTGGACAGGGTCTTGCTCATCCGCTTGATCACCACTTCACTTGCCCGCAGCCACTGCCCTTGCAAAAAGTGGGGATGCGCCGCGGAGAGGGCCTTAAAGGTCACCTCGTCGTCGAGAAACGGCTGCAGAGCGTATCCAAACGTGATCCCAGCCGCCTTTCCGCTCACATCCACACTCAACAAAATTCCAGCCTCATTCGGACGCGAGACCTTGATGTCCTCGAAGGCCCCACGGTTCAGGAGCCAAAATCCAAACTGTCGCAGGCTGGGAATCTCTTTGAAGCTCCCAAAGTAGATCCCGAAGAAAAGCTGCGGAAATTTGCGCTGAAAGTTGCGCAACATGCGACGTGCTGCCACCCGCTCCTTCTTTTTCAACACCCCTGCCGCATCCGTCAGGCAACGAAGCCGCACGTCCTCTGCCCCGAAAATTCGGTCCGCGTCTCCAATCTCAAATCCGCAGTGAGGACACTGCCGGGCCGAGCGGTGCACCCGCTGAACGCAACGGGGACACTTCATAACCATGGACCCAGCCTAAACGGCCAAGCGTGATTCGTCGAAAATGTTGAGGTTCTATTCTGTCTAATCATTTCACCCATCCCGATCTACCACTCAGCTCCCAGTCCATACCGTTCCGCCAATTCCATCAACTCAGAACGCATGGGCCACTCATCTGGTCGCTCACTGGATTCGTGCCGTTGGCTAGCGCCCTTCAGGGACATGCACCCGGTATTGTCCCCAGTGACCCGCACTTCCTCCACCTCGGCCACACTCAAGATCACCTCCGGCAAGGCCCCGAACTCCCGAATCTTGTCCTCAATCAAACGGGCCTCTTCACCGGCTTCCTGAATAAAGGTCGGCACCACGCACTTCACCGGCTCCTGCGAGAGATTCCATATCGAGGCGAAATGCAGGAGCGAAAGACCGTGCTTCTCAATGATGGGCAGCATGTTCTCCATCTTGTCGTGCCCCTGCTCCACCCAACCAGCAGGTCGGTATGCCCGGTGATCGCCAGGCTTAAACTCGTGCCCACGCTTCATATCGCCGTGAAAAAGCCCCCCATAGTCTACCACCCTGGTCAGGAGATCGACTCCGTGCTTCTTCGCGGCCGGCAGGACAAACTGTCCGGGCCACGGCTCTAGCGGGTTCAAAATAATCATCGCCCAATCGATCAGTTCGCCAAACTCCTCGAAGCTGTGAATGAGATCGAGGGTGAAGCCATTCGCAGGTCCGGGAGCCATCCCGAGGCGCTCGGCTAGACCCTCTTCCTTGAGAGCTGCCATCGCCTTCCAGACATCGTCCTGCGTGTAGCCCAGTTCGTCTGGATTATGCAGCATGAGGAGATCAAAGTGATCGGTCTGGCAGCTCGTCAGCGACTTCTCACAAGCCATCCGAAGAAAATTTCGATACTCGGCCGGATTGCGCAGGGCAGGATCCGTGAAGCGCGGATAGCCACTGCTTCCGGAGCGCACCCCCTCATAGAAATCATGCCCGATCGTACCTACCAGGCAGTAGGTATCTCGCTCGTAGCTGGAGAGCGCTTCCGCGAGGGCCGCATCCGCCTTCCCCTGCCCGTAAACGTCTGCCGTCACAAACGTCCGCACCCCGCTCTCATAGGCGAGTCGAATGCACTCGAGATAGCGGTCTTCCTCGAGCATTTCCCCAAAGTGCATGAAGCGTCCACCGCTCCAAGTTCCGTAAGCTGTTTTTGTCAGATTCATCGACTTGCACACCACCTAAGTTCGAGGGACTGACCACGTCAACGCTAAGCCATCGCCAAAGTGAATAACGCGGCACGAACGTAAAACATTGTAGTCCATCCCTCCCGGACAGCCTGCAACTTTATTCACAACCTTATTCCCACCCCGCGCTCTTCTCCGGTGCCGCGACTTGACTCGCCCATCTCAATTCTCATCGTCATGACGTGCCTCTAAACTTGTCTTGGGACCCCCGCGACCTCCCCGAAGGTCGCTGGATACGTCTTCGCTTGGGGCCTCTCACGATGGTTATTCTTCACCGTCATGAAGAATGGCGGATCAGCTCATGGGAAGGGGATCAGTTTGCCGAGCTTCCCTTGGAAGGGGAAATCCGGGATCTCCCCAGCAGCTTGGAGTGGCGGCGCTGGGACGGCGGTGCGGGCGATCTCGAATTCCAACTTCGCCCGAGTTTTCCCGAGTATCCAGTCATCGCAAAACCCAAACCGGCGCTCACCATCTCGCCCGGCGGGCACGCCCTCTTTTACATCGGTATTCCTGCCAGCCTCGAAGTTTATGGGCAGTGCGATGGCACCCTCCGCAAGCTCGCGAGCCTCTCCACCGACAGTCTCAGCAAATCCTGGCACGGCGACCGCTCGGCGGGCCAGGTTTGTTACGCACTGCGCACGCGCGCGCGCCGCTCTTTCGATCCGTCCGATTGGCCGGAGCACGATATTGTGGTTGCAGTCGATTTGAAAAACGAAAGCTCTGAAGCTTTCCTCTTCGATCGCCTCTTTCTCGATCTCGGACACTTCTCCATTTTCAATCATGAGGGGCATCTCTGGTCCAATGCCTGCCAAATCCGCATCAGCGAGGACGACGAGGATGGGAACGACATCACCTACGCGCCCAATCCCCTTGATCCCGCTTCCGACGCACCCGAGATCGCGACTGCCCAGGCGGGTAAGGCTCGTCGCTCGAAGATTGGCAGCGCGTTCACCTCCGTCATCGACATCATCCACTAACCCCCTCTTCTCTTGGCAGCTCAGTTCTTAGCTCTTCCCGACTTCATCGACCCCGAATTCCTCAGGAGCGCAGGTGGCGCGACCGTGGTCCTCCTGGTCGGTTTCATTCTTCTCGCGATCACCAACAAGATCGCAATCGAATTCGTCGGTCCGCGTCTCACTCCGCAAGGGGTCATGGTCCTGCGCAAGCTCATTCGTTACCTCGGAGTCGCCTTCGTCATCATCGTCGCCCTCAATCAAATGGGCCTCAATCTTGGCGCCATTCTCGGTGCGGCAGGTGTGGCGGGGATCGCGATCGGTTTTGCCGCTCAAACCTCGCTCTCCAACATCATCAGCGGTTTCTTTCTCATCGGGGAACGCCCCTTCGAACTCGGCGACGTCATCGAAATTGACGGCATCAGCGGCACCGTCGACACCCTTGGCCTCCTCTCGCTCACCCTGCGCACCTTCGACAACCGCTCCGTCCGTATCCCCAACGAAACCCTCGTCAAATCCAAGGTCGTCAATGTCACGCGCCACCCCATCCGACGATTCAATCTCGATATCGGGGTTGGCTATCATGAGAACATCGGGCACGTCCTCAGCGTCTTGAAGAACGTCGCAGAGAAGAATGTGCAGTGTCTCGATGAACCAGATCCCCTCATCATCTTTACCGGCTTTGGGGACTCCTCCTTGAATTTCCTCCTCGGCGCCTGGTGCCTCCAGGAAGACTACGGCACCCTCCGCAACACTCTCCCGCGAGAGCTCAAGGAACGGTTCGATGTCGAGGATATTGAAATCCCCTTCCCGCACATGACCATCGCCTCGGGCAAGGCCTTCGGCCCCATCCCGATCAAAATGGTCGACAACTAAGGGGGATCCCTCCCTTCGCGGCAGTCCGTTCCTGCTCTACCTGCAACCGACCAACCTCGGAGATCATCGGTGAAGGCAGACGGCTCAATGCCGAAGGCCCTCTCGCCCTTCTTGCGATCTCAAATTTTGAATCCCTCGTGTGGCTCGGAGGGTGAGCCAGGTGACCCGCACAACTCCCGCGCACACAGTCCTGCCTTTCGGCAGTCACAACGGATGAAGCCGGGGACAACTCCCGAGTCCTCATCCCTATTCCCATTCAATGCTCGCGGGCGGCTTGGTGGAGATGTCGTAGAGGACTCTATTCACTCCGGGCACCTCATTGAGGATCCGGTGACTCGTCTCGCGCAGAATCGGATAGGGAAGCTCCACCCAGTCGGCCGTCATGGCATCTTCACTCACCACTGCACGCAGACTGACCGCGAATTCGTAGCTCCGCTCGTCGCCCTTTACGCCAACCGTCTTGACCGGCACAAGCGCGGCGTATGCCTGCCAGACTTTGTCATACCACCCGTAATCCTTGAGTCGGGTGATGAAAATCGCATCGCATTCGCGGATGATCTGTAACTTGTCCTCCGTGATGTCACCGGGACAGCGAACCGCAAGCCCGGGACCAGGAAAGGGATGGCGATGGACAATGTCGTGCGCGATGCCCAATGACATTCCTAGCTCGCGGACCTCGTCCTTGAACAAATCCGCCAGCGGCTCAAGCACCTTTCCCTGCTCCTGAAGTTCCAAAATCCTGGCCACCCGATTGTGGTGGGTCTTGATTACCGAGGCCTTCGACTTGGCATTCGAAGCGCTTTCGATGACGTCCGGATAAAGGGTTCCCTGCGCCAACATGTCGGCATCTCCCACCCGATCCCAAAAGACCTCGATAAAAAGATTGCCGATGATCTCACGCTTCTTCTCAGGATCGGTCACTCCCGTCAGGGCCCCAAGAAAAAGATCGGTCGCCTCCGCGGTCTCGACCTCCACTCCCATCCGGT
>Ga0302120_10000930_pt1 | contig 13564 bp, 12 predicted proteins | sample AG5_Bottom_MG_FD_203118 | JGI IMG/M metagenome (GOLD analysis project Ga0302120, IMG submission 203118) | Marine microbial communities from Western Arctic Ocean, Canada - AG5_Bottom | ecosystem: Environmental > Aquatic > Marine > Oceanic | place: Canada: Western Arctic Ocean | collected 2017-10-01 | reverse complement strand
ATTAGTGAGTCAGGTAGAATTGATATTCGCTCTTTGAGAGTTGAATAGAGTGTTTTCGCCCATTCAACTACCTGCTTCCCCAAGTCGGGGCGACCAACGCTAACAATGAATACAGTGTCTCCCGAAATCAGAAATTTTTCATCAATTACGTACGAGGTTGAACCCGGTGTGTGCCCTGGTGAATGAGTGCAGAGGATTGAAGGCCCACTTTCATTTGAAAACTCAAATGATTCACCATCCACTATGGAACGATATTCATGAACCCCAGAACCATAATCTCCATCATGGGCGACAAAAGTTGCACCTGTTGCCTCAGCAATTAGTGGGCTTCCTGAGATATAATCTGCCTGGAGATGAGTCTCAAAAGTATGTGTTATTTCTGCACCGCGGGATTCAGCAAACAGCTGGTAAAACGCTAGATTTCGAGAAGGGTCAAAGATAAACATTTCCTCCCCATATACTAATCCATACGAACATGATGCTTTCCCTGGTCTGTTGAATTGCCACATCTCATAGGAATCATTGTCAGAGTTAACTCTCTTTGAAACTAGAACATTACCCCACGATATGATTCCGCCATCTAAGTGGGAAACATTATCCCTGCCAAATTCAGTCAACACAGAGGCGACATATTCAGAAGATCCTTGCTTTGCACAAACTATCATCAGTGTTTTGTCCGATGGGACTTTTGCAACACTGGATTCGGGATCGATGATGAAATCAAAATATGGGATGTTCAACATCTCAATGTCATTTGGTCCCTCTATAATAAAGTTAGAGAAATCCTTTTCATTCCTTACATCAAGTAAAATGAAATCTTCACCTGACTCTATTGTTTCGAAAAGTTCCATTGCAGTAAAAGTGGATGACAAATACCCACCTCAAATTTTTGACGTATCCCTATCTTTCTACAGCAAAAGAAATTTTCAGTTTCACGCGATATTTTGTGATTCTTCCGTCCTCAACAACAGCGCTTTGGTCTTTAACCCAAACCGAATTAACACCATTAACCGATTTACACACATCGGAAACGCCGCTCTGTGCTGCGGCTTCCCATGATTCAGTAGATTCCGACATTACTTCGATAACTTTTATTGTGGTCATGATTAATTCAACTCCTAAACTTCACTCGATTAGTGGCGCACTATAAGTTTCACTGAATCTGTCTCCGTGTTCATCATTATTTTCATTCTTTAGAGGAGAATCGAAATGATTGCCCCGCCAGCTAGCCATGCGCCGAGGGCTGATCCTAAATTTCCAAATGCGGTTACGAGGAGTACTCGTCCGACTCGGTTGTTCCAGAAAACTCCGTAATCATGCATGGCGAGAAATTCTGTAGCGTCCCCACCTGTCGGTGCAGCGACCTTTAGTTGAGTATAGCCTGCGAACCAACCCGCCGCTAAAGTTGGATTGAGGCTGGTAATTGGTGAGGCTGCTGCTCCAACGATTATCGAAAGTGGATGTCCACGGGCGAGAGCTACTCCCAGCCCAGCGAGTGCAGCATTAGCAGCGAGCCAATACCATAGAGTCTCTTTAAGAGCGTCAATTTCACCATTATAAATCAACCATCCAACCACTGTCATCAAAAAAAGTGGAATCATCCACATGATGAGTTTTGGCCAAATGGGTTTGGACGGTTCAGTTCTGAGCTCTGCTAAGCGCGAGGTGGTATCCAACGCTGGCAGTTCCAGTTGTTCGATGATTCCGTTGATATGGCCTGCTCCAACGACAGCGAGAACCTTACCCCCACCTCGAATCTGTTGAATGCGCCCAGAAAGATAGGCGTCGCGTTCATCGATTAGAACCTCGCCAGCACGAGGTGCTGCTTGTTTCGCTTCTAGCATCAATTCACTGAGTAGGTCAGAATCCTTGAGTAGGTCATCGATGTCGACCACTTCCTCGTCATCTTCTTCTCTGAGTAACACACTCAGGACTCGCCATTTTTCGCGCAATCCCATTTTTCTCCATGCACGTCTCAAAGTGATAATTACGTCTCGGTCGATTAATTCATAGGCAATATCTGCATCCTCCGCTGCCTCGATTGCTGCGAGTAATTCCGCGCCCGGATTTTCTCCTGTGTTCATGCCCATTCTGCGTTGCTGAGCTGCCAGTGCTGATTGGAGGAGAATCATCGATGAGCGTCCTTCATTGACGATATTGAGCAGGTCTTCGTTATCCATCTCATCGGGTCGTTTCAAAGATTTCAATCTAGATTCACATAATTCAACAGCGACGATGTCGGGTTTGTAATCCGATATCTGCTCACGGACGAGAGCAACAGAGGCGCTGCTGACATGAGCGGTCCCAATCAATCGAAGGTTTTCATCGATATCGAATATATTTCGTTTCTCATCATTTCCCATCAAATCACTCCATTGCTGCCATGGTTGCGAAAAGGTCGGCATGTTCTCGTACATCATGCACTCTGATGATATCTACGCCCAGAGATTTCGCCATCGCTGCGACACCTAATGTGCCTGCCAACCTATTTTCACTTTCACTCCTTCCTAGTAAGTCTTCAAACATTCGTTTTCGACTGACTCCCCAAAGAAGAGACATTTCTTGATTGGGTACAATTTGTCTTCCTGCAGTTAAGAGTGATAGATTATGCTCGAGTAATTTGCCAAATCCAATTCCTGGATCTACAATAATCAAATTTGTCGAAAATCCTTCTTCAGACAACTTCTTTGTCACTGTAGTCAGGCTAGCCCTCACCTCGTCCACAACATCGCCATAAATTGGATCGATTTGCATTCTCTCAGGCGTTCCTTGCATATGCATAACGCAAATTGGGCAACCGAATTCAACGACAACCTCTAACATCAGTGGATCTGACAAAGCTGAAACGTCGTTGATCATATCTGCGCCTGCCAACAAGGCTTGTCGAGCAACACTTGCTCGACGCGTATCTATGGATATCCCTACCTTGGTAAATCGCTCCCGAATAGCAGTAATAATTGGTAGGACACGAGCCATTTCCTCGCCTTCATCAACAGCTGTCGCGCCAGGGCGCGTCGATTCTCCACCTATATCTAACCAGTCCGCACCATCTTCGATCATCAAGCTAGCCCGATTGAGTGCATCGTCCAGCCCATTTACTCTAGAATCTGGATGAAATGAGTCTGGAGTTATGTTCAGGACACCCATGATTAGGGGAAAACCATCAACTCGGCGAATGGATAGAGGTCTCCTGTCCGCCATATTGGTCTACCGATTCGACCAATGCTTTATGATGTGATGGAGCGTCAATCCGACAATGGTTTTGGGAGAGGATATCCGAAATGAGGACCATTCTAGTTTATCTTCGTCCTCAGTTGCTGCTCCAATAGATGATTCTACTAACCAAGTTTCTTTGGAAATGATGGAATCTGTTATACAAAGATTACAACCAAATGATCGTCATGAATTACGAGAAATGATAACTCAACGGGGAGTTATTTCAGGTGCAATGATTTCTTGCGCGGTATTATTTTGGTTAGTCGCCGTTCAGAAGGGTGGTGCCGCTTTGGGAGATAGTGACTTGCCCAAATCGATGATTGGTGATTTTGGGTTTAGTGAATTGAGCTTAATCGTTCCAGCTATCGCCCTGCTTTCAACTCTGATTATGTCTATTGGCCGCGAACGTGGCCATGGCGTCCTATCAAATATCGCGGGAATCTTGGTAATTTTAGGCGTATTTTTCATTATTGAGCCATTTGGACATCTTATTTTGACTGGTTCTGTTGATCTTCAAACAGCAATGTTTGCTAGTGGACGACTTATCATGTTAACCGTATTAATTCATTTCGCTTCCCGTTTCTTCTTCGATGCAATGCTTCTCCAATGGGTTAGGGAATTGATTTTGTCGAACAATATTGACCTTTTCCCTGTTCAAACCGAACACGATTACGAGGGTCAGGCTGATGAACAGCCGCCTCTCGCATGAGCCTCGTGGACCCTATCCATCTACCTCATTTGAGCGTTCTTCGTCTTGGTCATCGCCGCGAGCGGGACAAGCGAATTACGAGCCATCTTGGCCTAACTGCTCGAGCCTTTGGGGCGGATGAGGTTCTATTAGCGGGTGAAGTTGATCATTCTGCCCTTGAAACTTGGAATTCGGTGTCAGCAAGGTTTGGAGGAGAATTCGCTTGTCGTCACGAAGAAAAGCCCCTCTCTTGGCTACGCCGGTTTGCTAAAGATGCAGGTGATGGTGAACCTGGAGTTATTGTTCATCTGACAATGTATGGTGAGCCATGGAGAGAGGCGATACCGAAAATTCCCACCGATAGACCAACAGTCGTCGTCGTAGGTGGAACAAAAGTGCCAGGAGAGGTGTACAGATTAGCAAATCACAATATTTCCGTCGGTAATCAACCACATTCAGAAGTTGCTGCCTTAGCTATATTTCTCGAATCTTGGGTGGGGCCAATCGATGATGCAAATAGGTTTTCAGGCGGCGAGATTAGAGTCATTCCGAATGCTGAAGGGAAACGTGTAGTCAACCTTGAAGAGGAATGATTTCTTCTCAATGATTAAGAGGCGTTCTCAGGCAGGATTGCTGATGTCGAATACGGCACCGGCTCGGGGATTTATTCCCGGCGCTGTCGTTTCGGGTGTTGAAAACCCTCCTTCATTCACCGATGCAGCAGATATTTTGTCCGATTCTAATGCAAATCAACCTGCTAGTTTTGCTCCCGGATTGCTTCTTTTAGCCGATGGGACAAGATTTTCTGGTAAATTATTCGGTGCTGAAACAATTGCACAAGGTGAGTTGGTATTCACTACAGGAATGTGTGGATATCAAGAAAGTTTGACCGACCCTTCCTTCGCAGGTCAAATCCTAAACTTTACTTGGCCTCTTCTCGGAAACTACGGCATTCACGCGGGCACTTCAGAATCAGCAGGCGTTTGGCCACGCGGTGTGGTCTGTCGTCAATTAATGCGTATTCCTGACCACCGGGATTCCATTGGAAGCGTTCATGATCTTCTAGCAGCCCATGGAGTCCCTGGGATCGAAGGTGTCGATACCCGTGCCTTAACTCTAAGAGTTCGTGAACACGGCACGGTTCTTTCGGTCTTTGGACCGGCAGATAAAGAATTGGAGATGCTAGAAATCCTATCAAATATGACTCCACCTGATGCAGATGATTTAGTTGCAGAAGTGACTTGTAAAGAAGCAGTCCTAATCAATGAAGGAGCGAAAGATGAGGACGGTAAGCTTCTGCCCCGTCTAGCCACCATTGATTGCGGAATTAAATACAATATTTTACGGGAATTATGCCGTAGATTTGAGGTTGTTTGGTGCCCGGCTACCATTACTTTCGACGAGATACTTGAATGGAATCCTGATGCATTTTTCGCTTCGAATGGACCCGGTGATCCAGCTCATAGTGGTGCAGCGACAAATGCAAGGAATAATCTCTCTGCAGCTGTTCGGGCTGATTTACCTGTGATGGGAATTTGTCTAGGCCATCAATTGATGGGGCTTGCAGCAGGTTTGAGAACCTACAAATTGCGCTATGGTCATCGAGGAGCGAACCAACCAGTTGTTGATTTAGCGGATGGCAGAGTTCACATCACCAGTCAAAACCATGGTTTTGCTGTTGAAGATCCGAATCAAGGTATGCTTTCCCCCCACCCATCTGGGGCTTGTTCAGAACAGGTTGAAAACGTTCTAGGATCCGATTTCACCGTCCGCTATATCAATGCTAACGACAAAACAGTAGAAGGACTGGATTTAGTCGGGAAATCAGCCTTTACAGTTCAATTTCACCCGGAGGCTTGCCCCGGGCCACACGATGCAGCCCCGCTCTTTGATAGGTTTTCTACAATGGTTAGTGCACATATTTCAGGTCTAAGCATCGAGGCATATACGAGAGGTGAGAATTAATGCCTCGCAGAGATGATTTAGAGCGAATCGTCATCCTTGGCAGTGGACCAATTAGAATCGGCCAAGCCGCTGAATTCGATTTCTCAGGAAGCCAAGCTTGCCGCGCCCTCAGAGCCGATGGTTACGAGGTAATCCTCATCAATTCTAATCCAGCCACGATTCAAAATGATCCTGAAATGGCAGATAGAATTTACATCGAACCATTATTGCCAGAGGTTGTCAAACGCATCCTAGAAATCGAGAAACCCGATGCGATTCTCGCTGGAATGGGCGGTCAAACAGCCCTCAATATCGCGATGGCTCTAGCTCACGACGGCTCGCTCGATGAGCTCGGTGTCGAGCTTATCGGTTGCGACCTAGCCGCCATTGATGAAGCTGAAGATCGTAATTTGTTCAAACTGGTTTGCGAAGAAATCGATTTACCCGTTTGCCGAGCAATTGCCTGTGATTCGATAGAGGAAGTAATTGCTTCTGCAGAATCCTTAGGAGGTTTCCCTTTGTTGATTCGTCCAGCCTTTACTTTGGGTGGTTTAGGAGGAGGTACCGCGTTCAATATGGGTGAATTAGTCGAGATAGCCAGCCAAGGAATTCTGCATTCTGCAATAGGTCAAGTCTTGATTGAAGAGAGTATTTTGGGCTGGCAGGAGCATGAATACGAGGTAATGCGCGATAATGTAGATAATGCGATAATTGTTTGCACTATGGAAAATTTAGATCCAATGGGTGTTCACACGGGTGAGTCGGTCGTTGTGGCTCCGCAACAAACTCTCTCTGACCGTGACCATCAGGGTTTACGAAATGCAGCGTTGAAGTTAATTCGACGACTGAATATCAAAGGTGGATGTAATGTACAATTCGCCGTCGACCAAAATACCGGTGATTTCAGAGTTATAGAAGTTAATCCTCGTGTATCTCGGTCTTCTGCGTTGGCGAGTAAAGCGACTGGATATCCAATCGCAAGAATGGCAGCACTCATTGCGGTCGGATACACTCTCGATGAATTGCCGAATCCAATTACTGGAGAAGGAACGACTGCCGCTTTTGAGCCAACACTCGATTATTGTGTTGTAAAAATTCCGCGCTGGCCATTCGATAAGTTCCGTACAGCTGATCGCACTATCGGAACTTCGATGAAATCAACCGGTGAAGTAATGGCGATTGGCCGATGCTTCGAGGAAGCATTCCTGAAAGCATGGGCTTCTCTCGAATATGGGGCACCACATCCGCGTCCACTAACTATGGCTGATGCCTCTGGTGGTGAGACAATGGACGCGCGAGCATCTGAAGCATTACCCGAAGCCCTGCTTGAAGATTGGTTGAGAATTCCAACCGATAGAAGAATGGGTGCACTCTTCGAAGCCTTCCGTCGTGGTTATTCAATAGACGATGTTCGAGATTTAACTGGGGGGGTCACGCGTTGGTTCCTTCATCGATTTGAGAAAATGGCTGCTATTGAAACTGAAATTCGTGCAGCAGGTGAAGTGGGTCTAGTCGCCTCGAATATCCCCGAGGTGGAAATGCGAAAATGGAAAGGTTTAGGATTCAGTGACCTTCATATCGCTGATGCACTTCTAGGATTCCCTTCGGGTGGTATCAGCACATTACAAGGGGGGGATAATCAAATTGTAGTCACTCGAAGGCGTCACGAATTAAGCATTCACCCACGATTCCGAATGGTAGATTCTTGCGCTGCAGAATTCGCTGCGATTACCCCGTATTATTATGCGACTTACGAGGGGGGTTCCACCTCTGTTGGAATCGATTATGTACCAGAATTAGCAACAAAATCCAAGCAACGAATCGTCGTAATAGGAAGTGGACCGATTCGTATTGGCCAAGGGATTGAGTTCGATTATGGCTGTGTTCATGCAGTGGGTGCAATACAAGATCTCGGGCATGAAGCGATTATCATCAATAATAATCCTGAAACGGTTTCAACCGATTTCGATACTAGTGACCGACTTTATTTCGATCCGCTCACATTAGAATCGGTCAGTGAAATTTTATTGAGAGAAGATGCGCATGGAATACTGCTTCAATTTGGTGGCCAAACAGCGATAAATTTGGCTTTGCCATTATCTGCAAATCTCCCTCATCTCTCAACTTTAGGTCTTGATTTAGTGATGGAAGGAACATCTCCAGAGGCCGTCGACGAAGCTAGTGACAGGGAAAGATTTGAGGCATTCGCAAAACGAAATGGATTGCGCATGCCGAATGGAACCACAGCAACTACCCCCGATGGTGTCAGAGCTGCAGTGCGTGAAATCGGATATCCGGTCTTAATTCGTCCTTCATATGTTTTAGGTGGCAGGGGGATGGAAATCCTATCCTCAAATCGTCAATTAGATGCGTATATGCAAGATGCATTTTTATCGCCTGAAAGGCCACTTCTCGTCGATGAATATCTAGGGAATGCCATCGAATTAGATGTCGATGCTGTTTGTGATGGCAATGAAGTTTTGATTGGTGCGATTATGGAGCATCTTGAGGAAGCGGGTATTCATTCTGGAGATTCCACCTGCTTCATTCCACCTCAGACAATTTCTCAATCTATAATATCAGAAGTTGAAAAATGGACGAGAATTATTGGACTTGAATTAGGTATAGTAGGCTGTTTCAACATTCAATTCGCAATCAGAGATGAGACGTTATACGTCCTTGAAGTAAACCCGAGGGGTTCACGCACCTTCCCATTCGTAGCTAAAGCCACTGGAGTTCCACTTGCAAGGATTGCGGCACGGCTCGCACTTGGCGAAAAATTGGTTGATATGTCAGTGCCTGAGCCGCAAAACGAAGCTGTATGCGTCAAAGCTCCGGTATTTCCTTTCATAAAATTGAGAGGCCTTGATCCAGCTCCTGGGCCCGAAATGAAATCAACCGGAGAAGTCATGGGAAGTCATGAGCGAGCCTCGGCTGCTTATCTGAAAGCGAGGCTTGCGACCGAATCACCAGTCCCTACAGAAGGCGGTGTTTACATCACAGTAAAAGATGCAGATAAGCATGCAATTATTGAGCAAGCTCGTGAATTAGCCGAATTAGGATTTCAACTCTACGCAACTCGAGGAACAGCTCATATTTTGCGTGATGAAGGGGAGTTAGATGTTCAGACCTGTTATCGAATTACAGAAAGAAAAACTCCTGATGCGCTCGATTTGATGAGACAAGGTAAAATCCATTTGATCATTAATACACCAAGAAATACTGGTGGTGCAGTTCTCGATGGTAATATGATGCGTCGCCTTGCAGTAGAATTGAATATTCCATTCGTAACAACGATGGCAGGAGCCCGCATGGAAGTTCTTGCAATAGGTGAAATGAGGCTTGGAATACCAGAGCCTAGATTGTTAACAATCGGATCAATTTGAGAAAATTGCCATTACTTCATCTTTGTCGATTTCAGACATTAATGCAGCGATTCTTGGACCAAAGTATTTCCCTAGAATCGTCCAATAAAGTGCCATATATGCTTGGCGCATACCAATTTCTACCGATGCTGCTGATTCTCTAATACACTCATTTATCGAAGATTCATTCCATTCATAATCGTTAATTTGCTTCTGAAATTCACTTAAGAAGGAGTTTTGTTCGGTGCTGAGATTATCTCGAGCTTCTTCGGTTATTGCCGATTGAATGATGATTTTAGCATCAGTTGGAAAATGGGGTCCTTCAATCCAATTTCTCATGCGGGCGAGTCGATTGATGAGATTTTGATTAGGCACACCATCTATGTGCGAGCTTTGCCTGAGGGAATTCCAAATTCCTTCATCATCAGATTTTATTTGAGCTAACATTGAAAGATGTCGAAACGAAACGCCTGCAACCGAATCTGCTGGGTCGGTGCCATGAATGATTTGACTCATCCTCAAAGCGCCAAGTTTAGTATCACGGGCGATTGATTGGCGTTTCGATAATTTTTCAGCATCTCCTAATGGTGGATTTGCGACAAGACGTTCATATTCATCCGCCATCGTGAATAGGGCTCCTCCGGTGTCGAAATCGATATGCTTGTTAACTTTCGAACCGGCGATGAGATATCGAATAATTTCTGGTGGAACGAGGCCTAAAGCCTCGATGGGACCTATGGTATTTCCAGATGAGGAAGACATCGGGCCCATGCCCTTCAGTTGAATCCATTCGTAAACCATTTTTCCAGGTGGTTCGGATCCGAGCAACCGGCATATTGGGATTCCTGTGTCGAAAGAACCACCTGCTGAGCCGTGATCTTTACCCGCAGGCTCGCAGGTGATTCCATGAAAACCCCAACGAGCAGCCCAATCAATTCTCCAAGGTAATTTTCCTTCACCCTTGCGAATATCTGAACGGCCAGAAATATCATGTCGGTCAGTCCATGAAACATATGGGTACTCATAACCTGTGACTATGACCCCATCCATACTTCCGTCTGATCCAATCGGATTGTATGGAAACCAATTATCTGATAATTCCCGACCAGAAATGGTTTCAATAATTTCACGGATTTCTGTCATATGTTTGATTGCCCCATCAATTTTTTCAGCAAATTCCCCGTTTTCGTAGGATTGATGATTCATGATTATTTCTGGTTGAACCCCGATTTGTTGAAGGGCATCGAGGAAGGGAGAAAGGAAATAATCTGAATAACTGCCTAATGATGAATCGGGCTGTCCATCTTTATCGGGAGCCGGAATATAGGCGAGAGGGCAGCCGATATATTTCTGATATTCGTCAGAAAGAAATGGATAGATTCGACGGAGTGGGTCCATGGAATCAACGATGAAAATATATCTGGAATTTAGTTCGAGATCTAGGCAGGCTCTATGAATCATTTCTGCAGTGAGAATTTCACGTAAATTACCGAGATGTATCTCGCCTGATGGAGTGATTCCTGAGCATAAAATTTGATTGCCCCCACGTTCCTTTTGTAGGCGCTGTGCGGTAAAATCCGCCCAATGCATATGTTTCCCTCAAACAGTCACGACTCGAACCAAGCCGCGTAGTGGCACACCTTCGAGTGCATTTACCTCAGATTTATTTGCTAAAACCAGGCATAGTTTGACATCTGCGCCGGCTTTTCGAAGGTTTTGAATGGTTTTTTTCAGAGTGGTTCCGGATGAGACGACGTCATCGACGACGACGACGCGTTTTCCTGAAACATTTGCGAAGATTTCGGAAACATGTGCACCTTCCTCCTCATTGATACTTCGGCTAATCGATAAATCTAGGTCCATCTGACCTGCGATCGCTTGGGCGAATGGAATTCCATTAATGCTAATGCCGACAATAGCGTCGACTTCTGCATCGAGTTCTTCATAGATAATATCGACGAAAATGTATGAAATTGCTTCGATACGGCTGGCTCGAACTGCAATCGATCTCCACCCGACCTGAACGTCTGTTGGGTGGTCCTCTGTAGAGATACTGCTCGAGGATAACCATTGAATCGTGGTTTGGGAAAGGGAGAGTTCATCGGCGATTTGTTGAGTGTTCAAGCCATTACTTCTGTGAGCCTCAACTTTGGCCCGGAGTTCATCAACGCTCAGTGGCATTGTTTAACTCCCATTATTCAACATCTATCAAGCCATCGGGAATCAATTATCGTAGAGAGCCATTCTTTGAATGATTTTATTGAGGCAGTTCAAAATCGGCCTGTTGAGCCAAAACCGCCTTCTCCTCGCTCAGTTTCCCCTAAATCATCAAATTTAACTTCAATAAATTGCGAGCGAGGAATTGGTGTAATCAATATTTGTGCGATTCTTTCGCCAGCTGAAATTACATATGAATCTCCCTTTCCAATCCATGTCATCATGACAAATAATTCTCCGCGGTAATCGGCATCTATAGTGCCGATTCCATGCGGTGGAATCAATCCTTTTTTACCGAGTGATGAACGTGCTCGTACCTGGCCTTCGTAACCGATAGGAATTGCGACATGTAGGCCGGTACGAACCAATGTTGCAGTACGATAGAGCACTTCGGTGTCTTCCAGTGCGTAAATATCCCAACCAGCTGCGAATTCACTACCTTTTGTTGGAAGTCGGGCGTCTTCATGAGTTCGGGCAATTTTCACCTCCACAGCTTCATCCATATCGGGTGCTGGTCGAATAAGCATTTGACGATTGGTATTGAGCGCTTTAGTTCCGGTGAGGTGAAAAAGGGAACTCGGCTCGGCTGGTTGATGGTTGACTTCGAATACGAGTCGTTATTGGAGCGCGCTCGCGAGCGAATTCCTAAGAATATTAGCGAACGTTCACGCTGGACAATGCCTGAACCAGAGATTTTGATTGAAGGAAATCAAACGATTCTGAGAAATTTTTCAGCTATCGTAGATGCGATGGACCGTGATGCAAACCATGTTTATCAATTTCTGATTAATGAACTGGGAACCTCGGGTAATCGCGAGCAAGTTCGTGTATTATTCAAAGGGCGTGTGCCACCTAAGAGAATCAAAGAAAAGATCGTTTTATACGTGAAAACTTACATTCTTTGTAACCAATGTAAGGCTCCTGATACAAGATTTATCAAAGACGATAGAACTACTTTACTGAAGTGCCAAGCTTGCGGTGCAACTCGCCCGGTACGTTTGTGATGGAAACCAATTGAAGTAAATAATTCATTAAGTGAACCTCATTCATCAGTAGATTTTCTCTTAGGAATAGTTATATTCAATTGTATAGAGAGCAATTCATGCCAATAGCAAGGTACTGGGTTGTAAATACTAGAGGGAATGAAGTAACTGAAGAAATGGCGAAAACTTGGAAGGATAACTTCCTTGAATTTGCACTACGGAATGGATGTTTGAGAGGGGCGTTAGCCGCAGATGGTGAAAGGGTCATCGCAGTTAGTGTATGGCCGGATTTAGAAACTATGAATGCAGTAATTGAAAGCGATCATTACAATGTAATCGGAGATGCGGTAATCGCTTCTTGGGGAGCAGGAGGAATCCACCTCCCGGATGACATCGAATTCGCCTGCAACGCCGATATTCTCGCAATGTTGGTTCCTGAGGGTCTGTGAATCACGAGAAATCTAGGAGTACCTTTCCTCGATTCTTGCGATCATGCATATGCTGTTGAGCATTTGCAACTTGTTCGAATCTCCAGACACTATCTATGATTGGCTCTATTTTCCCCTGCTGAAGCATCTTCGCTAATTCCATCATATGGGTTCCAAAGACAGCAGAATCATCCATTTTACCCATATGTACTCCAAATATTGCTTTGTTCGATCTCATCATAATTAAAGGATTGAATTTCGGGGTACTACGCCACATTTTAAATGCTGTAAAGTAATTTCTTTTAGGGCCTGAAACTGCTGCCGAAGCTCCAAAAGAGTAGAGTTTCCCTCCGTTTCTCAGAGCCTCGTAAGACCTCATCAGATGTTTCCCTCCAACTGGATCTAAAGCATGGTGAACTCCTTTACCATTAGTCGCATCTTTGCATACTCTTACGAAGTCCTCAGAATCTCTATCTACGAAGCGCATTCCAAGACTTTCTACAAATTCTTTCTTTGATGAACTAGCGGTCCCAATAATATTTGTTACTCCATATGCTTGACAAATTTGGACTGCAGCAGTCCCCACTCCTCCTGCGGCATGATGGATGAGGACTGATTCCCCCTCACTCATGTTACCAAGGTGGGCGAGCATGTGATACGCTGTTCCGTAAGTGACGCCAAGTGTGGCTGCAGCGTCGTAACTTATTGAATTAGGAATGGGTA